>JGI12635J15846_10005911_pt1 | contig 10539 bp, 9 predicted proteins | sample BlaSpr_A8_OM2_M2_FD_15846 | JGI IMG/M metagenome (IMG submission 15846) | reverse complement strand
CGCCGACAATCCCGCCAGCGACTCGACGCCGCTCTATTCGCCCGATGGCCGCTACATCGCCTACCGCGCCCAGCAGCGTCCGGGATACGAGAGCGACCGCTTCGAGTTGATGCTGTACGACCGCAAGGCGGGGGAGAAGAAAAATCTAACTGAGAAGCTCGATTCGTGGGTTGGTACGTTCGTATGGTCACCGGATTCGAAGAGCATTTTCTTTTCGTCTGAGGATAAAGGCGAGTCGCCGATCTACGCTCTTGATATTACAAAGCAGGATGCTCCCACAGTGCGAGAGATTGTTCGCGGCTTCAACGATGATCTAGCTGTGACTGGAGACGGTAAGATCATGCTCTCCACGCGAATGTCCATTAGGTCTCCGAACCAGATACGCCGGTTCGTATGTCTAGGATTTACCCGCACTTGTGGACTTCCCGATGGAGAGCAGCTTAGCCACCTCAACGACGCCGTCCTCTCCCAAGTCGCCATGTCCCCGCTTGAATCCTTCTGGTTCACCGGCGCTCACAACGACAAAGTCCAAGGCTTCCTAGTCAAGCCGCCGAACTTCGATTCCAGCAAGAAGTATCCCGTGAAGTTCCTCATCCACGGCGGGCCGCAAGGCGCCTGGGGAGACGACTGGAGCTACCGCTGGAATCCCGAACTCTTCGCGGCACCAACTTCATCGACAAGCAGCGGCTACGTGGCCATCATGATCAACTTCCACGGCTCGACCGGCTACGGGCAGAAGTTCATCGACGCCATCAACGGCGACTGGGGCGGCGCTCCGTTTGAAGACCTGATGAAGGGCCTCGACTACGCCGAGAAAACCTACCCGTTCATCGATAAAGACCGGGAATGCGCGCTGGGCGCCAGCTACGGCGGATACATGATCAACTGGATCCTCGGCCACACCGACCGCTTCAAGTGCCTGGTGTCGCACGACGGCATGTTCAACGCCGAATCCGCCTGGGGCACCACCGAAGAACTCTGGTTCAACGACTGGGAGTTCAAAGGCACTCCCTACGACAACCGCGCCGGCTACGAGAAGTGGTCGCCGCACCAGTACGCCAAGAATTTCAAGACGCCCACTCTCGTAATTCACGGCCAGCGCGACTACCGCCTCGACGTGAGCGAAGGCCTTCAGCTTTTCACCACGCTACAGATGGAAGGCGTCCCGTCAAAGATGCTGTACTTTCCCGACGAGGGCCACTGGGTGCTGAAGCCGCAGAATTCGCAGCTCTGGTACAAAACGGTGAACGACTGGGTGGATCAGTGGACGAAGAAGTGATCGAACGGTAGCTCTCTCGGAACGGGGAAACCTATGCGCCTCGGGATAAAGACAGGCGGGGCAGTGCTCCCGCTGCTGTTTTCCGGGAACGCTTCCATGGCGTCTTGCAGCACCGCCGTGGTTCCGGCGGAGACTTGGATCTCAATCTGTAGCGGGCCAGTGAATGATCCCACCGAAGGTACGAAGGTCGCCAGGCCGTTGACATCGCTTTGCAGCGTGCTCTGGCTCACGGCCAAAGTGACGGGCATTCCCACCGGTTCTGCAGGGGGTCCGCTAGGGATCTGGGTTAATTCGTTTCCGACAGGACGCAGCAGAGTGAATTGAAACAGCACGCTTGCGCCGAGAACAGGATTAGGCGGAGTGGAAGAGTCGGTCACGCGGACCGTTAATGGCTGAAGAACATTTCCCGTCACCAACTGGCCTTCACCAGACACTGGCTGCAGCGCTAGCAAGGCGGACGAGACTGCCTGCCCATAAATGGTCTGGCAAGGATTGTTAGCCGGAGCGACACAAGCACTCACTTGGACGCTGCTGGCGAAATTGCTCAGCGTAAGAGAAACCGCGGCAAAGCCGCTGCCGCTGGTCACGGCGCTTGCGGAACTCAGCGATCCAGAGCCTTGCATAATGGCAAAGTTCACCGTCGCGCCACTCTTCGGAGCGCCGAGACTCACTACCCACGCTCCGAGCGGCACGCTCACGGTCGCGCCCTGGGCAATCCAGAGGTTGGGCGCAGCAACTCCGATGTCTAAAGCTGAAGAAGTCGCCGTCAGTGTTGCCGAGACCGATTGCGATGGGCTATAGACGCCAGGAGCAAGAGTCGTCGTGACGACCGTATTCCCGGTCGCAGTGGGCGTGACTCTTGTGGAGGCAATTCCGCCTTCGTCGCTGATCGACGAGCAGGTGGAAGCGCTGCCACAGATAGTTAGTGTGGCGCCATTGGTGGTGGTCCATCCCACGGTTGCGCCGTTGACCGGAGTGACGCCATCGGCGGCAAGTACGCGCACGATGACAGCATTCGCGGCCTCAGTTCCCACTGGCGTGGGAGGACTCGCGGCTTGCATTAAGACGATCTTGTCGGTCGCCGCAGCGCCGAAGGTGACAGCGCCGGTCATGACAGAGGACGCACCACTAATCGGATCGGTAATGGTTACAGTTTGCAGCCCATCGCCTTGCGCGGAAGCGGCAACAAGCATTTGGCCTGCGTTGATACCCATAATGGGCGTGCCCGTGTTGCCGATTTTCACTGTCAGGCCCGGAGCAAAGCCGGTTCCGCGTACGGCGACAGCCCCGCCATTCACCGGGACACGCGCCGGAATCACCGAGTCTCCGTAGAGAACATGCGCGTGATAACGGTAATCGGGACGGCCATCGCCGCGCAGGTCGGAGATCCCAATGATGAAACTGTTCGAGAGCAAGACCTGCGCGTCAAGACGGCTCATGGCAAATGGCCCCACGTTGAAAGGAGCCGGTGTAAATGTGGGCGGGGCCGTCCCTTGCGGGTCCCCCAGCGTCCACATGCCAATCACTGGAGTGGCTTTCGATTCACTGGCTGCTCCAGTTTCATCGAGCGCTGTCACCGCCACTGACAACGTTCGATTCGCCTGGGCGGCCATTAGGAAATAACCGACATCTCCGTAACCACTCAAGGAACCGACCCAATCGCCGGGAACCGGAACTGGCGCAGGCGCACTCCAGGTTTCCGTGGCAGCCCAGGATGGAATGGGCTTTGCGCTGCCGGACATGAGAATGTCCTGATCAAGATCGCCGCCAGCGCCCACGGTGACCACAATAGGTTGGAAGACTCCCGAAGGCGCAACCTGCGATCCATCATAGGGGCGCACTGCCGTGGACCATAACGGGTCTAGGGCTTCGACGCTCAGCTGATACTGCGCTGTGCTCGCGCCATTTGGAATCGGCAATCCACCCAGATCGAAGAGCCCTTCCACTGTTTGATCGGACGATCCGAATTGGCTGTATAGGTTGCCCCGGGGATCGCTGAAGCCAGTGATGGGATTGCCGGCATTGCCAGTGAACAGAAATCCAGAAACCGACGAGACGGCATACTTGTGCGAGGGCAAGCCGGTCGAAGGATCAATCCAACGCGCGAATACATTCACGCCCTGCATCGGTTGGGCAGGGCTGCCGGGATGGTTGACGAAATAAACCGTGCCATGAATTCGAGCTGTCGTGGCCGAGTTAGTGGTCGGATACAAACGCGACAGCGCGGCCACATCATCGGAGGCAAGGTGGTAGGGGTTGGGGTAACATGCGGTGATCGGCACACAACTAAATAAGTCTCGGTAATGCATGACCGGAAAGCCAGCGTAGTCATCGGAGGTCGGAGGCGGCTTACCCGTAACCACATTCAGGTTCACCTGCGACCAGCCGAGGCCAAGCACGTTTCCCAGCACTCGCACCAGGCGGTATTCGACGTCTGTAAGCTGCGTCGATTGCAGCGCACACTGGCCGTTGATGACGACCAGAGGATGCAAGAAATTCGCGGCGACGCTGAAATTGTCGACGCTGCCATAGACTGCGTTCCAAAAACATTGCGAGGGATCGCCCGCCCCGGTACCCAGCAATGCATCCGTCACCGAACCGTCGTAGTCGTAAACAATTCCTACCGGATCTTGAGTGGCCGAGGGGGTGATGTCAGCAGGAGCGGTAACCGTTCCATTGGAATCGACCGCGAGGTTGGTGCCGTTAACGTCCTCGGCGAGTTGGCCGGCGCTTGTTATGGTAAGAGCCGCGGTGGAGACGGCAGTCCATTGGCTGAAGGCATTCGCCACCAGGGCATTGGCAGATGCGTTCGGCAGAATCGGGCTGAGATCGCCCTGGTCGGTGTAATAGTTCACTTGACCCAGCGACCACACTACGGACTGGCCCATTGTCGAACCCTTGAAGAAGCTGGAGCCCGCCACGTATTCAGGCCCGCCGGCGCGGGCAAGTGCAGCGAAAAAGATTATCACAGCCAAAGCGACAACCAGCCGCAAAAAGAATGGCCGCCAGCGGAATGAAATATCCTTCTCTGTGTCCATAGTCACGTCTTGCTCAATCCTGCCGGCTGAAACGACGCACTAAACGTGCGAAATCGAGGTATGGGATAACAGCTCTTCCGCCCAGAACTGGATCCGCTCCTAAGATCGCGACGTGTCGTCCGTCCATCACAATGCGGCCTTGCGAGTCCATTGAAAACCTGCCCAGCGCCCCAGCCACCGGGCTGGTAAGGCCCAGCCTGCTGGGCGGATAAAGAAACAGTAAGACGTACTCGCCGACGCGGTAGTGCTCACCGCTGGCCCACAGGCCCGCCCACTCATGGATGGTCAGAATCTGCCCCGGCTCGATGCCACGAATCGCCTGTTCAACTTGAAAAGACACGCTCGTCGAAGCAGGGGTTGGTCCTAATGGTATGGGGTCGTGCCCGACCGCGGTTACATGTCCAGAAAAAATGATTCCAGCGGCACTCACCATTTTCTGGAAAGCCATAGTGCCAGGAGGTACGGGGACACGACGCGGCAGAGTGGGAAACAGAGGAGGCCGCACCGGCTCAATGCCCGGGCCATAGCGCAACATGCTCAAATTTGGCGGCAACAGCGGAATGCCGTCGACAAAGCGGTCGCCCATGTCTTGCCCACGCAAAGACACCGACGCGATGAATATCAGCGACAAAACGGCGAGCAGACGCCCGCGGCTCCCGGACATAGCCGTCACCTGGAATTCAATGTCTGCTCGGAGGATTCTGGGAAACCGAGGCCATGCTAAGCGGTCGCCGCAGAGTGCGCAGTGATGGATGTCACCAACGGGCTGTGGATTTTCCTCTTGTTTCGAAACTGAGAATGACCTACAGCGCACGCCGCAAATGCTCTTCCGCGCTAAGATTCGCCCCTGCCAGCAGCAACAGTCCAGTTAAGAAGGCCCAGAACATCAGGCTTACTGAAAGCGCGAACGGCCCGTAGACTTCTCCGAAATTGAGCCACGGGAGGGCCAGGATGTAGCCGTATTTCAAAGCTTCGGAGAGCAGTCCCATAATTATGGCGACGGGCAGCACGGCGCGCGCCGGAACCTTTCCGTTAGGCAGCACCCAGTAGATGAGAAAGAAGATGGCACTGCTGGTGGCGATGGCGAAGACTTTCATCACCAAAAATCCCACTAAACGGATAAATCCAGTTCCATGTCCGCGCAGCAGAAATCCCATCAAGGCCACGTTCCCGGCCGTCATAGCGATCGAGAGCAAAGCCAGCACGCCGCACGCGAAAGCCAATCCGAGCGAGATCAGTTGATTACCAAGATAAGACCGGTTGTTGGGAAAGCGCCAGATGCGGTTGAGTGCCACCTCCAGCGGCATAAACACTCCCGACGAGGTGACCAGCAGGATGACGAGAGATACCGCCTGTACGCTGTGGCGGCTGTTCACCATGGCATTCAGGTTACGAATCAAGAACTCTTGTCCTGCGGGCAGATAGTCGCGCAGCAACTCAACCACTACGTCGTACATGACCCGCGAGTGAAACACGCGCCGGATCAACGTCATTAACAACATCACGAAAGGGAAAAAGGACAGGATCGCGTTGGCGGCCACCGAGAAGGCAAAGGTGTGCACATCGGTGCGGAGGAGGTATTTGGCGGTCGTCACTGCTAGCCCAGACTGACGTCTGCGCCGGGATCTAAGGGCCGGGGAGGACCGTTCGCCCGGTGCAGCGGGGGCGGGCGCAAAAGTGTCTCGATCGGGGGGCACGGCTAATCCTATCAAAGAGTTACGTCCGTTTTCGCTTTCTTGCGAAAGCCACCGGCCGGAGACGGGGTTCGCCGGTTTCTTTCACCTTGTTAAAGCATAAAGCCCAAACTGTCCCATTATTTAATGGGTCGCTCTAATTTTTCTTGCGTAACGATTTAATAATCCTTATTATCGGGTGCTCGTAAGCTCATGCACGTTGGAGCTTGGGTTCGCAATGCAGGTTGATGTCTTGAGTAGTGCGGTAGAAACGACACCGATGGTCCAGGACTCCGGAAGTTCACGCCGTGGTTTCTCTGCGCGACGCTGAACCTGCGGGGTCTTTTGCTTTGGGGATGTTTTTTCCGGCAGAGAGGCGCAACCAGTTTCCTGGCTTTCTTGAGGGGGCGCTCTAGTCGATCAGAGCAACGATTGGGAAATCCAGGGAGCTTATTTCTTAATGATTAAGGGAAAGGAGTTTTCTGTGAGAGAGAAGGGAACAGTGAAGTGGTTCAACGGGGCGAAGGGATATGGCTTTATCCAGCGCTCCACGGGGGAGGATGTTTTCGTACATTTCTCCGCGATTCAGGAGAACGGCTACCGCTCGCTGAACGAGGGTGAGACCGTGGAGTTTGATCTGCTCAAAGGCCCCAAAGGCTTTCAGGCGGGCAACGTCGTCCGCGCATAACGCCGGCTGCTGAATTCGGCCCTCCCGCTTACCTCGGGAGGGCTTTTCAATTTCTCGTAGTTAAACATGAATCCTGTCATCGTACTTCCACCGATACTAGATCTCCGTCCGACAAGCCGCCCGGTTTGTAATTCACCGAAACCGAGCGATCACTCCAGTCGCATGAAAATGCATCGGCTCCAATCAGCAGCAAAGACTTGTAGTCGGGCGTCCGAAGTTTCAGAACAGTTCCCCCAGAGGCCACGGTGAGAACCGCGGCGGGTGAGTGCGAGCAATCCACGTCCACCAGACGGCCCTTCAAAAACTTCGCCGGCCGTTCGTCTCCCGCAGATTCTGTCGCCTGAGCAGCAGCGGCGCGTTGTGCGGCATCCTGCTCCAACACGTCGAACGGCGAACTCTGGGTCGTGAGTTTCTTCCCCGAAGAGGCTGTAGCCGCTGCGCCGTATTTTTGCTCGTTTCCCAGTTGTTCCAGCCGCTCCCGCGCTTCCGCCGCGACCCGCGGATCGCTGCTGCTCTTCAACCGCTCCATCAGGGCTCGTGCGGCGTCCCACTTTTTATCCTCGACGTAGATTTCGGCTAAATGGTAAACGTACTGCTGGTTGCGCGGGCTGAGTTTGATGGCAGCACGCTCTGCCTGCAGGGCCGCCACCGGACCACCGCCTTCCCTGTGTGCTGTTGCCATCAGGTCGTAAGCATCGGCGAATTCCGGATACCACTCGAGCACCGCGCGCAGATCCTGCAGCATGTTGGGCAGACCCTGAATGTCAGCATGTTTTGCCTGCGAGACGCGGTATTTCAACAAGCAAAAGTAATAGCGTATCCACATGTCGCGCGGGTTGATTGAGGCGGCGTCCTTCATTTCTTCCACAGCCGAATCGAACTCGCTGTGCTGCAGATGATCCCAGGCCTGCGCGCGGTGCGCGATCTCGTTCCCGGTGGCCGCGACTACGGGAGCGTCTTTCTTTTCGTCTTGATCAGCAAGGGCTTTGGCGGCATGTCGGTTGGGCGCTGTGGCCAGAGCGTCGAGTTCCCGCAGGCCGCTCTCGCGGCGCTCGGGAATTCTCACCTGCACCTCAGCCATCAGAGCGCGGCCATCTGCTTCGGGAATAGTCTTAGCCGTCACCACATTATCGTTCGGTCCGATAGGCTCTGGAAATTCCGAAATCTGCGGCAGATTCCTGGGCGCGCTGGATCTCTTTGAGGCATCAAGCGCCTCGAACAAGGGCTTGAGCGAGTGAAAGTAGTCCTTCACTGCCTGGTCAAACTCGGCTGTTGTTACTCCATACGCCTTCTGGATGGCTTGCTCCAGCGGCATGTGTTGATTCTCGACCAGCTCAAAATAGCTGCCCGTTTCCGGCAGCTTTTTTTCGTGAAGCAGATAATGCACCATCATCCACGACTGCGCGTAGAACAGCGTACTGTGAGTGCTCTCCATGTAAGAAGATGTGTCATGTTTCATCGTGAGCAGATCTGGCAGCGCCAGCCAGACTTGTCCGCTCAACAACTCCGTAAGCGACTTCGGCGCGTTCCGCAGCTCAAGCCGGTTCTGGAACGAGTTCTGTGCTGAATCGGAATGGGCCTGAAGTTCAGGATCGTCGCCGATTTCAACCGATTTGTTGTCGAGGCGAATGGAGCCGAAATATTCCGCCACGCCTTCGTCGAACCATCCCTGCACGGGAGGGTAGTTGTAATTCAGCATCAGGTGTGCGAAGTCGTGCGCGACGGCCCGCCAGGGTTCTTCCTCGGATAAATTCAATACGATGAAGTTGTGATCCTGACCGGGAATGAAGAAGCCGGCTGCCTGCAGGGGTTCTCCCTGCCGCAGCGGAGCGCTTTGGTAATAAGTTTTATCGCTCTTGAAGGCCAGAATGGTCAGTGGCACCGGCTCGTTCAATCGGTCCTTCATCAGCAGCAGGGCGAATGCAGCCCGCATCTGCTCAAACCGTAGCGCCACCTCGCGTCCTTTCTTTTCCCCCGCGTCGGTGATAACGGTGTAGTGCGTCGAGTGAATCTCGAGCCACGGCGATTGCTCCGCCGCCGGCGCGGAGATCGAGAGCAGAGCGCCGAAAAGCATCGAGCACAATAATGAAATCGGGATGAGCCGAGTACGGGCCATGCGCGTGCGCCGTTAGGAAGAACAATCACCAAAATGCTAACACGAGCACACTTGTTAGAGGGTAGTTGCTGAAGGTCAACAGGACTACAATCGTGCGTAGTCACCGCTAGTTGCGCAAGTGTTGGACTTCGGATAAGGAGATCAGCCATGGGACTCAAGATTGTATGCCTGTCAATTTTGGCTATCGCTTCCTGGCTGCTTCCGCCGACTCTCGCCACACCCGCTACGGCTTCACCGCTGGCATTCGATCCACCGCAGACGCACATGCCCACCAAGTCTGGGAATGTGCCGAACCTTCACCCCGAAGAAGAGACAGGCCCCATTGCCCAGCCGAAAACCAAGCTTGACCCGGAGCAACTCAGGCGAGAGGCACGGGAACTTCTGGAGCTTTCGCAATCGTTACAGGTCGATATCGAATCGCTAAACCAAGGCCTGCACCCCAAAGACATAGGTGAAAAGCTTAAGCGCGTGCAAAAACTGGCAAAGCATTTGCGGGCAGAAATTGCGCCGTGATGGGTTCAAGCGCCGCCCGCCTATTTGCGATAGTCGCAAGCTTCGCTTTGCCGGCATGTGCATTCGCGTGCGGGCATTTGCCGCCCAGCGTTATTTCTCGGCGTACTTTTGCACGTCAAAACCGTAGCTCCTTAGGATCTCTCCAATGGCAGGCGTCTTAACGAAAGATAAGAATTGTCGCGCGGCTTCCTTACTTTTTGACGACGCGAGGATGACGCATGCCTGTTCAATCGGTGGGTAGTCGGTAGGCGGGACATCCACGTAACGACCTTTGTCCCTCATGTTTGGCGATAAGGCGAGCGATAGAGCCACGATGCCAACGTCGGCGGCACCTGAGACCACGAATGAGGCTGTCTGGGAAATATTCTCGCCCAGAACAAACTTGTCTTTCACCTTTTCATAGATGCCCTCCTTCTGCATTGCCGCGACAGCCGCTTGACCGTATGGAGCGTGCTGCGGATTTGCAACGGCGATCTTCTTAACAGAAGGAGCGAGAAGGGCCTTCATTCCGGATGTCAGATCAATTGTCGACTCCTTCGGAACCCAGAGCACAATCTTGCCCATGGCGTACTGGTAGTAGCTTCCCGGCTCGGTCGATCCAGCGGCTTCCAGTTTCTTCGGAAAATCGAGATTNGCGGAGAAGAACATATCGAACGGCGCGCCGTTCTGAATTTGCTGGAAGAAGTTTCCCGACGAACCGTAGATGACNTTTACTGTCTTGCCGGTTTCCCTCTGGAANCGCGCGGCGATATCTTGCATGGCAAACTGAAGGTCGGCCGCNGCCGCCACNGTAACTTCCTGNGCCANGCTGTTTTGCGCGATCAAGCTAGCAGCCAGCACGGCCATCAAGCTCACTCTTCGGACGTTCATGNATGTTCCTCCAGGCTTANAATNGNNCNATGCCAATCTCAGCCAGAAACAAACTCCGCGGNAAGATCGAAGAAATTCANCTGGGCGATATCATGGCTCACGTCGCCGTTCGAGTGGGCGATAATCTCATCGAGAGTGCCATCACGCGCCGNAGNGCCGACGAACTAAAACTNAAGAAGGGCGACACAGTTACCGCCGTGGTCAAGGCTACCGAAGTCATGATTCAGAAAGACTGAGCGGCTTCACTGTGCTTCCAAAATCTTTAGCATCTTCACCTGCCTGACCCATCGCGCCATTCTCTTTTCGTCGGGGATGACGATGCGGTAGGGGCCCTCCTTATCATCGAGCGGCTTGCCATCTTT
>JGI12635J15846_10005910_pt1 | contig 10540 bp, 5 predicted proteins | sample BlaSpr_A8_OM2_M2_FD_15846 | JGI IMG/M metagenome (IMG submission 15846) | reverse complement strand
TACAGATGCAACATTGCCCGCTATAGTTCTATCAAGAATTGATCGGCCAAGCTAAAAAATCGATGCAAGGATCCATAACTCCTCTTTCCACGCTCGGACCGGAAGCGGACGACGAGCGGCAACGAATACGCGAGAGATTTGAAGCGGGTGCGGGTGCGCGAGAAACGCTGGGGGCATTGTGTGAGCTGGCGGATCGGAATATTCAGCGCATTTTTGGCGAGGTGCTACGTGGGCATGGCAACGACACGCAGGGACTTAGTCTGCTGGCGCTAGGAGGGTTCGGGCGGCGGTGGCTTTTTCCTTACTCCGATCTGGATATTTTATTTTTATTTGGCAACGAAAGAGCGGAAGCGGAATTCAGACCGTTAATCAGCGAATTTTCGCGCGTGCTGTGGGACATCGGCTTTCGCGTGAGCTCGGCGGGGCGAACCATCGATGAATGCAAGCGCATAGAAGAAGATAACGCAGAATTTCACCTGGCTTTACTGGATCGACGATTCCTGGCGGGGGACAAAACACTATTTGAAAAGCTGGACAGCAAGGTGCTGCCTGGTTCTGAAAAGCAGGCGCGGCCATTTTTGCTGGCGCAACTTCAGAAATTAACGAAGGACAGGCTCACGCGTTATGGGAATACGATTTTTCATCTTGAGCCTAACGTGAAAGAGTCGCCCGGTGGTTTGCGCGATTATCAAGCCACGGTGTGGATGCAACAAATCAGCGGAGAAAAAAAGGATGTGCGGCCGACGATGACCGCGGAAGACGACCTGGCGCGAAAAGCGGTCGATTTCATGAGCGAGATTCGCTGTTTTTTGCATTACAGCAACGGGCGGAACGACAACACACTGACGTACGAGCTACAAGCGGCGGCAGCGGCGCGTTCGCTGGGAATTTCGGGGGTTATTTCGGGCGTCATCTCAGGTACTGCGGCCAGAAATAAGAATGCCGAAGTTGCCGAGAGAGGTGCCGCGGAACACGAAGCAGCGGAATGGATGCGCATGTATTTCCGGCACGCGCGAACGCTGAACCGGCGACTGCTGCGACACATGGAGCAAAAAACGCAGCTGACCACAATGTCGCTACGGGAACGTATTTTTAACGCGGCGCGTGTGCCGAAATTGGAAACGAGCACGGTACGGCCTTTCATTGAGCGGGATGGATTGCTTGAGATTGTGGCTCCCGGAGCGCTATCGGATCGAACGATTACGTTTTCGCTTTTTTCAGCGGCGGCCAGTACAGGCGTGCCGCTAAGCCGGGAGGCGGAACGCACCATCGCCTATATCCAAACGCATCCGGAGGTGCCGGCGCAGAATGCGGAGGTGTCGTGGGCTGCTCTGCGCGAAATTTTGAGCGCGGATTATCCGGGGGTGGCGCTGCGGCCGATGCAGAGATTGGGATTGTTGACGGAGGTGTTGCCGGAATTTGGGCACATCGATTCGCTGGTGGTGCGCGATTACTATCACCGTTACACGGTGGATGAGCATTCGCTGCGAACGATTGAACACTTGCAGGAATTGGGGGACGGCAGCGACCCGCTGGGGAAAAACTTTGCGCCGCTGTGGAAGACGCTGGAGCGACGGGACCTGCTGATACTGGCGATGCTGCTGCACGACGTGGGCAAGGGCATGGCGGTGCCAAATCACGTGACGGGAAGCCTGGAGGCATTAGAGAGCGCGGGAGCGAGGCTGGGGCTAACGGCGGAAGAAAAGGCGGAGGTGCACTTTTTGATCGCGCACCATCTGGACATGTCCGAGACGATGCAACGGCGAGACATTTTCGATGCGGGCACGGTGACGATGTTCGCCAGGACGGTGGGGACGCAGGAACGATTGCAGCGGCTGACCTTGCTGACGTACGCGGACATTCACGCGGTGAACCCGGAGGCGTTGACTCCCTGGAAAGCAGAAATGTTGTGGCAGTTGTTCGCGGCGACTTCCAATCACTTCAGCCGCACGCTGGACCGCGATCGACTACACGCTTCCACGGAAGTGTCGCTGCTGGCGCAAGTGCGTTCGCAAACACGGGGCGCGAAGGAAGGCGAAATCGAGCGGTTCCTGGAGGGCTTCCCGCGTCGGTATTTGGCGGTGCACTCGGCGGCCGAAATTGCAGAACATTTTGCGCTGTACCAGAAATTGAAGGGCGAGCCGATGCAAACGGAGGTGAAGAAGACGCGCCACGGCTTCTCGCTTTCGGTAATTACCGCGGACCGGCCGGCGCTCTTTGCCAAGATTGCGGGAGTGCTGGCGGGTTGGGGTATGAACATTGTGAAGGCGGATGCGTTTGCGAACGCGGCGGGCGTGGTGCTGGATACATTTCAATTTGTGGATCTGCATCGCACGCTGGAATTGAATCCGGGCGAAGTTGAGCGCTTCCGCAGAAATTTGGCGGATGTGGTGAACGGAAAAGCGGCGCTGGAGCCGCTATTGCATAGCAGGGACAGCGCGATGAGAGCCAAGGCTCCGAAGATCGCTGTGGATACGCGAATTACTTTTGATGATGCGTCATCGCTGCACAGCACATTGCTGGAAATTGTGACGCAGGACCGGCCGGGATTGCTTTATGAGATGGGCTCGTCAATGGCCAAGCAAGAATGCAACATTGAAGTGGCGCTCATCGATACCGAAGGACAAAAGGCGATTGACGTGTTTTACCTGACATCACGCGGGAAGAAATTGACGGAGCAAATAAAGGATGCGCTGCGGAAGGACTTGCAGCGGAGTTTAGGTTGAGACCAACCGGCAAGTTTTTGAATTAGGACTTTCAAGTCCAAAACTGAAACTGGAAAATAGTTGAAGCAGTGAGATGCGGAGACGATGCGTTCGGCTCTTATCGATATCGGCGGATCACGAGGTTGTGCCGATCGGAACGATAAAGTCCCAGAACATAGAGGATGACAACGCCTTTGGTAGAATAAATAACCTGGCGGATGCGCAACAGCGGGGCGCGTTTTGGCACACCCAGAAGTTCGGCGGTTCGGGGGTCGGCGGCGGTAGCGTCAACTTCTTCGTCGGAATAGCTGAGCTCGACGTGATAATCGCGCTGCAAGGTGGAGAACAGAGATTCTTTCTGCAACGGGGCGGATTGCAATCCGGAAAACTGTTCAGCGGAGAGATAGCAAGTCTCAAGAGCAAAAGGCTCGCCGCCAGCGGCGTGCCTCAAGCGCTCCAATTTAAAAACGCGGCTTCTGGGCGGAAGGGCTAAACGCGCGGTAGCTTCCTCTTCATTGTCGATTACTTTTGTAAATAGAACTTTTGAAATGGGAGTCAAACCGCGGCTGCCCATTTGTTCGGTATAACTCATCAATTTATTGAAATGAATTTTCGGAGCGGCTACGAAGGTGCCAACTCCGCGGCGCCGTTCTACCAAGCCTTCGCGCTCGAGCGAGGCGAGAGCGTGGCGAGCGGTCATCAGGCTGACATCATGAATTCTAGCGAGTTCTCTCTCGGAGGGGACGACGTTGCCAGCGCGCAGCTCGCCGGCGTCAATGCCGGTTCGAATCTCTTCCTGGATCCTCTTATACGCAGGAATTCCATTTGTTTTCTTGGCTAGCATTCTCTGTTCCCTTCGACGTATCCCCGAACTGAGCTACCTGCATTACAAAGCCTAACGAGAGAGACGGTAGAAAAGTTCAACCGTTAGTTGCCGTGATTCAATTCTCCGAACTTGTTGTCAGTAAGGGAAAACCTCCGCCGACGTAACCCGCTCCTCATTGATGGGGACGCACCAAAAATCCCACACCAGTAGTGCTATATGGCAGTGACGCTATAGGGCGCAGCGATGAGACCCTTATAAAACAATCCTTTTCTCTTATAAAGTAATATTTTTCGGTTGACAAGAATAAACGGCCGCTATATAGCTAGCAGTAATCCGGGGGTGTTTTGCTTTTTGTTTTGATCCAACCAAATTTCGGGAACAGAGTGTGCCGGCCAATGGCGGCAAATTCTTGGGGAGATTTTATGAATAGACTGCGACTGCTTTGCTGGGTAATCGGGTGCGCGGCGCTGGTTCTAATGATTTGTGGGACGCATAGTGCTTTGGCCCAAGATGTGACCGCGACGATCACTGGAACAGTTAGCGATACAAGCGGTGGGGCTATCGCGGGCGCGATTGTCACGGCGAAGTCGGTCGAACGCGGAGAGACCTATACGGCCACGACAAACGACTCGGGACTCTATCGGCTCTCGCAACTGCCGGTGGGCCATTACGAATTGCGCGTTGAGAAGCAAGGATTTCAAACCTCGGTGTATCCGGCGTTTGAACTGGTGCTGAACCAGGTCGGACGTATTGATGTGCAAATGAGCGTGGGGCAGGTCAGCCAGACTGTTGAAGTGAATGGCGCGGCGCCAATTCTGAAGACGGAGTCAACGCAGGTCGACACGATCATCGATTCAGCTACCAACGATACGCTGCCGCTGGCCACGCGGAATTATGTGGAATTGACACTGCTATCGCCCGGGGCCATCCATCCCGATCCCAGCAGTTTTAATAACGGTGACAACGTGAACGCCGGAGCGCGGCCCTTTATCAATGGCAACCGCGAGCAGTCCAACAACTTTTTGCTCGACGGCGTGGATAACAACGAGGTGTCGGATAACCTGCTGGGTTATACACCATCACCGGATGCGATCCAGGAGTTCAATCTCATTTCCAATAACGCTCCGGCTGAATTTGGCAATTTCCAGGGCGGAATCGTCAGCGCAACCATCAAGTCTGGGACGAACAGCTTTCACGGAGATGTGTGGGAATTTTTCCGTAATGACAAGCTAAATGCCAATCAGTGGGAAAACAAGATTAACCCGAACTCGCCGGCAATTCCTGTGGCGCCGCTACGATGGAACATGTTTGGCGGTACCCTGGGTGGGCCGGCTATCAAGAACAAACTGTTTTTCTTCGTGGACTATCAGGGACAACGTTTCGACCATCCGCCGACAGGCAACCGTATATCGGTGTTCACGCCTGCCGAGCAAGGTGGCGATTTTTCAGCGCTGTTAAACCAAGCAACGCCAGTGCAACTCTACAACCCGTGCCAAGCGGGAACAGGTGTGAGTGGTTCACCGTGTGTGGCGGCGACGGTGCGAACGCCATTTCCGAATAACCAGATACCCATCAGCATGATCAGCCCGGTGGCGGCTGCGTTGTTCGCCTCGCCGCTGTATCCGAAGGCCATCAACAGCGCATTGACGAATAACGCCATCAATTTGAAGGGCAATGCGTACAACAGCGATCAGGGAGACGCAAAAGTAGACTACAGATTATCGAGCAAGGACCAGATTTCGGGACGTTTCACACGAGCTCTGCAAGTTGACCCGTCCACGAATTCGGTTCTATTGCTGGGGAATGGTCAGGTTGTCGCGCCGATCTGGAGCGTAGTGGGGGATTGGACCCATACCCTTTCGACGAACATCCTGAACGACGCTCGCTTTGGCTGGAACCACGTGACGCTTAACAGTGGGACGGCGTGGGATCCGAAGGTGGGAAGCTTTGGTCAGGGCATCGGTATAGCGAATTCAAACCCTGCAAGCATAGTGGGCCTTCTGGGACTCGATTTTGGCGGAGGCACGCCTACCAGTCCGGGAACTGGCACACTGACGAACATCGGAAACAGCATGGTCACGCAGAATTTCGACAGCAAGGTGTATCAGTTTGACGACGGTATTACCTGGACTCATGGGAGTCATACATTTAAATTTGGCGTTCAATATTGGTTCGACAAGATCACCGCGTTTTATTCTGGGAACAGCGGCTCTTTAGGCGGCATCACGTTTGGGCCTAATTTTACCTCCTCTGCCGCCACCAATCCTCTGCAGAACACTGGCGAAGGAATGGGGGACTTCTTTCTCGGCCTGCCGACTGCATTCGGCCGTGGTCTCACTGGCGGCAACTGGGCACAAACCTCGAACATTATCGCCGGATATGCCCAGGATACCTGGCGACTCTCGGACCACCTGACCGTCAATGCCGGATTGAGGTATGAAGCGCACACGCCGTGGGTGGAACAAAACAATCTGCAGGACAACTACAACATGCAGACCGGCAACATTGACTTCGCCGGCAAGAATGGCGCTAGTCGCGCGCTGTACAACGGAGTGTATGGGCTGAAGGATTTCGAGCCGCGGCTAGGTTTCGCGTATACGCCGGGATGGTCAGGCGGGCATACGGTTCTGCGTGGCGCGTTCACCATCTCTTCCTATCTTGAAGGGACCGGCACGAACTTGCGCCTGCCGCTCAACCCGCCGTTCGACGGTGGATCGCCAGGCAGTCCGGAATTTCAGACGCAATATTTATTGCAGCCTTTGCCGGGCACGACCGCGCAGCAAGGAATTATTGCGCCACCCAACACGGGACTTTTGTGTCCAAACTTCAGTTGCTTTCAGGGAGTGGTGTTCCGTCTGTGGGATCCGAATGTGCAACCGGCCATCTCTGATCAGGCCAACTTGACGGTGCAGCACGAGTTCGGGGACAAAACAACGCTGCAGATAGGATATGTCTTTCAACGTGGCGTGCATTTGATGGTGCCCTTCAGCTATGGCCAGTTGGTGGCGGAGCCCAGCAGTGCATGCAGCAAACCACCGTGCACGGCGCCGAGCCCATTTTTCGCAAAGAACCCGACCCTGGCTAGCGCCATCGGCGACGCGTCGGTATCCGGCACGCAGTCAAACGGAACGATGATGTACAACGCGTTGCAGGCGGTGTTGCAGAAAAACATGGGCCACGGCTTGCAATACCAGGTGTCGTATACGTTCTCAAAGTGTATGTCCAACAACACCGGCTATTACGGGACCTGGTCGACTGCGAGAGCATCTTCGACAGCGTCTCCGTATTGGCAAAACGTTTATGACCCAAAGGCAGAATGGGCACCGTGCTATTACGATTCCACTCATACGCTCTCGAGCTATGCCATCTACGAACTGCCGGTGGGCAAGGGCAAGCAGTTTGCGCATGACGCGAACGCAGTCGTCAACAACATCGTCGGCGGGTGGACGGTGAGCCCGATTCTTTTTCTGCACACGGGATTCCCGTTGTCTCTCTATACCAACGCCAGCGATCCCACAGGGACGGGTTCGCGCGGGTTGCGGCCAAATTGCAACGGCACGAATACGATCCTCGGGCGGCAGGACGCGACGGCAAAGCAAGGGGGCGGTTTCCTGTGGTTTGATCCCAGCAACTATTCGGACCCGACAACGACGTTCGGAACTTGTGCTCCGCAAATCGGTGGATTGCGCGGGCCGGGCTACTACAACTGGGATATCAGCTTGATGAAGGACTTCCTGCTTAGCGAGCGATTCAGGATCCAATTCCGCTCCGACTTCCTGAACGCGTTCAACCGCGTGAACTTAGCCGTTCCCAATACGACCGTGAATGTATCGACGACCGGAGTGATTCAGAATTCGCAACCTGCGAGGAATATCCAGTTTGCGTTGAAGCTCTACTACTAAACGCGAACCGCGTATGATGAGGCAGGCGTGACCGCGCCTGCCTCACTTTTGTTTTGTAGCGGTTTTTTTTGGGATAAAACTTCGTTCCACGGCAGTCGGTGCCAAAACGAAATGTCGAGAAACTTGTATACAACCGCAGTTCTTTCGTTGGCTCTTAACTCCTGGTTCTTTACTGCACAAATCATCGCTCAGACTGCAAAAAACATACCCGGGCCAAGAGGCGACTCGTCTCTGACGCCCGAAAAGGTGATTGGTCTTGCTGAACAGGGGCGCTGTAAGGAAGCGATTCCGGGGCTGAAGCGCGCGGTAAATTCGCAAGGACCAGCGGAAGAACGAAAAAAAGCTGGGGTGCTGGGATTGCGGTGTTCCTTGACGCTGGATAGCCGCGACGCGGCTCTTGATTTTGCTCGAGCGCTGGGGCATCAATTCCCACAGGATCCCGAGATTCTTTTTATCCTTGTGCATGCCTACTCCGATCTTTCTTCGCGCACCGCACAGGACCTTGGCCGCAATGCGGCACGATCGGTGCCTGCGCACAAGCTCAATGCGGAAGCGCTGGAGATGCAGGGCAAGTGGGACGATGCGCAGCGCGAATACGAAACGATCCTCGAAGAGCATCCCGATGCGCCGAGCATTCATTACTTGCTGGGAAGGCTGCTGCTTTCTCGACCGGATGGTAATGCGCAGTCCGCCGAACGCGCGAAGCAGGAATTTCAGAAAGAGCTGCAGATCGATCCTCAGAATGCCGGGGCCGAATATATTCTGGGAGAAATGGCGCGACAGGAAACACAGTGGGACGATGCGATCGCACACTTTATGCGCGCGACAAAACTGGATGCGAGTTTTGGCGATGCGTACATGAGCCTCGGTTTTTGCCTGGTGTCCGTAAAACGCTATGAAGAAGCTATACCGCCGCTGGAAGTCGCGGTGCGCATGCAGCAAGGCAATCCTTCGGCGCACTACAACCTGGCGGTCGCGTTGAGCCGTACCGGGAAAAAAGAAGAAGCCGAGAAAGAATTTGCGATTCAGCGCCAGTTGACGCAGAACTCCGCACCGGGCGAAGCGAAACAGAACTAGGACTGCGGAGCGTATTTTTTGGTAAGAATTCCCAAATTGTTGGAGATACTGAATCCAACGCGGCGCGATTTGCTGAGAGGATTTGCGGCGTCGGCGCTGGTGGGGACTTTTCCGCGCGTGGCGAGCGCTTTTCCCGTCGGCGAATTCCCTTTCGAACAGGTTGCTGCTGCGGCCAGCGGCATTTCGTGGCGGCATTCCAGCGGAAAATCGGCGGAAAAGTATTTGCCGGAGACGACCGGGGCGGGCTGCGCGTTTCTGGATTATGACAATGATGGGTGGATGGACATTTATTTGGTCAACAGCGGGAAGTGCGATTTCTACACGCCGGACCCGCCGCTGCGCAATGCGCTGTATCGCAACAACCGCGACGGAACGTTTAGAGATGTTACGCAACAAGCGGGCGTGGGTGCCGGGGGATTTGGACAAGGTGTGGCTGTGGGGGATTACGACGGCGACGGCTTCCCTGATCTATATGTCACGCAGTACGGGCGGAGCATTTTGTTTCACAACAATGGAGATGGGACATTTTCCGATGTGACGGAAAAGGCTGGAATCGCCGCGCCCGGGTGGGCCTCCAGCGCGGTGTGGTTCGATTACGACAATGATGGACTGCTGGATTTGTTTGTGTGCCAGTTTGTGGATTTCAGCAAGGAGAAAAATAAGCCGTGCGGAGTGCATGAGGATGGCAGAAGGCATTATTGCATTCCGCAAATTTATCAGCCAATGCCGAATTGGTTGTTCCGTAACAATGGAGACGGAACGTTCACTGACGTTTCCAAAGTGTCGGGAATTGCTTCGCATCCGGGGAAAGGCTGGGGCGTGGTGGCTGCGGACATTAACAATGATGGCTGGATGGATCTTTTGGTCACCAACGATACCGTTGCCAACTTCCTGTTTGTAAATAATGGCAAAGGGAAATTTACTGAGACGGGGACGGAAGCTGGCGTAGCTTATAGCGCCAACGGGAAACCCCGCTCAGGGATGGGCGTGGACTCGGCTGATTTCAATAACGACGGTTGGCAGGATTTGTTTGTGGCCAATCTCGACCGCGAGGATTTTGCGATTTACCGCAACAATCATGACGGTACGTTCGACGACCTGGCTATCCCGATGGGCATTGCCAAAGCTACGCGCACCATGAGTGGGTGGGGCTTGAAATTTTTTGATTACGACAATGACGGGAATTTGGATCTTTTACTAGCCAACGGGAATCCCGACGACCTCATTAAGGCGCTGCACGGCGAGAGCGCTTACGAAGAGCCGCTTATGTTGTTTCACGGAACGGGGAAATCGTTTGAAGACGTTAGCGCACAAAGTGGGGCACTTTTTGCGACACCGATGTCATCGCGCGGGCTGGCGCTTGGAGACTTTAATAATGATGGAGCCGTGGATGTGCTGATCTCGGTAAATAACGGAGCTCCGCTGCTGCTGCGGAACAATGCCGGCAAGCATAATCACTGGCTGGGAATTCATCTCAGCGGAAAAAAGTGCAATCCGGATGCGGTGGGAGCCAAGGTTAGCTACCAAGCCGGAGATTTGAAGCGCAGTCGCACGAAAGTGGCTGGGGGGAGTTACCTTTCCTCTCACGATCCGCGGATGGTTTTGGGCCTGGGAAGCCGGGACAAAGTGGATTGGGTGGAAGTGGCGTGGCCAATGCCGAGCGGGCGCACGCAGCGGTTCGTAAATCCTCCCGTGGATCGCTACATAACGATCGTTGAAGGAGAGGACAAGTGGAAGTGATTTCACGCTAAAGGAAGGCGGTCGAGATCACGGGCCCGCCGGAAACATTTAGGAACACGTAGGAGTGAAGAACCTGAGAGTCGCTGACTGTTCGCCGGATAAATTAATTCCGGCGCGAATTATCCTGTCCCTGGTTACTACTTTACTGATCTCATGCGGTATGCGAATGAGTGCGCAAATGGATAGTTCACCTTCCACGGAATTTACGGATGTCACTAAGTCCGCTGGGATCAAGTTTGTGCACTTCAAGGGGAATCAAGGCGTTTCCATCAACCTGGAGGAGTTTGGAC
>JGI12635J15846_10005909_pt1 | contig 10541 bp, 7 predicted proteins | sample BlaSpr_A8_OM2_M2_FD_15846 | JGI IMG/M metagenome (IMG submission 15846) | reverse complement strand
TTCATCTTATTCCTTTACGGCACTACGATTATGTCGCCGCCTTCGAGGAGGATGTTCTGCTCCACGTTCTTACCGGAAATCGCATCTTTGTAATTAAACGGGTGTTTCACCTGCCTGCCATTTTCCATCCGCAGTATGTAGATCTTCTTTTCTCGCGCAAACTGCGTAAATCCCCCTGCACTTGAAAGCGCTTGCAATACCGTCATATTGGGCAGTAGCGGGAAAGCGCCCGGGCGCGCAACTTCCCCTGAAACGAAAATTCTGCGACTGTTTATTTCCGTCACACCCACAGTCACTTGTGGGCTGGTAATGTATTTCTTTAGCCCTTCTGCGATTTTCGCGGCCAACTGTGTCGGCGTAAGACCAGAAGCCTGTACATCGTTTACCAGTGGTAAGGTTATTTTACCATCGGGGCGAACTGGTACGACCCGCGAGATATCCGGTTCCTTCCAGACGTCAATTCGGAGCATATCTTGTGGACCGATCTTATAATCCGGATCCGTCGCCAAGGTATTAGCCGAAGACCCCTGGCTGGACCGGGCCGCATCGTTATTCTGGGGTGCACTCCGAATCACGGAGGCCCCGAGGCCTGAAATTAAGCTTGCAGAGATAATTAGGCCCACGAAACTTCTTTGCATCATATGTATTCTCCAGGCCTTCGAGTGCGATCTGACTGGGACCGGCCCGCAAGGTCCCAAGCTTGTTAAGTGTATATACCGCTCGGCAGACTGTAAACGTGTTACAGAAACGGAATTTAGCCCATATGCCGTCAAACACCCAAAGCGTGACTTTGGTTCTTTAACGCCATCCACAGGAATGCGCCCATTCGGGTGCACGTCTAGTACCAGTCCCACGTGGCAAACAGCCCCATCAGAATCGCTAAGTGCCACATAAAAGGTAACTTGCCATTTCCGAGGGCAATCGGCCCAGGGAATTACACGTTTCCTTTCCCACAAAGTGGCAACTTGTTGCCCGCTAGCCGGTTTGACCCGGCTGCCCGAACCATTAATCTTTATCTCAACCCGCCGCCACGCCCAACAATCAGCGTCGCACATCGAATGTATACTTTCCTTGGCATCGTCGGATATTAGTTGATCCCTGGGCCGTGCCACGATGTCATGAGTTCAAAGGTTGGGAGCTTTCGTGCAACGCGCTATGTGGTCGGGATTCTTGCGTTCCTCGGAGAAATTCGCGGATCGACCTGCTTTGTTCGCCGCGAGCAAGTTCCTCAAATATAGTGAGTTGCGCGAGACAGCCTGCCGTATCGCTGCGACCATTCAAGCGCATCTCAATCCCGGCGAAACACCTCTCACGGCGGTATTTGCATATCGCAGCCCCACCGCTTTTATTGGCGTCCTCGGTTCCTTACTGGCAGGTAATGGCTATGTGCCTTTAAATCGAACATTTCCCATTGAACGAACGCAGGTCATGTTGGAGCGTTCCGGATGCCGCTCCGTCATTGTCGATGAGGGTTCGCTCCCCCAGCTGAATCAGTTGCTTGAGACCACCTCGTCGCCTCTTCTCGTTCTCGCCCCCGATGCTCTGGACTTCAGCCAATACAAACAACAATGGCCACAACACACTTTTCTTCCTGCTCCTGAACTCCAGCCGGCTCAAAACTGGCGGGAGCCGGCCTTCGAAATTGATTCCATCGCCTACCTCTTATTTACTTCTGGCAGCACCGGCATTCCCAAGGGCGTTGCCGTGGCCCAGCGTAATGTCACCGCTTTTCTGGATTACATGGTCGAACGCTACCAAATAACCGAAACCGACCGCTTATCCCAAATGTTCGATATGACCTTCGATCTGTCGGTCTTTGATATGTTCGTCGCCTGGGAGCGCGGCGCCTGCGTATTTTGTCCCTCGCAAAAAACATTGATCAAACCAGGCAAATTCATCAAAGACTCCGAACTCACGATTTGGTTTTCCGTGCCCTCCACCGCTGTCTTTATGAAGCAGCTCGGCATGTTGAAGCCTGCCCAGTATCCTTCACTCCGCCTAAGCTTGTTTTGTGGCGAACCGCTGCCGGTATCCTCCGCTACTGCCTGGCTCGAAGCCGCGCCCAATTCCACGTTAGAAAATCTTTATGGTCCCACGGAGCTCACAATCGCCTGCACTCTATACCGTTGGGATCCCGCGCGTTCGCCTGCTGAATCAGAATTAGGCATCGTGCCGATCGGTTATCCGTATCCCAATATGGGCGTCCTCGTTGTGGATGATAACTTGCTAGAGGTTTCTCCGGGTCAGGAAGGCGAACTCTTGATGAATGGTCCGCAGATGTCTCTTGGCTATTGGAAAGACCCGCCAAAAACAGCCGCGGCTTTCATGGTTCCCCCCGGCAAAAACGAAATTTATTATCGAACCGGTGATCGAGTTCGCCGCCCCCAGGGAATCGCTCCGCTAACGCACCTGGGCCGCATCGATTCTCAGGTCAAGATTTTTGGCCATCGCGTGGAACTTGGCGAGGTGGAATCAAGAGTGCGCAACGCCTGCGGCTTTGACGGAGTGGTCGCCGTGGGATGGCCGAAGACCGATAGCGGTTTTGGTGGTGTGGAGGTCTTTATTGAAGGCCAGGAATCAGCTCTCGAAAAATTACGCAGTGCGGTAGCCAGGGATCTGCCGGAATACATGGTTCCTCGCAGATTTCACTTCATGGACAGATTGCCCCGCAACGCGAATAATAAGTACGATCGTAAAGCTATGAAAAAATTGCTGGAAGAGGGCCTATGAATGCGGTGACCCCGGATGCGGTTCAAGATTTTTTGCGGGAATATGTAGCCAAGTATTTGCGTGGGCAAGGTCGCGAAGTTCCCGCCGATCTCTCCGACGATTGTGATCTGCTTCTTTCGGGATATGTCGACTCCCTGGGTTTACTGGAATTGATGACCGCCATTCAGGATCATTTCGGCCGCGAAATCGATTTCGACGAACTGGATGCCGAGCAAATGACGATTGTCGGCCCCCTAAAAAGATTCGTCGCCGAAAAGCTCGCAAAACCATGAAATTTAACCGTTTGGCGACCTTGCGGATTTCGACTGTCAGGATTCAAACGCTGTCGGGGCCTTAACTTCCCGGCACAATCTAGTTCGCTCCCCGGTCTGTACGAATTTTCAATACGCTATAATTCCATTGTAAGTACCGGAGTCTCTGTTGACCGAAATTTCACCTGCGATTAAAGCGCCTCAGTTATCCATCGAGAATTTCCGTGGCGATTTCGCGCAGCTGGCTTCCTTGATGCAATCCTCCTGGGCTGAAAATTCCGGTCAGGCTTTGTTGTACACCTCCGAATTCCTTTCCTCTTGTTTCGACTATCCCGGAGCGGGCTTTTCCTTGGCACCCGCCATCTACGTCCAATCCACACCCGTCGCCTTTGTGGCCGGCTTTCCGCGCCACGTGAAATTTGACGGCCGCGAGCAAAAAATCATTGTCATCACATTTCTAACCGTCTTGCCCGAGTACAAGAAAAAAGGTTTAGGAATCATTCTGTGGAGTGAGCTCGTTAATCGAGCCCGGGCGGCGGGTTTTGATGGAATGGTGAACTACTGCGTGGATGGCGAACCGATGAATGCCATGATCGTGGGCAGTTGCAAACGTCTCAAATTGCCTATCGCGCGTATTTATTCCGCGCGCTACATGTCTACCGTTTTGCGTTCTGCCAATCACAGCCACGGCTCGAACGATAACAATCAGCAAGCCGCCGAAAGTTTTCTCGGCTTGGCTGCTCCGCTAGCAGACAGTCAGCCTCTGGGGCGCATGTGGAGCAAGCCGGAAGCCGAATGGCAGTGTGTTCGCCGCTCCCAGCCGCTCACCGAGACTTTTTCCGTGGGAGGCCGCTCCGGTTTGCTATCTGGTTATGTTATGTCCATATCTGACGAACAGCACACCAGGTGTCTTCTCATTGAAGACATTCTTTGGGGTACTTTGACAGCCGAAGAACGGCAAACTCTCATGCAAGAATTTCTAAAGAAAGCGGCCCACGCTGGCGTCCGGCTGGCAACTGTTCCGCTTTTGGGTTACGCCGACATGGAGCCTTTCAAAAAAGCGCGATTCCAGAGTACTCGCCGTGTTCTGCACGCCTATCTGACCTTGTGGTCCGCAGGACATGCCGATCTTCCGTCTGAGCCTCTACCATCGATGTACCTGGATGTTTTTTGAGATCCGAAATACTCAATGCGAAGGTAATAGGTTAAGGCAGTCATGAACCTTATTGAAGCCCTGGAAATCTCACGAAAGCCGGTTACGCAGGACGCCAAATTACTGCGAATTTTTCTAGCTTGCGGCTTTACTCCGCTGCATTTGCAAAACTTTTTGTCCGCTCACCTGCGACAGCTGTTTCCCGAAAATCGCGTCGAGATTAAAACCGGCCTCTTCGGCGATTTAGCGGGCTCCCTGGAGCGGCTTGATGCCAAAAGTTACGATGGATTGGCAGTCGCCCTGGAATGGCCCGCCTGCGATTCCCGTTTGGGAATCCGCGAACTGGGTGGCTGGCAAGTTTCCGATGTCCACGAGGTTGTTTCTACCGTGGATCGTCAGATCTCTCGTTTGCAGCGCGCATTAAAAACGGCAGCGCGCTCCGTGCCGGTCGTGGTTTCCTTGCCCACCCTTCCATTACCGCCGTTGTTCTACACCCCTCCAAATATAAATAATGCAGAGAAGACGAAATTGCTTCTGTCCCTGGCAAAATTTGCGGCCGATCTCTCCGGAGAGCCCGGCATTCGAATTCTCGATTCACAAGCCTTGGATTCCATATCTCCACCCGCTGCTCGATTTGATATCAAATCCGAAATTCTCAGCGGCTTTCCCTACAAATTGCCTCACGCCTCGGCGCTTGCCCAATCAATCGCCTCATTGCTGCAGGCGCGAAGTCCTAAAAAGGGTTTAATCACCGACTTGGATGACACCCTGTGGTCCGGAATTCTTGGCGAAGTTGGCGTCGATGGTGTCAGTTGGAGTCTCGATCATCACAGTCATATTCACGGGTTGTACCAACAATTTCTCTCCTCGCTCGCAAGTGCTGGCGTTCTCGTTGGTGTCGCCAGCAAAAATGATGCCGCCCTCGTCCAGCAAGCATTCGATCGCAAGGATTTGCTCCTTAAAAAAGAAAATGTATTTCCCTTCGAAGCGCATTGGCACCGCAAATCGGATTCCGTGCAGCGCATTTTGAAATCCTGGAATATCGGCTCCGAAGCGGTGGTTTTTATCGATGACAGCCCCATGGAGGCGGCGGAAGTAAAGGGCGCATTCCCCGCCATGGAGTGCTTGGTGTTCAAAAAAGATGATTACCAGTCCGTGTGGGACTTGCTCGCAAATCTCCGCGCGTCTTTCGGTAAGACCGCTATTTCAGAGGAAGACTCGATCCGTCTTGAAAGTTTGCGCAGTGCCGCGCCCTTGCTCGACGCCTTGGGCCAGGATGGCAACGCCTCCGACGAGTTTCTGAAACGTGCCGACGCTTTTGTTTCCTTTGATTTCACCAAGCGCCCCAAAGACGGCCGGGCCTTCGAACTGGTCAACAAGACCAATCAATTCAATTTGAATGGCAAACGTTTCAGCGAATCGGAGTGGACTAAATTTCTCGCCGACCCCGCAAGCTTCCTGGTGACCGTCACCTATCAAGACAAGTACGGGCCACTGGGGAAAATCGCCGTCTTATTGGGCAAGGTCAACGAAAAAAAACTGTACGTTGCCGCTTGGGTCATGAGTTGCCGAGCTTTTTCACGCCGCATCGAACATCATAGCCTCAAGCGGCTTTTTGAAAAATTTGACGCCGACGAAGCAGTTTTTGACTTTCAGACCACGGAAAGAAATGGCCCTACGCAGGATTTTTTTCTGGAGTTGGCCGGCGATCCGCCGCAGCCGGGCCTAAAAATATCGCGCACATTCTTTTTGGAAAAAGCCCCGCCCTTGTTTCACCGCGTGGAGGAAACGTAGATGCCTGAATTGGATGACCGTCTGACCCGCTGTTTCGCGTCGGTATTTCCGACCTTGGGGCCCGCTCAAATTCACCGAGCCAGCGTCGAATCCGTCCCTGCCTGGGATTCATTGGCCGCCGTCACGCTGATCGCCATACTGGAGCAGGAATTCGCTATCCAAATCGATTTGATGGAAATGCCTGAGTTAACCTCTTACCACGCGGTCCGCGATTACCTGCAAAAACAAATCAAATAGCCGCTCCTGCATTTCATTCTTATCGAACTTCCAACCTCTAATCTCGAACCTCTAATTCAGCACTAAAATAAGTGCAGTCCGGATGCTGAAACACCAGCGCGCTCACACTCGCTTCCGGATCCATCATGAAACCTTCCGTCAATTGCACGCCAATTTCCTCCGGCGCGAGCAATTGCCACAATCCAACCTGATCTTCCAAGTTCGGGCAGGCCGGATATCCAAAGCTGTAACGCTTCCCGCGATATCGTGAAGTGAATCGTTGCGCCATCGTCAAATCCGCCGGATCAGGAAAGCCCCAATCCTCGCGTATCCTGCGATGCAGCCACTCCGCGCAAGCCTCCGCCGATTCAATCGCCAGCGCCTGCAAACCATGCGACTTGAAATAATACCCGTCATTCTTAGCTTTTTCAGAGCGCTCACGCACGCCTTCGCCCGCCGTCACCACAAACAATGCCAGGTGGTCCCGTTTCCCGTCCCGCGCCGGCAAAATGTAATCGCTCAAACAAAGTTGGTCGCCGGTGCGTTGGCGCGGGAATTGAAACGTATGCACCGCTTCGCTCTTACCGGGTGCAAACAGCCGTATCGAATTGCCTTGAGCCTCAGCCTCAAAAAACTGCCACACCGCGCGCACCTTCATGAACTGCGCCGCTTCGGCTTTCACCTCTTCCATGCTCTCGTACAACTCCACAGCTTTCTCTTCACGATCCGCAAAGCGCTTCACAAAATCTCCGCGAAAACCCAGATGCCGGCCATACAACATATAGGGATTGATATAGCTCCAGATTTCCCGTAAATCAGGAACCAATCGCACCTTCCGATCAAGCGTCGCCACCTCCGCTATCGGCAGATCCGCGCGGACTTTTGGTGAGCGCGTCACCGCAGGCGTGGCATTCACCACCACGGTCGTCGACACGCTGACGCCATTCCCAGAGAACGTATGCTGGTGCATCACCTCAGCGCGAGTGCCCGGATCCATCAACTCGTTCATCAGCCGCAATCCGGTCATCGCATCTTTGGCGTAAAAAACCGCCTGTCCATAAGTCGGCCCGATCTTGTTTTGCGTGTATTTTGCGGAAAGCGCCGCGCCCCCCACCAATAAAGGCACCATGATCCCTGCATCTTTCAAATCGTTCGCGGTGATCACCATCTGTTGCGCGCTCTTCACCAGCAATCCCGACAGCCCGATGGCATCAGGGTGATGCTGTTTGTAAGCCTTGATCAATTCTTCCGGCGGAACTTTGATTCCCAGATTCACAACGTCGTATCCGTTGTTCTTAAAAATAATCTCCACCAGATTTTTGCCGATATCGTGCACATCTCCCTTTACCGTGGCCAGCACCACCTTGCCGCGCTTCGCGGTGTCCGCTTTTTCCATGAATTGCTCAAGATGGCTGACCGCCGCTTTCATCGCTTCCGCGGATTGCAACACCTCCGCGACGATCAGTTCGTTTGCATTAAACAGTCGCCCCACTTCCGCCATGCCCGCCATCAGCGGCCCATTGACAATATCTAGCGGCGCAGTTCCTTCGCTCCGTTTACGCTCCAGATCGGCCACCAACCCGTCTCGCGTCCCCTCAATAATGTAGTTCGCCAGCCGTTCATCCAGAGGTAAGTCCGCGGCGCTGATTTTTTGCTTCTTAGTCGCCGTGCGAAAATGTTCCGCAATCGCCGCAATGTAGTATTGGTTGACCGCCGCTTTTTGTTCTTTACTCTGCGCCCGCCAATCTTTTGGCACATTCGTCAGCAGCGCCGCTTGCGAGTGCTCCGGCGGCACATTCGTGGGTGGATGCGAGAACAATAAATTTTCCGCCAGCCGTCTCTCATGCTCTGGAATCGAAGCAAACCGCTCCAGCTTTTCGGTATTGACGATCGCCAGATCGAGTCCCGCCTTCGTGCAGTAATAAAGAAAAACTGAATTAACTACCTCGCGCGCGCCAGGCGGCAATCCAAATGACACATTGGAAATACCCAATATCGTTCGCGTATCCGGCAAGGCCTGCTTGATTAATCGAATGCCCTCAACCGTCTCAACCGCCCCGCCAATATAATTTTCATCCCCCGTCGCGCACGGAAATACCAGCGGATCAAAAATAATGTCTTCCGGCCCTAAACCATATTTCTCGGTCAGCAGTTTGTAACTGCGCTGCGCAATCGCCAATTTGCGTTCGCGTGTAAACGCTTGCGCCTGCTCTTTATCTTCATCAATGCAGCCCACCACCACGGCTGCCCCAAAATCGTGCGCCAGCGGTACTACCCGTTCGAATTTCTCTTCGCCATCCTCGAGGTTGATGGAATTAATAATCGACTTGCCCTGGCAATAGGTAAGCGCGATCTCGATCGCCGAAGGATCGGTGGTGTCGATCATCACCGGCGTCTTCACCTTACGGATCAATTTTTCATAAAACGGCTCAATATCTTTCTTCTCGTCACGTTCCGTGCTCTGCAGGCATACGTCCACAATGTGCGCGCCGCCGCGAACCTGTCGCCGCGCCACTTCGCTAGCCTCTTCCCACTTTTCTTCCGCAACCAGGTTCTTAAATAACCGCGAGCCAATCACGTTAGTGCGCTCACCCACCAGCAATGGCCGGGTTTGCTCATCCGCTTCGATCGTTTCAATCCCCGAGTAAATCGCGCGGTGAGTTTCAGCCGGCCGTTGTCTCGGCTTCTTGCCTTCCACCATCTGTGAAATGGCCCGGATGTGTTTTTCCGTCGTTCCGCAGCATCCGCCGATAAAATTTAACCATCCATGATCGACAAATTTTTCCAGTTGCGCGGCCAGCGTCGTCGGCGTCTCCAGGTATTTACCGTCCTCATCCGGCAAGCCGGCGTTCGGATAGCAAGACACGTACGCATCCGTCAGTTGGCTCAGCGTTCGAATGTGGTCGGTCATGAACTCCGGCCCGGTTGCGCAGTTCATACCAAACGCCAATGGCTTGGCATGCCTCAGCGACGCCCACAAGGCTTCTACCGTCTGCCCAGCCAGCATGCTGCCCATCGGCTCAATCGTGACCGACACGATGAAAGGTACCTGCGCGCCAATTTCTTTGGAAAGTTGTTGAATCGCCAGGATTGCCGCTTTGATGTTTCGCGTGTCCTGGCAGGTTTCTATCAGCAGCAGATCCACGCCGCCTTCCACCAACCCGTGCGCTTGCGTGTAGTAAGCGGTGCGCAACTCCTCAAACGTGACGCCACCCGTCACCGTGATGGCCTTGGTCGTGGGCCCCATGGCCCCCGCCACGAATCGCGGTTTCCCGCTGGTGCTCAGTTCGTCCGCAGCCTGCCGCGCCAATTCTGCCGAAAGCTTATTCAGTAAAAGTGCGTCGGCGGCTAATCCGTATTCCGCCAGCACAATCGGCGCTCCGCCAAAGCTGTTGGTCTCGACAATGTCGGATCCCGCCTCAAAATATTTTCTGTGAATGTCCAGAACCACATCCGGCCGCGTGCGAACTAGATTCTCATTGCAGCCCTCCAGCGCCGCTCCGCCGAAGTCTTCCGCGGTCAGGTCGCGCTGCTGTAGCATGGTGCCCATCGCGCCATCGAGCACGAGGATTCGCTGCGATAGTAACTCCCGCAGAGCTTGCGCCGATTTGGTGAAATCTTGCATTTTGTCCGTTAAAAAGCTGTGTCCTTTAGGGTTTGCGCTGTCCTTCTATTTTACCTGCGTTCATCACAGGAACCGAACCCCATGCAGTAAACGCACGTTTTATACCCTTGAATGGCGATTCCGCCTCGCTGGCAGCTAGCCTATTTGAGACGAAATGCCTCGTAGCCGTTACGTAACGGTTCAAGAACACTTGTCGCCAATAGCCTTGCCCCTGCCCCCACTTTTCACTACGCTGCAATCAGGCAAACCGTGACTAGGCAAACTGTGGCTAGGCAAACTGTGGCTACCAAACGGGCAGCTCCCAAACTAAGCGTTTGTATTCTCTCGCCCCATCCGCTGGTACTCGGCGAGTTTGAACGCATTCTCGCTAAAGCGGATTTCAAAGTCATTTCNACTCAACTAGAATCGACTTTGGCTCCCGATCTTCGCAGCTTTGAACCGCCCCCCGCGCAGGTCTACGTGATCGATGCGCACGCCTCCAAGCCNGCGACNGGCGCCCTCCTTGCNAATCTGATGGAACGCTTTCCCGAAGCCCGCTTGATNGTTGTCGGCGAACAACACAACGAAGGCAATAGCTATGCGCTACTTCGTAGCGGTGTTAAGGGTCTGTTAACCTACGCGGAGGCCCGCGAGCAACTCACCCGCGCTCTGCCTTTAGTGGCCATGGGTGGTTTTTGGGTGCCCCGTCAACTTCTTTCCGGTTTCGTGGATTCCATACTTACCGGACAAGGTCGCCGTCTGAAATCCGACTCCGTCACCAATTTGAGTCGCC
>JGI12635J15846_10005908_pt1 | contig 10542 bp, 9 predicted proteins | sample BlaSpr_A8_OM2_M2_FD_15846 | JGI IMG/M metagenome (IMG submission 15846) | reverse complement strand
GAGCCGCGGCGTGGAGACCGGCAGGACGATCTCTTCCTCCGGCCGGCCGCCGGCGGCGATGACGGCATTGCTGCCGAGGGAGATCGCGAGGTACGAGGCGACGCGAAGCGTGTGATCGACGTCGAGGCCGCCCAGCACCTGATCGGCGGGACGGCCGGCGCGCAGCTGCTCGCTGGCCCAACCATCGAGGGCCACCCGGTGGCGTTCGCGGGCCTCCTCCACGGCACGCAGATCCGGGGCCGCGCCGCCGGTCAAGACCTCAGCACTCGACCGCAGCGCTGCCACCGTCGCTCCGACGAGACGATCAGTGTCCTCGATGCCCGGTGGGGTGGCGCTGCGTGTCTGCTCGAAGGGGTGTTCCACGATGTCGACCATCTGCTGCAGCTCGATCAGCAGGTGGACGAATGCGCGATCACGGCGCGTCGGACCCGCCGGACGCTTGGCGGTGGCGGCATATTGTTGACGGGCCGACGCCTCCGCGCTCCGTGCCGCCTCCAGCAGTCGTGGCAGATCTCGATCGCCGGCGGCCAGTCGAAGCCCATCGACGAGGTTCGCGACGGCAAGACACGCCTTCGCCGCGTGCTGCCGCAACTTGACGCGCTCGAAGCGCGGCCAGAGGAAGACGGCGGCGAGCGTGGCGAGGATCCCCGCGAACGCCCAACCAGCAATGCGCGGGGGCACCGCGCTAGCTGGTGCGGGAACCGACAAGGCGATCACGAACGCCAGCAGCAGGCCGGTTTGCGCCGCCGCGACATAGCCACCGAAGACACTGGCGAACGAAATCGCAAAGCCGACGAGCAGCATCGTGGCACCCGCCAGGGCGACGTTCTGCGAGACCACCGTGCCGAGCGCGATCAGCACCGCCCCCACCAGGGTCGCGGTCAGATACGCGATCGCCCGCGGACGGCGCAGCCCGCCGAAATCGGACATCACCAGCAGCGCAAAACCGCCGAAGACCATGAAGATGACGTTCTGCGTGTCGTGAAGCACGAACTGGCCAAAACCAAAGGCGAGCGGGATGACGATGGCGGCCCGTGCCGCGCGCCGCAAGGCTGCCTGGCCCGGATCGCGCGGCGCCTTGAGCGCCGACGGTCGCCAGCTGGGCGCCGGCGTTTCAGCAGGCGCCGTCACGGTGCCGCTGGCCATCCTCTATTCGTACACCACTTGGAGCGAGGACGGATTCACTCGAAAGTAGGGCGTAGCGGGGGTCGCTCAGGGGATGCATGAGCCGAGGGCCCGGAGAGATGATCGGCTTATGCCGCATCCAACACAAACCGGTAGAGTCAAAAGATGACCGGCCTGTGGGCTGTCCTCATCACGACCTTCCTGGCTTCGGCCGTGGAAGCGATCGAGATGGTCACCATCGTCGTCGGCGTGGGCGCAACCCGCGGTTGGCGCTCGACGCTGATCGGCGCGGCTTCCGGTTTTGGCGTGCTGGCGGTGGTCGTGGTCGTGCTGGGCGCTGCCCTCAGTCGGGTGCCCATCGGACCGCTGCGCTTGATCGTCGGCGCACTCTTGCTGACGTTCGGCCTTCAGTGGTTTCGCAAGGGCATCATGCGAGTGGCGGCCCGAGGGTTGGCCGGCATCGGCGGCCAGGACCCGCACGAAGCCGCCGAGTGGACGGGCCCCGGAATGGACTGGACCGCCTGGTTCCTGGCTTTTAAGGGCGTGGTGCTGGAGGGACTCGAGGTCGCCTTCATCGTCGTCACCTTTGGTGCCGGCGCGGGCCACTTCGTTGGAGCGGTGGTCGGCGGCGTCGGGGCTGTCGTCATCGTCGGAGGGATCGGGCTTGCCCTGCACCAGACGGTTCGACGGATCCCACGCAGCCTGCTGCAACTGATCGTCGGTGTTCTGCTCAGCACCTTCGGCACCTTCTGGGCGATCGAAGGTCTCGGGATCAACTGGCCCGGTAGCGACGCCGCGATCCCCGGCCTACTGATTCTCTACGTGGCGACGGCACTCGTCTACATCAGCCTCGAGCGCAACCGGGCCCTCGGCCTGCGTCCGGCGGCCTAACCGATGCCCCCGCCCTTTTCGTGGATCGCCGCCGTCGCTAAGTTCTTGTACGACTTCATCGTCGGCGATGACTGGACGGTCGCTGCCGCCGTCGGCATTGGGCTGATCGTGTCGGCCATCCTGAACGTCAATAACCTCCCAGCCTGGTGGCTAATCCCGGTGATCGTCGTGGTGATGCTTGGCGTCAGCCTCCGGCGGGCGAGCCGAACCTAGCGGTGAGCGTCATCGCCGTCGTCGGGCTGGCGACGATGGGCATGAACCTGGCCCGGAACCTCGCACGAAATGGGTTTGGCGTTTCCGTCTATAACCGGACCACGTCGCGCGTCGACGACTTCATGAAGCAATACGGATCGGAGGGCGCCTTTAAAGCGGCCCACACACCGCAGGAGCTGGTGGCGCAATTGGACAAGCCGCGTCGGATCCTGATGATGGTCAAGGCCGGTACGCCGGTCGACGAGACCATTGACCACCTCGCGCCCTATCTCGAGGCGGGCGACATCCTGATCGACGGTGGCAATTCCTACTTCCTGGACACCGTGCGTCGAGGCAAGGCGCTGGAAACGCGGGGCCTTCGCTTGATCGGCACCGGCGTGTCGGGCGGCGAGGAAGGCGCCCTGCTCGGGCCGAGCATCATGCCGGGCGGCGCCCAGGATGCGTACCAGCAAGTGGAGCCGATGCTGACGAAGATCAGCGCCCACGTCGACGGCGAGCCGTGCTGCACCTACATCGGCCCGGGCGGTGCCGGCCACTACGTGAAGATGGTCCACAACGGCATCGAGTACGCGGACATCCAGCTGATCGCCGAGGCCTACGACCTGCTGAGTCACGCGCTCAACCTTGGCGCGGACGAGCTCTCGCGCGTCTTTGCCGAGTGGAACAAGGGTGACCTCGAGTCCTACCTGATCCAGATCACGTCGGAGGTCCTGGGCAAGCGCGATCGCGCGACGGGACGTCCGCTCGTCGACGTCATCCTCGACGAGGCAGCGCAGAAGGGGACCGGCAAATGGGCGTCGCAGTCCGCGCTCGACCTCGGGATCCCGGTGACCGCGATCACTGAGGCCGTCTTTGCGCGATTCCTGTCGGCGCTCAAGGCCGACCGTCAGCTGGCCTCGCGGACGCTCGCCGGTCCTAACGGCGCGATGCGCGCGGCTGCGCCGGCATCGCTGATCGACGATGTGCGCAGCGCGCTCTACGCTTCGAAGATGGTGGCCTACGCCCAGGGATTCGAACAGATGCAGGCGGCATCGAACGAGTTCGCGTGGGATTTGAAGCTGGGGTCGATCGCCAGGATCTGGCGTGGCGGCTGCATCATTCGCGCCCGCTTCCTCAACCGGATCACAGACGCCTATGCGGCAGAGCCCGGCTTGAAGAACCTGTTGCTTGCGCCCTACTTCCGCGATGCCATGGCGTCGGCGCAGGATGCCTGGCGCCGCGTCGTCGGTGTCGCGGTCGACCGCGGCATCCCGGTGCCGGCCTTCAGCTCGTCACTGGCCTACTACGACGCCTATCGTCGCGAACGCCTGCCGGCGAACCTGGTGCAGGGCTTGCGCGACTACTTCGGGGCCCACACCTACAAGCGCATCGACCGCGCGGGTTCCTTCCATACGCGCTGGTCCCAGGACGGGGAGGAAGTGCCGGTCCGCTAAACGATTCCAGGACTCGAGTTCAACGTTCGAGTCCGCCAGGGGCTACATCAACACGAACTCGGGGATGCCAGTCATTTGCCGGCGACGCCCCACAAGAACACTCCCGAATGGGCATCTATGAAAGAAAGGTAGTAATCGGCCTTTATGGGCGCCGATCCCCTCGGCCCGTTTGACTGCGCGGCTGCAGCAGGAAGTTCGACGACCCAGCATAGACGCGGAAGCTCGGCATTAGGATTGGTTTTGATTACTTCCGCCAGCACCGCGCTAATGGCAGGGGTACCGGGCGCTTCCTGACTTACCGCGACCGCCTCAGCCTGAGCCTTGGTAATGTTCGGGAAATCCCACGGAAGCGGATTGAATAGGAGCGCTCCCGATTTAGCTGCTTGTTCGGGTGTCGCCGTTGACAAGCGTGGACCAAATGAAGGATGGCCTACAGCCAGTGCAAGAATGGTGCCGCAGACCAGGCCCAGGGCAATGACAACGGCTTTCCGCCTGCGACCTGGCATCAATTGTCGATACGTCGATGCCGGCACTGGCCAGCTCGTTCGCGGAATCCTGGCAGAGACTCAGGGAATCCACACGCCGGCCCGGACCGAGGTTCACGCCGCGTACGTAGTCATTCCCGTCAGCCTTCAGGCATGCCGTCGATCATCCGTCGCGTACTATGCCGCCCCCAAAGTCCGGCAGTAAGCAAGCAAAGACCTCCACCAAGACAGGCTCCAGCTGCAGGCAAAAGGCGCATGACGCCCAGTGCAACAGCAATCGCGAATAGCACTAGCCCGAAGACCACCGTCCACGTAAAAACGCGCATTAGTCGTTGGAGCGCAGGCAAAGGTGGTCGAGGCATCAACACGACCTAAGGCCAAGCACCGTACCCATGCTGGCAATTAAACCACCCGACGCTCCGGCGCCACCGATGAGGGCGAATATCCAAGGCAGGTGCACTGCAAGGTCGGGCAGAGGCGCTCGTATTCGTTTGTTCGATTAGTGTCCGCCACAGGCTAAAATCCCCGCTCTGCGACCTCCAGGTGCCGGCTTCGACGCTCAGCGTACTTGTGGGGACCATTCCACCAAACCGTCGGCTGTTAAGAACGGCACGATTTTCGTTTGGAGCATGGGAAGCGGCGCTTAGCTCGTGCAGGTCTCGATCACCCAAAAGTCGAGCCAGCCGGAAGGTTGCGATGGATCAAGATGGCTCATTAACGACGAGCCCTAGGCTGAGTCAGTGGCAATAGCTACGACACCCAGGGCCGCGGTAATGATCAGCGGCCCTCCGTTGGACGTGAGCGTGATCACTCCCAATGTCGCAGCGATGACGGTTGCTGCGGCTAACACAGCCCGTCGCTGACGTCGCTGATCCAGATCAGAAGCAACTCGGAAACACCTCGATCACCACATACCCAGTGCCGGTCTTCACCGTAATGAAAATCGGGGATTCCGCTGAAGCGAGTCTCCAGTCCCCTGCGAACTTCCTTCTTGCCAATGAAACGGGTGCCCCATGGTTGAGGTCCCCGAGGCATATCGAAGGTCGCGTCTTCCGAGAAAGAATTCCATGATCCGATCAAGGTCGTGCCGATTGAATGCATCAAGGAGTTGCTCTAACGTCTCAACACTAACCGTGCCTCCTACTGCCATTGCTTCCTTACCGAACCTACCTCCATCCACGTGAGCGATCCAGGCATGAGTAGCCTGTCAGTCGTTGTTCCCGCCGATCGAGTACTTACCGATAACGGAGAACAAGTGTGCTGTGGTTGTCGGACCAACCACCCAAGTTGCCCGGAAGCCGGCCAGCGCATGCGTCCCGCTCTGATAGGTGCACAAACCGGTGCCGGTGCTGAAGTAAAAGTCGCAATGCCCCCTCGCGGTGCTCTTCTTTCCGGCCGCGGTCGCAGCCGTCGTCAGGACAACGTCACTATCGATGCTGGCACAGCGACCGGGGCGACGATGCCGCGGCCGAGAATGCTGCGAAATGGGGCTATGACCTGGCTATCGCGACCTTCCCGGACGCTCGTGCGCGTGGCGTCGCCGCCTACAATCTCGGCTGCTTTTACGCGAAACACGGCCGGGCGGCCGAGGCGCTGCCGTACCTGCGCGAGGGGATTAAATTACGTCCCGAGCTGCGTGACTGGGCCAAGCAGGATACGGATCTCGATCCGATCCGCACGACCCCGGAGCTCGCTAGCCTAATACGCGACGGGGGCTAGCTGGCGGCCCGGAGCTCGCTGAGCAACGGTGAGCCGATCAGCGCGTCGGCGGTCGCGCTGTTGGTCGCCAGCGGCACGTTGCAGACGTTGCAGATCCGGAGCAGCGTCTGGATGTCGGGTTCATGCGGGTGCCGGTACAGCGGATCGACCATGAAGATCACGCCGTCGATCTCACCCTCGACGACGCGGCTCGCGATCTGCACGTCGCCGCCAAGCGGCCCGGATTCGACGTATTCGACTTCGAGCCCAACCTTGTCCTTGAGGAGCTTGCCGGTCGAACTCGTCGCTACTAGCCGAAACTCGGCCAACCGATCGCGATTGAACGTGGCAAAGGCAACCAGGTCGGCCTTTTTGCCGTCGTGGGCGATGATCGCAAGTCGAGGAATTCGTGACATAGGGTCGCAGTCTACAGTTCCCGGGTTAAACGGAGGTTAAACACCTGAATAGCCTCGTCCGCTGCCGCCATGCCACACTTGGGTTGTGGCAGAACAGCCGCCGGCGCTGTTGTTCGATCTCGATGGGACGCTCGTTGACAGCGTTTATCAGCACGTGCTCGCCTGGCACGAGGTGCTCGCGAACGCCGGGATGGAGCTGTCGGTATGGCGGATCCACCGGCGCATCGGCATGAGCGGCGGCCTCTTCGTCAACGCCTTACTGCGCGAGACGGGCAAGCGGCTCACTCCGGAGGAGGCCAAGCGGCTTCTCTCCCAACATGGCGAAGCCTTCGTTCGGCGTTTAGGGGAGGTCCGCCCTCTTCCCGGCGCCCACGACTTGCTGAGTCGGCTGACGAGGCAGCATGTGCCCTGGGCGATCGCCACCAGCGGCAGCATCAAAACCGCCGGTCCGTCGATCAAGCTCCTCGGTGTCGAGCCCACGGTCGTGATCACGCGTGACGACGTGGCCCACGCCAAGCCGGACCCGGATCTGTTCCTCGCGGCAGCCGAGCGGTTAGGGGTCGATATCACCAACTCGATCGTGTTCGGCGACAGCGTGTGGGACCTGTTGGCGGCGCGGCGGGCGCGCGCGCTGGGCGTCGGCTTGCTCTCAGGCGGATACGGACGCGAAGAGCTGCAGTCGGCCGGTGCGTATCGGGTTTACGAGGATCCGCACGACCTCTTGGTGCACCTCGACGAAGTCGGCGTCCGCGAATCAGCCGGCTGACGGGCCGGCGTCGGGTTTCGCCCCGCGCCGGTAGACGAGCACCGTGCGCTCGTACTCGATGACAGTCTCGCCGCGCTGGTTGAAGCCGCGGGTCCGAACCCGGACCACGCCGTTGGTCGGGCGCGACTTCGACGCGCGGGCCTCCAACACCTCGGACTCGGCATAGATCGTATCTCCGGCGAAGACCGGGTTGGGCAGCCGGACCTTGTCCCACCCGAGGTTCGCAACCGAGTTCTGCGAGACGTCGCCGACCGAGAGCCCGGTCACGATGGCGAGCGTCAACGTGCTCACCACCAGCGGCTGCTTGAACTCGGTACGCGAAGCGTAATCGGCGTTGAAGTGGACCTGGTGCGTGTTGTTGGTCAACAGCGTGAACCAGATGTTGTCGGTCTCGGTAATCGTGCGTCCGAGCGGATGGCGGTAGCGGTCGCCGACTCGGAAGTCTTCGAAAAATCGGCCTTCCCACATGGTGCTCATTCCTCCCGTTCTTGCCAGGCGGCCCGCGCGTCAACCAGTTCGCTATCCGCGATCACGCCGAGGGCGAGCGCGCGGTCGGGGTCAAGCCAGCCGTTCGCGGCGGCGCGGCGCAGGAGAACGCGTGCATGGCGGTCGGTCGCCCGGTCCGACATCACGCCGTTGATGATGGTCGCTCCGCGTCCCTCTTCGCGCTCTGATCGTTCATAGGCGAGCAGTTTCAACGCTTCCTGTTCGAGGGCTTGCCGGTCGAAGGCGCCATCGAAGGCCAGCAGCGTGACGAAAAGCTGGGCCGGATGCCCCACCCACTTCCCGGCCATGCCGGCTTCGCGGGCATGAACCGCATCGCGGTAGGCCAGTTCCATGCGATCGAGGAAGCGAGTCCGGTTCGCGCTCGCGTCCAGAGCCGGATCGGCCACCGGGTAATCGACGGTCATGGCATCGATGGCCGGAACACCGGCGGCGCCGGCCGCGTTCACGATCTCGGCGCGCGCCCATTCCGCGACGGGGTGATAGTAGGAGAGGGTGGAGAGACCCAGGTCGGCGGAGTAGTCGACCAACCCGAAGATGAGAGCACACAGGCGCTGGCCTGCACGGTCGACGATCGCATCCAGCCGTCCGGCCGCGGCCCCGGACTCGATCAGGATCGCGACCCGGATCCGGCCGGGCTCGAGCGTCAGCGTCTGCTCGATATCGTCCAGGGTCGTCAGCAGCCAGTCGAGCTCGTCGACGGTCTCGAGCTTGGGGAAGACGATCCCATCGAGCGGATAGTTGGCGGGGGCGATTCCCTTGCCCGTCTCGTACAGAACCGAGACCAGGCTGCGCGCCGCACTAGGAAGGTTGAGGCCGCGTGGTCGATAGAAGCGAAGAGCATGTCTCCATTGGCCATCGCGCAGCACGCGGACTGCGGATTCCAGCCCCTGCGTGGCGACATCCTCCCGTAGGGCCTGGGCATCCTCGCCGTCGAGCATCACCAGAGGCGCGCGGCGGGGCCGGGCGAGGAGCGCGTCGACCTGCGCGGCCGCGAGCTGGAGTCGCTCGGCCAGCATGGCGGCCGTCACCCCCAGGCGGTCCATCATGCGACCGACCGGCTCGGTGCCCTTTTCGACGGCCTTGCGAGCCATCGCTTCATCCGACGCCGGCGTCGTGAAGTGGGCGTCCTGGCGCCAGTATCGGAGCGGAAGTGGTGCCCGGCGCCGCATCGTTTTGGCGGCGAGCTGGGCTTCGCGCGCCTCCGCGCGGCGGATCAGATCGGCCAGCTCAGACTGTATGCGATCCTCCGCATCTTGCCGTAGCATAATCCGTCATGCGCGTCGAGACCGTCGAGGCGATCCCGGTCAGTTACCCTGAACCGAACGATTTCAACGCCTTGCGCCACCTCTGTCTGGTCAAGATCACCGCCGACGACGGCCAGGTTGGTTGGGGCGAGTCGATCACCCAGTTCCCCGAAGCATCCTGGGCGACCAAAGCGATCATCGAGGGCTTCGCGCCCCTGATCGTCGGAAAGGATCCCGTGCAGACCGAAACCCACTGGCGTACCATGAAAAACCAGGCTTGGTGGTATGGCTACAACGGCGGCATCGCGTCCTACGCCGTGAGCGCCATCGATATCGCGCTCTGGGACCTCAAGGGAAAGGCAGTCAACCGCAGCGTGCTCGACCTTCTCGGTGGTCCGGTCCACGAGCGCCTGCCCGCGATCGCGTCCAGCCACGCCCACTACGAAGAAATCCCAAAGATGGCCGAGGAGATCGCCGGCTGGGTGGCCTCGGGCTTGCAGGGGGCGAAGGTCGGCTTCGGCAAACGCGGCAACGCCCGGCTAGGGTACGAACACGACCGTGACGTCGCCTTCGTAAAGGCGGTCCGGGAGGCGATCGGGCCTGGATTGCCGATCATGATCGACCTCGGCATTGCCATCAAGTGGGACGTCACGACGGCGGTGGAGCGGACGCTCGCCATGGAGGAGTACGGCATCGCGTGGATCGAGGAGCCGCTCGGCGCCTGGGACCCCAATGGGTATGCGACCTTGCGCGCCAAGACGACGACCCGGATGGCGTACGGCGAGAAGGAGTGGAACCTGGAAGGGTACCAGCGCATCCTGGACACGGGCACCGTCGACGTGGTGGGCGTGGACCCCGGCCGCGCCGAAGGCATCACCGGCTTCAAGAAGGTCGCGGAGCGGGTCGAGGCCCATCGACGGCAGGCCAATGCGCATGCCTGGTCGTCGGCGATCGTCAGCGCGGCCAGCCTGGCGATCTCGTTCAGCAGCTCCGCCTGCAAAGTCTTCGAGTTCAAGCCGCTGCGCAACCCGATGCAGCACGAGCTCGTCAAGAAGCCGTTCGAGTGGAAGGACGGGTGGGTGCTCCCGCCGGCAGGGCCGGGGCTTGGCATTGAGGTGATCGAAGAGGTCGTGGATCGCTACCGTAGCGAGCGCGTACTGGCGAAGGTTTAGTACATCAGGAAGCCACCACTGATGTTAATAGTGGCCCCAGTGATGAACTTTGCGTGATCGCTGGCGAGGAAGACGACGGTGCCGGCAATTTCCTCGGGCTCGGCCACGCGGCCGAGCGGTGTCGCCTTGACCATCGACTCGAGCACTTGAGGATCCAGCCCGTCCATCAGCATGGGGGTCCGCGCCTGGCCCGGCGAGACCGCGTTGACCGTGATCTGGTGAGGGCCATAGGTGCGCGCCAGGCCACGGGTCATCGAGGTGATGCCACCCTTGGACGCGGCGTAGACGACCGAACCGCCGAAACCGCCGGTCCACCAGCCCTGCGATGTGAAGGTGATGATGCGGCCGCCGCGACCCTGCTCGACCATTGCCTGGGCAGCCGCGCGGCAGAAGAAGAAGGCAGCCTTCAGATTGGTGTCGATCTGGAAGTCCCAATCGTCCTCGGTGACCTGATCCACCGTGGGGCGGCGCCGCAAGACGGCGGCGAGGTGCGCCAGCACGTAGAGTGACCCGAGCTCATCGCGGGCCCGCCGAATCAGAGCGTCGTGCGCTGAGAACTGGGTGAGGTCTGCGGCAACGGCCCGATGACCCT
>JGI12635J15846_10005906_pt1 | contig 10545 bp, 9 predicted proteins | sample BlaSpr_A8_OM2_M2_FD_15846 | JGI IMG/M metagenome (IMG submission 15846) | reverse complement strand
GCCAGGTATTCGAGAGCGCGGCGTGCTTCGACGGGAGTGGCTTGAGCGCCGTCGCCATTCCCATACGCCAGCGGTAGCCAGGATTGGGTGGCGGTCTCCAGGTACCGCTCAGCGCGTTGATCTAGCATCGCGATTGCCTGGTCGCGGTTCGCATCGATGGCCGCGGAAAATTCGCTTGGCGAAAGTAAGGGGGCGGCTGTGCGCTTCTCTCGTTCCGCCAGCTTTTGCTTGACTCGCAGCAAGTTGGCGCGCGCGTTCTCCGCCCATTCTCCATGCGGATCGACGCGCAGGTAATGCTCCCAATCGTCGGCGGCCTGCGTGTAGAGGAACATACGCTCGCAGGAGAGGGCGCGATTGAAGAGCGTTATGGGATCATCCGGCGACTTCCCTAGGGCTTTGCTTAGCGATTCGATGGCGTTGCCATAGTCGATCGCGTGGTCGGTGGATTCAGCTCGGACGAAATATGCGGCGCCCAGGTCGGTTAGGAGATGCGGGTCATCCGGCTGCGTCTCCAGTGCACGTCGTAGTGAATTGATCGCAGACTCGTAGTTGCCATCTAGCAAATCCGCGCGTGCTTTGGCTTGCAGCCACGCGGGATCGTTTGGACTCTTGCGCAGATTTTCGCCAATTAGAGCCTCAGCTTTTAATAGCGACGGCGATTTGTCGAGACTCGATCCACTCGCCGCTCGTTCCACTCTCATCGGCGCGTACTTGGCGCCGGGGATTCTTACTTCCAGGGTCCGATGCTCGGTGTAGGCCTGCGCCAGCAACTCTTCGGCTGAAGAGGAGTGAAGCAAGCTCACGCCCAGCCATCCTGCCATGACCGCCGCGGCAAGTCCAGCGAGCGCAAATGCCAAACGCGACCATGAAAAAAGTGCTTGCCGCCACGGCGCACCTTCTTTCTTCTCCCGACTACGATCTCTATCTCCATTGTCCCCCCAAGCTCCAGCGCTGTCGCGGAGCGTCTCGGCCATCTTCTTTCGCCATTCGGGCCGCGCGCTGGGCAGCGAGGCGAGCCAAGCTTCTTCGCCGGTAGACGGTTCATCCACCAAAGCCTGCGCCGCATTCCTTAGCAGAGGCCCGCACTGCCCGCATTGTGCTGCATGTTTCATAAGTGCTATTGTTCTTGCCTCGGGGAGCAGCCCGGCCGCGACTTCCAGCCACTCGGCATCTCCCATGCACTCGGGAGTAGGCGACGAGGGGTTGGGCGCTCGCATGCGTAAGATCTCGCTCTGCACAAACCTGTGCATCCGCAGCTTTTGGCTGCACTCTTGGCAAGACTCAACGTGGCGGCGAGCTTCTCCCACAGACTGCTCGGAGAGTTGCCCTAAATCCGACACACTCGTCCCTGGCGAAGAAACGAGCCCTTCCAGCTCGTGGCTATCGAGATGTTTGTCAAATGGCCGTGTCAAAATCTGCTACTCCTTCTAATACGACAGCAGCCGGCGGAATCCTTTTGGGCTGGCTATGGTCGTGCCCGGTTCTGTGTTCCCTCGCTCCCGAGTTGTTCTCGCACGCAGCGAATAAGGCGGAAAAGGACCGCCTCGACGCCTTTTGCTGTAAGTTCGATGGTCGCTAAAGCAGCAATCGCCTTCGCGCTCATGCCCTGTAAGTAATAAAACCAGAAGATAAGACAGTCGCGCTCTTGATTGGAACCGGCTGCGCAATTCCGAAGGCGCTCATCGATTTGTTTTAGAAAGACCTCACGCTCCATGGCCTCTGCGCTACCGGGACTGCCGCTACGCGCCCTGGGGTCGAGGTCCTCGAGTAACTGATCGGTCTCTACCGCGCCTCGCTTCTGCGCATGCAATGATTTAAAGTGATCGCGAGCTACATTGATCGCAATCGTCTTTATGTAACCTAGCACCGCGTCGGGGTGCTGCTCCGCAAATTCGAGTAACCGTCTGCACTTATCGGCGCAGAGCTTGAGATAGGTCTCCTGCAGTAAATCGTGAATAAACTGCTGCGGATCTTCTCCCCATTGGCAGATTGTGTGCTTGACGGAAAAACTAATTGGCCGTTGAAAACGGACAACAAACTCCTCCCATGCGTCGCCGTCATTAGTTTCGGCGCAGGCACGGGTCAACTCTAAAGCGGACATCGACGAGAATTTTTTCACATCGTTCGTTGAACTTACAGTGACGAAAATTCTACACGAAAGACATAAATATACGGATTGTCGCCGGTCTAAGACCAACCTAACGGACTTAGGCACAATCGGCAACGAGTGCGAGATAACTAATCGGTAAAAGGACTTTCCTCTTGGTTGTCGTATTGGAAGAAAGAGCCAGAGTGGAATCGCGACGCACCTCATGCGCTTCGCGCCACGGTGGAGGAGGCAACCATGGCAAAATATTGGGGACTTAGTGCAGTCCTTGCTCGCGCCACTTGTCGCTGCTTTGTCGTGCACCGCATGCTGGAAATCGCCGACCCTTGAGTCGCCGCGAAGATTACAAACGCCAGTACCAAACGATCCGTAATGGCTTGATCTCGATCGGGTTTCCTGATGCTCAGCCTCGTCTGGAGCTCATAACGTATTGGTCCACGCTAACCCTGATATCCGCCTGGGAGAAACTTTATGTCTTTTGATGTTTCGCTTGCCGGTGTTGCTATCCCCACTGACTCCACAGCCCTCAAGAGTTTTCGCGACGACCTGAACCTAGCCTTTGGCCTCGACAAAACCCTTTCTTCCTTCCTTGAAGGCCCGATGTACGGTGTTCCATCCAGCGCAACCAAAACCGAGGTCTCGTACACCAGTCCGACGAACGCATCCTGGGCTCCTGCCAATGGTCCAGTCACCTTCGGCCTGTCCGGAAGCGCCAGTGGAAAATTTGAAATAGTGCTCACGGGCGATCTTGTTTCCTACACCGACGACCTCCACGACCCCCAAAAGACCTCGGTGGCTGTACCCCCGCATATTGCATACACTCGGCTTACGCTCAACTTCTCAATCACCGCAAAGGTTTCCGGCAGCGGCAGCTTCTCCGGTGGGGCGTACGGCGTAAAGGGCTCGGCGAGTTCCACCGATACCTATGCCATCACGTTTTGTAAAGCGTTCGACCCGTCCACTCCCGTCAAGACAGCCATAGGACTCACATTCCAGAGTTTTGTCCTGCCGCTCAATGCTAAAACGATGGAGCTTCTGGACTCTGGCGACTACCTGCTGCACGAGTTCGACGGCAATCTGAATCTCTCCTTCGGCGCCTTCGCCGGAATCGACGAAGTGCTCTACTCCGGCCAGTCTTCGGCAGACGTCCTCAGTGTAAATAACTCACCCCTCGCTACTCTCTCCGCCCAAGCCAAGCCAGAGATTAAGGCCGATGTCGAACTCGACTTCAGCTTCCAGTACGCGACCAAGTTCGAGTCTCTAATTTCAAAGATTGGCAATACCGGCAAACTTCACCTCTTCCGATCCAGCAAAGCAGATGCCACGACATCTCTCATGGCAGGATTGACCTTCAACGGCAACACATCGGCAAAAATCCAATCAAATGCGCAGACCGTCGCCAATAGCCTCTCCAAGTCTGCGGGCACCGGCTCCCAGGTCGTGAGCGAGGTCGCAAATGCCGCCGTAGGCGAGATTAATAAGGGCGTGACCGACGTAAATAATACCCTCTCCAAATGGCTCAATCGTGCAAACGGTCTCAAGGCCAACCTTCAGGTCGCCATCGAAGCCATCACCACTCGCACTCTCCTCGCCGCATACGACTTCGACCTCAGCGTACCGACGGCCACTGGCCTTGTAAATGCTTGGACTCTGGCCGTCAACGGCGATCTTGCCGGAGCCCTGAAGTACAAGGATCCTGGCACCGGCAAGAGCTTTGTTACCCTTGAGCTCGGCAGCGGCCTTGAAAGCGAATACCAGCGCAAAACGTCCTTCAGTTGTAACTTCTTCAACCTTTGGAAATTCAGCACTTGGAGTCAGTGGCAGTCCCAGGTTTCAATGGTGTACGCCGGCAACAACGTTTTCAACATGAATGTCAACATTGGCCGCATCACCGAAACCGATTACGTTGGTGCGATGAAGAGCATCAACTTCTATTTCGCAGCCTCCGCCGAAGAAGCCCTCGACGGAAGTATTTCTAAGCCTGCCGTGGATCTCCACATCGACCTTACCGCACAAGGCGTTCCCAAAGCGGCAAGACAAATCGCGGGGATGCTGAGCGGGGTGGGCGGTTGCCCGGCGTGCACCACGATGGCCCGCAACATGAACGCATTCATTGATGCCTCGGCAAACGGGACTGTGCAGTTGAACATCACCATTCCCTCCAGCGCCTACGGCTACATCGCCGCGGATCCTGTTAGTAACTCTTCGACGCCCGCCAATACAGTCCACGATAAAAAGAATTGGAACACTTTTGTCCAGACTGCCGACGACCTCAATGCGTGGCCCCTCCGCCAGCTTTCCGTCGTCTCGATTGATACTCTCTCCTTCCTCAGGAGCTATGCGGGTTGGGAAGACTTCAATAAGGCATTTAGTGGGACAGCGGTTCCCAACAGGGATGAATTTGGCAACCCCGCATCTTGGCCGCAGGAGCTCCTCCAAATCCCAGACAACGTACGCCCGGCAATTGCTTTCTCCATCCTGGCCGGTCAATACTTCATGAACCTGTGTGACTCTCTCCAACAGCTTGCGGGTATCGTGAACCTCGCGGGAACCGAAATAACCTGGAAAGAGTTTATGGACATAATCACCACTGCGGCAAAGGATTACGTGTCCGACTTTGCCCGTCCCGTCGCCTTGGCCCTCATCTGGCTCTGCGGTTCGGGCATTACATCCATCTCTGGCCCGCCCGATTCGGACGCATCCTCCGGAAAGTTTCAGGTAAAGCTCAGTCTTTGAAAAACCCTTAGGAGATAACCATTATGCAAGACAAACGAGACAGAGACTTCTTCGGATTGGTGGTCCTTGGCACCCTTGGCGTTCTGGTTGCCCTTGCGATCGCCCTCGCTTGGCCGGGCATCAATATCAAGGTCGACTACACCACCGTGCCAACCGTCCTCGCCCCGCTCATACTTACCGCCGCGTTCATCGAACGTGCTGTCGAGGTTATGATCAGTCCCTGGCGCGATCCGGGAGCCGATCAGAAGGCCAGGGTCCTAAAGGATGCAAAAAGCAATACTGCCGCAATAGCCTCGCAGCAGGCGGCCGCCGACGATTACACCCAGTACAAGGGCAAAACCCGCCGTTACGCCCTCGCCTTCGCCCTCCTGCTGGGAACCGCTGCAGCCATGGCCGGCATCCGCGCCCTCTGGCCGTTGCTTGACGACCCCAACGGCACGTTCGTTGTCGCAACAACCTCGACGGCCAACGGGGTTACGACCGTCAGCAAAGCGCAGGGAAATCCAATCAACAATCCCAATAACCACTATCCCAGGACCGCTTTTATTGTCGTAGACGTGGTTTTGTCGGCTCTGCTGTTAGCCGGTGGTGCCAACGGCATCCACTCCGTAGTGACCTCGTTTACCAGCTTCTTCGACAGCAACACCCAAAAAAATCAAGGTACATCTAGCTAATGCGATCCCTCAAATAACCGGGCGGGATTCTATGGCGTTCTTTTTCAAGGGAATGCTGAGTTTGAGGAGAGGTGACAATGAAAGGATCGCCAGGGGGCTACAAGTGACAGAATCGGGGAGCGAAGGCCCGGGGAGCACAAGATGCGGGTCGCGCCCGTGGAGGGGCCTTGAGCGACCCGACACATAGGTAACGAATCGTACCGGACACATGGGTTACACTTTCTCCCTTTTTAAAAGGGAGGAAGTGATGCCGTGGAAGGAGTGTTCGGTTATGGATGAGAGAATGCAATTCGTGGCTCGCCGGCTAGCTGGCGAGGCGATGGCTGATCTTTGCCGGGAGTTTGGCATCTCCCGTAAGACCGGCTACAAAATCTTCGACCGCTACCAGGAATGTGGGGTGGAGGGACTGACCGATAGAAGCCGACGTCCCTATCGCTACGCCAACCAACTTCCCTTTCAGGTGGAAAACTATATTTTGAACGTGAAGCGTGAGCACACCAGCTGGGGCGCTCGCAAGATTCGCGAGCGTCTGCTCCGCAGATTCTCCGACATCCCCATCCCCGCCAAAAGCACCATCCATGCCGTGCTCGATCGTCATGGACTGGTCGAGCGCCGCGGTCGCCTGCGTCATCGCGCCCAGGGAACTCCTTTATCGTTAGGCCAGCGTCCCAATGAGCTCTGGTGCACCGATTACAAGGGCGAGTTCTTGCTGGGAAATCATCGCTACTGCTACCCCTTGACCGTCACCGATCATGCCAGCCGATATCTGCTGACCTGCGAGGCGCTCTCTTCCACCAAAGAAGACTACGCTTTTACTATCTTTGAGCGCCTTTTTAAAGAGCGCGGCTTGCCCGCACAAATCCGCAGCGATAACGGTGTGCCCTTCGCTTCCGCGCACGCATTATTTAATTTGAGCAAACTCGCCGTCTGGTGGCTGCGCCTCGGCATTGGTATCCAACGCATCAAGCCTGGCAACCCGCAACAAAATGGCCGCTACGAACGCATGCATCTCACCCTGAAAAAAGAAGCCACCAAGCCGGCCAGTGCAAACTTCCTGCAGCAGCAGGCCAGGTTCGACAAATTCATCGAAGTCTTTAATAATGAGCGCCCTCACGAAGCCCTGGGCATGAAGTATCCGGCGGAAATCTATCAGTTCTCACCCGCCTCTATCAGGGATTGCCCGTCATCGACTACCCCCTCCACGACAAAACTATCGTGGTAACCCGTTGCGGCAGAATTTGTTTGGGCGCCAAGAAAATCAACTTCAGTCAGGTTTTTGCCGGCCAAGCGGTCGGCATCAAAGAAATTCACGACGATATTTGGCTCGTCTCTTTTATGGATTATGACTTAAGATACTTTGATCTGGAGACCCGGGTGTTGGAACCGCTGGAAAATCCCTTCGGCCCAAAAGTGTTACCCATGTAGCCGGTACATTGTGTCACCCATGTCTCCGGGCCGGACCTAAATAAGTTGGTCGGGGAGAGAGGATTTGAACCTCCGACCCCCTTGTCCCGAACTATGAAGACAAAAAACTCCAAGTGCTTTATCTGGTGTCGCTTACGGGAACAGCCTACCAGTTGTACCGAAGCTGTACCGAAGTACCGAAGTTGCGAATCTTGCACTCGAGGCCCGTACGAGCTCAGGGACGATCAGGACTCGCCAGCGGCTCTATGACACGGCAAAAGCAAACAAGCCGCTGAAGCCCTCTGAGAAGCTGGCGGAACAATGGAATACTGTTTTCAGCCTGAAGTTACTGAATTCCGAGTCCTACGAGATTCCAAGAGAGCAACTCGAGTTTCAGTTGAAGGCGAAGTGTGTATTTCCACGCACGATCTCCCGCAGATAGTTTCCATTATTGAAAAAGAGACTTGGATTCTTGAAGAACCGAAAGACGTGCAGACAGTAGTCACGGAAAACGAGTAAGTGTTTAGCAACGTCTCCCGCTGAGAGGAACGGGAGCTGATTCCACAAACCGACATCTCAACTGCCGGCTTTGCAGGCAACTATGCCTTTGGAGCGCTGGATTGTTTTGGGGTGACGGCCTTCGGGCAAATACTCTTGATCTTCGGACGTTGCAGAGTCTGTTTTAAGGAAAAAGGCCGCCGGAGCGGTGAATTGATGGCTCAGAACATATTTAGCTCGTGTGCGATCTTCCGCGTGAGCCCGTATTCCACGTCGTCGGCCATGACAAATTTCTGGGCACGGAGGATTCTTAGGACACGATCATCTTTGCCTTCTTTTAGTGCGAGAAGCGCACGAGTAAATTTTTCTCGCTCGGCCTCCGACACGTCCTTGCGAGCCACGTACACATAATCCAGATAAGGCTTGGAGGTATAAAAAACGCGCACTTTGTCGCTATCCAATTGTCCGTTACTAATCAGAAAGTCGAAAATCGTTTTGTCGATAGCTCCAGCATCAACCGTTCCGTTTGCAACCATCGCTCCAGTCGCCGGATGGCTCCCACTGTAGCGCAACTTGAGATCGGTTTCAGGATTGAGTCCCGCCCACTTGAGTTCACGATAGGCCATCAGATGAGCGCTCGTCGAGTCAATATCGCCAAATGCGAATTCCTTTCCCTTAAGGTCACTCAGCGAATAAATCGTCGAGGTGGCGCTCGTAATGAAGACCGTATAATAATGTAAGTCAGTGGTGCGCTGGACAAGCGGGATGACTCCGTATTTGGCGCGCGCCCTGATATATACCAACGCGCCGAGGCAAGCGAAATCGTACGATCCATCTGCCAGATGGGCAACAGTCTCTCTGACGGTTCCGGGAGCGGCAACGATCACGGATCGTTCCATCGCATTCGTCAGATACTCTTGCAGGGGTGCTCTGTCTTCCTGATTAGACCCATCTATGACAATGCCGATAGTGATCGGCCTGTCTATACCAAAGAACGATGTGCTAGCTACTTTCCGTCGCAAAAATGACGTGTGATAGGAGCGCAGACCACAAGGCAGGGTCTGGGGTTGGAGCAAGAGTGTTCAGTTTGCAGCACTGGTATTCAGGAAAGTAATAAAACATTTTGAGGACATATTGTTTTAGACGAAAACGGTGATTAGGATGACAGCCATGATCAAACTACGTCATCAACAACCATCGCTGTGGCATCGAGGTCTAGCCGAAGATATTGAGGGCTTATGGGAGCCGTGGATGCGGCTCGTGGATGAGTTGCTGGAAGACGAGCAACTTTTAGACACGGTGTATGAAGCGCAAGGGGAACGCCATCCGAAGAGCCGTAGCCGTGGCCGGATGCAAACGCCGGCGGAAGTCTTGTTGCGCCTGCTGTTGTTGAAGCACATACGGAACTGGAGCTATGACGTGCTGGAGCGAGAAGTGCGTGCCAATCTGGTGTATCGTGCATTTACCCGGATCGGGGATGAAAAGGTGCCGGACGCCAAGACCTTGGCCCGCCTGGGACAGTTGATCGGGCCGAAAGTCATTGAGCAATTGCACCAGCGGGTGGTGGAACTGGCGCAGGAGCGAGGAGTAACGCGAGGTAAGAAGTTGCGAGTGGATACGACGGTTGTGGAAAGCAACATCCATTATCCGACTGACAGTAGTTTGTTGGGGGATGGGACGCGGGTACTGACGCGCACCATGAAGAAGATCAAGTCGAAGTCGGGAGGACTGAAAAGCAAGGTGCGGGATCGCATGCGCAGCATACGGAAGCGAGTGGTGGCGATTGCCTTATCGACCCGACTGCTGGGACCACCCGGAGAAGAGCGGAGAAAGCGGCAGTACCGGGAGCTACTCAGCTTGACGCGAAAAGTGATGAATCAGGCACAGCGGGTACTGGCGGAAGTGAAGCAGGCTCCGCGCCGACGCCGCGCTGCCCTGCAGGGCCTGGCGGAATCACTGGAGACCATGGTGGGACGGGTAGGGCAAGTGATGAAACAGACACGGATGCGGATTTTCGCAGGAGACACGAAGTCGCCGGGAAAGATTGTGAGTGTGTTCGAACCGTACACGGAAATTATTCGCAAAGGGAAAGCGAGCAAGCCCAACGAGTTTGGGAAGCTGGTCAAGATCCAGGAAGCGGAAAACCAAATCGTGACCCACTTTGAGGTGTTCGCCGAACGTCCCGCGGACTCGACTCTGTTATTACCCTCGATCGAGGTGCACCAACAGAGATTGGGACGAATCCCGGGTACAGTGGCGGCCGATGCGGGATTTTATTCGCGCGAGCACGAGAAAGCGGGTCAAGCGCTGGGGGTGCGGTGGATGTCGGTGCCCAATAAGAAAACCACCAGTAGCGAACGGAAACTTCTTCAACACCAGCGTTGGTTTCGTAGAGGGCAAAAGTGGAGAACCGGGTCGGAGGGACGAATCAGCGTGCTCAAACGAAGACACGGGTTACGTCGTTGCCTCTATCCCGGTCTGGAGGGGATGCGACGATGGGTGGGGCTGGGCGTAATTGCGGACAACTTTATCCAGATGGGGTGCTATCTCGCGATACAGAACACCTAAGCCGGGACAGTCCACCACACGAGAATGTAAACCCCAAAATCACCACCGAAAAGCCTATCCGTTGGTGTCGTGGCGCAGGGCATATCTTAGAAAACGCATTTTTGCGACGGAAAGTAGCTAGCATCCGTTTTCCAGTGTCCTTAAAACCTGCCAGGCTCTTCATTGCTTCGCGAACGGCAGGAGCAGTGTCTGCCACCGCATCACTGATGCGCTCCAGGATTTCCTTCTGCTCGCGTTGAGAAATGCCAAAGGTGGCAGTAATAAAAGGGCCCAGAGTTTTTCCGGGCAACCATGTCTTCCTCACCATGAAACTGATTCCGGGTGGATTGTTCTGGTAACCCTCGTAAACTGAAGTCGTGAAGAAGTCATATGCGGGTGCGAGACGTGCGTCCGTTCGTGACGCGTATAGCAACGCCAAATTCTTCGAGTGGCAGTCAGCGTTCCTTAGCGCGTACGTCAACAGCAGGATTGTGGTCAGCTTCTGGAAGGTGCCGCGCTGATCACCGCCCGGCACATAGGTCCGAACCGCCCTCTCGAGTCGTTCCCATGTCGTTTCGT
>JGI12635J15846_10005904_pt1 | contig 10545 bp, 7 predicted proteins | sample BlaSpr_A8_OM2_M2_FD_15846 | JGI IMG/M metagenome (IMG submission 15846) | reverse complement strand
TCGCTGTGGCTAACTGCGTAGAGGGCGAGTTCGACCCGGCTGGAAATCCCCAGCTTGTCGAAGATGTGGAACATGTACTTTTTCACAGTGTGTTCGCTAAGGCCGAGCTCGCGCGCAACCTCGCGATTGCTGAGCCCATCTGCAACCAGGGCCACGACCTGCTCCTCGCGAGGGGTAAGCAATCGAGCTCCGTGAGCGTTAATCACCCGCAGACACGGTACCTGGGTTACGGTCTCGACCAGGTACTGCAACTGCTCACTATTGGCCCACACTTGTCCCTGATGAACGCTTTGGATGCACTTGCACAGCAAGCGAAATGGGTAATCGTGAAAGCAGAATAGTCCTTTGACGCCGGAGCGGAAGGCGTTCACAACCGAGTCGCGATTCGATTCGCTCAACACCAGAACCTTGGCGATTTGCGGGTGAGCCAGATGCAGGCGGCGAACGTTGGCCATATCCTGGCCAGCCAGTTTGGGATGATCGGCGTTCATGAGGATGACATCGACCGGAAAATCTGCGATGGTCTCGAGGATGACGTTCATGTCCACACCGCAGGAATGGACCCGGAATTCCGGACGCCGGCGCAGCGCGCCCACGAGCAATTGGCACTGCATCTGGTTGGAGTCGGCGACCAGAACGCTGATCGTATTCGAAATGCCAGTGCCTGCGGAGCCCATAAAATTCACATCCCCGTTATAACCGATACGTTAATGATAGAGGTGAGTCGATAGAAACGCTGTGACGTTATGACGCCCTAGTATGCTTAATTTGTGTGGAAAACCTCGTGATGGCCCAGAATGGGTGCGGCGTTTCTCGATATTGCGCGTCGGAGCCTTAGCTCAACGGCATTGAGCAAATGCTGTTAAAAGACATATGAAGGCTGATAGCTGCCAACTGGATGAAGCGGCAAACAGCTCGCAAGTTTTCTTCGAGGCTCTCGTCAAGTCCACTTTAGCGGATGCAACCATGGTAGTAGCGGCTTAAACGCTCGCGAGTGATGCTCCCGGTTTTTGTGCTCCGTAAGCCCGTGCTGTGATGACTCGCCTTGCCGTCAAGATGGACCATAGAGTGCCTTGGACTCCACGCTCAATGCCTACTTTTGTGTACGGTGCTTCCCATGTCTTGTCACATCTGGCACACCACGATAACTTTCAACTGTTAGCACTCCTATAGAAAGGTGGCAGTCCCTCAGGTAGCGAGTCGAGGCCAAAACGAAAAATGAAGAGCAACCGTGGTATGGTCTGTTGCGTTCTGGCTCTCAACTGCTGCGTGGTGCAGCAGGGGTTGGTGGCTCCTCTGGCTCAAGCGCAACAGGCGAATGTGCCTGTTACACAAACCGGGCCAGCGGCAACCACGAAATCTGGTATGGCGGACGGCGCTGGGCCTCATAAAGCGAGTCCAGCCCTGACGGGGGTGCGCCGTCCGCTCTACCGGCTTTGCAAAAGTGATGTCGTCGTAGTTTCTTTCACGTTCTCCCCCGAGTTTGACCAAACCGTCAGCGTGCAGCCGGATGGATACGTGACTTTGAAAGGTGTGAAGCAACTGGTTGCCGAAGGCTTGACCGTCCCCGAGTTGGAGGCGGCTATTAGCGGGGCGTATACCGGCGTGTTGCACGATCCCGAGGTCACGATTGTGCTTCAGGATTTCGACAAACCGTTTTTCATCGTGGGCGGCGAAGTGAATCATCCCGCGAAATATGAATTGCGCTCTGACATTAGCGTGAGTGAGGCGGTGGCCATCGCGGGGGGTCTTACTCCCCGAGCCAAACACTCGCAGATCGTACTCTTTCGTCGGGTGTCTGACGAGTTCGTCGAGTCGCACTTGATTGATGTGAAGGCAATCATGAAATCGCGAACTTTGGCGGAGGATATTCGTCTCAAGCCTGGCGACTTTTTATTCGTACCGCAAAACATGATTTCGAAGATCAAACAGTACTTGCCCACTTCGAGCATGAGTATGTACGCGAGTCCGACACAGTTTTAGGAAGGATCGTTTTGTAACCGTCACGGCGAATTCAGGACAATGAAACAACAGAATCAGAAATGACCATTTGGACGTTCATTTATGCCGGAGGAACTTAGAATCATCCCCAGATTGACGCATGTGCCTTCCCCCACCTTGCGTGACCTGCTGTCGGTGGTATTTCGACAGCGCCGATTAACGCTGATCTCATTTGCTGGAGTTTTTGGCGCGATATTTCTTTACGGGTTGATCGCTTCTCCTTACAAGTCGGAAATGAAAGTGTTAGTCCGCCGCGGGCGGGTCGATCCTGTCGTCACTTCGACACCGAGCCAGGCGGAATTCGAGCGCGAAGGCGTGACCGAGGAAGAACTGAACTCAGAGGTGGAACTATTACACGACGACGAAATCTTGGGGACGGTTGTACGGCGTTCGGGTTTGATTTCCGAAGGGCATTCCTGGTTCTGGAGCCTGGTCGGTGACAACCAGGCGAGACAGCTTGCTCGGGCGGTGCGCCGGATTGACAGCCGGCTAACCGTCGAACCGGTGAAAAAATCAACGCTGATCACGGTGAGTTACAAATACTCCGATCCGGTTCAAGCGGCCACGGTGCTTCATTCGCTGGCGTCCGCGTATCTCGAGCGACACGAACAGTTGCATCGGCCGTCAGGAGAATTCAAGTTTTTCGATCAGCAGGTGGTTCAGTCGCGTGGCGCTTTGGAGCAAACGGAATTGCAGCTCATGAAGTTTGGGGCTGACCAAGGAGTGACTTCCGCCACCGTGGAACGCGACTTGGCGCTTCAAAAACTGAGCCAGGCGGATGCCGATGCTCGTCAGACCCAGGTATCGATCCTTGAGTCCGCCGAGCGCGCTCGCATCCTGGAGAAGAAGCTAGGCTCATTGCCCGAGCGGATCACCACCGTAATGCGCGACTCCGACAATCCGCAACTGATGCAAAAAATGAAAGCGCAACTGCTGGAGTTGCAGCTGAATCGGACGGAACTTCTTGCAAAATACGAGCCTTCGTATCGGCCAGTTCAGGAAATTGACCAGGAGATCGCGGAAACCAAAGCTTCCATCGCGGCGGAAGACAAGGCGCCGATCCGGGAGCGCACAAGCGATCAGCACCCTGATCACGAATGGGCAAGGGGTGAACTATTAAAGACGCAGGTCGAACTGACCGCGATGACGGCCCATGCCGCCGCCGAGAATACTTTGCTGGCTCATTATCGGGAAGCCGCGAGTCAACTGGGCGACCGCGCGATCGAGCAGGAGCAGTTGATATCCGATTTGAAGGCGACTGAGGAGAAATACCTCCTTTATCTCAACAAGCGCGAGGAGGCGAGGATTGGAGACGCGCTCGATCAAGGAGGCATCCTTAATGTGACCATCGCCGAGCAACCCGCGGTCCCGGCGCTGCCTGAGCTCTCGGCGCTGGGCTTCGGACTCATTGGCCTGGCGGGCGCAGGCGCGCTGAGTGTGACCGCGGCTTTTGTTGCCGACTACCTGAATCCGGGCTTTCGAACTCCGGATGAGATTGTTGCCTATTTGGGAAGTCCGGTGCTGGCCTCGCTGCCGCGCAGAAACGAATAAAATATGGCCGGTTAGCCTTCAAGATCTCTCGCGCCGAAGTTTCGCATGATCCCCGTCGCAAGATTGGGCGGACTTTGCAGCACCTTTGCTCCAGGAAAGGCACAATGAGCACATTTGTCGATCTACTGCCGCAGACGTTAGATGAGGCGTACGGGCCAGCCATCGAAGTCGAACGCGAAGCNTACCGCGAGCGCGGACCTGTGGTTTGGAATTCCGAGTCCTTTGCCGAAGAGCAGATCCGCGGCTTGGTGCGGCAGGTATTTCTTCCCGGATGGCCAAAGCCAGCGCACCAGGTCGTTCTAAGTCCCGTGGATTCCGAAACGGATATCAGCTCCATTTGCATGCAGGTGGGCCTGGCGTTATCCGCACAAGTACGAGGAACTACTTGCTTGGTCGAGGCAAATCTCAACAGCCCTGGATTGGAACAGGTGGTGGCGAACAATGGTCACGATCTGATTGCGAATCAGAAGACTACCGCTTTCCGAGATCCCTCGTGCCAGCTTTCGAACGAGCTGTGGCTCATCCCGCGAAGCGCCTTTGTTGGTGAAAGTGAAAACGGCTTGTCTGGATCCTGGCTGCGCGAACGGCTTAACGAACTGCGCCGCACTTTCGACTACACAATTCTCTACGGGCCGCCAGCCTCGCTCGGTACCGAGGCCGCATTGCTAGCCAGTCTGTGTGATGGCATGGTGCTGGTTGTGCAGGCAAACTCTACGCGACGTGTGACCGCCCAAAAGGTGAAGGAAAAACTGCAGGCGGCGAATGCTCGCCTTTTGGGAACAGTGCTCAGTGAGAGGACGTTCCCCATCCCCGAGACGATTTACAAGAAGTTGTAGGAAATCGAGCACAGCAAGTCGCTTAACAAGAATTCTGGTTGGAGGAAAATTAGAAACTTCGTGAAAAACAGACTAAAAATCAGTTGGGACCCAATTAGCGGAGCCGCGCTCAAAGAATCATCTTGATGACAGCTGTACCCAACCCTTCTATACCATTCGCCCTTCAAGGAGCACAGTGGTACTCGATTCAAACGCGGTACCGCTTTGAGAGAAAAGTAACAGCGCAACTTCAACAGAAAGGCCTGCAGACATTCCTTCCGTTGTTTGAGGAATTCCACCGCTGGAGCGATCGCCGTCAACCCGTCCATGTTCCGCTGTTCTCGGGCTACACCTTCGCTCATTTTGATTTGTCAGCCGGAGTGCGAATAGAACTNCTGCACACCGAAGGAGTCATCGGGCTCGTTAGTTTCAGAGGAGTGGGAATTCCGATTCCGGTCAAGCAAATTGATGATCTGCAAAGAATGCTATCCCAGAAGGTTCCGTGCACGCTGCACGCTTTTCTACGAGTTGGACAAAAGGTGAGGATCCGAGGTGGCTGCCTTGACGGCCTCGAAGGAATCCTGGAGCAGCGTGGAGAAAAGAACCTGGTGATTTCGATCGAGTCCATCCAGCGCGCCGTTGCCGTGACGATAGAAGGGTACGAATTGGAAATGATCTGAAGTGCGATCCCCCCTGACAATCAAGCCCGTAACCCCGATCCGTAAATTTGCGTCTCCGTCCCGCCTGATTCCCGGAGTGCAAGGATCGGCCAGCGGAGCGCCTCGAAAGAAATCTTCGGTCACCGTCGATGGGAGATTCTGGGAATGGCAAGATCCTGAGGGCCTGGGAAAGCAAAGAAAGCCTGATTCCCTGGAAGCCCTTGCCGAGGCATTCCTTCCCACACTTTTTCGCGGCCAGCGCTGGAATCTTGCCAGACGAGTAAGCGCAGACTTTCTCTTGATCATTCTAGGCTTTGCCGCGGTTGGCCATTTGATCCTGCTCTTGGAGTTTGCGATTTACCACGACCCAGCGGCGTTGCTCCGTCCTGAGCCTTTTCCCACGGCCGGACCCGGTTTGCTTTTGCTCTACGGAGCCCTGTTTGTACTGCTGGGCCTTTCCGAACGTCTCTATCATCCCGAGACCATTCAAATACCGCATCGGGAAAGACTGGTGCTAGCTAAAGTTGCATTTTGGAGTGTCGCACTGGTTATCGGAGCGGTCAGGTGGTCGGGGCCTCACTTGATCTCCCTCACAACACTTGCGGTTAGTGCTCCCCTGAATTTCCTGATCATGCTGGCGTGGAGGAACCGGCGACGTGCGCCTCTGCAACTGGCACAGACCGCGCGCAGCGTAAGGAACGTACTGATCATAGGCGCGGGGAAAACAGGCCGCCAACTCGCCGTTCAGATGGGAGAAGACCTTTCCTGTAGGCGTATGGTCATGGGCTTTCTTGACGAGAACGAGCCCATCGGCGGCGACATCCACGGCCGCGTGGAAGATCTCGCGCGAATCGCCCGGATCAATTTCGTAGACGAGATTATCCTCACTACGCCGTACCATCCCGACTTAGCACGGCGGGTCATCCGAGAGGCGCGCCGCAACCAGATCGATGTAAAGGTGGTTCCAGACCTATTCGGATTCGAGCCGGATGATCCGTTGACTTTTGAAAGATTCGGCAACATACCGGTTCTCACGCTGCGCGAGGAACAAATGCCGATGTGCGCTCTCTTCCTTAAGCGCACGGTGGATGCAGTGTGTGCCGGGGCAGCTCTGGCAGTCATGGTACCCCTACTGGCGATCATCGCGTTGGGAATTAAGTTGGGATCTCCGGGTCCAGTCCTCTACCAGGCCCAACGAGTCGGCCTGAAGGGGAGGCGCTTCCGATGCTACAAATTCCGCACTATGGACGCCGGCGCGGACAAACTGAAAGAACACCTGCGGGCGAGCAACGAGCGCCAAGGACCATTTTTCAAAATGGTCGACGATCCCAGGATTACCCGTTTTGGGCGATTTCTCCGCCGATATAGCTTGGACGAGCTGCCGCAACTCTGGAACGTAGTCCGCGGTGAGATGAGCCTGGTAGGGCCGCGGCCCCATCCACTCGACGACTTTGAGCGCTACGAACTGGATGATATGCAGCGTTTGGGCGTTCCACCCGGACTTACTGGCCTATGGCAAGTTACAGCGCGCCGCGATCCATCATTTGAGCGGAGCTTGGCGCTGGATCTTGAATACATCCGAAACTGGAGCCTCTGGAGAGACTTCCAGATTGTATATAAGACAGTTTCCGTAGTTCTGCACGGAAGCGGTGTGTAGCCATGTCCTCAACTACATATCCGGCGAGTCGAATTCCTGCTGGTGGTATCCTCGCGTGGGCAGTCAGTGGTTCTCTCCGGCTGCTGCACCCGTTGATTGTGGCGCCGTCGTTGCTCTTCTTGGCAACGCTGGGTTTAATGCTTTTCCATCCGCCAGACCTCAATTTCCATTTCATTGACCGATTCGCGTTTGGCTTGCTGATCCTGATCGTGCTGCTGCGCGCCTGTGTGTTGCGGCAACCGCTCCGATTCAACGGAAGGGTTACGTGGCCCATGCTGGCGATGCTCCTGCTGGCGTTCTATGGGGTGGTATCGCAACCCAGTGACGCTGAAACCTGGAGCCTGTTTGCAGCAAAATGGCTGGTGCCGTTCACCTTGTATCAGCTGGCCGCTTACACCTTTGATGACGCGCAATCGTTGCGAAGATTCGAGACGTTCTCCCTGATCGTGCTCGGATATCTTAGCCTGACTGCCATATTCTTCATGATGGACGCTAAGCAGTTCATCTTTCCCCGGTACATTCTCGACGAAAGTTTGGGATATCATGCCGACCGCGCGCGCGGACCATTTCTCCAGGCTGTTGCCAATGGAGTGGCGCTGAATTTGCTCGGCCTGCTTGCGTTGAATTCCTTTCGCCGCAAACGCCTGCGCGCAGTGCTGGCGCTCCTCTTCATGACGGCATTGCCGATGGCCATTGTTGCCACCAAGACCCGCGCCGTCTGGCTTTCTTTTGCCTTGTCAATTCTAGGGTTGCTCTTCTTTTCGTCAAGTCGCCGGCTGCGGATCGCCTGCCTCTGCCTGGTGCTGGCTGGTGGCATAGGACTCGCTGCCGCCGTCACGCTTGCGGATCGGGATGCTTCCTTCGCCGATCGCTTGGAAGAACGAGGACCGGTAATTTTCAGGATGGAGATTTATCAAGCCGGTTGGGAAATGTTCCTGCAGAAACCGCTTGCCGGATGGGGCGCTGCCGATATGCAAACGGAGCTCTCGAAGAGAATCAGTGATTTTCACCAGGAGCAGTTCTTCTTTCACAATACCTATCTTGAAATCGTTGTCCAATATGGACTCGTGGGCTTGGTCTTATACATATGGATTCTCATTGATCTATTCAAGCTGAGCCGAGGTGAGGGGCGATCCACCGCGCTCGCACACCGCGGTTTCGTCGATCAGGAATTCCGCACGACGTTGTGGCCATTGCTCTTAGGTGTGTATTTGTTGAACGCGTCATTTGTGGTGATGAATTACCAATTCGTGAATGGATTGCTATTCAGCGTTGCTGGCCTGCTGGCCGCCCAAAAGCGTCCCCACACAAGAACCAGGCTCATCGCTTTGGCAAGTTGACGCCGACTGTCGCCTATCTCGCGAATCAATTCCCTTCTCCGGTCGAGCCTTACGTGGCTGATGAGATTCGAGAACTTCGCAGACACGGCATTACCGTGATCCCATGCAGTGCTCGAATTGCTTCGACTGCCCTTCATCCCGACCTGAAAGCCTTCGGCGCCGAAACCCTCTACCTGCAACCGCTCCGGCTCGATCTGATAATCCGCGCTGTTTTTTTGTGCGTCCTGAAATTTCCCTTGCTTAAGGATTTCTTTGATCGCGCACTGCGGCAAGGCAACGAGCCACTATGTCGTCGGTTGCGCGCCGTTCTGCATACCTGGCTCGGAGTTTATTACGCTCTTGTGATCAAGCGTTTTCACGCTGAACACATTCACGTCCATCATGGTTATTTTTCATCGTGGATCGCAATGGTCGCCGCCCAATTGCTGGGAATCGATTTCAGTATGACCCTGCATGGATCAGACCTGCTACTGCACCGTGCGTATCTGGATATAAAGCTGAAACGCTGCAGTTTTTGCGTGACTATCTCTGAATTCAACCGGCAGCACATTCTCGAACAGCATCCTGAGATTGAACCAGCGAAAATCGTAGTTCGACGGATGGGCGTCGAACCCGCCGGCGTTCAAATCAGGGGTCTCGGCGCAGGTCCACTGAGCATGCTCTCGGTGGGGCGCTTGCATCCGGTCAAAGACCACGACTTCCTGGTTCGAGGATGCCGCATGTTGAAGGACCGCAACATTTCGTTCGAGTGCCTGATTGCGGGAGACGGTCCCGAGCGCGCGTCTATCGAGGAACTGATTCGTGATTTGGATCTCCGAGACGAGATCCATTTGCTCGGCCATTTGTCCCGCGAACAGCTCGATGTTCACTACGCCGCTGCCGGTCTAGTCGTGCTGACCAGCCGGAGCGAAGGCATCCCCCTGGCGCTCATGGAAGCAATGGTGCGAGGCAAGCCGGTGCTCGCACCGGCGATTACTGGCATTCCCGAATTAGTGCAGGATGGCGAGAACGGCTTTCTCTATCGGCCGGGTTCGCTGGAAGATTTTATAGCAAAAGTTGAGTTAGTCCATGACTCTGAAGCCGCGCTCGGCCCACTTTGTCAGGCCGCCCGCCAGCACGTGCTTCGGGGTTTCAACCGCGAAAAAAACCTGGCAGCTTTCTGCGATCTCATTCTTAGGCAAATCAACCCATCTTGTATCGGCAGAATCACGGAGCATCCTTCCTATGAGAATTCTCTATTGCAATAAATACAATTTTCCGTTTAGTGGTACTGAGGTTTACATGTTTGAGCTCATGGAGTTGATGCGAGCTCAGGGCCACGAAGTCGCGCTCTTTTCTATGGCGGATTCGCGTGGCCAGCCCACCCCCTACGACCAGTACTTCGTGCCGCACATCGATTTCAAGAGGCCTCCCCATGGATGGATAGCACGCGCCAAACTCGCGGCTCACGTTATCTATTCCGTTGACGCTCGCCGACGGCTGCGGAAGGTCATCGCCGCTTTCCGTCCCGACGTCGCGCATGTGCGCAACATCTATCATCACTTGTCCCCGTCGATTCTTTGGGAGCTCAAAGCGCAGGGCGTACCTGTTCTTTATCACCTGAACGATTTCAAGCTGCTCTGCCCCACTTACAACATGGTGGCCAAAGGACGAGCCTGCGAGCGCTGTCGCGGCGGACAGTTCACACATGTTTTGACCGAAGGTTGTTACGCCGGGCCTCCGGGCTCCGCGCTGCTGCTAATGGCGGAAGCCTATTTCCATCGTTGGTTGGGAACTTACCGAAAATGTATTGATCAGTTTCTAACTCCCAGCCGTTTCGCGAGGGACAAACTTGTGCAAAACGGGTTCAACGGGGAGAAAATCTTTGTGCTTCCCCATTTTCAGAAGCTGCCGGCGCAGGGCCCACCAAATGCCGCGACGAACGCGCCTATTCTTTACTTTGGGCGCCTTTCGCCAGAAAAAGGTGTCGCCGATCTCTTGCGGGCTATGCAGCACCTGCCGCAGGTGCAACTCCAGATTGCCGGGGATGGGCCGCAGCGTTCCGAACTCGAGGGCCTAGCTCGTGATCTGTGCCTGACCAACGTGAAATTCGTCGGGCACGTGGGCGGCAAAGTCTTGGCCTACATGATCGCTTCGTCCCGATTCACAGTCCTGCCTTCACGAGCTTACGAAACCCTCGGCAAGACCATTCTCGAATCCTACGCGTGGGGACGCCCGGTAGTAGCGTCGGACCTTGGTTCACGGCGTGAATTGGTGGACCAGGGTGAGACCGGACTTTTATATCCCGCTGGAGACGTTGAGCAGCTGAGGAAGGCCATCTTATTTCTCGCGGAGCGGCCCGAGCTAGCCGTTCAAATGGGAGTTACAGCGCGCAGATTCGTACAAACTCACCACACGCCGGAAGCTCACTATCAGGCTCTGATGGGCCTGTACACACAAATGAAACCATGGCCTCCGAAAGCACGAAAAACTGTAGCTGCATCTGTCGCCCCGGTACCGCTGCGGGTTGCGTTTATCGGCGG
>JGI12635J15846_10005901_pt1 | contig 10546 bp, 6 predicted proteins | sample BlaSpr_A8_OM2_M2_FD_15846 | JGI IMG/M metagenome (IMG submission 15846) | reverse complement strand
ACTGAAGACCGAAGCGCCTTCGATTCTGCCGCCGGGTGAAGGCATGCGGAAGCCGCCGGCCGCGAAGAAGGCCAACCGAAGCCGAGGAGCCCGCAAACCGGCCCAATCTGCCTTTAAGACCAATCGGATACCCCTCAAAACTTACACACAAACTTACACATTTTCACATCTGGGAAGAACTAAAACCAATAACTTCGCATGGTTACAATCAAACCTAGACGACTTAAAATCCTCTGGAGTGAAAACTCCGTGCGGGTTCGAGTCCCGCCCCCGGCATCCACGATCTACAAGCCGTCGAAGGTGGCAAGCCTCGTGCAGAGCAAGCGGGGGATGGCATATCGTCGCCCGCAGAGCCTTCCACCCTTGGCGATAAAGCCAGGAAACGCTCGGTCTCTCCAAGCTGCGGGACCTCGTCGACGAACTTTGAGAGCGACGCACACGAGGAGCTGGTTACGGCGCGCCGATCGGATTAAACAAGATGAACGGCTGAATTCACTAGTTTTGTCCACTACATAGGAAAAAGATGAAAAGAATATTCACTATCGTCGCGCTGATCTTCGGACTGGCCTCCTTCACCGCGCGGGCACAAAACGCTGCGCCTCAGGGTGACGATTCGTTCGCCAAGTACGGCCAGGAGTTCAAGGGCAAGATCGGCAGGACCTACGCCGAATCGGAGGAGTGGTACCCGGAAGTTCCGAAACCGAAACCGGGCACTCCCAATCTTTTCATCATCCTTTTGGATGACGTCGGCTTTTCGCAGTTGGGGAGTTACGGTGGATTGATCAAAACGCCCAACCTCGACGCGCTCGCCGCCGACGGATTGCGCTACAACAACTTCCACACCACGGCGTTATGTTCGCCCTCGCGGGCCGCGCTGATGGCCGCGAGAAATCCGCATCGCATCGGCCTGGGATCTCATGCACTCACCGCGATGGGCTTTCCGGGCTACAACGGTGTCCCGCCAGAGAGCGCGAAGTCTATAGCCAAGGATTTTCAGCACGCCGGCTTTGAGACCATTGCGCTCGGCAAATGGGACCACACTCCCCTGCCCGAGGCTTCTCAAAGTGGCCCGTTCCTCCATTGGGCCAGCGGCGAGGGCTTCGACCATTTCTATGGATTCATGGCAGCCGACGCCGACGACTATCGAAGCCTGGTTTGGGATGATCACCATCCCACAGAAAACTGGGTTGGCAAACCGGGCTATCATCTGACCACCGATCTAGCCGATCGGGCCATCAGCAGCGTTACCTCGCACGTCTCGATCTATCCCGACCGTCCCTTCTTCGTGTTCTGGGCGCCGAGCGCGATGCACTCGCCGCATCAGGTCCCGCAGAAGTACATCGACATGTACAAAGGCAAGTTCGACATGGGCTGGGACAAGGCGCGCGACGAGATCTTCGCGAAGCAGATGCAGATGCGGCTACTGCCCGCCGGCACCAAGCTCTCCAATGGCATCCCGGAGATTCCCAAGTGGGACAGCCTGAGCGCGGAACAGAAGAAGCTGTATTCGCGTCAGATGGAAGTCTTCGCCGGCATGCTGACGCAGACGGACGAACAGATCGGCCGCATGATTGCCGCGCTGAAGCGCACCGGCGAGTACGACAACACCATCATCATGGTGACGTCCGACAATGGCGCCAGCGGCGAAGGCGGTTTGAACGGAACCTTCAACGAGTCGATGGTGATCAACGCCCAGCAAACCAGCCTCGAAGAAAATATGAAGCATTACGATGAATGGGGCGGGCCCGACACTTATCCTCACTACCATGCGGGCTGGGCGATGGCCGGCAATACTCCCTTCAAGTATTGCAAGCAGATCGTGCACAACGGCGGCGTTTCCGATCCGCTGATCATCGCGTGGCCCAAGGGCATCAAGGCAAAGGGCGAAGTCCGAAATCAGTACGGATTCATCACCGACCTTATGGCCACCGCGCTGGAGGCGACCGGCACCCAATTCATGGACGAGATCGACGGCGTCAAGCAAATCCCGATAGACGGGAAGAGTCTCGTATATTCATTCGACAACGCCTCCGCACCGTCGACGCGCACCGAGCAGTACTACGAGCAATTCGGCAATCGCGCGATGTACAAAGACGGGTGGAAGGCGGTGACGATTCATGGCAACCGGATGCCGTGGATGGTTGGGGGCACCTTTCCCTTCGACAGGGACGTATGGGAACTCTACAACCTCAACGAAGACTTTTCGGAGACGAACGATCTCGCGGCCAGCAATCCGCAGAAGCTCGAGGAGCTGAAAAAGGATTGGGACGACGCCGCGTGGAAGAACAACGTCTATCCGCTCTACGATGACGTGGCGACGAGGCTCGCCAAGCAGTTCAGCCGCGCCTTCGGCGATCGCAAGCAGTTCGTTTACTATTGGCCCGGCGCTCAGCGTATTCCCGAAGCAGCTTCCGCGCCGGTCAAGAACACCTCGCACACGATCGAGACGACGCTCAATCTAAAGGGCAACGAGGAGGGCGTGATCGTGGCCTGCGGCGGCGTGAACGGTGGCTACACCTTGTTCATCGCAGACCACAAACTGCACTACGATTACAACTACTTGAACATCGCGCGTTACTCGATCGTCTCTCCGACGCTGCCCACCGGCAAGGTCGATCTGAAATTCAATTTCATCAAAACCGGAATGCTGAAAGGCACTGGGGAATTGTATGTGAACGGGAACAAGGTCGCAGAAGGAGCGCTCGATAAAACGGTTCCGGGAAGCTTCTCGCTCAGCGAGACCTTCGATATCGGCGTGGACAACGGAACACCGGTGTCGAAGAACTACAAAAAGAAAGATCACTTCCCGTTCACAGGGCAAATCGACAAAGTGACGATCACCCTGACTGCGCCTGACACGGACAAGGCCAAGGAGGAGAAAGATTTCGAAGAGGTGGACTAGGCAGGCTGGTTGAATCTGTGGCTGCCGTTGCGCGAGGGCTCAGGGGTCGACCTCAATGCATCAGGTGTTCTAAGGAGCGATGCAGGGAGGGTGGCGCAAGCAGCTCTCCCTCAAAGCCCCGCCTGCGGCCCAGCCGAAGAGCCACTGACATAAGTGGCCACCCGCGCCCATGGAGCCCGCAAACCGGCCTGAGAGGCCTTCAAGACCAGTGAGATTTTCTTCAAAACTTACACATAAACTTACACATTTTCACATAAGCGGAGAAGAAAAACCGATGATTTCAGATGGTTACAATCAAACCTAGACGACTTAAAATCCTCTGGAGCGAAAGCTCCGTGCGGGTTCGACCCCCGCCCCCGGCACCAATGAAATCACGCGCTGAAATCCAGCGCTTCGTGGCCGAGCGCGCGAAGCAAGCAGCCTGACCCAGGTGTGGTTCCGGGGCTGGTATTCACCGACATCGTCGCGAGCGCCGGCCGCGATCCATTACACGTCGCATTCGAGATGAATGTCTTCCGGCTCCAGTTCCACTAGTTCTGGGTCCGGCGCGACAGCAAGGCTGCAGCCTAACTTAATATAGAAGTTGACCGTGTTTTCTGAGGGAGTCGCCGAGATGTACAGTCGTTTTGCTCCTCTCGCTCGCGCGGTCGATCTGGCGAGTCCGAACAGCTTCGCGCCCAAGCCATTCTTCCGATACGCACGACTCACGTGAAGGAACTTGAGTTGGAGCTGATCGTTGCGCTTGCCGATAGACTTGCTTTCCAGCACCACCACTCCAATGAGAGCCGCGTCATCGAATGCCCCATAGAACCAGCCGCCGCGATCAAAGCAATCCAGCAGGATCGGCGTGTACTTCTCGGATTCGCCAGCTGGCCATCCGGGGACATCGAAATGATGTGGGTGGAGCACCAAAGTTCCGTTCTCGAGCCTATAAATCTTATCGATCCACTCGCGGCGGTCGATGTTCCAGACCTGCGCGATTTCTAAGCGGTGCAGTTCCCTTTCGCTGATCATAGACAGCTCGTGTGCTGCCCTAATAACCAATCATTAAGTAGTGTGTTCATATTCATCTCCCTTTAGATCTGATACGCACGCTCACCGTCGGTGAGGAAAATCCCGGCGCGTTCCATAGACTGGAAATGCTCCGTCGACGAACGAGGCGGTCGTTTCAACATTCGTTACGAACCTGGTGTTGCCGTTCTTCAGGTCAAGAATGTACACGGCGGCAGCCGACGAAAGAGGAGAGGGAGAAGGACCGGCCACCACCTTGAAAAGGTAGAAGGTGCCGTTCACCTCCACCAACGCGCTGCCATTGAGGATTGTTGGTCCCACGACGGTCGTGACTCCAGTCTCGGGATCGATCGCGTAGAGCTCTGGATCAATCAATGCCGTAAACGGAAAGGAGTAACCCACTAAAACGTCGAAAGTTGCGTATAGCTTTCCCCTTGCGCCGTAGAGACTGGAGTCGAACAGAGGCATATTTGGCGTGCCAATTCCGGGGACAGCGGGGATACCGGTCGGCCCTATCAGGGTCGCGGCACCGGTCGCAGGATTGACGCTATAGAGGTTGTTGCTGAGATCGGTTGCATACAGCTTTCCGTGAAGTTCGGCGAGATTGTTCTGCAACCCGCCCAACCCGGTGGCGCCGATGACTGAGGTCTTCCCATTTGCGGGATCAATCGATTCCAGATCGCCTGAGAACGTAACGCTGAGAAGATCTCCATGCAGACCAGGAACTAAATTGACCTGCCCCTCCGGCGTGTCAGGGCCGATTTGATGAAACGCCCCGGTAGCAAGATCTACCGTACCAAACTGGGCAGTCGTTCCCGCAACATCAACTGGTTGGGTGACTACATACACCAAGGGGTCGGCTTTGTCGGAAGCAGCGGCAGCCGGCCGGCTGAACAATACGCCAAGTATCGCAACTACTGTCACCATGAATAGTTTGAGGGCGATCCCTAACTGGTGGTTTCGCTTCGTGGCCATCGTGAATTCCTCCCGTTTGCGGACTCTTGCATTTCGCGGAGAGAGTACCGCCGTTTGTAAGGTGGACTGTCGCCTTGGCGCCGGTCGGGAGCAATGAGATCGAGATGACATCTGGCTGATATGCCGCTGACATATGAATCGGATCAGACTAAGGTAATTTTCTGAATTCGCACCTGAGTCCGCGGTTGTACAGAGCTAAGTGACGCCAAAAGGGGTTCTCCGGTGGCATCGTCGGAATCGACACGGACAAAGATTCGTTTCGGTCAATTCGAGTTCGACCCCACCGCGGCTGAGCTTCATAAATCCGGGGTCAAGCTCAAATTGCAGGGCCAACCCGTAGAGATACTCAGGCTCCTGCTTGAGCGGCCGGGCACGGTGGTTACGCGCGGAGAGCTACAGCGCAGACTCTGGCCGGATAATACATTTGTAGGTTTTGAGAATAGCTTGAACGCCGCCGTCAAGCGGCTTCGGTCGGCGCTTGGCGATTCGCCCGAGAAACCCCGCTTCGTGGAGACTCTCGCCCGCCGCGGGTACCGTTTCATTGGAGCGGTTGAATTTGCCGAACTGACGGAGGCAAAGCCGGCGATCCGGTCACTCGCCGTGTTGCCGCTCGCCAACCTTTCCGACGATCCGAAGCAAGATTATTTCGCCGATGGAATGACGGAAGAACTGGTCACGCAACTCGGCAGAATCAGCGCCTTGCGAGTGGTTTCGCGAACCTCATCGATGACCTACAAGGCGACCGGCAAACAACTGCCGGAAATCGCGCGCGAACTGCACGTGGACGGGATCGTGGAAGGCGCCGTGCTGCGTTCGGGAAATCGGGTGCGCATCACCGCGCAATTGATCGAAGCATCGACCGACCACCATCTGTGGGCTCAGGACTATGAGGGAGATATGCGCGATGTGCTCTCTCTCCAGAGTCAAGTGGCGGTTTCGATAGCCGGGAGAATTCAGGCCAAGCTGACACCTGATGAGCAAGTTCGCTTCGCGAGTACGCACCCCATGGATCCGGGAGCCTACGATGACTACTTGCGAGGCCGCTGCTATTGGTACAATTCTGTCGGCCGCGGACATATCCGCTTCACTCTCAAGCTGCGGAACGATGAAGATCTCGCGAGGAGCGGAAGGTATTTCCAGCAGGCGGTCGAGAAGGATCCCGCCTCTGCGTTAGCTTATACGGGCTTGTCGAGTTACTACGGCGTTTGCGCAAAGCGCGGGCTGGTTCCGTCCAGAGAAGGGTGGCGGAAAGCAGAGGTAGCAGCGCAAAAGGCACTGGAACTAGACAGTTCTTTGGCGGAAGCCCATCACATGATGGCTGGCCTGAAGCTTTTATTTCACTGGGACTTTGTCGGAGCCGAACAAGGGTTCTGTCGGGCGATCGAACTGAACCCGAGCTATCCTGAAGCGCATCGGTTGTATGAGGACCTGCTGGCGATCCTGGGTCGTTCCGAGGAATGTTTGGCTCAAGCGAAGATCGCAGAGGAATTAGACCCTGTGACCTTTCAGGGAACGAAGGCACTCGCGTTCCTCGATCTGCGCCAATTCGATAACGCGATCGCGGAGTTCAAAGAAATCCTGCGACTCAACGACAGCTCTATAAGCGCCCACTATGGCTTGGCCACGGCCTACCTGGGCAAGGGCATGGATAAAGAGGCGATAGAGGAGACTCGGAAGTCTCTGCTGCTCTCCGGTGACGCGGATGAGGCTGGTATCATCAAGAAAGCTTACGAAACGGCTGGCTACGAAGGCGTCATCCAACTACGTCTGCGTCAATTGCGAGAAAAGAGTAAGACTGCCTATGTTTCTGCCATGGATTTCGCGGAAGTCTACGCAGAACTCGGGAATAAGAAAGAAGCGTTCAATTGGTTAAACAAGGCATACGATGAACGCGCCTCGCTTCTCATCGAGATCGGGTTCACTCCCTCATACGACAAGATTCGCAACGACCGGAGATTCAAGGAGTTGCTGCGGAAAATCGGTCTACCTCATTAGGTAGCAGACTGCATCGCTACCGCGAGTATCGGATCGGCGTGCCCGTCGCGCTGAAGCCGCCGAGATGGCGGCCCCGATGAGGACACCGCAATGTCGCGATTGAAGCCTTCAGAACGACAGCGCTGAAGATGCCCGATATTGTTGGCTCTTTTTCAATACTGCACAGAAACTTGCACACTTTCAGATTATTCAAAAATATTCACAGTAAAATCAACCACTTAGAGAATCAATCAAACGACTAAAAATCCTCTGGACCTAGCGGTGCGTGCGGGTTCGACCCCGCCCCCGGCATCCGCTTCTTCCAATCCAACCAAGTTGAGTGCGAGACCGGTCGCCGGGTATAAGAAGGAATGCGGAAAGCCGCAATTTTTTTGGCGGCGTTGACTTTCGGCGTCATCTCCTGCAACCGCGAGCCCGGCGGCACAGTCACGCACCGTGGTCGCGACGGGCGTCCTGATCAATGGGAATACCGGATCGACGAGCACACGTACAACATTGCGATCGACACCAACGGGGACGGTCATCCGGATGTCGTTAAAACCTATATAAACAATGAGCTGTTCCAGATTGAACGCGATCGGAATTTTGACGGCCAGCCCGATCTAGTGCAGGAGTACTCTCATGGGGTTCTTCTGCGCGAATTTCATGATGACGATTTCGACGGCAAGCTGGAGGCGATCAAGACTTTTCGCCCAAATGGCACGCTAGAAATGGTCGAGCGCGATCCGCAAGAGCGCGGCTACATCGACATAGTCGAGTATTACGACGAGTCCGGCAAATTGATCCGCCGCGAAGTGCGAAAGAAATAGCGAGCGCCGATCTTTCTTTACGCAGGCTTTTTCCGGCAGCGCTTACAATGCGGATTCGGATATACGCGTATTTCCGTATTGATCGGCTCAGCCGAAGCTGGATAAAAGGCGTTGCATAGATCTCGAGGGGACACAGCGGGAGGGAGTATGAAAAGGATTGTTCTCGGGTTGATCATGGCGGGCGGCCTCGCTTTAGCGAACGCACCCAAAGCGACAGCCGCAGTGCTCGGCGTATGCGGCAAGAGCTACGCGATGTTGATCACGGGCGCGCAGCCCAGCAGCAACCAGGCAACTGGCGCGTCTCCATTTCCGGGCGCGCTCACCTCCATAGTCGGCGTTGGAGAGATCAGCTTCCCGGCGGCGATTGGCACCGGCTGCGGGGCGCCGACCGGCGAGTTGATTTTCAACAACGGAGATATTCAGTCGACGCCGCCCGGCGTTCTGTTTGGACCGGCCAGTTGCTACGCGTCCGAAGATCCGATCACCGGCGGACTGCCGTGTTTTGACGGCACCAATCACTTCAATTCAGCCTCGTCCAGCATCCTAACGAACGGCGTTAACGGCAACGGGTCGGCGGATCTCACTATTCTTGAATCCGGTACGCAGTGGACTTCGAGCTCCCTGAGTACGCACAGCGGCAGCGCCGGCGTTATCTCATTCGAGTTCACCCTGCAGATCGGACCGGGCGCGACTACTGTGTTGGGCAACAGCAAGTTTTCAGCCGGCCAGCCAGTTCTCTCCCTGACGATGCAGCGAATTGGCACGAGCACCGGTGGATCGGCTGACGTCCCGACAGCTTACGGCACCGCCCCGTATTTGGGTAATTCTGTGTTTAACTGCACCGCGACCGAAGCCAACCAGAGCGACGGTATCTCCTTATCGGTGAATCCTCCGAGCATCGCGGGCTCCTTCGACTCGACGGTCGGCGCGTTCCAGATTTTCTCCGACGGCACCACCGCCGGAAGCTGGAGCAAGAACAGCAACGAAAACATCGTGACCTCAGGTTCGACCCCCAACAACGACGACTGCTCGTTCTCAGTGGCGCCTGGAAACCTCACCTCAGGTTATGGCCTCGCGGCGGCTCAGTTTGCGGATGGCACCAGCAACGCGGTCGAAACGATCACCTCGCCGCCATCAGATTCGACTTGCACCGATGCTTCTATTGCGGGCGTGGGCTATACGACCAGCACCGTGAAGTGGGGCAGCAACGAGGAGAGCGGGTTCCTAACTGTGACCGGGCTGACCACCACCGCAAACGGGTTTGTTCCTCCGGGCAGCATGTCCACCTGCACTGCGCTAAACACTTTGCTGACCGGCACACTGACGAGCCTCGTCGCGCCGGCCACGGCGGTAGCCAATAACACTACGGTATCGGAGCCAATCAAGCTGACCAGCACTACGCCTGCGAGCTGCGATGTAGGATTCGCACTTTCGGGCTCGACCACCGACGGGATCTGCACAGTAGGTTTGTCGACCACCAGCGCAGTGGTTCCTGCCGATACTGCGTCTTCGACCTATGGCGACTGGACCTGCAGCTGCGCGAAGTCACCGCCGGCGGATAGTTTCACCGGCGCGACTGTGACCATCACGTCGTCGAATTGCCCGCTGAGTGGAACGACCTCGTATCCGGTGACTTGCAGGAACTAAGCGCAAATCGAGACTGATAACGTTGTAACTGAACGGCGGGCCAGCAATGGCCCGCCGTTCGTTAATTTCGGACTGGGCGCGCGGCAATCCCGATTGATCATCGCGAGTTTCGGCGTTAAGGCTTTCATCGAGCGCATAGCTTCACGAGGAGAACCTTGAACAGATTCGATCGAGTCTTCTGGAAGAAGGTCTGGTCCCTCACCAAACTTTACTGGTTCTCGGCGCAGCGCGGCCTTGGCCTGAAGCTGTTGGCATGCGTGGCCGTGCTCAGCGGTGCCTCTATCGGGCTGGGAGCCTACGCTTCGTATCTGAATCGGGACTCGACCAACGCGCTGGTCGGGAAGCATCTCGCGCAATTCTATCACTACATGTTGATATGGGTGACACTCACCGCAATCATCTTGCCGGTGAGCGTGTTCCTCCCGTACCTGGCCCGCCGCCTATACATCGAATGGCGCGAATGGCTGACACACTATTTCACGGATGCCGGATTCGCCCATCGCGCATTCTATCGCATGGGGACCGTCGGCAAGGTCGACAATCCCGACCAACGAATCAGCGACGACATCGGCTCGTTCGTCGCCTCGACCCAGACCTTCACTGTGACGCTGGTGTTTGCGCTGGGCGGGGTAGCTACCTATTTCGCGATTCTGTGGTCGATTTCACCATCGCTGGCGCTGATTCTGATCGGCTACGCGACGATGGGCACGTATTTCTCCGTCGTGATCGGACGGCGGCTGGTCGGCCTCAACTACTACCAGGAAAGGTACCAGGCGGATTTCCGCTTCGGGCTGGTTCATGTGCGGGACAACGCCGAACCGATTTTCATTTACGGCGGCGAACAGCACGAGAGCGATCAACTGCGCCGCCGGTTTTCAAAGGTCGTGGCGAACTTCAAGCAGCTCATCCTGTGGGAGCGGAATCTCGGCTTCTTCACTGATTCGTATCACAGCGTGGTTGTGCTGGTGCCGTATTGGTTTCTCGCCGGAGCTTACGTCAGTGGACGGCTCCAGTTCGGGCAGGTGGTCCAGGCCGCGACCGCGTTCATGGCGCTGCATACCTCGCTCTCGATCATCGTCACCGGGTTTCCGTCGATCGCCGATTACGCCAACCAGGTCACGCGGCTGACCGAATTTCTCGACGAAGCGGAAGCGGCCCGACTCGCCGAGACCGACGGGCGCGAGATGATTGAGATTGTCGAAGGTCC
>JGI12635J15846_10005900_pt1 | contig 10547 bp, 9 predicted proteins | sample BlaSpr_A8_OM2_M2_FD_15846 | JGI IMG/M metagenome (IMG submission 15846) | reverse complement strand
ACGTCCAGGACCCGCCTCTCGCCTTCGAGCTTGGATGAGCCGTAAACGCTCAGCGGCGCTGGTTGATCCGTCTCTACGTATGGACGGTCGAGCGTGCCATCGAAGACGAAGTTGGTCGAGAAATGGACGAGCCGCGCACCCGTGCGCACGCACGCCAGGGCCACGTTGGCCGGACCTTCAGCATTGACTGCGAATGCGAGGTCTCGTTCCGTCTCGGCCCGGTCGACAGCGTTGTAGGCGGCGCAGTTGAAAACAATTTCGGGTCGGTGACGGCGGAGGAGACCTTCAACCGAGTCGCGATCGGTGATCGACGCCTCGGCATGAGTCAAACCTGAGCCCGGCCCTAACAGGCGCGCGAGCTCCGACCCCAGCTGCCCGCCGGCCCCGAACACCATCGCCTTCACAGCAAGGACCGTATCAACTCACGCGGGTTCAAAAATCGCACGGGTTACCGCTCGCGCATTTAGCAGTACCAGCGTTGCTGGGTTGGCCGGGGTTCCCCCGGCCATGACTCTGTTTTCATCTACTGCCAATCGTTGCGACGAGCAACCGATATCAAAAGTCCCATCCATATAACGGACAGAGAGCAGCCCCGTCGGCGAAGCCGACCGGGCGATGCAATCAGTAAGTCCGAACCTGCACGCGCCTGGCGCGCAGAGGGAACCATCCGGGTTCCCTCTCATATTTCAATCCAGCTGTTTGGCGAGGCCAGAGTGCGCAAGCAAAAGCGCGGTCGTTTCGCGTTCGGCGCACGGACGCCCGACGAGGAAGCCCTGCGCGGCGTCGCAGCCCGACTCAACCAGCACGGCTTCCGCGGCGCGGTCCTGCAGTCCTTCCGCGACCACACGCAGTCCCAGGTTGTGGCCTAACCCGACGGCCGAGCGAACGATCGCTCCGGAATCCGGGTCGGACGCGAGCGCCGAGACGAACGAACGGTCGATCTTGATTTCGTTCACCGGCAAGCGCATGAGATAGAGGAGAGAGGAGTAGCCGGTGCCGAAGTCGTCGAGCGCCAGGCGCACGCCCATCTCGTTGAGGCGGTGCAGCGCCTTTCCCGCTGCCGCCGCCATCGCGACACCCTCGGTGATCTCGAGCGTCAGACGCTGCGGTTCCACCTTGAACGTACCGAGGGCGCGCGCCACCATCTCCTCGAGCGAGTGGTCTTCGATGTTGCGCGGCGATACGTTGAGCGATACAGAAACATCCAGCCCTTCCTCCAGCCACTTGACCAGCTGGGCCAGCGCCGAATCGATGACCCACGCCGTGAGCGGATGGATGATCCCGGTTTCCTCGGCCATGGGAATGAACCGGTCGGGCGGCATCAGCCCTTCGCGCGGATGGTTCCACCGCACCAAGGCTTCAACCGAATGAATGGCGCCGGTCGCGAGCGTGACCTGCGGCTGGTAGTGCAGTACCAGCTCTCCCTGCGGGATCGAGCGCCGCAGCTCGCCGGCCAGGCCTGAGCGGCGCAGCGTCTGCGCCTCCTGCTCGGGAGCGTAGACGGCGTAGCCGCCACCCGAGCGCTTCGCCACGTACATCGCGACGTCCGCGCGCCGCAAGAGCGTGCTCGGGTCGTCCCCATGCACGGGATACATCGCGATGCCGATTGAGGCGCCCGTTTCGACCATCTGGTCCGCGATGGCGAACGGGCCCTCCAGCGACGCGAGGATCTTGCGCGCCGTCGCCACCACGTCGTCCGGATGCTTGGCGTCGGTGGTGAGGACCGCGAACTCATCTCCGCCGAGCCGAGCAATCGTGTCTGTCGCGCGGAGGACTCCGCGCAGCCGCGCGGTCACCTCCTGCAGGAGGCTGTCGCCCCGGTCGTGCCCGAGCGCGTCGTTGATGTCCTTGAACCGGTCGAGGTCCAGCAGCAAGACGCCGAACATCTTCTGGTTGCGGCGGGCCGCGAGCAGGGCCTGGCGCAGGCGGTCGCCGAACAGGCTCCGGTTGGGCAGCCCCGTCAACGCGTCGTGGAGGGCCTGGTATTCGAGCGCGTCGGTATGGGCCTTCCGTTCGGAGATGTCCCGCAGGGTGGCGATGAAGAGGTGTCGCGAGCCGATCTGCATCGAGCTGACGACGAACTCGAGGGGAAAGAGGCTTCCGTTCTTGCGCTTGCCCATCGTCTCGTGCGCGCCGCTCACCGGGATGTCGAGCTTGAGCCGGCGCTCGAGGTAGTTGACGAACGCGCTGCGGTGCGTGGTCGCGATGAGGATGTCCGCCTGCTGCCCGACGAGCTCCTGCTCCGAGTAACCGAACAGCTTGACGACGGCCGGATTGGCCGACTCGATCAACCCGCTTTGCTCGATGGTGGCCAGTCCGTCAGATACGTTGTCGAGGACCGAACGCATCCGCTTCTCGCTTTCCTGCAGCGCCACCTCGGCTCGCTTGCGCTCGACGAACTCGCCGATCTGTGAGCCGACGTCATTCATCACGGCGAGCAGTCCCTCGTCAAGCTCGCGCGGCGCCCACGTATGGAGGGCGATCATCCCCACCACCCGGCGACCGCTCCGTACCGGAAATCCGACGATCCCTTTCAGACCCGCGGCCACGGCGGCGGCCGCGCGCGGTGAATCATCGGTGGCGACGTCGGGGACAGAAACCGGCGAGCCTGTCTCCCAGACTCGCCCCGCAAGGCCCTCGCCTCGACGGTAGCTCGTGCTGGAGGCGGTGGCCTCGTAACTCGAAGTGTCGCGACCGGGCCGTTTCCAGGCGGTCACGAAGTGCATCGCCTCGCGCTCGCCGTCAACCTCCCAGTACTCGGCCAGCTCCCAGTCCAGCGTGCGGCACAACCCTTCGAGGACGCCCGGCGCGGCCTTCTCCCAGCCGGGCGAGGTGACCAGAGCCTGGGTGACCGCAAAACGGGCCGCCTGGAGGACCTCGGCTCGCTTGCGGTCGCGGATGTTGACCGCGACCGTCTGGAGGTACAGCGCATTACCGTCCGGACCCCGCACAAGCCGGGTCGTCACGTCGACCCACACGGGATCGCCGTCCTTGCGTGTGTAGCGCTGCTCGATTCGGTTTCCCTCGTCCTCACCGCCGACCATTCGGATCATGGCGTCCTGGAAGGCGGGAAGGTCTTCGGCGTAGGTGATGTCATGCAGCGAAAGATTGCGCAGCTCCTCATCGGTGTAGCCAACGAGCTGGCAGAACGCGGGGTTGACCGTGGTGATGTGGGCGTCCAGGCTCGCGAACGCCATGCCCGCCTGCGCCTGCTCAAAAAGGGTGCGGAACCTGGTCTCGCTCTCGCGCTCGGCCTCCTCCATTCGGTGGCGTTCGCTGATGTCGTGGACGAGCGCGAGCAGCCGGTGCTTACCCTCCGCGGCCAATCGCCGCACCGCCGTCTCGACCTGGATCCGACGGCCGTCCTTCGTGATCAGCGACGACTCGTAGCGAATGGGCACATCGCCGCCTTGGAGCCGGTGTTCAAGCTGGCTGGTCAGTTGGTCACGTTCCTCGGGCGGGGCGAGCTCGATCAGCGACTGGAGGCCCGCGAGCTCCGCTGGGCTGTAGCCGGTCAGGGCGTGGTAGGCGGCGTTACCGGCGATGTACCGGCCGTGTTCGGTGATCACCAGCCCCTCGCCGATGTCGCTGATCGCCTGCAGGAGCGAGGCCTGGCGTTCCGCCTGGACGGCGACCTTGCGATCGAGCACGTGCTGGCTGAGGTAGGCGAGCGAGGCCAGCACCAGGATGGCGGCCGCCCAGACCAGGAGCTCTTCGCCGCGAACGTCGGCGAGCCACAAACGGAGAGCGACTGCGGCCAGGATCAGCGTGGCGGCGACCGCGGTAATCGCGGGCAGCAGCCGTGCCAACTGCCGCAGGCGGCGACCCTCGTTGGCCCATCCCGCTATGGCGTCGGCTGCGGTCGGGCTCGGGCCCAAAGGGCCCGCATTAGGCGTGGGCGGGGACGGGTTCAGATCGCTGGCCAACTTGACCACGATAACGTTCGAACCCGCGATTCGGTGCGCCAGGGCCGAGCGGCCCGGCAGGCTACAGCGCCCTTGTCACTTACCCGATTTGGTCTGAGGTCGCTGCGGAACCGTCCGCTTTAGGGGCGGCCGGCGCTGGGCGTGAAGGGGCGTCGCGTCGGCGTCATAGCTCTCCGTCGTGCGGGCGCGGCCGGCGGCGGCGTGAAGGGTCCGCAGCTTGGTCAGGCGCTCTTTCTTGGCCGCCAGGGCGGCCTTCAGGGCGTCCGAAAGCTGGGTGTCGTTCATGGGCACCACCCGCAGCCGGGCTTCCAGCTCCAGGACCTCCACTTCGGCCCGTGTCAACTCGAGATCGATCGTTTTTGCCACTCTCTTCCTTCTTATGTACGGCTGAACGGTACTGCCGAACCAAATAACTACCCCAAAGTCCGTCAGGTTATGCCAGAAACCTTAGAACTCGCTTAGAGGGTTACTCCAGGGAAATCGCGTTGCGAAGCTTTTCGAAGAAGCCCTTGGAGACCTTCTCCGGCTTGCCCGTGAGCCCCCCGACCTTCCTGAGCAGCGCCTTCTGCTCGGGGGTCAGGTCCTTCGGGACTACGACCTGCACCACGACGTACTGGTCACCGCGACGCCCGCCCCGGACGTCCGGCATGCCTCGGCCGGCGAGCCGGAAGGACTGTCCGTTCTGGGTGCCCGGCGGGATGGCGATCTCGACCAGGCCCTCCAGGGTGGGAATCTCGATCCGGTCGCCGAGGGCAGCCTGAACGATGTTCACACGGAGCTCGTAAACGGTGTCCTGGTCGTGCCGCGCGAGGTGCGCGTGAGCTTTGACCCGCAGCACGACATAGAGGTCACCGGCCTGGCCGCCACGATGCCCGGCCTCGCCCTCGCCGCTGATCCGGATCTGCGACCCCGTGTCCACGCCGCCTGGGATCTTCACGGCAAGCCGCTTCGATCTTTCTACCCGTCCCTGACCGCGGCACTGCTGGCACGGGCTCTTGATCAACCTGCCGGCCCCGCCACAGGTGGGACATGTGGCCATCGTGACGACGGCACCAAAGATCGATTGCGCTTGCCGGCGGATCTGGCCCGCGCCACGGCAGCCCGGGCAGGTCTCCTCGCCGGTGCCCGGCTCCGCGCCACTGCCGGAGCAGCGATCGCAAGTTGAGAGCCGTCCCACCTCGATCTGTTTTTCGACCCCGGTGAACGCTTCTTCGAATGTGATCGTCAGGTCGTAGCGCAGGTCGTCGCCACGGTTCGAGCGCTCGCGCCTCGCCCGACCGCCGAAACCACCGCCGAAAAACGTGTCGAAGATGTCCGCGAACGGCATGTCGGAGAAGTCGACGGCCGGTCCCGCGCCGGCTCCGACCGCGGCATGGCCGAACATGTCATACGAACGTCGCCGCCCTGGATCGGACAGCACCGAGTACGCCTCGCTCGCCTCCCTGAACCGTGCTGCCGCCGCCGGGTCGTCAGGGTTGCGATCGGGGTGGGATTCCATCGCGATCTTGCGGAAGGCGCTCTTGAGTTCCTCCGCGGAGGCCTCACGGGCGCATCCCAGCACCTGGTAGTAGTCGCGCTTGACGGCCAAGTTTTTAGAGGTGCGGCTGGGGGGCCGACCGAGAGATTCGGTGACCAGGTGGTCCGGCCGCTAGGCGCGACCGAGCATCGGAGCGAGCGCATCTGTTGATGCGTGAGCGAGAAGCGGAGGCCGCAACAACGCGGACGGGCCGCATGGGCGCCGAAGATCCGGTTGGCATCCCCAGTCGCACCTCTTGCTTAGGACGTGGTGGTGTCTGACGCCGGGAGCTCGGGTTGGCGTGCCAACTTGACGAGCGCCGGCCTGACCACGCGATCGCGGATGCGGTAGCCCCGACGCAGCTCCGAGGTCACGGTGTCCTCGGGATGCTCCGTCGACTCCTCGTATCCGATCGCCTCGTGCAGCTTCGGGTCGAACGGGACGCCTACGGACTCGATCGGCTCGAGGCCGTGCGCTCCGAGAGCCTCTTCCAGCTTGCGGACGCTGAGCTCCAGGCCCTTGACCCAAGATTCGTCTACGCCTGCCGGCTTGTGGTCGAGCGCCTTGTGCAGGTCGTCGAGGGCGGGCAACAGCCGTGCGATCAGGTCCGCTGACGCGTGCTGGATGGTGTCGAGCTGCTGCTGTCGGGCGCGCTTCTTGAAGTTCTCGAAGTCGGCGGCCGATCGCAGGTAGCGATCCTTCGTCTCGGCGAGCGCAGATTCGAGCTCTGCGATTTTGGTCTCCATCGAGGAGGTGCCTCGGGAGTCTGGCGGCTCGACGGTTTCGCTGCGCCGCTCTGGCTCGTGGGGCTCGTGCGGATGCTTACGCGTGGTCATCACTGCTTAGATACCGCGGAAAAGCGGCCTTTCAAACCCCGAGGTCGGCCATGCGGTGGCTCGCGCTGCGGGCCACCGCCTGAAGGCGGGCGACCGTCTGGCTGTACGCCATGCGGGTCGGGCCGATCACGCCGAGCACACCCTTGAGCCGGTTGGAGGGACCGTAAGTCGTCAACACCACCGCACAACCCTGCAGCTGGCTCGACGCGTTTTCCGAGCCGATCACGATCTGCAGGTCTGAATCGCCGATGAGCTGGCGCAGCAGCACCGTCAGGTAGCGAGTCTCCTCCAGCACCTCGAGCACCTGGTGTAGACGCGAGGACTCGGCGAACTCAGGCTGGCGGAGCAGGTTGCGCACGCCGTCGTGCACGACCAGGCTCTCAGATCCCTTTTCGTACAGGTCGAGCACTGCCACTACCCGCCCCAGGAGCTCTTTCTCTAGACCGAGGGCCGCGCTCTCGTAACGGCTCCGGACCTCTTCGCTGCTCCGGCCGGCAAGGCTCGAGTTGAGCTTCGAGGTGAGCTTGGTGAGCTCGGCCTGGGTGGCTTCCTGCGTCACGATCACCACCTGCTGCCGAAGGAGGTTCCCCTCCAGCAGGAGGATCAGCAGAACCTCGGCCGGCTCGAGCGAAACCAGGTCGACGTGCTTGATCCGGGCCTGAGAGCCCTGCGGTGCGCTGGCCACGGACGCGTTCTGCGTCACAGCCGCGACGGTCATCGCCACCTTTTCGACCATGCCCTGGACGTCCGCCGGCGCCTGCCGAAGCTCGTTCTCGATAAAGGAGCCCACCTGTTCCGGGATCTTCTCGAGGTCCATCAGGAAGTCGACGAAGTAGCGGTAGCCTGAGTCCGTCGGTACGCGTCCGGCCGACGTATGCGGCTGGGTGAGGTAGCCGAGATCCGCCAGCTCCGCCAGCTCGCTTCGGATCGTGGCCGAGGAGAGGTTGACGAAGTACCGGCTCTGCAGCGCCTGGGAGCCGACGGGCACTGCGCTCGTCGTGAACTCGTGGACGACTGCCCTGAGAATCGCCTGCTTCCTGTTTTCCATGTTTTTCAGCACTCTCGCGCCGAGAGTGCTAGCTACAGTACCGCGAGAGCGATCTGGTTGTGCAGGTCCATACCTCGGCGGGTCGGCACGACCCGGCCGTCAATCCTCGCGATCAGCCCGCCGGCTGCCAGATCGGCAAGCTCGGGATCGAATCCCGCAGGGGGAGCCATGCCCTCTTGTGTGCGGAGGCCCAGCATCAGCGCCTCTGCCGCCGTTTTGCGCGCCGCCAGGTCCTCCCCATCCACCATCGGGTCAGGGCACGCGGCCATGTATTCACGCGGCCGGGCCACATTCCACCAACGCCGCGCCGTCGTTCCATCGGTGGCGTACGAGTGGGCGCCGGCGCCGGCCCCGTACACCGGCCGGCACCGCCAGTAAGCCTGGTTGTGTCGCGATTCAAATCCAGGACGCGCCCAGTTCGAGACCTCATACCGCCTGTAACCGGCGCCCTCCAGCTCTATGCACGCCGCGTCGAGCTGGTCCCACTGCAGGTCGGGATCGACCTCGGGCACCCGGCCCTCTGCTCGCCTTCGCCAGAGCAAGGTGCCTTCTTCAAAGGTGAGGCAGTAAGTCGAAACGTGGTCTGGGCCCAGCGCCATGCCGCGCTGCAGCGTTTCCAGCCATGACTCGCGCCCCTGGAACGGGACCGCGTAGATGAGGTCGATGCTGATGTTGCGCATGCCCATCGACCGGGCGAGCTCGAACGCACGCGTCGCCTGCGCGGCGTCCGTTCTTCGTTCCAGCACGGCGAGCGCCCGGCCGTCAAAACCCTGCACGCCGAGGCTCAGGCGGTTGACGCCGCCCTCGATCCAAGCCGCCAGTTTCGTCTCGTCTGTGCTTGCAGGGTTGGCTTCGAGCGTGACCTCGGCGTCTTCAGTGACATCGAAGTTGGCGCGCACGAAGCGCAGCAATCGCGCCGCCAGGTCAGCGGGCAGCAGGCTGGGCGTGCCGCCGCCGAAGTAGACCGTCTCCAGCTTCTCGAACGCGTGCCGCTCGAGCGCCCCGGCCAGCTCGCGTTCGAGCGCGTCCACGTAGTCGGGCATGAGCCGGTCCATCCCGGCGTATGCGTTGAAGTCGCAGTAGCCGCACTTGTGCTTGCAGAACGGTATGTGGACGTAAAGATGTTTGAAAGGTCGCTTCCCCGCTAGCGGGGAAGGTGGCGCGATAGCGCCGGATGGGGAGGTGGATCTGGCCACTGCCTTCATACGCCCTTGATCGTGTAGCGCTGGCCTCGCGCAGCTTCGAGCTCGCGGCGCAGGTAGTCGACGGCCTCACGTTCGTTCGGCACGAGCTCTTTTATCCGCTGTCCCATGCGATCTTCGACGCGGCCGATCTGCCGGCCGATCTGCTCGACATTGGCCTGCTGGTTCCGATATCGCTCGCGCTTGCGCCAGAGCCGCGCGTGCTCCTCGCGCAGGTCAGCCACCGACACGCGGACCTGGCAGTCGAGGCATCGGCCGTCGCGGGTCTGCGCGCTCGGCACCTGCTTCGCGCAATCCCGGCAGAAAATCAAGATAGTGCTCACGGAACTCGTCCCTTCCCCGCTGTCCTTCGGGGTCCCCGCGCTCTCGGCGCGCGGGGGTGGTCGAACGCGCCGGATGGGGAGGTGGAATTGGCCGCTGCCTTCAGATCAACCACTGTCGCCGCGCTCAGGTCGCGCAGGCGGTCAGGCGAGATCTCGAACACGGAATCAGGCCGGCCCGCGGCTGCCCACACCAGGGCATAGCCGAGCAGGTCGCGGTCCATGAAGACAGGCACCTCTGTCGCATGTCCGAATGGCGGCACGCCTCCGATCGCGTATCCAGTCGCGGCGCGCGCGGTTTCCGCGTCAGCCTTGAGCACCGGTTCGCCGGCGACGGCGGACAGCAGCCGTTCGTCGAGCCGGTTGGCACCGCTTACGAGGGCAACCACCGGCCTTCCGCCCACGACGAACACAAGCGACTTGACGATCTGCCCCAATTCGCAGCCGACCGCGCGCGCGGCGTCGGCCGCGGTTCGCGTCCCTTGCGGAAACTCTTTCACGGCGATGCCTGCGTCCGCCGCCGCCAGCCACGCCTCGAATCGATTCACTGCTGACACAGGATAGGAGGCGTTGGTATGAGGGGGAACTATCCGACCAGCGGGCCCCGATTGGCTGGATTTACTTGCCTGGATGCGACCATCGGGGCCCTAATGGCGGAAGTTGCACGCCAGAGGCGGTTGCAAACGGGCGCCGCGGAACCGCACTCTTCTCCGCAGTGGCCTCCTCCCCAAGGGCAGTCGTCACCGGCGCGGCCGGGTTCATCGGCTCACACCTGTGCGAGCGCCTGCTCGAGCTCGGTCACGACGTCGTGGGCATCGACGGCTTCACCGACTACTACGACCGGGCGCGCAAGGAACAGAACCTCGAGGCCTCACGGGCACATCCGAACTTCACCTTCCATGAGCTCGACCTGGTGGACGCGGATCTTCGGCGCCCGCTGCAGGGAGCCACCGTCGTGTATCACCTCGCCGGACAGCCTGGCGTCCGCCCGAGCTGGGGCAGCCAGTTCGACCGCTACGTCCGCGACAACGTGCTCGCGACCCAGCGCCTGCTCGAGTCCCTGAAGGACACGCCGATCGAGCGCCTGGTCTTCGCCGGCAGCTCGTCGGTCTATGGCGACGCGGAGATGTTTCCCACCAAGGAGTCAGCGCTCCCCCGACCGGTGTCTCCATACGGAGTGACCAAGCTCGCCGCCGAGCACATGACCCTCCTGTACGCGAAGAACTTCGGCCTGCCGGCCGTGTCCGTCCGGTACTTCACGGTGTACGGCCCACGCCAGCGGCCCGACATGGCGTTTTCCCGTTTCATGGAGGCGCTCATCGACCAGGAGGTGATCGAGGTCTTCGGAGACGGTGAGCAGACGCGCGAGTTCACCTATGTTTCCGACGCGGTCGAAGGGACGATCAAGGCTGCTGCCGCGGATGTGGTGGGCCAGGTTTTCAATCTCGGCGGTGGGAGCCGCGTGACGGTTAATCGGGTGCTGGCGACGCTCGAGGACATCAGCCGCCTGAAGGTGCAAAGACGAACGTTGCCGGCCGCGCCTGGCGATCCGCGGCACACCGGCGCCTCCATCAACCTCGCACGCGAACGCCTCGGCTGGGAGCCGCGAGTCTCGCTGCGCGAAGGCCTGACCAAGCAGTGGCAGTGGTTTCAGGCGACGCGCCGCCGTCCGAGAGTGGCGGGAGTCTCTTAGCCCGTC
>JGI12635J15846_10005897_pt1 | contig 10550 bp, 9 predicted proteins | sample BlaSpr_A8_OM2_M2_FD_15846 | JGI IMG/M metagenome (IMG submission 15846) | reverse complement strand
TGGAAGAAGACCGTTTCTTGGGTTACACCCCATTGTGGCCGAGCCAAAGCCAGGACAAAGAACGTGCTGGCCAGCAGCAGACAAGCCTGGCGAACCATTCTCAGCCAATTCACCGGAGAATCGACCAAGCGAGAGAGCAGATCCGGAGATAGCAGCTTTTGTAGGCGCTTACGCGCTAACCGGTTCCCATTCCACATGAGAAATGCCAGCACGGGAACTAAGAGCAGCCAAAGCAATTCTTCCGGAGCACCGAACTTCATGGGATCCTCCTCCAAACCGTTTCTCCCAGCACCGTAGAAATCCCGATCAGGCTCAGACCGAAGCCGACAAACCACGGAAACAGATCATCATAGTTTTCGATCTTTTGCACGCTGGTCTCCGTCTTCTCCAATCGATCGATGGAAGCGAAGATGTCCTGCATGCTGCGAGTATCAATGGCCCGAAAGAATTCGCCGTGGCCAATTTTTGCGATCGTCCGGCAGGTGTCCTCTTGAAAAGGCATATATTCTTCAGTGTAAAATTTGTTACCGAAGCGGTCGGTTTCCGGGAAAGGGACCAATCCGTTCGTTCCAGCGCCGATGGTGTAGATGCGGATACCGATTCCGGCCGCAGCTTCGGCAGCAGTGAAAGGAGGGACCTTGCCGGCGTTGTTATCTCCATCGGTAAGTAAGATGATGACCCGGCTCTTTGCCTTCAAGTCCCGAAGACGGTTGGCGGCGCTTACTAAAGCCGAGCCGATGGCGGTGCCATCCTCAGTCAGCCCGATTTGCAAGCGACTCAGGTTAGCCAGCAGCCAATTGTGATCCAAAGTCAAAGGACTAACCAGAAACGGGCGGCCGGCGAACGCGATGATGCCGATGCGATCATTGGGCCGATTTTGAATAAACTTCTCAGTGACCTGTTTTACTACCTCGATCCGGCTGGCTCGATCTCCGCCGATACTGTAGTCCTCCGCTAACATCGACCGGGAAACATCGAGTAGAATCATGATATCGATGCCACTCGCACGTATTTCCGAGCTGACTACTCCGGACTGGGGTTTGGCCAGGCCCAAGACCAGGCAAGCAGCGGCGGCATAGATCAGGAGCTTCTGCGCCAAAGGAACTATCGATCGGCTTAGTTTCATCCCGTGTTCGAAGATGCGGGCCGGTGCGTAGCGTACCGTGGCAGGAGTCGCTAACTGTTGCCACACCCAAAGCGCGGGCAGGATAAGCAGTAAAAGTAATACCCAGGGTTGGGCAAAACGAAATTCCATGGCTAGGGGGCCGCCTCCCATATAGTGGTGACACCGTCGTCGGTCAGTTGGTCCGATGGCTGCCCCTGCGCGTCAACATAAGAAGGCGGATCCGCGCTCCGGTAGCGGTCTGGCGGCTGCCGGACGCGAGCGAAGCGCCCATATCTGAATTCATTCGGGCCGATCCGCCGCGGCGGCGAAAAAACCGCCAACTGGCCACGGCCCGAAGGGTTGCGTTGAAAATGGGCCGGCTGTTTCGTTGCGCGTCGGTCACGTATCGATGCAGATATGCTCCCTCCTCGCGCCTCGCAGGCGGCCCATTTTGAACGCAACGGTGTCATCATTATATGGGCGCACTAAGGCGCCTGCTCTATCAGGTTCGTCGCTTGCTCAACCAGGCTGGAACGCTCTTCCCGGGGATTAGCGTGAGCAAACTTAATTTGGTCAGCGGTCGATAAGAAACGCTGGAGGGAGCCTTTCTGGACTGGATTGAGGCAATTCGTGGTCGCGAGTTCAACCAGAAATTCCTGGGTTGTCCGGCTGACTGTCTTAAGCCCGTACTGCTGCTCGACGAATGTGCGCACAATGGTAGAGAGACCGACGGCGGTATCGTAAGCGCTGGCACTATCAACAACGGCTCTAACTTCGTTCAGCCGAAGTCGGGCGGTTTCTCGCGGCAGCGGCACAGGCGTCACCTTGGGCCTTGCCGTGGGCCAGAAAAGGTAGGCGAGCACGGCCAGTACCAGGAGTATCGCGATAATCGCAATGCTCCAGACGGCATTATCGCCAGCAAACGGACCTCGGATATCTTCGATGGTCTCGCGGGTAACAGTCAGGGCAACAAAAATCATCCACCTCGTTTAAGTCTCTGTTCGCGACGCTGAAAAAAGCTATGCAGGTTGGGAAAATAATCCTTATCCGTGCTCAAAGGCAAAAAATCGATGGCTTGTCGGCGAAAAATAGCATCTCTTCGGTCACGACGCTCACTCACAATCCGGGCAAACTCGCGTTGCACTTTCTTGCTGGAAAAGTTCGCTTCAAACGTTTGGCCGGTTTCCGGGTCTTCGATGCGCACCAAACCAGCGGGCGGCAACTGCCATTCGCCGGGGTCTTCGATTGGGATTGCAATGAGATCGTGGCGTTTGCTGCAAACTGAAGCCGCCCGTTCGAAATCCAGATTTTGAAAATCTGAGAAGAGAAAAACCACCGCTCTCCGGGTGGCGACCCGGCTGACGAACTCCAACGCGCTCACCAAATCGGTGCCCCGATGTTCCGGCTCGTAGAAAAGCACCTCCCGGATGATGCGCAGCGCATGACTCCGGCCTTTTCGCGGTGGAATGTAAAGCTCGGTTTTGTCCGTAAACAGCAATAGCCCGACGTTGTCGTTGTTGTTGACCGCGCAAAACGCCAGTAGGCAAGCGACTTCGGCGGCAAGTTCCCGCTTGGTCATGGAAGTCGTTCCGAAAATGCCGGACGCGCTCACATCAACCAGCAGCAAAACGGTGAGCTCTCGCTCTTCGACATATTTTCGGACGTAGGCATTCCCCATTCTGGCAGTGACATTCCAATCAATGGCCCGAATTTCGTCACCGACCTGGTACTCCCGGAACTCCTCGAAATTCATCCCGTGGCCGCGGAAGACACTGTGATACTCGCCTGAGAATGCGGTCTCGACTATCCGGCGGGTCCGGATTTCCAGGCGCCGGATCTTTTTCAGGATTTCAGCGGTGGAGCGCACCATAAGAAGAAATAGCCAAGGCGCTTCGCGCAGAGCCAAAAGCCGCTAGCACGTGGTTAATGAATGTTTTGTCCGAATGGGTTCGCGCCCTCAGCATTGAGCGTGCTCGTTGTACCGTCATCTCCTTGGCTATTGGCTATTGGCTATTGGCTATTGGCTATGTGCTTCGCGCGTAGTACGCGAAGCGCTAAGGGACCGGAAGGCCCGCGAATATCCGTTGCACAACAGTTTCGCTCGTTACTTGCTCCGCTTCGGCTTCATAACTGACTATGACGCGATGGCTTAGCACGTCCTGCCCGACACTCTTAATGTCCTGCGGAGTTACGTAGCCGCGTCCTTCGAGAAAAGCGTAAGCCCTAGAGGCCAGCGTTAAATAGATCGTGGCTCGCGGTGACGCGCCATACCTGACGAGCCCCTCCATCTCCAATCCGTATTCGGCGGGATTTCGCGTCGCACGAACCAGGTCGACGATGTAATCTTTGACCCGGTCATCGATAAACACCTGATTTACCACTTCTCTAGACTCGATGATCTGCTGGGGTCCAACCACTGGCTGGACCTTAGTTTCCGGTTCCGACGTTCCCATTCGATCAAGGATTTGGCGTTCCTCATCTTTGCTTGGGTAATCGACGTTGATCTTCAACATGAATCGGTCGAGTTGGGCTTCGGGGAGCCGATAAGTGCCCTCTTGTTCCAAAGGGTTCTCGGTAGCCAGAACCAGGAAGGGATCCGGAAGCAGATAGGACTTTTGACCTATAGTGACCTGATGCTCTTGCATCGCCTCCAGCAGCGCGCTTTGTACCTTTGCGGGCGCGCGATTGACTTCATCGGCCAGGATTAAGTTGGCGAAAATTGGACCTAGCTTCGGCGTGAATTCATTGTCTCGCTGGTTGTAGATCAGGGTACCGATGATATCGGCTGGCAGCAGATCCGGCGTAAACTGGAGCCGCTTGAACTCTGTCTTGATACACGCGGCTAACGTGCGGACTGATAGGGTTTTTGCCAGGCCTGGCACCCCTTCCAGCAGCAGGTGCCCCTTGGTGAGCAGTCCAATCAACAAACGAGTCACCAAACTTTTTTGGCCGACCACAACTTTAGAGATTTCTGCTTCCAGCGGCTCAATCCAGCTTCCGGCTGCCCTGACCTTCTCGGTGATTTCCTCGGTGGATAACGTCATAACACCTTTGCCAGTAGACACCAAAAGCCTGCAGGGCTCAACCGATGCGTCAACCAGGCGCTTCGTTCTCGTCGTCGTCCTCGTCCTCGAATCCTTGCGAGCAAAGTGTTGGAGTACTGGGGTATTGCGGTTTCGCCGAATTGCATCTCGCGGCCCCAAGGTTGGGGGACGCTTTTAGGGTTGAAACCGGGCTTAAAACCCAGCATCCTAGATGCTGTATTGTATCCGACCCCTTGGCAAAGGAAAACGCTTTGGAATGCGATCACCTGCGTAGCGCTATTGGTAATTGCCGGGAGCGTTATCTGTACAGTTTACGTCGCGTCTAAGGTTCTTTTGTTTTTGCAACCGTTACTGCTTCCTGTCGCGGTAGCAGGGGTTTTATCTTACCTGCTGGAACCACCGGTCACCTGGTTGGCCCGGCGTGGTCTCCCGCGGTTGGCCGCCGTGATCATTGTCTTTGCGCTTTTTATTTCCAGCGGGGCCCTGCTTTTGCTCGGGATCGGACCCAATGTCTACAATGAGAGCCTCAAGTTCTCGAACGCGTTGCCGGCTTATTTCGAACGGAGCTGGTCATCACTCGATGGGTTCTTGAGGGATAATCTGGAGAAATTGCCTCAAATAGGTCCGCACCGGGAAACTCCGTCCCCAAGTCCTTTTCCCACCATTCCTGCGTCTGAGCCGGAGAACGGGAGTCAGCCGCGGCTGCAAGACAATCCTTGGGTTCAACAATCGTTACAATATTTGCGGGACCAAATGCCGACCGTGGCTCAGAGAACGTGGGCGTTCGTGCAAACCAGTTTATCCGGGGTGTTTGGCGTGTTCGGCATCGTGTTCGGCCTATTTATGGTTCCGGTCTATCTTTTCTTCTTTCTTAAAGAAAGCCCCACGATTGCCCACACTTGGAGCCGTTACTTGCCGCTTAGAAAATCTGAGTTCAGGGATGAATTGGTGGTGGTCCTCACCGAGATAAACTCTTATCTGATCAATTTTTTCCGCGGGCAATTGGTGGTCAGTATGATCGATGGGGTTCTGACCGCCATTGGTCTGTCAGTGCTGGGGTTGCAGTTTGGGTTCCTGATCGGGCTCTTTCTAGCCATTGTCGGGATCATTCCCTGGGTAGGGTTCGCCATCTGCTATATACCGGCTGTAATCATCGCCTTTGTTCAATTCAACGATCTAGCGCACCCGATCTGGGTCACGGTCATCTTCTTCATAGTCCAACAGATCGATGGAATGGTGGTCGCACCTAGAGTCGTCGGTAACTCGGTCGGCCTGCATCCAATGACCGTGATTGTGTCTGTCTTTTTCTGGACCTTGGCGCTGGGCGGTCTTCTCGGCGCCGTTCTGGCGATCCCATTGACTGCGACCGTCAAGGTCCTGATGAACCGTTACGTTTGGGTTCGCCAGCGGAGCATCTTTTTTGACGACAATTCGCCAAAAGGCGAAGACTCGGAAATCGAGATAGCAACGTGAGGCGTGTGAGCTAGCGGGTGTGTCGGACTCTTTGGCGGGGCGAGGCTCCCGCGAAACCCAGGATTTTTGCGGAGCGAAACTCGCTTTTGTTTAGAAGTCGTGTGGTTAGGCCAAAGAGCGCGCCGAGCCGTGGTCTAGCGCTGGGCCACGGCTCGTCGGCGTAACAGTCTAGCAGCGTTTTTCGACAGGTGAGGATCAGCCGCCCTGCGAAAGGTGTTAGGCCTTCAGGAACCTCGCCCTACCAGCCTTCCGCCCCTACATATGCGCGATAATATTATCCCCGAACTCGGAGCATTTGATCTCGGTGGCTCCGGTCATCAGTCGAGCGAAATCATACGTAACCCGTTTGCTGGCGATGGCGCCATTGAGACCCCTGAGGATCAGATCCGCGGCTTCGCCCCAACCCAAGTGGCGGAGCATCATCTCACCGGAGAGCACCACAGATCCGGGATTGACGCGGTCTAGGTTGGCATACTTCGGCGCGGTCCCGTGAGTCGCTTCAAAAATGGCGTGCCCGGTGTGATAGTTGATGTTGCCGCCGGGAGCGATCCCGATACCACCGACTTGGGCAGCCAGCGCATCAGATAGATAGTCTCCATTCAGGTTCAGCGTGGCGATCACGTCGAAATCGTCGGGTCGGGTCAGGACCTGTTGCAGGGTGATATCGGCGATCGCATCTTTGACGATGACTTTGCCGGAGCGTTGAGCCGTCTGCAGTTCTTCGTTCGCTGCGGCTTCCCCTTTTTCGCTCTTGGTTTTTTCCCAGCGAGCCCACGAATAGGTTTCTTCTGCGAACAAGCTGTCGGCTAATTCATAACCCCAGTCTCGGAAACTTCCTTCCGTGAACTTCATGATGTTGCCTTTGTGAACGAGTGTCACCGACTTGCGTTTCTGGGCAATGGCATATCGGATGGCGGCAGCAACCAAGCGGGAAGTACCCAGGCGGCTTACCGGCTTAATGCCGATTCCGACCTCGACTTCAACTTTCCCTAACCCGGGTTCGAAACCGAGAAAGCCTTTCAGTGCGCTTTCAGAGCCGAACCGGATCTTGGCGAAGTCTTTCGGGAACTCTGTTTCTATAAACCGAAGCAGCTTCGTCGCCTCCGGTGATCCAGCTTTAAATTCGATGCCGGCATAAATGTCCTCCGTGTTCTCGCGGAAGATCACCATGTTGACCTTCTCCGGGTGGAGGACTGGCGAAGGGACTCCTTCAAACCATTGTACCGGTCTCAGGCAAACGTAGAGATCTAGGAGCTGGCGAAGCGCGACATTTAGCGACCGGATACCGCCACCAACCGGCGTCGTTAACGGCCCTTTAATTCCGACCAGATATTCTCGGAAAGCGCTCACCGTATCATCGGGAAGCCAAGTATCAAATCTCTGCTTGGCGGCTTCGCCCGCGAACACTTCAAACCAGGCAATTTTCCGGCTGCCCCCATAAGCCTTCTGTACGGAGGCATCAAAAACTCGCTCGCTGGCCGCCCAGATGTCCGGACCGGTGCCGTCGCCCCGAATAAATGGGATCACTGGATTGTCCGGGCACTGAATTTTACCGTCCTTGATGGTAATCTTGCCGCCGGCTGGAGGCTGAACATTCTGAAAAGACATAAAGCTGCGCTGGTAGTTGAGGATAAAAAGAGAATGTTCCGTCAACTAAAAGCCACGCGAAAGCAAATGGAAAGCGCCGGTAAGGCGTGTCGGCGGAGGCGCGAAGCGCTGCAAAGATTAAAGCCCAGGGTGAGTCCGCGAGCCCTAGGTATGGTGAGAATAAACGTCAGCGCTGAAGGCGCGAGAGCGGGGCGTGTTTTCGCGGGTTGTTGGCTCTAAGGCTGCTGATGCCTCCGGCGGTTCTAACGCGCCTTCAGCGCTAAAACGCTTTCTTATCTGTCTACCTAGGGCTCGCAGACTCACCCTAGGCTATGATCTTTGCAGCGCTTCGCGCCTTAAAACGCCGATACGTCGCGCGTCCACCGAACGCCGAACGCCGAACGCCGAACACCAAACGCCGAACGCCGACCGCCGAACGCCAAACGCGATTCGGGAGCCTCGCGCTACCAGAGGGCTTGAACTCCTTCTTGGGTGTGCTTAACTGCGGGCGTTTCCATAGTTAACGTCGTTAAGCTTTAAGTTGCGTATGCTAGTGAGCGAGCCCCAGGAAAAGGTCGAGTTTCGGTCTCAAGCCGAGGAACTGGCTCAGATTGCGATGGAGTTGCAACGCCGATTGTTTGCCCGGCTTTCTCAAGAGATCAGCAGGGGTAGCGTTTCCTTTCCGCAATTCTTCCTTTTGACCTACCTCGACAGGCGTGCGCCCATCACCATGTCAGATATCGCGGCCAGAATGGGGCATACCACCGCGGCTGCCACCGGCCTAGTTGATCGATTGGAGCGGCTTGGGTTTGTTGCTCGAGCCCATGCTGTGGACGATCGACGGAAGGTGATTGTCAGAATCACTCCAAAAGGATCAAACCTTGTGTCCCGAGTAAGGCAAGATATCGTCGACGCAATCGCGACGTTGCTGCGGGAACAGTTGACGCCGGATCAAGGGAAGACTTGGGTAGAGGTCTACCGGAAGATTTCGAGCTTTTGCGAAAAGAAAATATCACACGAATGAGATCGAGTTTAATCGCCTTAATCGGAGTTGTGTTGTTTGCGAATGGAGGGAGAGCGGGGGAAGCCACCGGGGTTGCTGTCGGCCGGCATCCGCTGACTATCGCCGAGGCTGTCGAGCTGGGTCTAAGGCAGAGCCCCACGGTCTTAAACCAAGTTCAAGAACTTAAACGACTATCAGGTTTGGTCTTTCAAGCCCAAGCCGCCTTGATTCCCCATGTCACATCCACAGGGTCGTATTCGCAGGTGGAGCCAACGCTTGCCCAAACTACGAACACTGGCACTCTGCCTTTCGATTTGCTGCTCCTGCCTCAAGGACAGCCATTCATCATCCGGCCGAGCGGAGCCACCAATGCGGTCAGCATTCCGTTAGGTTCGCTTTTTCAGTCTTCCCCGGTCACCAACACCTGGAACATGAAGGTACAGATCTCCCAGTTGCTCTATGATGGTGGGGCGGCCGTTGCTAGCCGGCGAGCGTCTAGAATTAACGAAGATGCTGCGTATTACACGTTACGCGATACGATTGACCTGCTCGTCGAAAACATCAGAACCCAGTTTTATCAGATCATTCTCGACCGCGCGCTGGTGCAAGTGCAGGAAGAGTCGGTCAACTTGCTGAGAAGCCAGTTGGATGACCAGCAAAGCCGATATGATGCCGGGACCGTACCGCAGTTCAACGTCCTGCAAGCCGAATCCCAGCTACAAAACCAGATTCCTCAGTTGATCTCGGCTCAAAACAATTATCGGATTGCTCAAGTAACCCTGGCCAAAACGCTGGGTATCCCCGCAGACCGGCAATACGCGACGGATGAGCCTCTACCGGTGGTTGGCGCCCTGGAAACTCCGCAGATCAAATATGATTTATCGGAAGCGTTGGTCACGGCGCGAGCTAACCGGCCATCACTGAAGGCCCAGCGATCCAACATACTCGCCGCGGTCGAAAGCGTCTCTGTGGCCAGGGCCGGGTATCAGCCCACGGTGACCGCTAATGCCGGCCTCGAAGAGGAGGAAAATCCCTTTAGCAATAACATGCGCAACACGGTCAACGGCTGGTTTTTTGGCGTGACCGGTTCATGGAACATCTTCGATGGGGGAAACACGTACGGGAGCGTCAAGTCAGCCAAGGCCCAGTTAGAGGAAACCAAGGTCACCTACGACGACTCGGTCCGGCAGGTTGAACTGGATGTCTCCACAGCAGTCGATAATCTTCGCCAAGCCCAGGAAACGATTGTTGCGTCAAAGAAGGCAGTCGACGTTTCTCTGGAGTCCCTTCGTTTAGCGAATGAACGACTCGCCGCCGGGACCGGTACTCAGCTGGATGTGCTGAATCAGCAGACTCAGCTTACCACTGCTCGGTCGAACTATTTTACCGCCGAATTTCAGTACATCTCGGCAGTCGCTCAATATCAGTTCGCTACCGCTACCGAACTTAAGTACAACGATCTGTTTGATGAGTCTGGGTTCCATCCAACGACCTTAAGTAACAAGGAAGCCAGGAAAGCTTTGCAGTCCCGCGTGGATACGCCGCTCGATGCCGGCAAGCCGGCGACGTCGAAGGCGAAGAAAATATCGCTGACGCCGCCCGAAGGGAAGGTTTCGACGCCGAATGACTGACGTTCCGGTGCAGCGGTTCCCGGCACTCGCTGACTTAGCGATTATCCAACACGGGTTCACCCTTCGGGTGCCCAGGCTGGATGTAAAAGCGGACCGGGAGACCGCGCTGGAACGAATAGCTAGCCACCATCAAGCCGTCCTCCAGCGCCTCGGACCTCGCGCCCTTAGAACCGCTCAGCAGATCCATGGCAATGAGGTAGCCGTCGTGGATCGCGGATCATCGGAGAAAACTCCGGGCGTGGACTCTTTGCTCACCAACGATCCTGAAGTGGTATTGGGGATCTACGTGGCGGACTGCTGCGCGATCTATTTTGTCGATCCCGTGCGAACCGTGATTGGTATTGCTCATTCCGGTCGCAAAGGTACCGAGCAAAACATCGCCCGCATGACGCTCGAGCGCATGGTGAACAGTTTTGGATCGGTTCCGGAAGATTTGGTGGTTCAACTCAGTCCTTGCGTTCGACCACCGTTTTACGAGGTAGATTTTGCCGCGCAAATTGTTGCCCAGCTGAAGGCAGGAGGTGTCCGGCGAATCTATGATTGCGAAGAAAACACTGGAGCAGATCTAGAACGGTTTTATTCGTACCGAGTGGAAAGAGGGTTGACCGGCAGGATGCTTGCCTTTCTGACGCTGACCGAAGGAGACCGCGGTCTTGGACCTTCTACGCAACCGCCGAAAATTTGATCCGGATCTTTTGGAGTTGATG
>JGI12635J15846_10005892_pt1 | contig 10556 bp, 11 predicted proteins | sample BlaSpr_A8_OM2_M2_FD_15846 | JGI IMG/M metagenome (IMG submission 15846) | reverse complement strand
CTTCGCAACATCAAGCTCGGCGGCGCCGCGCCTGCCGCGCATTGAGCCGGTTCGCGCAGAGAGTTCACCACGCGATCTTCACAAAAAGGAATTTCTCCCGCGTCTGACGTAGACGTGAAGATCGTGGACCCGCGCAGACACACTAATTTGATCGCGTGAAGGTCGGCTTGGATTCAGTTCGTGACTATGTCGCATATGGGTTGTGCAGCTCCTCCCGCGCCCCTCGAGGGAAGCCACGGGGAGTTTGGAACGGTACCGCGCGAGGCCGCAAGCGCTTGCGAGGTCGGGAATGGCAGGGCCCCTTGTTTGCGCGTCAACCCGTACCAACCGAGACCGTATCGTTCATTAACGGATCGCCTCATCAAATCGAGCTCACGGAAACGTCATGCGTCTCTACGTCGCCAGCCTTATTCTGGCTGCGGTCCTCGCTGGCTGCATCGCGCTGCTGCGCCCGCTTCCGCAGGCGGGCGAAATTCTCGTGGCTGATGCCGTCAATTTCGAAAGAGCTGCGTTCGCGGACGAGTCGCAACACGGAACTCGCGAGGAGGCCACGACGGCGATCGATCGCCAAATGACGCCGCTTTTTGGCATGGCAACCGAACCCGTCGCGGACGGCGACCTTGCCGAAAAATGGCGCGCCGTCGAAACCGATATCGGCCGCGAACGAGAGGTGTTGGCGCGCTGCCGCGCGCAGGAAGCTTGTCCGGCCGTTGCGCAAAGCCTGCTCGATATCGTTGCCGAAGGCGCCGACCACACCGGGCGCGCCCGCGTCGGCTTGATCAACCGCGCCGTCGACCTCGCCATCAAGGCCACCAGCGATCAGGCGCAATGGGGCGTTGAAGACCACTGGAGCCCGCCCTTCGAAACGCTGCGGACCCGTCGCGGCGATTGCGAGGATTACGCGATCGTCAAATATGTCGCGCTGTTGCAGGCAGGCTTGTCCCCTGACGACGTGAAGATCGTCATCCTGGAAAATCTGTTGCCCAACGAGGACCATGCGGCGGTCGCTGCCCGCGTGGACGGACAATGGCTGATCCTGGACAACCGCTGGCTCGCGCTGGTGCCTGATGCCGACGTGGCGCGATCGATTCCGGAATTCGTGCTCGATGAGGGCGGCGCGCGGCGCTTCGTGGCGTCAGATCGCACTGCGCAGGGACCAAGCGCCAGCCGGTGGACCCCAGGGCCCGTTTCGTCCGGCCGGTTCACTCGCGTCCACACGCGCCAGGAAAAAAATTGACGCGCTGGCCCGCAGCCGACGTCACATCCCGATGTCGAACACGTTGGGCAGCTGCGCCAGCGGCAGTGCGGCGGCGCCGATGATGGTGGCGACCAGCGCCATCAGGGTATGGTTGCCGCGGCGCTTGCCGCGCATATGGCTTGCGATCCATTCCAGCACTTCGATATCGACGCCGGCCGCCTTTGTGGGCGCCCAGCTCTCGATCGCGGTTTCCGGCGACAGCGCCACGGCGCGCGGCGGCACCGGCAGGCCCGAGGCGGAAGCGGCGTGGTGGACGACGGCCTTGGCCAACAGGTCGTCGAAACGTCCGTCGTCGCTGCGCTCGGCGGCGGCGTCGTTGATCTCGAACAGCGCCTCGGCCTCGGCGCGGCTGACCGGCTGGTGGTCGACGGCGGTCGCGGTCAGGATGCGCGCGCACCAGGCGGCGTCAAAGGCATCCAGCTCGCGGGAGAAGTGAACGCGGCCCCTGGTGGTCGGGCCTTCGCCGGTGATCACGCCATCGCGCACAATGGCGAGCGCATGGGCTGCGGTATCGCGGCAGGAAATCCTGGAGGGTTCGAGCGCAGTGAACGGTTCGGCGGCCTTAGGCGTAGAGGCAGACATTGGCACTTCTTCTTCTCAGTTTCTTGGATCTCGACCCAGCATTCCCCGCGGGCGTAAACGGGTGGTTAACGAGTAGAAACCCGGGTCGCTAGTTTTTTAGATGGTTGCCGATTTGTCGCGGTGTCGTTAGTCGGGGTTCGCTGGATAGCGGCCGGGCCGGCGCGATAAAAGGCAATATCCGGGTAACCGGGACTTTTGCGATCGCTGTGGTTTTTTTGCCGCACGGGCGGGTTTACAAAAGAAGGTGCTAGGAGTTCCCCATTTCGGGAAAGGATCTTCCTTATTTTGCGCGAGCGGTTCACCCAAAGGCCGCCCGGCGCTATACTCGCAAAGACAAATTCACCTGTAACTTTAATGACATATGAGGTCGCACCATGGCTCTCCAGATAGGCGCTGTGGCCCCGGATTTCGAGGCCGAAACCACCGACGGAAAGATCAGGTTCCATGAATGGATTGGCAACGACTGGGCCCTTCTGTTCTCGCATCCGAAGGATTTCACCCCGGTTTGCACCACCGAACTTGGCGCGCTGGCCAAGCTGAAGCCGGAGTTCGACAAGCGCGGTGTCAAGCTGATGGGGCTTTCGGTCGATCCCGTCGACCGTCACGCGAAATGGTCCGAGGACATCCGGGAGACGCAAGGCGCCGGGCCGAATTATCCGATGATCGGCGACACCGATTTCAAGGTCTCGAAGCTGTACGACATGCTGCCGGCCGCTACCTTCGGCGACGTGACCACGCGCACCGCGGCCGATAACCAGACGGTCCGCAACGTCTTCATCATCGGGCCGGACAAGAAGATAAAGCTGGTGCTGGTCTATCCCATGACCACCGGGCGCAATTTCCAGGAAATCCTGCGCGTGATCGATTCCCTGCAGATGACCGCCAAGCACCGCGTCGCCACGCCGGCCGACTGGAAACAGGGCGAGGATGTCATTATCGCGGGCTCGGTCAGCGACGACGAGGCCAAGACCATCTATCCGCAGGGCTGGAAGGCGCCGAAGCCGTATATCCGGATCGTACCGCAGCCAAAGTGACGGGTTCGGTTGCAAAGCAACCGCGACCCGTCATTCCGGGGCGATGCCAACGGGTCCGCGAAGCGCGGCCCGATGGTATCGAACCCGGAATCTCGAGATTCCGGGTTGGATGCTCTCGCATCGCCCCGGAATGACCGCCCGCGTTAGACCCTCGGCGCCACCCAATCGGCGACCAGCAGCCCGGCGGTCGCCGATATCGCGGTGACAAACGAACCCCAGGACACGTCGACCACAATGGCCGCCGCCGCGATGCCGCGTGCAGGTCTGATCGCTCGCGCGAAATCTGGTCGCAAGACCGGTATCCAGCCCTGGATCAAGTCCAAGGGCGCGATCTTGCGGAATACGCATTGGCCCCATTCCGCAAAAGCCTTTCGGATGCGGCCCGGACGGTTCTCGCTTTTTGGGGCAGATCACGTCGCGCGGGTTTGAGCACCGCATCCGGCGCAATCATGCTTGGCGGCATCAGACGGTCATTTGGACCATTTGGCCTTTCGCACGTTCATCGGGGTGAGCCGAAGACCCTTGCCCAAAGGCTTGCGATACTCGCTGCGATGACCGAGCCGCTGTTCCTTCTTGAATCGCTTTTCCTTCGCCTTCGACTGGAAAACCTCCGTCACCTTTCCCTTCTTCTTGATGATGGTGTAGCCGCCCTTGGCCATGCTGAAGGGGTTTTTCAGCGAGCCAAGGTGATCGAATTTCGTATCCTTCGGGTGTTTGAATGGTTCGAACCATGACGGGTGCAGGAAATTCGACATCGGTATGTCATCAACCAGAAAGGTCTCCTCTTCGACGGGATCGCACATTTCATAGGCGTATTCGATGCCGTCGTCGTTCTCGGCCCAGAGATTTGCGATCGGGTCGATCACCATCTCAAACAGTTCATGGCATGCAGTAACGCTGACATATTGCTTCTCGGCCAGCGTCGTCTTGACGAAGACCTTCGAGATCGGCTGGCCCTTTTCGGTCAGATCGTGATAGCCGAGATCACCGGCTTGATCAGCTGTGTCGAAATAGATGAACCGCCAGTCCGAGGGCTTCGCCTCGGTGGTGTTGTACAGTTTCACCGGGTAGCCCCAGACCGGCAAGAAATGTTCGTCGTAGCATTTTTGCAGGGCCGCGGTCAGTTTGTCGAAGGGAACACCGAGATCGACGCTCGCTTTATTGATGCAGGCGATGGCGACGGGACCACCTTGCCCCAATTGGGCCGCGCGCATGGCTTTCATGAAAATCCTCATTTGAAAATGAACTGTCCCACAAGCATAACACAGGACGAATAACACGCTAGAGGTGTATTCCTGTTGGCGCGGTGTTTCGCCCTTCGCCTTGCAAAGCCGATCTCAGGCGCGGCGGTTGACCAGGAACACGGCGGCGGCGCACGCCACCATGCCCGCGATCGCCACGGTATCGAGCCGCTCGCCGAACAGCACATAGGCCATCCCGGCGGTCACGGCCGGCACCAGATAGAACAGGCTGGCGACCGAGGTCGCGGCCCGGCGCCGGATCAGCCAGTACAACAGCCCGATCGATCCGATCGAGAGCACCACCAGCCAGGCCAGCGCCAGCACGAACTCGCCGGTCCAACGCACCACATGGTCTTGAACAGCCACGCCGCCGCGGCAAAGAAGACCGTCACAGCGATGTATTGGACCAGATTGCCGGCCCGCCAGTCGATCTGGCCGCAATAACGCCGCTGATACAGGGTCCCCAGCGTGATGCTGACCAGCGAGACCCCGGAGGCTAGCCAGCCCCACCCCGCCTCCCCGCTCATCGGGCGATTGTGCAGGATCAGCACCACCCCTATGAGCCCGAGCAACAGCCCGCTCCATTGCAGCGGGGTAACGCGTTCGCCGAGCCAGCGGTTCGCCAACGTCGAGGTCAGAATCGGCTGCAGCCCCGGAATCAGCGCCGACAGCCCGGCGGGGATCGAATGCGAGATCGCGATCGCGGTGCCGCCCAGATAGAAGCCGTGCACCAGGATGCCCGCCACCGTGCTGTGCACGATGCCGATACGATCCGGCCATCGCGGCCGCGCGATCGCGGCGATAACGGCCATCAGCAGGACCACCAGCGCCATGCGGATCGCGAGATAGGTCAGCGGATCGGCATTGCGTACCACGTATTTGGTGGCGATAAAGCCGGTACTCCAGAGCACGACAAAAATCGCCGGCGCCGCGCGCGCGGCCAATTTTTCGAAGTCCTTGCTCATTTGCGGCCCTGATTGCCTGAACATATGCTATCCGGCAATCGTGAAACGCGCTGGGCTCCCCACCTGCTATCACATAACGCTATTCGAACGAGGAGGACCGCCATGGATGTTCGCGCCGCCGTTGCTGTCGCCGCGGGCCAGCCGCTGGAGATCACGACCGTGCAGCTCGAGGGCCCGCGCGAGGGCGAAGTGCTGGTCGAAATCAAGGCCACCGGCGTCTGCCACACCGATGAATTCACGCTGTCAGGCGCCGATCCCGAAGGCCTGTTCCCGGCGGTCCTCGGCCATGAAGGCGCCGGCGTCGTGGTCGATATCGGCCGTGGCGTGACCAGCGTGAAGAAAGGCGATCACGTCATTCCGCTCTACACGCCGGAATGCCGGCAATGCCCATCCTGCCTGTCGCGCAAGACCAATCTCTGCACCGCGATCCGCGCCACCCAAGGCGCCGGCCTGATGCCCGACGGCACTTCGCGGTTTTCGATGAATGGCAAGCCGATTCATCACTACATGGGCACCTCGACCTTCGCCAACTACACCGTGCTGCCGGAAATCGCGGTGGCAAAAATTCGCGAGGACGCGCCGTTCGACAAGGTCTGCTACGTCGGCTGCGGCGTCACCACCGGCGTCGGCGCGGTCATCAACACCGCGAAGGTCGAGCAAGGCGCCAGGGCGATCGTGTTCGGCCTTGGCGGCATCGGGCTCAATGTGCTGCAGGGCTTAAGGCTCGCCGGCGCCGACATGATCATCGGGGTCGACCTCAACAACGACCGCAAGGCCTGGGGCGAGCGCTTCGGCATGACCCACTTCGTCAATCCGAAAGACCACGGCAAGGACCTGGTCCCTCACCTCGTCAACATGACGAAATCGGGCGCCGACCAGATCGGCGGCGCCGATTACACCTTCGACTGCACCGGCAATGTCACGGTGATGCGCCAGGCGCTGGAGGCCTGCCATCGCGGCTGGGGCCAGTCGATCGTCATCGGCGTGGCGCCGGCCGGTGCCGAAATTTCGACGCGGCCGTTTCAACTGGTCACCGGCCGGGTCTGGAAGGGCACCGCGTTCGGCGGCGCACGGGGCCGCACCGACGTGCCGAAGATCGTCGACTGGTACATGCAGGGCAAGATCCAGATCGATCCGATGATCACCCATGTGATGCCGCTCGCCGAAATCAACAACGCGTTCGAGCTGATGAAGCGCGGCGAGTCGATTCGCGGTGTGGTGACGTTCTAGGAAAGCGGCTGCAAAAAGGCGCGGGATCAAAACTCTTCCGGGCAGGGATCGACGATCTTCCAGAGCTCTTCGCCGTTCTTGATCTTCTTCATCTCGGTGGTGAGCCCGCCGTTGCGGCGGATCCATTCCTTCACCGTATCGGGGTAATAGGACATCAGGTCCGACGTCCCTTCCGCGCTGGTGACCTTGATGCCGAAGGTGAAGGCCTTGTCGTAATAGGCGAGGTGGAAACCGAGGCTGGCGCGCGGCGTCACGCAGATCTTGTTCATCGGCACGATGCCGAACACCAGCGTGCAGGCCGAATTGCAGATGCCGTCAATGATGACGCGCTCGTGGCGATCCCTGATGCGCGTATATTTCGCCTTGTATTCCTCGACATAGCCGCCGTGATCGCGGGTAATATGCAGATCGGCGCGGGCCGGCGATGCGGCGAGAACCGGGAGCAACAACAGGGCGAGAGGCGTGATGCGCATGGATCGGCCGGGAACCGGGTAGGCACATGGAAACACGGGAAAGCCGGTCCTTAAGTGCACCAGACGGCACAACTCTGGCCGGACTGTGTTTGAAATTCGTTAAGCATCCCGGGGAAACGAAAAATCTCGGCAGTGTGACAATTTTTCGGCATTTTATTCAGGCATTCGGCTCTGGATGGGAACCCCAGATCGCCTAAAATGTCTTGTTTTCAGGACCCTGCCGGAGAAACCAGATGACCTACCTGAAGCTCGCCACCGCCGCTATCCTGGCCGTCCTCGCGCTGGCTTTGGGCCCGGCGCAGGCGCGGCACCATCATCACGCCTACTCGGCCTACCCTTATTGGCTGCCCTACGAGATCAGCTACCTGCACAATTACGGGCCGGGACCCCTGCCCGGCACCTTTGCCTATTATGATGGTCCCTCCACCAACCTCTGCAACCAGGGCTCGGCGAACTATCTCGGCCAGGACCACCGCAAACACCCGTGCTTCTGATCGGTGCGGCCTGACAGACGAGCGCCAGGCGCTGGAGCGGTTCGCTGAAGGTTCAGCGATCGCAGGTGGCGGTTCATGATCGATTGAAGAAAGCAGCATTCTGCGGGAGACCGACCAGTTTAAGCGCTTCTCACGGCGCCGGCGCGCGCCACAGCGGGCTCGCCGCTGCCGACTGGATGATGATGGCGGCATCATCGGGCAACAGAAAGCCATCCCGCTCCAGTTCGCGGGCGGCGGTGCGAATGCGATTCACATAGTCGTTGCGCGTCTTGTATCGCTCCAGCACCGGACGATGGGTGTCGTGAGCGGCGTCGGCATCCGCCTGTGTCAGGGGAAACGCGACGTACGCGCCGGCCAGCATGCACTGAAACGACAGCGGCGGATTTTGCCGCGCGTTGACGCCGAGCGGCGCCTCCATGTCGGGTAGCCGCACGCCGCCGACGACATTGCCGTCCTGGTCGCGTTTCGGGATCTCGATCACCGCCTTGGGCAAGTGAGACGGCGCGCGCAGCACGGATGGATCGGCCTTGGCTTCCTCGAGCGGCATCAGCCGGCTTTTCGGCGGCTCGGTCCCCTTCGCCACCCAGTCGTCCAGATCCAGCAAGGTGGCGCGCGAAACCGGACTCCAGTCGAGTCTCGCGGGCGGCAGCTCGCAATTGGCCTTGCGCAGAACGACGTGGGAAGCGCCGGCAATGTCGTAGACCCGGACATTGTCCGGAAACGGCAGCTCGGTCGTGCCTTCGGCGCCGGTTCGCGACAGCGAGGCGCGCAGTGAGAAGTAATCGGTGGTCGAGTTGATCATGACCATGCGGGGCGGCGTCTCGCCGCGGGTTTCGACCCGTTTGATGACTTCGCCGATGGTCAGCACGTCCTCGTGGACGCCGCGGAATTCGGGATTTTCAAAGCTCGGCGCGCCGGTGGCGCTCGACTGCGGGCCGGTAGCTGACTGCATGATGGGCAACATGCCCGCGCCGGAGACAAAAACATGCATGCCGTCGAAAACCCGCCGGCCCTCCGACATGTTGAACCCCTCGAGCAGAAACGTCTTGAGATAGCGTCCCGATTGCGACTTGCCGGACGCCAGCGTCCGCTTGATCGCGCCTTGAAGGGGATTGGGCGTGCCCGCGGTATCAGCGGTCGCACGGGCGAGGAAATCGGCCGCATCCCGGACGATGGCAAAGCCAATGCCTTCGACAAAGCGCTTCTGTCCGGCGCTGTCGGTGAAAGAGGGCAGGTCTGCGCCCTGTCCGAGCTCCCAGTTCACCTCGGCGACGGCGAAACCGCGATCCTGCAGGAAGCCGGTGCCCGCTTCGGTCGTACCGGATTCGAACGGCTCATCGCGTGGACTGTTGTAAAGCGCCTGGGCATAGGGCCTGCCACGGTTCGGAATATCGACCAGCAGCGCGCCATTGCCGCTCTCGGGATTTTTCGGGAAATTCAATACGATCTTGGCCGAGTATTCGACCAATCCGTGAGCGTTCCTGGGCGCCTTGTCGATGTCGGGGATTTTCTCCGCGGGCGACAGCTCACCGAAAATGCGACCTTCCCAGAACACGAACTCGCCCGGTGCAAAGTTGCCATAGCTCTGCCTGGAGGCGATCTCCAGCCGGGTCAGCTTCGCTTGGGCGGAAACCGGGACGCCAAACACAAACGCGCATACCGCCAGGACCGTCACTGGCAAACCAAGAGTTCGCATCAAACACTCCCGCTGTGGAGACCGGGACCATACACAGCGCGCGCCACTGGCGCGATCAACTTTGCGATCGACCCTGCGCCCTCACCGCATCCGTCGCATTGCGTTGCAGCGCAGCAATGACCCTGCTCGTTTTGGCGGCTTATACGATGTGCGACCCCGGCAACGGCTACCGGCGGGCCCGAACGTCTGTTACCGTTAGCCGCGTCCCCGGTTTACCCGGGAAATATCGGCCAAAACCAACAATCTGATCGCTATGGGCGACGGCGCGAAATCGCCGCGGCATCGGCGACTTCAAAACATAATACCAAGGGGGAGAAATCATGAAACGTCGCCAATTCCTGAAGACGGCAGGCGTGGGACTCGCCGCCTCGGCCACGATCGCAGCACCCGCCATCGCGCAGTCGATGCCCGAACTGAAATGGCGCTGCACCACGAGCTGGCCGAAATCGCTCGACGTTCCCCACAGCGCCTGCGAGACGCTTTCGAAATATGTCGCGGAAGCCACCGACAATAAATTCCAGATCCAGACTTTCGCCGCCGGTGAGATCGTTCCCGCGCTGCAGGTGGTCGATGCGGTCGGCAACAATACGGTCGAGATGTGTCACACCGCCGCTTATTATTTCATCGGCAAGGACCCGACTTTCGCACTTTATTGCTCGGTCCCGTTCGGGCTGAATTCGCGGCAGCAGAACTCCTGGTTCCAGGATCACGGCGGCCAGGACATGCTCAATGAGTACGGCAAGAAGTTCAAATTGTACGGCATCGCCGGCGGCAACACCGGCACCCAGATGGGCGGCTGGTTCCGCAAGGAGATCAACACCGTCGACGATCTCAATGGCCTGAAAATGCGGATCGGCGGCTGGGCCGGCAAGACGCTGGCCAAGCTCGGCACCATTCCGCAACAACTCGCGGGCGGAGACATCTACCCGGCGCTGGAAAAGGGCGTGATCGATGCCACCGAATGGGTTGGCCCTTACGACGACGAGAAACTCGGCTTCTACAAGATCGCCAAGTACTATTACTATCCCGGCTGGTGGGAGGGCGGCACGGCGCTGCACTTCTTCATCAATACGGACAAGTGGGAGGCGCTGCCGAAGGCGTACAAGTCCCTGCTCACGATCGCCGCCGGCTACGCCAACCTGGACGTTCAGGCCCGCTATGACGCGCGCAATCCGCAGGCCATCAAGCGACTGGTGGCGGCCGGGACCCAACTGCGCCCGTTCAGCCAGGCGATCATGGAAGCGTGTTTGAAGGCGTCGAACGAGGTCAATGCGGAGACTTCGGCCACCAATCCTGACTTCAAGAAGATCTACGATTCGCAGATGGCGTTCCGCGACGACGCGAATCTGTGGTGGCAGGTCGCGGAATATTCCTACGAGACCTTCATGATCCGCACGCGCCCGAAGGGCTGAAACCTTGCGGCCGCCAGCCTTCGAGGCTGGCGGCCGTCTCAATTGACGCACTGGGAGGAATTGAGATGACACAGCGCCTGTCACGCCGCCGTTTTGTCGCCGCCTCGGCTGCCGCCATCGCGGCGCCTGCGCTGATCCGCTCCGCACGCGCCGACGAGCCGCTGCGCCTGC
>JGI12635J15846_10005891_pt1 | contig 10556 bp, 6 predicted proteins | sample BlaSpr_A8_OM2_M2_FD_15846 | JGI IMG/M metagenome (IMG submission 15846) | reverse complement strand
TGGGGCGTGGTTGGTATCGGCGGCGGTGGCGGTGGCGGTGGCGGCGTGACACTCGACCGCAAATACCAGTTATCCGCCGTGGCCGCCGTAACCCCGCCGCGAAACAGGTAATACGAGAAGGCCCCCGCCTTGACCGGACTCGACAACGAAAACGCCGTCGCCGCTGTCGTCCCGCCCTGGATCGCCTGGACGACCATGATCCCGTCGCTCAGCGTCAGTGCGCCCGCGCCGCCGGCGTTCGTCACGCCAATCGCGGTATCGCCAGTAGCCGCACCTTGCGAAATCACCAGTTTTCCGCTCGCTGAACCATCCGCGCCGAGCACGCTCTGCACCAGCAATCTGCCGCCGTGGCCCGCATAGTCGCCGCCGACCATCAGCGTGTTGCGCGGGCCCGCCCCGCCGGTCAAATCGATCGTGCCGGCATTGCTCATCCTCACGCGTGCACCCGGCACGGCCGCCGTAATCGCCGACTCCCCGCCACCGTTCCACACAAGCGCACTCGTCGAATCGATGTCGAGCACGCCGGTTTGCGTCCCGGCATCGCCGAGTGTCAGGCCGCGGTCATCGAGCGTGAGCCGGCTGGCGTTCGTCACCGCGATGCTTTCCCAGTTCACGAAGCGGCTCAGGCCGCCAGCTTGCGTATGGTCGAACGTGAGACATCGTGGCCAGCGCCGCCATCGAATGTCGATAACGAAGCGAGATTGGCGTCGCTCAGATTCGACAACATCGCGACAACCCCGCCCGTTCCAAACGACACCGATCCGCCGATCACCCCGCCCGCGAGCCATCCGAACGTCGTGGCCCCGTCACCGGATGCAAGACCCTGCGCGATCGATCCGCCGGTGACCGTGATGGTGTTTGCGCCGTTGCCCAGTGTGATCGGGCCGCCAATCGCACCGCCCGACACCGTCAAACCGGTGTCGCCCGAACCGGCCGTCAGGCTGGCATCAATCTGCCCTCCGGACATCGAGAAGGTATTGCGGGAGGCTGTCAGCGCCACGCTGCCAATGCGCCCGCCCGCGATCGTGACCGCACCGCCGTTCGTCAAACCACCTGTGACGCGTCCGCCGTTCAGGGTGAAGCGCGGCTGCGGGCCGCCCTGATCGACGGCATCGACCTGGCCCGCCTGCATGACAAACGTGTTGATACCGATGCCTTGCCGGATCAATCCGCTGACCGTGCCGCCGTCCATGTTGAAGGTGTTCACGCCGGTATTGGTCCACACGGCCAGGCCGCCGCCACTCGCGATCCGGCCAGTGTTCGTGATGGTGACGGCGAACGGGCCGGTGGACGAAATGGCAGGATTCGCGCCGCCTTCGATCACCCCGCTGTTCACGACAAGCGCGTCGCCGCCGACCAGCGATATCCCCACGTTACCGCCCGTAATGGTCCCGGCGTTGGTGAAGGTGCCCCCGCCGTTGGCATCTATGGCGTTGGCCTGGTCACTGACAAGGCGCGCGCCGGCCGCGTTGACGAAGATGACCGGGTGCGCGAAAAATGCGCCGAGTCCGCCGGCCCCATGCGCGACGATCGAGCCAGTGTTCGTGAAAAGCCCCGGCGAAGCATCGAGCGACACGATGCCGTGCGCGTTCGATCCGGATACATCGATGGACCCGTGATTCGTCAGCGCCGTGTTGCTGGCTGCCGATCCACCGTTCGTGAACAAACCGTACGAACGCGCGCCCGTGGTCGTAATCGCGCCGTTGTTGACGAGCGCGTCCCCGGATGTTTCGGCGGCCATACCGGGAGAGTCATCGCCGGAAGTGGCAAGCGTGCCGTTGTTGGTCAGCGCGCCGCCGCCGGCCGCGGACAAATCCAGCATCGCCGCCGACCCCGGTCCGCTAGTGCCTATGACGCCGCCCGCTGAGTTCACCAACGTGACCGCCGCCGATCCATTGAACATGCCTTCCGACTGCGCGCCAGCCGTATGAATCGAGCCGCCATTGGTCAAGGTGTTGTGCCCGAAGCCGGTTGCGCTTCCCTCGGAGGTGATCCCATCGAATGAATCTGCAGTGGCTTGAAGTGTGCCGAAGTTCTTGACGATGCTCGAATCCCGAACGACGATGCCGCTGCTGTTGTTCACGCTAATGCCGGCGCCAGGTAGCACGAGCACAGTGACCCCGGTGCTGCCGGCAACGGCCACGACGGGCATGACCGATGGATTCGGCGCATTGGAATTGCACGTGGCGGTTTCTCCGCTCGCGGGCGCCAGATTGTCGCAAACGGCGAGCGCGGACGGAGCGCGCAACAGGCACGCCATGCCGATCGACAGACGAGATAGCGCACCCGTTCGGGACACCAGGATGGACGGCAACGACAGGCGCGTCAGGCGCATCTTTTTGTCTCCACGTTTCAGGGGCAACTGAAGCGTTTGCCCGGTCGCGCTCGCCGCATGCAGGACTAGAGTTACAGGCGAGTGGTCAGGCGGGGGACTCGAAGCGTAATGCACGATTTACGCTGAAGCAATCTTGCGGAAACCGCTTCAATAGCGGCTATTGAAACGATCAAAGCCTTAATGGGCGGGGCTTTCAGCTCAAGGTGAAACAACCGCGCCGGACGTTTTTATGGTCGTCTGCAATCGGTCGCTTTCGGGCTCGTGAACCCTCGACAAGCAAAACCAGGCCGCTTGTCGATGACTAAAACACAACCCGCATAATGCAAAAAACGCGGCGTCCGTTTCCGGATCAGCCGCGTTTTTTTTGCGCCAGCCAGCGCCCTTCAATCTCCGCGCATCAGGACTCGACGTCTTCCAGACTGAAAATCTCCGTCTGGTCGTTGTACGAGAAAATCTCGCCGTAACGGCCCCAGTTGATCACGGCGTCGAGCGTCTCCTCGGCGGCTTTATCGGAGAGGAAATCTTCCAGTTCCTGCTCGAAGCGCACGCGCGGCGCACGATGTCCCGGCCGCTCGTTCAGCACCTTCTTGATCCGTGCTGCCAGCGGCACGTGCCGCAGCAAATGCTCCGCGAACATCATCTTGCGTTCCTGCGTCCCAAATTCGGCGAACACGCGCGCCGGCGGGGTCAGGAAAATATCGCCTTCGCGCACATCGGCGAAACCGAGATGCTGCAGCACTTCGGCCACCGGAAACAGATCGTCCACTTCCAGATGCAGCGAACGCGCGATCTCGGGCATGTCGGCACGGCCGTGGTACGGATCGGCGGCAAGCGTTTCGATCAGACCAGCCATCAGGTTGGTCGACACCTGCGGCAGCCAGCTGCTCAGTTCCAGGCCCTTCTTTTTCTCTTCGCCGAGTTGCCGCGCGGTCATCTTGGCGTAGATGTCATCGACCAGACGGCGAAACGCCGGGTCGAGACGATTGCGCGGATGCTTGAACGGCACGCGAATCTCGGCCATCACGCGCCCCGGATTCGACGCGAGCACCAGGATCCGGTCGCACATGAACACCGCTTCTTCAATGTTGTGCGTCACGATCAGCACCGACTTGATCGGCATCTTGCCCTGCGTCCAGAGATCGAGCAGGTCGGTACGCAAGTTTTCAGCGGTCAGCACGTCGAGCGCGGAAAACGGCTCGTCCATCAGCAGCAACGTGGGGTCGACGACCAGCGCGCGCGCAAACCCCACGCGCTGACGCATGCCGCCCGACAACTCACGCGGATACGCGTTCTCGAAACCGTCGAGACCGATCAGATCGATTGCTGCCAGCGCACGCTCGCGCCGGACCTTCGCCGGCACGCCCTGCGCTTCCAGCCCCGCTTCCACGTTCTGCAGCACGGTCAACCAGGGGAACAGCGCGAAGGTCTGGAACACCATCGCCACGCCTTTGGCCGGGCCGCTCAACGGCTCGTTCAGATAGGTGACCTGGCCGCCGGTCGGCTCGATCAGGCCGGCGATGATCCGCAGCAGCGTTGACTTGCCGGAACCCGAACGGCCGAGCAGCCCGACGATCTCGCCTTCGTTGAGCGTCAGGTTCACGTCTTCGAGCACGAGCAGTTCGCCCTGCGTCTTGTTGAAGCCGCGACTGACGTCTTCGACGCGCAGGATTTCCTGGCCGAGGCGCGGCGGCATCGGCGGCGTTTGGGTAGTCGTATTCGTCTGCGTTGACATAGGCGCGCTCGCGTTGCTGATTACAAAAATTTAACGATGTGGCCGCTGGCGGCGGGCGTTCAGCCGGTGTGTAACAGGTCCCGCTTCACGCTCAGTCCAGCCTCAGGCGCGCTTCGGCGAAGGCGAACAACGGTCGCCACAGGAGCCGGTTAAAGAGCGTGACGAAGAGCGACATTACCGCGATCCCGAGGATGATTTTCGGATAATCGCCGTTGGCCGTGCTTTCCGCGATATACGCGCCCAGCCCGTGCGCCACGATTTTCGTATTGCCCCACGACACCGCTTCGGCCACGATACTCGCGTTCCACGCACCGCCCGACGCCGTGATCGCACCGGTCACGTAGTACGGGAAGATGCCCGGCAAGATGGCCTGGCGCCACCACTGCCAGCCCTTGATCTGGAAATTGGTGGCCGCCTCGCGGTAATCGTTCGGATACGACGTCGCCCCGGCGATCACGTTGAAAAGGATATACCACTGCGTGCCGAGCACGATCAGCGGCGAGAGCCAGATATCCGGGTTCAGGTCGAACTTGACGATCACCACGACAAACACCGGGAACAGCAGGTTCGCCGGGAACGCAGCCAGGAATTGCGCGATCGGCTGGATCTTGCTGGCTAGCGCCGGGCGCAGGCCGATCAGCACGCCGATGGGCACCCAGATCACCGAAGCAAGCGCGATCAGCAGCATCACGCGAAACAGTGTGATGAGCCCCAGCCAGAAGACATGCCCGACTTCGCTCCAGGTCACGCCGGTGCTGACAAAGGCTATCACCTTCCACACGACGAACACGGTCAGCGCCAGCACGATGATGGCCCACACAATATCGCCGGCGCGGGATGGATTACGGGACCTGCTGCGCGGCGAAGCCGACGCGCCGCCTATCTGGAACTTCGGCAGCCGGCCTTGCAGCGACGGCAGCGAAAGCGGCATCCGGGCCATCTTGCCGATCATCCAGCCCGCCGGCACGAGCAACCGGTGAATCAGGCGCGTGCGGCGGATCAGGTCGAGCAGCCACGACTCCGGCACGTTGCCCGAGCTCGTGTTTTCCATGCGGAATTTGTCGGCCCAGGCCACCAGCGGGCGGAACATGAGCTGATCGTAGGCCAGGATCACGATGGTCATTGCCAGGATCACCCAGCCGATCGCGCCGAGATTGCGCTCGCCGATAGCCGTCGCCAGATACGCGCCGATGCCCGGCAGCACGATGGTGCGATTGCCGACCACGATGGCTTCGGAAGCGACCACGAAGAACCAGCCGCCCGACATCGACATCATCATGTTCCAGATGAGGCCGGGCATCGAAAACGGCACGTCGAGCTTCCAGAATCGCTGCCAGCTGGTCAGATGGAAACCGCGTGAGACTTCGTCCAGATCGCGCGGCACGGTGCGCAGCGACTGATAGAAGCTGAAAGTCATGTTCCACGCCTGGCTCGTGAAGATGGCGAAGATCGCCGCCAGTTCCGCGCCGAATACGCGGCCCGGAAACAACGCGAGGAAGAACGTGACCGTGAACGAGATATAACCGAGCACCGGCACCGACTGGAGGATGTCCAGGATCGGCACGAGCACCATGGAGGCCCGCCGGCTCTTGGCCGCGAGCGTGCCGTAGATCAGCGTGAAAACCAGCGACGCCACCATGGCAGCCAGCATGCGCAGCGTGGTGCGCAGCGCGTATTCGGGCAGGTTCGCCGGATCGAGCGAGACGGCCTGAGTTTGCAGCGTCGAGATGGGTGCAAGCGTCTCGTGAAAGCCGACTGCGGTCAGCGCGAGCACGCAGATAATCAGCGGAAACGCGACGAAATCCCATCGATTAGGCAAGAGACGCCACGCCGAAGCGTTCGCCGTTCGAGTCAGGTTAAAGCCAAAATCCATTACACGCCCTTCCCGTTGAGGCTCTTTTCAGCCGGCACCGTCGCGCGAGACTAGGTCCGGCGTCTGTGTTTTTGTTTCTAAGCGGGGAACCCCCGCTCACCCCCTCATTCGCTGGCGCGCGCAGCGTGGACACCATTCAATCCGGCCTCCCCTTCGAACCAGCGGAGTTCTGCACGACTCGGCGCCCGTCCGGCGTACGCCCCGCCCTGGCGACACACAAGTTGACTATTTCAGAATCGCACGACACTACACCAACCTTCGTTTCACGCACAACCTCGGCCGGCGGGTTTATGTCCGTTGTACGATCGGGCCACCCCACACTCCGCCAGCGACTAAACGGCCAACCCCCTGCCGACGTGGACACACCGTTCAGAAAAGCACGCTCGCGCCGATAACAACTTGATGGCCAAAAGAAAACGTCGTCCAATCGAGGCGTACGGGCATGAGCCGCATTGGGTGAAGCCGCGCAAACCTGGGCCATCAGGACTGGGGCCGGTCGCGACGAGGCAGACAAAGCATGGTGTGCGGCCGACGCCGGTTTCGTCGCCCAAGCAAACGGCGCGTGGGCCAACTACCGCAGTGCGCGCGGTTGCGCCCGGTAAGATGCTCATATGCCGGTAAAACGCTCATAACATGCTCGTTGCGCGGAGTCGCGCCACAGTCAGACAGGCCAGAGGATCGATGAACAAGACAACCTTCCACCGCGCCATCGCGACGCTCGCCTTCGCGTTGCTCGCATGCGTGTGCTGGGTTGCCGCCGGGTTGGTGTCGGACCGAATGGTACAGCAAGAACTGGCCACTTCGATGCACGTGGAAGAGCAAATGGCCGCGTCCATCGTCGACAACACCGCGCAGATCATTGCCAGCGACCTCGCCATGTCGCGGGCAATCCCGGCCACCATCGCCGAAATGGACATGATCCAGCTGGCGCTCGCACAATCCCACAGCTCCGCCGGGGAAACCGCCGCAACCGAGCCCGAACGGCGCACAAGGTGGCTCGCCGTGCCGGCGCTCGCGAAAGTCGGTAACTTCCTGCGCAACGCCCGTGGCTTTACGGGTCTCGACTACGTGTGGGTGGTCAATAGCGACGGTTTTTGCGTCGCGTCGAGCAATGGCATCGACTCGAACAGCTTTGTCGGCGTTGACATGCGGGCGCGAGGTTATATCCAGAAAGCGCTGCTTGGCGCGTTCAACGAAACCTACGGCGTCGGCCGGGCGAGCGGCGATCCCGGGATTTTCATCGCGACACCGGTATATCGCGACGGCTTCCTGGTGGGTGCGGTAATCGCGAAAGTGAGCATCGACCGCTTGCGCCACTGGGTGGCGCGGGCGGGCACGTTCGTGACCGACAACAACGGCGTGATCGTGATGGCGCACGAAAGCCAGCTCGAAAACCGCGTGCTGCCCGACTCACCGGTACTGCGGATGTCGCGGGCGGAGCGGCTGGATGCGTATCGCCGGGTCGACTTTCGCACGTTCCGGATTACGAACATCGGCGAACGGGTGCGGATGGATGCGCCCTGGCTGCCGCCCGCGCTCTCGCACGCCTTTTTTGCCGCCGACGACAGCGCCGTGCCCTCTCTTTACGACGAGCGCACCGGCCTGAACTCGGGGCTTGCCGCGCATATTGTCCATCCGCTGCCGAACTGGGCGGAAATCGTGAGCAATCAACGGCGCGACCGGCTTCTTGTGTTCATCACGGCGCTGGGTGTCAGCCTGCTGGCAATCGTGATTGCCGTGTCGTACCTGCGTGAGCGGCGGTTGCATCGGGCCACGCGCCATCTCGCCGACCAGTTGCAGTCGGCCAATACGCTCCTGTCTGCCGAAGCACGCCACGACGCGCTGACCGGAGCACTGTCACGGCGTTATTTCCTCGATACATTGCGCCGCGAAGTCGATCTGGCGCGCTCGGCGGGCGTGCCTATGTCAGTTGCAATCGCCGACCTTGATCATTTCAAGCAGGTCAACGACCGCTTCGGCCACGCAACCGGCGACCGCGCACTCGAGCATTTCGTGCGGATGTGCGAAGAGCAATTGCGCGCGAGCGACGGTGTCGGCCGATTGGGTGGCGAGGAATTTGGGCTGCTGCTGCCGCAGACCGCGCTCGTCGATGCCCACACGGTTCTCGAACGCCTGCGCAAGCGCTTCAACCAGGAGCATTGCGCCTATCTCCCGGACGACACCATGCTAAGCGTAAGCATTGGCATTACGGAGTTGAGCGACGGCGACACCGCCGAAAACCTGCTCAAGCGCGCGGATCTGGCGTTGTATGCGGCGAAATCGGGAGGGCGCGACCGCACCGAAGTGCATCCGGCGGACAGCAAGCCGCCTATGCCGCGACATCCTGCAACGGCCTGACACGAAGTTAAAACAGGAAATCAGCGAGAGATTGGCTGAACAGCGTACTGGGGAAGCGGCGTGACAGCAGGTATTATCGATCTTCGAGTTCGATATCTGCCGTTATCAGGAGGGGTGCATGAAGGGAAATCTGGTCATTGTCTGCCGCGATCAGGACGCTGAAGCATTCGATCACTTGCTTGCCGAATATGGTGCGTTCCAGACGCGGCTCTCTTCGACTGCCTGGTATTTGCGTCTCGACGTCGCGCCCGAAGTGATTCAGGAGGAAATCCTGGCGCGGTTCGGCAAATACACGACGCATTACATTTTCGAGGCAGCCACGGTGACGTACAACACCGTCGACAGCGAAGCGGCTTCCGCGCTTAATACCTTGTTCGACTAGCGTTTCGCTCGCGCCAGCGCTGGTTTGCCGGCGCTCCGGGGGGCAACTGAGTTTTGTCGGTGGCCGAACCCGCGCCCACTGGCGCGAGCCTCCTCGAAGGCCAATCACACGATTCACATCATGCGCGCTTCATGGAGCACGTCTCCGTGCAGCATCTCGGCCGAGCGCGCCACGACATCGAAAGGAAAGGTCATCGTGATCTGCAGCCCGCCTTCCTCGCGATTGCGGATGTCGCATTCTCCGCCCGCCCGTCGCACCAGCCGCTCCACAATGGCGAGCCCAAGCCCGCTGTGGCCACTGCCGCCTCGCGCCGGGTCCAGCCTCACAAACGGCCGGCTCGCCTTGATGAGATCCTGCGCCGCGATCCCGCTGCCGCTATCCATGACGCGCAGAATCCAGCCATTCGCCCCGCGCAATGTTTCGATCACAACCGGCGGCGCGCCGTACGCGTGAGCGTTATCGAGCAGGTTCGAGAGCAAGCGGTCAAGTGTCGCGGCCGGCAAGGCAAAATCCCGCCCCGCCGTGAGCCGGGTCTGAACGGACGGCGCGCCCACCATGACCGCACGATAACTGCGCGCAATGCGCTCACACTGCTGATCGACTTCCGCAGGCTCGCTACGATCCGCGCCGTCGTGTGCGAACACGAGAAACTGGTCGACAATATGCGCCATGGAATCCACGTCGCGCACTACGCCATCCCGCAGCTTCGCTTCATCCATCATTTCAGCACGCAGCCGCAAGCGCGCAAGCGGCGTCTTGAGATCGTGCGCAACACCCGCCAGCATGACCGCGCGATCGCTTTCCGTCTGCTCCACTTCGCGCACCATCTGGTTGAAACCGTGAGTCAGCTGCCGCAGTTCCCGAGGACCACGCTCGGGCACCGGCGGAGTGGGTTCGCCCCGGCCGAAGCGACCGACCGCCTGCGCCAGCGAGCGCAACGGCGTCTGTAATTGCCATGCTGCAAATAGCGCAGCCATGACAGCCGTAGAGAAAATAATAGCCAGCCACAGCAGCATCCGGTCGCGCGAGCGCGGCGGGCGCAACGGCTGCACCGGCACGACAATCCAGTTGGCGTCCTTCGCGCCGCGCACCCAAATACGCGGCGGCCCGCCCGGCTTGCCGACGCGAACGTCGGTGCCGTCGGGCAAACGATCCCGCAGGTCGTCGATAAACCGCCCGAACGGCGCCGGCATGCGATTGGTATCGACATCGGTGAAGGGTTTGGGGACATCGGGACTGCTGGGCTCGACCACGCGCACGCTCGATGGCAGCGGCTGATCCGGTGAATTCGCGATGTGCTGGCGCACGGCATCGACCAGGAACGCGGCTTCTTCTACCGCATAGCGCGTTTGCGTCTGATCGCGCTCTAGCCGGATGACCGTGAACCACGCGAGGTGAGACAACACCAGCACGCCGATGACCAGTACAACCAGCCTGCCGAACAGCGAATCAATGGGCCGACGCATTTTGCTCGCCGTCCGGCACGAACACATAACCGCGCCCGCGCACCGTCTGGATGAAGCGCGGCGTGGACGGATCAGTTTCGAGAATCCGGCGCAGACGCCACACCTGCACGTCGATACCCCTGTCCGTGCCGTCGTATTCGGGACCGTGCAGCAGTTCGAGCAGGCGTTCGCGCGTAAGCGTGCGCATGGGGTGATTGACGAAAATCTTCAGCAATGCGAATTCGCTGCCCGACAGCGTGAGCGGCGTCTCGTCCTGATGGAGCGTGCGCGACTGGAAGTCGAGCCGGAACCGCCCGAACGAAAACGGTTCGCGCTGCTCGGGTGCCGCCGACGGAATCGTGCGGCGCCGGCGTAGTACCGCCTGCACGCGCGCCAGCAACTCGCGCGGATTGAACGGCTTGCCGAGGTAA
>JGI12635J15846_10005887_pt1 | contig 10558 bp, 8 predicted proteins | sample BlaSpr_A8_OM2_M2_FD_15846 | JGI IMG/M metagenome (IMG submission 15846) | reverse complement strand
TGTGACGAAGGTCCTATCTTGTGAGTACGTTCAGACTTGAGCCCGAACATTTGTTTCTCACGACTGGCACGTTCAACCTTTTGTCAAAGACCGATCCGCTTCCCGCCTGAGCGGTGCGCTTCCAGATCTGCCTCGATCCCTTAGAAGAGATTTCGGCGTCCTCGAAACTTGTGTTACTAAACTTGCGCTACTAAACTTGTTAGGACTGAGCTTGCTTAAGCTACGCGCCGAGACGCTGGCTGTCAACCCTCTGAGATCACAGGATTTCCACCTGATTTCAACAGTCTGCTTTCGCAGGAAGGGGAGTTTCTATCGCAGACTTGGAATGAACCAAAACTGGAGAACTCTTTTACAGCACGTCCGAAAACGCTCTTCCACTCGAGATCGCCGAAAATCCGGCGCAGGCCGAAGCGGAAGACAGTTCAAAAATTAAAGATCGCTTGGAGGCTCTGCTTTTCGCGGAAACCCTTCAGGGAACTTTGTCCCCGAATGCGAACCCCGGAAAGGGGTCAATTGGAGGCTTTCAGTATTGGATGCCTAAAGCAGCCGCGAAGATTCAGCGGACGACTCAGACACTTATTCACTTGTCCTCGACCTGATGTTTATACCAAACCCAAATGGATTCTGCAAGGGGGAGAATAAAAAAAGTTACCCGGGGCAATAATCCTAGGGAGTAGCGCCGCCCGGCGGCTGTCTCCGGCGGGCGTCCTCCCCCCACGCCGAGCGCGAGACGCGCTCAGAGGAAGCCGGCAAGGTGCCAGCGTTACACCGTGGGCCTATAATTTCAGCAGCCTCGTGATTTCTGTCGTCCAACTCGGTCAGCTCGATTACGCCGAAGGGATTCGCCTCCAGCAAAAGCTGGTCGCTCTGCGCAAGGCCGGCGAGATCGACGACGTGTTGCTGCTGCTCGAACATTCGCCGGTCATCACCCTTGGACGCAATGCCAAAGCCGTCAATGTGCTCGCTTCTGCCGATACGCTCGCGGCTCGCGGCGTCGAGGTGTTCGAGTGCGACCGCGGTGGCGACGTTACTTTTCATGGGCCGGGGCAGTTGGTGGGGTATCCGATATTTGATTTGCGCGCGCATGAAGTGCTTTCGCTCGACGGTGGTTTGCGTTCGCCTGTTTTGGCGGACAGGACTGTCCGCTCCACACGAACCACAACCACACAAACACGCAAGACTCTTGGCGCGGTCGACTACGTTCGGCGGCTGGAAGAGGTGCTGCTTCGCACGTGCGGCGATTTCGGTATTCCTACTCGGCGCATACCGGGACTGACGGGCGCTTGGACTGACTCCGAGCGCTCCGCAAAAATCGCCGCCATTGGCGTCCACATTTCGCGCTCGGTCACTTCGCATGGATTTGCTTTGAATGTGAATCCGGATCTCAGCTACTTCAACTTGATTGTGCCCTGCGGAATCGCGGCGAAACCGGTGACGTCGATGGAAAAAGAGTTGGGTCCGCCGCTTCATGTTGACGAGGTAGCGCATTCGGTGTCGCGGAACTTCGGCATAGTTTTTGGCAGACAGATGCTTTGGCTCGATACGCTGGATGCGTTACTTGGAAACACCGTTGGCGTGCCGATGAAGGCTCCGGAGGAGTTGCGCCGGATGCACGGCGAAGATGATTTGTTTCTCGCGTGAGACATCGTTAATTCAGCAGTCGGTATTCGCGGACAGGAATGTCCTCGCCACACATGAGTGATAGCATATTCGCGGACTGATCATGGCGAACCTTAACAACAAGAGAAAGACCGTTCCCGCTGCGAAGATTCCCCAAGCGAAGAACCAGAAGCAAACAGCCAAGCTTGCCGGATCGAACGGCGACCTGCGCATCTATACCATCCGCGATTATCGCCTCGAAAAGCCTCACTTCACTACCCGCCAGGTTCGAGTTGGCGACGACGTGCATTATGAGGTTATGAGCGGCGATCTCGCGACGCCTGCGCCTTCCCTTCGCGATTCGAAATATTTGCGGCGCGAGCAGTGCATCGAAATCTATCGCTGGATGCTGCTCAACCGCCGCATGGAAACGGCGCTCGAAAATCTCTACAAACAGGGAAAGGTCGTCGGCGGAGTCTATTTTGGCCTCGGTCAAGAAGGTTGCTCGTGCGCGTCGGCCTATGCACTGGCCAAGGATGATTGGATGGGGCCGATGATTCGCAACCAGGGGGCGCTCCTGGTGCGCGGTTTCAGGCCCGCCGACATCATGATGCAATACATGGCGAAGTCAGGGTCGCCGACCGGCGGACGCGATACGACTTCGCACTTTGGCGATCTCAAAGAGCGCAACGTGGTCGCGCCGATTTCGATGCTGGGCGACTTGATCCCCGTTCTGACCGGCGTGGCGCTGGGCGCGCGGCTGCAAGGGAAAAACATTGCCGTGATGACTTGGATTGGCGATGGCGGGCAGTCCACCGGCGTGACTTACGAAGGCCTGAATTTTGCGGCGGTGCAGAATCTGGGTCTGGTGCTGATTGTCGAAAACAATCTCTGGGCCTATTCGACTCCGGCGAACATGCAATTTCGCGTTGAAGATCTGGCCGAGCGCGCCATCGGTTACGGCATCCCCGGCGTGATCGTTGATGGAACCGATGCGTGCCAGGTCTATGACGCGTGCCATGAAGCGTGCGAGCGGGCGCACCGCGGCGAAGGCGCGACGCTGATCGAAGCCAAGATGATGCGCATGAAGGGACACGCCATTCACGATGCGGCCGAGTATGTTCCGAAGCCGATGTTTGAATATTGGAAGCGGCGCGATCCGATTACACGGATGGAAACTTATCTCGTGACCAAGAAAAAATGGCTGACGCCGCAAGAAAACCAAGCGCTCATTGCCAGTGTCGAACAGCAGTTGGAGGCTGAGCGTGAGCTAGCCGTGAATTCTCCGATGCCTACGCCTGAATCGGCTGCCGGAGGAGTTTATTGCGATGACGGGTGCCACGAGATCAAGCCAAAGTATGCGATGCCGTCAGAGCGCGGCGCAAAATCGGCGGGGCTGAAACGTTCGGAGGCGGTCGTACATTTGAAGTAGTCAACCCCTCCGCGATCTCTTGCATTTCTTCTGACCCTGTTCACTTTCCGCGCCGAGCAGTCCGTTCCGACTCTTCGTTTCCGGCAAACTGATAAAATCGAACTTCGTCATGTCTGCCTCTACTCAGCTGATCCAGATTGATCTCGGCCCCAAGCTGCACACTCCGAAGCCTTCGTGGCTAAAGGCGAAGGCTCCCGTCGGCGACAACTTTCATAATCTCAAGAAACTGGCGCGTGGACTGGGCTTGCACACGGTTTGCGAATCGGCGCAGTGCCCGAACATCGGAGAATGCTGGGATCATCACACCGCGACGTTCATGCTGCTGGGCGATATCTGCACCCGGCGTTGCGGATTTTGCGCGGTGCCGAAGGGGCGTCCGCAGGCGATCGACTGGGACGAGCCGCGACGCGTGGCAGAAGCGGTCGCGACGCTCGGGCTGCGGCATGCGGTTGTGACCAGCGTGAATCGTGACGATGACAACGTTGGCGGCGCTCGCATTTTCGCCGAGACCATTCAGCAGATTCGTGAGCTCGTGCCCGAATGCCGGGTCGAGGTGCTGATCCCCGATTTTCAGGGCCTTGAAGAACCGCTGCGCATCGTGCTTGACGCCAAGCCGAACGTGCTCAATCACAATACTGAAACCGTGCCGCGACTCTATCGCGCTGTGCGCTCAGGCGCGCGCTATAAGCGAACGCTCGATCTGCTCGCGAATGCCAAGAAGTGGGACGCTGCGACCGTCACCAAGAGTGGCGTAATGGTGGGCATTGGCGAGGAGACCAGCGAACTGATTGAAGTCTTCCGCGATCTGGGCGAGCGCGGCGTCGACCTTCTGACCATTGGGCAATATCTGCGTCCGTCAAAAGATCATCTGCCAATGACGCGCTATTACACGCCCACCGAATTTGTTTCGCTTAAGGAAGAAGCGCTTAAGTTTGGCTTCAAGCATGTGGAGTCGGGGCCGATGGTGCGGTCGAGCTATCATGCGCACGAGCAGGCGGAAGTTGTTAGTCGATAGTCGTTAGTCATTGCGCGGTTAGCAGCGCGCGCCATAGGCGAGCGGCGCCCCGTCCCGCCCGGCGGCGGAATCATGACAATTTCAATATTCATTCATCATGGGCTCGATTTGTCTCGGCGGGTTACTTTTACGCTGAGAGGCTGGATGATGGCTAGAAACTCGTCATTTCGGGACTGACGAATCTGGCAGGAAGCACGGGAAGCAATGGATCTCACAGTGGATATTTACCAGGCCACGATATTTCTCCAAACACGAGACTTATGGGCCTGGGGTCACAAATGAGGCGCTCTGCGGTTTTGATACCCAGCAGTATCGCCGGGGGGAAAGGACACTGATCGGATCCAGAATCTGTGCGCTTCCTTATTCCATGCAAGAGGATCGCCATTGGAGTTGCAGACTCAACTCTTGCTAGCAGGGCGTCTGTTCGCACGAGGTTTGAATGCCCTCATCAACGGATTCCGCGACAAGACGGCCTAGCGACGATCGACCAACGAGCAGTGACGGTTTCCCTACCACGCCCGGCAAGCATTCTGATTCACCATCGGCGCGGTCGCTGCGCAGTGATAGGCCGCGCGGAACTCCGGCATATTCGAAACGGTTCCGTTCACTCGATTCCTTCCCGGCGAGTGCGGATCGACGGTGACTAGCATACGCGACACTGCATCGGTGCGACTCTCGCACCACACGTTGGCCCATCCCAAAAAGAAGCGCTGCTCGGCCGTCAGGCCGTCGATCGTCGCAGGCTCCTTGCCGGCAAAAGTATTCAGCAGAGCCATGTAAGCAATGCGCAGGCCGCCATTATCAGCCGTGTTCTCGCCCAGCGTCAGCTTGCCATTCAGCTTCAGGTTGTCGACTGCAATGAAACTCCCGTACTGGTCTTTAATGCAGCTGGTGCGTTCTTCGAATTGCTTCTTGTCGCTCGCGGTCCACCAGTCGCGGAGATTGCCGTCAGCGTCGAACTGGCTGCCTTGGTCGTCGAAGCCGTGCGTGAGTTCGTGACCAATCACGCCGCCGATGCCGCCGAAGTTCAGCGCATCGTCCGCACGATTGTCGTAAAACGGCGGCTGGAGAATTCCGGCGGGGAAGGTAATGTTGTTTTGCGTTGGATCGTAGGTCGCGTTCACCGTCATCGGAGGATACGGCCAGTCGCGCTTATCGAGAGGCGTGCCAATTTTCTTCAATCGGTATTGCAGGTCGTTCTGACTGGCGCGTTGTGAGTTGCCGAGCGCGTCGCCGCGCTCGATCTGAAGCGTCGAGTAGTCGCGCCATTTGTCGGGATAACCTATGCGATTCGTGATCGCATGCAGTTTCACCAGCGCCTGCGCTTTCGTGTCCGGGCCCATCCAAGCCACGCTCTGGATGTCTTCGCCGAGCGCTTTTTCGAGCGCGCCAACCATCGCCAGAGCGCGCTCCTTGCCTTCGGCGCCGAAAGTCTGTTGGACATAAACCTGGCCAATCACCTCTCCAAGATCGTTGTTCGCATAGCCGACGCAGCGCTTCCAGCGTGGACGCAACTCTTTCGTGCCCTGTAGAGTCTTGCCAAAGAAATCAAAATTTTCGTTGACGAAGGCCGCGGGCAAATAGGGCACGCTGGCGTGCACGGCATGCCAGCGCAAATAAGTCTTCCAATCGTCGAGCGAGTGCGCGTCGATTACCGATTGCATGTTCTTGATGAAATCGGGCTCAACCACGTTGAGCGAATCGAATCGGGGCGCGCCCACGTCTTCGAAGTACTGGGTAAAGTTGAACGCAGGACTCAGCGCGGCGAGTTCCTGGTTGCTCAGCTTGTGATAAACCTTCTGCGGATCGCGGCGGCTGGTCTGGTCGAGCGCGCCCTTGGCTAAGCCAGTTTCGATCGCCATGACAACTTTGGCTTCGGCGTCGGCTTTGTTTTGATCGTCGCCCAAGAGGACAAACATTTTCGATACGTGCGCGACGTATTTTTTTCGCAACTCGACTGACTTCTCATCGTCATTGAAATAGTAGTCGCGGTCGGGCATGCCCAATCCGCCCTGGTCGACCTGAGCAATGATCTGGCTCGCGTTCTTGAAGTCCGATCCGGAGTCGAAGCCGAACAACACATCGGCGCCTTCGCCATGAAGCCGCACGATCTCTTTCGGAAGCTGCTGCTTCGATTGGATCGCGGCGATGCTTTGGAAGTCGTGCTCGAGCGGCTTGGTGCCGACCTTTTCGACAGCGGCTTCGTCCATGCAGCTGGCGTAATAGTCGCCGATCTTTTGTTCGTTGGCGCTGCGGCCCGGGCGCTCAGCGGATGCCTTTTCCAGAATGTCGCGAACGATGAGTTGACCGCGCTCCGCCAATTCGTTGAAGCGGCCCCATACCGAGCGATCGGCGGGGATCGGATTTTGAGCCGTCCACTTGCTACACGCGTATGCGTAGAAATCGTTGCAGGGATCGATGCTCTTATCGAGCATGTCGGCGGAGAAACGAACGTCTGCGGCGGGCTTCGCTTTTTCCTGGGCCGAGAGTGAAAAAGCCAGCGGGAGTGCAACGCTCAAGACTGCGAAACAAACTTTGAGATATCGCATGAAATCCTCGGATAGAAAATATGGAAAAACCACAGTGGCGCACCAAACACACTGGGCCGTCGTATTGGACTCAAGCCGAAGAAAAGGGTCAACTGAAAATCCGATCTTATCCCGCCTTACGCCGCCGACCTTCTGGCAGGACGGCCGAGGACGGCCGTTATTGCTGCTGATCCCCACGTCTTGTCGTGGCGCCCGGCTAGAACACCTTCACGTGGAACGTCAGATATTTCTTGGGGTTTTCGCGGATCGACTTTACCAGTTCGCGCGTCTCCACCAGCATCTGGTTGCTATTGTTGTAGAGTCCGGGATCCTTGAACAATAGCCCCGCCGTGCCCTCGCCTTTTTCCAGGCGATCGGTGAGCGCAGCAAGATTGTTGATCGTGACCTGAAGCTTGTCGGCGAATTCCTGGTCGTGCGACAGCTTGCCGATCGTGCCCTTGCCCGCATTGATGTCGTCGGTCAACTGGCGAACGTTGGCGATCGTCTTATTGGCGTTGTCAAACAGCTCGGGATCCTTCAACAGTTTGCCCGCGGTGCCCTTGCCCTGCTGCAAATCGTCCACCATGGCGTTCAGCTTGTCGATGACAGCGACCGCTTTCTTATACGCCTCGTCGCTCGTAAACAGAGGGCCGAGCGAACCCTTTCCCGTCTGGATATCATCGACCAACCCTTTGAACTCGGCCACTGTCGCATTGAGCTGGTCATAAAGAGCAGGACTGTAGATGATTTTTCCGATCGAGCCCTGGCCGCTTTCGATGAAGGCGACGATGCGATCGACGCGCTTGAGGAGCGCGTCCATATTTTCGAGCGTGCCCTGAGTCGCGCGCACCACGTCCTGGAGTTCAGGCTGGTCGCGGGCGGGCAACACGTCTCCATCCCGCGCCTCCGGTCCCTTGGCTTGCGCGCTATTCACGTCGACATAGGTTTCGCCAAGCACTCCAGCCGTGCTCAGCAAGGTAACCGAATCTTTGCGCAGATAGGATGAGTACTTTGTGTTGACCTTCATGGTGACTTCAACCGGCGTCGTCGGTCTGGCAATGTCGATTCGGATACTCTTCACGTTGCCGATGTCCACGCCCGCCAAACGCACGGGTGCGCCTTCGCGCAATCCGCCGGCATTATCGAAGTAGGAGCGGATCGTGATCTTCTGGGTGAACCATCCGCCAGTCCCGCTCATCACGAAAATCAGGACCATGAGCGTGACGCTGGCTGCAACGACAGTCAGCCCCACGCGAAGTTGCGACCATTTCAGCTGTTTTTGGCTAGGCAAGGTGGTCTGTAAACGACAGGACATCATAGCAAATGCGGCGGAGTTTCAGGCTGCTAGATTTTGATTAGGCTGGAAAAGCGCTGGGGGAGTCTTAGGGCAGACTAAAGCGCAGAGCAAAAAGAAGGCTCCCACGATTGCACCTGCTGCGGGTGGGAGCCTTTACGCGGGGGCCATTATTTGGCACGGCCTTAAATTGAAGCTTTAGCGATGTTCGTCGCGGTTACTGCGGTTCGCTTCGGCCTTCGCCTGCTTCTGATTATTCTTCGCAGCCTGCTTGTCCGGCTGGCTTGGCCTGGCGTTTTCCCGGGATGTCGACTGTTCCCGGTTCGGCGCGCTGCGATTCTCGGAGCGTTCCGCAGCCCGATCATTGAAGTTGCCGCCGGCAGCGCTGGCCCTTACGACCCGCGGACCGTTGAATTCGCCGGGCTTGCCAGTGGCTGCGATTGCAGGGCGCCCATGATTCTCGGACGCGAACAATGCGCGGTTTCGACTGGCAGCGTGTTCGTGCTCAGTCTGCGCTGGCAAAGCCGCCCGGTGCGGCTCGCGTGAGTACGCTTCTTCCTGCGCCGTCGGCCGCGCTTCAATTCCGCCCGGACCGTTGAAGCTGGTATGCAGGTTGTTCCCAACGACGATGCGGCTGTAGACGTTGGTCACATTCACCACGTTCACATTCATGACTGCGCGATTGTAGAAGAACCCACCGCCCCTCCACTCGCCGCCAGCGAAGCCCACTCCGCCGTAACCGAAACGGTAGTTAATTCCGCCGTAGAAGCCCACATGCGGTCCCCAATAACCGGCGTGCCAACCATAGACGCCACCCGCGAAGCCCCAATATCCGGGCGTCCAGAGCATGCCCACCGGCGCGACTACCCATGTGCCCGGAACCCAGTAGTAGCCGGCGTCATCGTTCCATGCCCAGTAACCCGGAGTCCACAGATATCCCGGCCCAGGGCAGATGGGCTGCGCATAAACCGGCAGCGCCGGGGGAGCGATGCGCACCGAGATGCCGATGCCAATTTGCGCTGATGATGGCGCGGAGAAAGACACTACCGAAACCGTCAACACCAAAATACTCAATACGAATGCCGATACCAATTTACGAATGGAGCGTGTCATTTCTTTCCCTTCCCTTTGGCCCTGTGTATTTGGCCCATGTCGGCTAATCTGGCGACATTACGTTCCGGCTATTGAAACCCTGAATCGCGCAGCATGTTGCGGCAGGACGAAAGCTATTTTGAAAATGAGAAAGTTAGCGGCTCGCCAAGAGCACGTAGGGGCGGACGCCGGCGTCCGCCCAGCCGGGCAGAGCTCGGCTGATGCCAAGAGCGGTACTTGGTTTTCAGGATCGAAAGCTGACGGTGAAAGCTAACCCTCCAGAATCACGTGGGCCAGCGCTTGCTCGGAGGTGTGCGTAATCGACAGCGCGATATTCTTCGTGCCGATCTTGGCGGCGATGGCCGCTGCCGCGCCATGAAATTGAATGGTCGGACGCTGCCCTTTGGCGCGCACCACTTCGATATCGCGCCAGCGGACGCCGTGACTCCAGCCCGTGCCGAGAGCCTTCATGCCAGCTTCCTTGGCCGCGAAGCGAGCGGCGTAACTCTCGAAACGATTGGCTCTGCGTTGACAATAATTGATTTCGCCTTCGGTGAATACGCGATGAAGGAAACGGTCGCCAAAGCGTTCGATGCTTTCGCGGATGCGCGCAACTTCGGCAATGTCGACCCCTGTGCCGATGATCATAAGAAACATTGTTAATCGCGAATTTGTAATTGGCAATTGGGCTCAAAAAAGATTGTCGCCGCGGTAGATTACTTTTCCATCGACCATCCGCGCTTCAGCGAAGAGCTGGTGCGGGCGGGTTGGGCCTTCGGCGTCGATGTGCAGAACTTCGTGGCCATGCGCGACCAGCCAATCCGAGACAATCATGCGATGGCAGCGAAAATACACACGCTCGGCGCACATGTAGGCCGTGCGCGAGGTGCTGGCGATTTCAATCAGTTCGGTCACGGCTCGCTCGAACGCCGGCGTGAGCGTGTAATCGGCGTAGCCGCGAAAGCTGGCGTTGCGCAGCGCTGTATGCGGCGAATCCTGCCCGGTCGACTTGCGATATCCGCCCAGCTCTTTCATCCAAATGTAGCGAAGGCCGTGCTCCGCAAGCGAATGCTCGAGCGATTCGCGATTGAAGTGGGGAAGGCGGCGCGACATGGGGAAGGCGCGGATATCAACCAGAGCCTCAATGCCGTGCGCCTTGAGCGCCGACACGAGTTCGTCGAGCGAGCGCGTGGAGTGGCCGATGGTGTAGAGGGTTGACACAGAAAGGCAGGCCTCAGGCCCAGTTCTCAGTTCTCAGTTCTCAGTTCTCAGTAAAAGATGCTAATGCCATGACCAGGTTTGCATCTTGCTCGGGGAAAACTGTACGCAGGTCGAGGAGAACTCGCCCTTCTTCGACGCGGGCGATGATTGGCGGAGCAGCGGCTCGAAGTCTTGCGTTTAACTCATCCGCGCTGAGATCGGCATGAGTAAGCGCGATCAAGCGCGTAGGCAAAGCCGCCGACGGAGCAGCGCCGCCACCAACCAACGAGTCGCCGTCGACAAGCTTCAGCTTGAGGCGGGCGGACTTTGCTGCGACCGAGTCGATCTGAGAAATGATTTTTTCTGCGCGTTGCGCGATTTCATCTACCGACAAGCGC
>JGI12635J15846_10005886_pt1 | contig 10558 bp, 8 predicted proteins | sample BlaSpr_A8_OM2_M2_FD_15846 | JGI IMG/M metagenome (IMG submission 15846) | reverse complement strand
TGACCGCCATGGGCGAGGGCGCGGGCAAGCCGGTCCGGCGCGGCGTGGCCTGGCTGCTGCGGGCCCAGGAGGCCGACGGGTCCTGGTTCGGGCGCTGGGGCGCGAACTACGTGTACGGGACCGGCGCCGTCGTGCCCGCGCTGATCGCCGCCGGGGTCCGGCCCGGCAAGCCCGCGATCCGGCGCGCCGTGGCCTGGCTGGTCAGCCACCAGAACCCGGACGGCGGCTGGGGCGAGGACCTGCGCTCCTACGACGATCCGAGCTGGGCGGGCCGCGGCGAGTCCACCGCGTCGCAGACCGCGTGGGCGCTGCTGGCGCTGCTCGCGGCCTGGGACTCCAGGCCCGACGCGCCGGAGGCGGACAGCATCGACCGTGGCGTGGCCTGGCTGGCGCGCACCCAGCGCGAGGACGGGACCTGGGACGAGCCACTGTTCACCGGGACCGGCTTCCCCGGCGACTTCTACATCAATTACCACCTGTACCGGCTGGTGTTCCCGGTCAGCGCGCTCGGCCGATACGTGACCGGCGCAGGACCCGGCGGCCCGCAACGTGAGCACGGGGGTGTGGATTGAGCGACAAGCTGATCGTCTGTTCTCCGCTGCGGCCGGAGGCGCGAGCTGTCCGCCGCGGGATCGGGGCGGACGGCCAGGTGCTGCGCACCGGATACGGCGCGGCCAGGGCTGCCACTGCGGCCGACCGGCTACGCGGCGTCACGTTCAAGGCCATGGCGATTGCCGGTACCGGCGGGGGAGTCACCGCTGATCAGCAGCCGGGTGACCTCGTGGTCGGAACTCAGATCAGCCGGATCGGGTCGGCCACCTCGGTCGCCTGCCCGTCCGCGCCGCTGCTGGCCGCCGAGCTGCGCCGGGCCGGGCTGCGGGCCGACGCCGGCAAGATCGTCACCGTGGACCACCTGTTCGCCCACGGCCAGCGCGAGCGGCTGGTCGGCGAGGGCGCCCTCGCCGCGGACATGGAGTCGGCGATGCTGCTGGACGGCGCGGCCGGGCGGCCCACCGTGGTGGTCAGGGCGATCTCGGACACCCCGCGGCGGCCGCTGCTCAGCCCGTGGGCGGTGCCGGGCGGCATCGCCGCGCTGCGGTCGCTGCGGCTAGCAGGCCCCGCGCTCGCCCGGTGGGCCGAGGCGTGCGGGCCGAGGCGGGTGCTGCTGGCCGGGCCGCGCTCGTTCTGCGCAGGCGTGGAGCGGGCCATCGAGATCGTGGAGCGGGTGCTCGAACAGCACGGCGCCCCGGTCTACGTGCGCAAGCAGATCGTGCACAACAAGGTGGTCGTGACCGACCTGGAGGGCAAGGGCGCGATCTTCGTCGACGAACTCGACGAGGTGCCGGACGGCGCGACCGTCGTGTTCTCCGCGCACGGCGTCTCGCCGGACGTCCGGCACGAGGCCGCGGACCGGGGCCTGCAGACGGTCGACGCGACCTGCCCGCTGGTCGCCAAGGTGCACGTCGAGGCGCGCCGGTTTGCCGCCGACGGCTACCAGGTCGCGCTCATCGGCCACGGCGGGCACGAGGAGGTCGAGGGCACGCTCGGCGAGGCGCCGCAGTCGATCACCCTGGTCGAGACCGCCGAGGACGTGGCCAGGCTGCGGCCGCGNGACCCGGNCAAGGTCGCGTACCTGATGCAGACCACGCTGTCCACCGACGAGGCCGGGGGCATCGCCAGCGCCCTGCTNGACCGGTTCCCGGGCGCGCGCGGTCCGGGCAGCGACGACATCTGCTACGCCACGACCAACCGCCAGCTCGCGGTGCGCGCGATCGCGGCCGAGTCCGACGTGGTGCTGGTCGCGGGCTCGACGAACTCGTCGAACTCCATTCGCCTGGTGGAGACCGCGGAGCGCGCTGGCACGCCGTCCTACCTGATCGACGGTCCCGAGGACATCGATCTCTCCTGGCTCACCGGGGCGTCGGTCGTCGGGCTCACCGCCGGGGCGTCGGCGCCGCCGGCCGTGGTGGGCCAGATCATCGACGCGCTGTCCGGACTCGGGCCGGTCGACGTCAGCGAGCGTGTGGTCGCAACCGAATCCATCCGCTTCGGGCTTCCCAAGGAGTTGAAGCAATAGATGCCTATGCCACTGCGCCAGAGCCTGCGTGTGGGGTCCTACCTGATGCGCCAGAAGCTGGCTCGCCGTGAAAAGTTCCCGCTGCTCGTGGAGCTCGAGCCGCTGTTCGCGTGCAACCTCAAGTGCGCGGGGTGCGGCAAGATCCAGCAGCCGCACACGCTGCTGAAGCAGCGCATGCCGGTCGAGCAGGCGCTCGCCGCGATCGAGGAGTGCGGCGCGCCGATGGTGTCGATCGCCGGCGGCGAGCCGCTCATGCACCCGCAGATCGACGAGATCGTGCGGCAGCTGATCGCGCGCAAGAAGTTCGTTTTCCTGTGCACGAACGCGCTGCTGCTGCCGAAGAAGATCGAGAAGTTCACGCCGTCGCCCTACTTCTCCTGGGTGGTGCACATCGACGGGCTGCGCGAGCGGCATGACGAGTCGGTCTGCAAGGAGGGCGTGTTCGACGAGGCGGTCGCCGCGATCAAGGACGCGAAGCGGCGCGGGTTCAAGGTGGGCACGAACACCACGGTCTTCAACACCGACACCCCGCACACCGTGATCGACGTGCTCAACTACCTCAACGACGACCTGGGCATCGACCAGATGCAGATCTCCCCGGCCTACGCCTATGAGAAGGCACCGGACCAGGACCACTTCCTCGGCGTCACCGAGACCCGGGAGCTGTTCCGCAAGGCGTTCGCCGACGGCAACAGGAAGCGCTGGCGGCTCAACCACACGCCGCTGTTCCTGGACTTCCTCGAGGGCAAGGCCGACTACGGCTGCACCGCGTGGGGCATCCCGTCCTACTCGCTGCTCGGCTGGCAGCGGCCCTGCTACCTGATGGCCGACGGCTACGCCAAGACCTACCAGGAGCTGATCGAGACCACCGACTGGGACTCCTACGGCCGCGGCAAGGACCCGCGGTGCGCGAACTGCATGGCGCACTGCGGCTACGAGCCTTCCGCTGTCCTGGCGACCACGGGTTCGCTGCGGGAATCCCTCCGCGCCATGCGCAGCTAAACCTGGCTCGGGGCCCCCGGCCCGGCGGCCCCGGCCCGGGGCCCCCGGCGCCGCGGCTCCGCGCGGGCCCGGCTTCGGTTTCCATGATCGTGGTGCATTGGTCCGGTATGGCAACCAAAATCAACCACGATCATGGATGCCCCCTGCCAAGTGCGCCCGGCGTCGGCTCCGGTTGCATAGTGTCTAGTGATCGCATCCCGAGCCGACCGGAAGGCATCCGGCAGTGACTTCGCCCAGCACCCAGCCGCAGAGCACGCAGCCCGTGCCGGCGGGCCAGGCTGGCGCGCAGGACGGCGGCGCCAGGCGGCGTGGGCTCGACGCGGGCTCCTGGTGGGTGCTGGCGCTGCCGCCGGTGGTGACGTTCGTGATCATGCTCTGGGGCATCACCGGCGCCTCCTACTGGCGGGACGAGGCCGCCACGATGTCGGCGGCCCAGCGGCCGCTCGGCAACCTGCTGCGGACGCTGGGGAACATCGACGCCGTGCACGGCGCCTATTACCTGCTGATCTGGATGATGGTGCACGTGGGCGGGTCCGGGGAGATGGTGACCCGGCTGCCGTCCGCGGTGGCGATGGCCTGCGCCGCCGCGGCGGTGGTCGCGATCGGCAGGAGGCTGATCTCGCCCTGGGCCGGGCTCGCCTCCGGCCTGGTCTTCGCGATCCTGCCGGAGGTCAGCCTGTACGGGCAGGACGCGCGGCCGTACGCGATCGTGGTCGCGCTCGCCGCGCTGGCCAGCTACCTGCTGGTGCGGGTCATGGACGCCGGGCCCGATGCCAGGCACCGCTGGCTGATCGGGTACGCGCTGTCCATCGCCGCCCTGGGCATCGTGGACATCTTCGGCCTGCTGCTGCTTACGGGGCACGCCGTGACCGTGGGGCTGCGCTGCCTGCGCGACACCGGGTCGGGCAGCGCCGAGCGCGGCCGGGCCGCCAGGTCGCTGGCGCTCGGCTGGCTAGCCGCCGCCGTGGCAGGCTGCCTGCTGACCAGCCCGGTGCTGGCACTCGGCTACGTCCAGCGGGGAACGCTGTCCTGGCTGACCCCGCCCAACTTCGCCGCGGTCACCGGCCTGCACGATCTGGTCGGCCCGGCGGCCATGTCGGTCGCCGTGATCCTGGTCGTCGCCGCCGGCCTCGTGGTCAGCGCGCTGCGCGGCCGCGGCCGGCTGCGGGCCAACTGGCCGGGCTCGGTGCCCGCGCTGTGCCTGCCCTGGCTGATCCTGCCGCCCGCGATCCTGCTCGCCGCGTCGGTGATCACCCCGGTCTACACGCTGCGTTATGTCCTGCTCTGCATCCCGGCGATCGCGCTGCTGGCCGGTGCCGGGCTCGCCTCGCTCGGCTGGATAGCCGGCCCGGCGGCGCTCGTGGTGATCGCGCTGCTCGGGGTGCCGATGCAGCAGCAGGTACGCGCGCCGAACGGTCACGTGGACAACGTCAGGCAGGCGGACCGGATCGTGGCCGACAACAGGCGGCCGGGCGACGCCGTCCTCGAGTACAAGGCGGAGAACTTCGCGCAGGCCTACCCGTACGGGATCCGCCAGCTGATCCCCATCGCCCAGGCCGAGTCGCCGATCCAGTCGGCCACGCTGGTCGGCACGTTCCTGCCCGATCCCGTGGTGCGGCAGCGGCTGACCCACGTGTCGCGGGTGTGGGTCGTCGAGTACGGTCGCCGCACGCCGCTGATCATCCTGAACGGGCTGCACTTCCGGCTGGTCCGCAAGTGGAAGATCAGCGACATCTGGCTGTACCTCTACGAGCATCCGGCCATCCCCGGCACGGCCCCATGACGCGGTCCGCGAGCCGCGCGGTCCTCGGTGGCCGCGCCGGGGTCAGTGCTGGCGAGCACCCGGACCGCGCCCCGGCCTTCAACGCCGGGCCGCTCTGGATGCGGATCCTGCCTCCGGTGGCCATGTTCGCGATGGGGCTGTGGCGGATCACCGGCCCGTCCTACTGGCGCGACGAGGCGGCGACGATGACCGCCGTCCAGCGCCCGTTCCCTGAGATCCTGCGGATGATGGGCAATGTCGACGCCGTGCACGGCGTCTACTACATGATCATCTGGGCGGTGGTGTGGCTCGGCGGCACCGGTGAGCTGGTGACCAGGCTGCCGTCGGCGCTGGCGATGGCCTGCGCCGCGGCGGCTGTGGCCGCGCTCGGCCGGCGCCTGGTGTCGCCCCGGGCCGGGCTCGCGGCCGGCCTGCTGTTAGCCGCGTTACCGCAGATCAGTCTCTACGCACAGGACGCGCGGGAGTACGCGGCCGTCACCGCCCTGGCGGCGACCGGCAGCTACCTGCTCGTGCGGGCGCTGGCCGCGGCCGGCCGCAGGACCGGCTGGCTGGCCGGTTACGCGGTGTGCCTGGGCTTGATGGGCAGCCTGAACGTCTTCAGTCTGCTGCTCGTGGGCGCGCACGCGATCACGGTGGCGGTGGCGGCGGCGCGGGATTGGCGGCGCGATGGCGGCCGTGCCGCCGCGGTGTCGCTGGCCGCGGGCTGGCTCGCGGCGGCCGCCGGGGCGTTCTTGCTTGCCAGCCCAATCCTGGCGCTCGGCATCGCGCAGCGCGGCACTCTCTCCTGGATCACCACGCCGCCGCTGCTCGGCACCATCGAGGGACTGCGAAAGCTGGTCGGCCCGGCGACGATGGTGCTCGCGCTCTGCCTGGCCATCGCGCTCGGCGTCGTCTTGAACGCGCTTGCCAGGCGGCCGCTGCGGGCCAGCTGGCCCCCGGAGCTGCTAGCGCTTTGCCTGCCGTGGCTGCTGCTGCCGCCGGCGGTGCTGATCGGGGTGTCCTACGCCTCGCCCGTGTACACGTTCCGCTACGTGATCTTCTGCGCCCCGGCCGCAGCGCTCATCGGCGGGGCCGGGCTGGCCGCCCTCGTGCTGCCCTCGCCGCGCGGAGCGCTGGCGTGGGTCCCGGCCGTGGTCGCGCTTGCGGTGGTCGCGGCGCTCGGGGTGCCCGCGCAGCTCGCCGCCAGGGGGCCGGACGGCCACGGCACCAACATTAGGAAGGCGAACGCGATCGTGGCCAGGGCGCGCCGCCCCGGGGACGCGGTGCTCTACCTCGGCATCGACTCGAACTACTTTCCCGCGGCCTACCCCGGGGGCTTCGTCAAGCTCGACAACATCGGCCAGGCGATGACGCCGAGCCAGGCCGGCAACCTGGTCGGTGCGCGGCTGCCCGCCTCGGTGATCCGGGCGCGGCTCGGTCACATCCGGCGGCTGTGGCTGGTCGATTTCGGCCCCCGGCCGCACCCTCGGCTGCTCCATGGCCTTGGCTTCCGGCTGCTCCGGAAGTGGCGGCCCTCCCAGATCTGGCTGCTGCTTTATGCGCGGAACGGGCAGGTTTCCCGATTCCGGTAACTTCGCAGAACTCCTTCAGCATCTCTTCAGAGAGAACCCTCATCATCTAAACCGGCGCAGGTCCCTTGCGCCCGGCGTCAGCGATTCCGCGCCGCGGCGGCTCGGCCCGCTCACGCGGCCACCGGGGTTCCAGAGGAGTTCTCATGTTCTTCACGTACCTCCGGCGTGAACTGCGTCGGCGGATGCGCCAGGCCATATTCATCTCCGTGGGCCTCGCCCTCGGGATCGGCCTGGTTATTACCGTTACGGCCGCGTCATCCGGCGTGAAGGCCGCCCAGGGCACGGTGCTGCAGAACCTGTACGGCGTCGGCACGGCCGCAACCGTCACCAAGACCCCCACCGCGGGATCATTCGGCACCGGCAATCGCAACTTCAACTTCAAGCCGGGCGCGACGGTGAAGATCGACGACCTGACCGCCACCCGCAGCCTCGGTACCCTTGACGACTCAGCGATCACCACGATTTCCAAGCTGAACGGTGTAGCGGGTGTCGGCGGAGCGCTGACAGCCAGCGACGTGGACACCACGTTCAAGATCCCGGACTTCAGCGGCGGCGGCGGTGGTGGCGGCGGCGCGGGCGGAGGCGGTAGCGGTGGTGGCGGCCGTGGCGGGGGCGGCGGCTTCCGCGGCCCGGGCGGTTTTAACGCCGGGAACGCGGTGTCGGTCGACGGCATCGACCTGTCCTCGAGCGCGCAGGCACTCGGCCCGCTCAGCAACGGCAACCTGACCTCGGGCCGCACGCTGAAGTCCTCGGATGCCAGCTCCGACGTGGCGGTGGTGGACTCCAGCTACGCGAAGTCGGCGAGCCTGAAGGTCGGCTCGACCGTCACGCTCGCGAGCACTAAGTTCACCGTCGTCGGGATCGTGACCGAGCCGGCCAGCGACTCATCGGCGGACGTGTACGTCCCGCTGGCCCGCGCCCAGGCGCTCTCGTCGACAACCGGCAAGGTGAACACGATCTACGTGGCGGCGGACAGTTCGTCGGACATCTCCGCGGTGCAGAAGGAGATCCAGAAGGCGGTGCCGGGGTCGACGGTGACCACGTCNGCGGACCTGGCCGGCGAGGTGACCGGGTCTCTGTCGAGCGCGTCGAGCCTGGCGAACAACCTCGGCAAGTGGCTCGCGATAGCGGTGCTGATCGCGGCGTTCCTGCTGGCCAGCCTGCTGACGATGTCGGCNGTCTCCCGCCGGGTCAGGGAGTTCGGCACGCTGAAGGCGCTCGGCTGGCGCAGCCGCCGGGTGATCGGCCAGGTGATGGGCGAGTCGGTCACCGTCGGCGTCATCGGCGGCCTCGTCGGCGTCGCGCTCGGGTTCGCCGGGGCCGCGATCGTCTCCGCGATCGCCCCGGCCCTGTCTGCGTCCGTGGGCCAGACCACCGGCTCGGCGACACCGGGCGGCGCCCGGCAGTTCGGCGGCGGCGGCAGCGGCGGTTTCACCCCGCCCAGTGGCAGTGGCGGCTTCTCGCGCCCCGGCACGGGCACCGGCGGCCAGTCCGTATTGGTGCACCTCACCGCCTCGGTCACCGTGGACGCGGTCGTCCTCGCCGTGGTGCTGGCCCTGGCCGGGGGCCTGATCGCCGGCACCTTCGGCGGCTGGCGGGCAGCCCGGCTGCGCCCGGCCGCCGCACTGGCCAGGGTCGAGTGAGCTGAGCTGAGTGAGCTGATCGGAAGCAGTCCTGAAAGGAAGCCATGTACAAGCTGACCAATGTCAGGAAGGACTACCCGAAGGGCCGCAGCGTGGTGCACGCGCTGGCCGGGGTGGATGCGGTCATCGAGGACGGGGAGTGGCTGGCCATCCAGGGCCCGACCGGCCACGGCAAGAGCACTCTGCTGCAGATGCTCGGCGGCCTGGACCGCCCGACATCTGGAACCGTGGAGTTCGACGGCCAGGACCTGGGCGCGATGCGGGAGAGCGAGGTCACCCGGGTCCGGGCTACCTCGATCGGCTTCATCTTCCAGACCTTCAACCTGATCCCAACGCTGAACGCGCAGGAGAACGTCGAGGTCGCGCTCGCTCCGCTCGGCGTCGGATCGGCCGAGCGCCGGGCGCGGGCCGCGGCGGCGCTGGAGAGCCTCGGGCTCGAGGAGCGCGCCCGCCACCTGCCGGGCGAGCTCTCCGGAGGCCAGCAGCAGCGCGTGGCGATCGCCCGGGCGCTGGTGAAGGAGCCCAAGGTGGTGCTCGCCGACGAGCCGACCGGAAACCTTGACGAGGGCACCAGGGACGACATCATGGGGCTGCTGGAGAAGCTCTGGCGCGAGCATGGGCTCACGCTGATCGTGGTGACCCACGACAGCTCGGTGGCGCGCCGGGCACAGCGCATCGGAATCATGCGCAAAGGCCGGCTGACGATCAAGCAGGACACCCGGCCTGGCGTCTCCTGAGGCACGTTCGGCCGGGCCAGAGGAGGTAGGGAAGCCGGCCGGGCTCCCTGGTAGACGTCTAGAGGCCGACCGGGTAAATTGTGTTAACCCCCACGGTGTAGACCTTTGACCACGCCCTGCGATCGCCCAGCGTGCAGGCGGTGATATTGCAGGAAACCGTCAGAAGGGTGCCGTACTGTTACGGTCACTGGCGGGCGGGGAGGAGATGCACCATGACTGGCCAACCAGAGGAGACGGGCCGAAATATGGCGTCGGCACCCGGCGGCACCGGACGCGGTCCGCGCGCCCTGCTGAGCGGGCTGGCTGGGTTACCGCGTCCCAGCCGGTGCCCGGTGCCCGGCTGTCACGCCCAGATCGACCCATCTCGGCTGATGTGCCGCTGCCACTGGTACCTGGTGCCAAAGCAGATCCGCGACCGGGTGTGGGCTACCTGGCGGTCCGGCCAGGGCGCGTTCAGCAGCGAGCACATGGAGACCGTCCGCATGGCGATCACCGCCTGCGAGCCCACGACAACGTAGCCCCAACCGCGCCCGCGCCACTACGGCCTCGCCGCGATGGCGCCGCGCAGCAGCTCCACGAACTGCCGGACCCGCCCGTCGCGCGTTGCCGCGGACTGCGTCGCGGAGCCGAACAGGCCGGGGTCGAGTTCCTCGGTGACGATCGCGTCCTGGCAGCGGTCCATCATCCAGTCGATCATGGACACGATCATCCGTATGTCGATGTCGGTGCGTACCTCACCGCGGTCGATGCCGAACTGGACGAACTCCTGCGTGCCGTACGGGTCCTCGCGGAGCAGGAACTGGGTGATCTCCCGCCGCAGTTGCAGGCTGGAGCAGTAGTTTCCGAGCAGGGTCACCCGGTACGGCAGCCAGTTGTCGTGGATGAGATCCGGGGTGCGGGAGATCCAGTGGCTGATGACCGCGAAGAACCCCTCGGCGATGACCTCGGGCGGCGCGTCCAGGTAACGGCTGAACGAGCGCGCCGCGGCCTGGTAGGCGGCCAGGAACAGCCCGGCCTTGCTGCCGAAGTAGCCGAACACCGCCCCCTTCGCGACCTCCGCCTGGGCCGCGATCTCCTCGATCCGTACGCCGGAGTAGCCGCGCTCGGCGAACTGGCGCATCGCGGCGGCCACGATCCGCTCCCGCCTGGCCTGCTGACGCGCGGTCGCCCGCACGGGTGAGCGGTCACGCGCTCCCGCAGTTTGACTAAGAGTCATACAAGGCCCATCGAGGGTCGGCGCTGATCTGTCTATTGACATATTCGGACAGCTAATCATACTTGTCATCACGCTGGATCGTTAGATGACCGGAAGTCAAAATGCTCACTGGTACGCAGGCAGGCACCCGATGGGACGTCATCGTGGTAGGTGCCGGGCATAACGGTCTCACCGCGGGGGCGATGCTCGCCAGCGCGGGTCTGTCCACGCTGGTGCTCGAGCGCCGAGAGCTGGTCGGCGGGTGCTGCGTCACCGAGGAGATCGCGCCTGGCTGCCGCGCGTCCACCACCTCCTACATCGCGTCGATGCTGCGGCCCGAGGTGATCCGCGAGCTGCGCCTCGGGCAGCACGGGCTGCGGATGATCCCGTGCGAGCCCGCGCTCCAGGTGGCCCTGGACGACGGCGAGGTGCTGGCCGCCTGGGGCGACACCGCGCAAACGGCCGCCGAGATCAAGAGGTTCTCGGCAGCCGACGCGCGTGCGTTCGTGGCCGCCGACGCCGAGCTGAAGGCGCTCGCGGCTCGGCTGCA
>JGI12635J15846_10005885_pt1 | contig 10561 bp, 8 predicted proteins | sample BlaSpr_A8_OM2_M2_FD_15846 | JGI IMG/M metagenome (IMG submission 15846) | reverse complement strand
CCCCGGACACGGCGGCACCGATCCCGGTCCGCGCAACCTCGCCCGTGACAGGCAGAATCCCGATCTGCTCGTGCCGCCCTCCACCGATCACGGCACGCTGCCCAACCTGCGCTTCTCCTTCTCCGACTCCCATGTGCGGCAGGAGACCGGCGGCTGGACCCGTCAGGTCACCGTGCGGGAACTCGGTGTTTCCAAGGACATTGCCGGCGTGAACATGCGTCTGAATGCCGGCGGCGTTCGCGAACTGCATTGGCACAAGGCTGCCGAATGGGCCTACATGCTTTACGGCAGCGCCCGCATCACCGCCATCGACGCTCAGGGGCACAACTTCGTCGATGACGTCGGCGTCGGCGATCTCTGGTATTTCGCATCGGGCGTTCCACATTCGATCCAGGGTCTTAATCCCGACGGTTGCGAATTCCTGCTGGTGTTCGACGACGGCGAGTTCGACGAGGACAATACCTTCCTGCTCAGCGACTGGTTCAAGCACACGCCGAACGAAGTGCTGTCAAAGAATTTCGGTATTTCCGGCTCATCCTTCGCCCATGTTCCGGATCCGAGCGAACTCTATATCTTCGCGGCACCGGTGCCGGGGTCGCTCGAGTCCGACAAGATCGCGGGCGTAGCCCCGGTGTCACCGAGCTTGAGTCACAAAATGCTGGCGCAGCAACCGATCAAGACCAAGAGTGGCACGGTTCGGATCACGGATACCAGCGTGTTTCCGGCTTCGAAGACGATCTCCGCCGCGCTGGTGGAGGTCCGGCCGGGTGGCATGCGCGAGTTGCACTGGCATCCCAACACCAATGAATGGCAGTACTACATTGAAGGGCAGGCGCGGATGGGCGTGTTCGCGGCGTCAGGCCAGGCGCGTACCTTCGATTTTATGGCTGGTGACGTCGGCTACGTACCGTTCGCCATGGGTCATTATATCGAAAACACCGGCTCGACGCCGCTGCGCTTTCTGGAAGTATTCAAGAGCAACTATTACGCCGACGTCTCGCTGAACCAGTGGTTGGCGCTGACGCCCCCCGAACTGGTAAGAGCGCATCTGAAGCTGGATCAGCAGACCTTGGCGGCTTTGCACAAGGAGAAGTTTCCGGTCGTACCGGTATGAATGCCGAACACTAACGGCAATGACTGAAAGGGGCGGCTAATCAGCGGCCCCCATCAGCGTGCTTGCTAATCTCGCGCTCGCGAAGATAGTCGTCCGTCGTGCGGACCGTCTGGCTCGGCGCGCCGTGTTGCGGTTGAAGCCGCAAAATCTTATCAGCGGCCTGCCGGTCCGACACGAGGAGGCAGTCAATTGAGATCGACAGCCCTTGCGCTTATTCCGGTCGGCGTCGTGGTTGAACGTCGCAAAGCCAAGAGTGTGTGGGCGGATTTTCTGTGGCGACCGGTTTCAGTGTTCGTCGGAAAGCCAGTGGCCGCACCTTGGACACCGCTCGATACGCAAGCAAACACGACCTTGTTCTTTGCAGGTGAAGCCGTGGTCGAATTGCACCGGACCGAGACTACAAATTATCGCGATAATCTCGCGTCAGGCGCGCCCGCATTATGGATAGCCTTGCGTCCAGCTGCGTCGGAACGGCCATATGAGATTCTTTCCGTAACGGCTGATCCGACCGAAGGAGAGGCATTCACCGACGCCGGTAGCAACCTTGTCGAAGCCGTGCCGATGCCGCCTGACATCGTAGAAGTCCTCGCTAAGTTCGTCGCCCAACATCATGTCGAGCGTCCNTTCGTCAAGCGTCAGCGTGATCAGAAAGCGCCCTCGGATCGGAGAGNAGGAAGGGAGAAANAGGAATGACCGAGGTACATAATTTCGTCTTGCGCTGGGCGCGATTGAAGCGCGCATCGGATGCCTGGCATAAGGCTGACGCTTCGGGGGACAAACCACTTGAGTCGGCAGAAACAGTTGTGGCCGGTGCCGGAGCAGCAGCTACGCTGCCTCGAATCGATGCGGCGGCCGTTGAGCCTTTTGACTTGGCAAGCCTGCCATCGATTGACGCGATCGCCGCCGACACGGACGTCCGCAGGTTCCTGCAAAGCGGCGTGCCCGCCGAGTTGACCCGAGCTGCACTGCGCCGGGCCTGGACGAGCGACCCGGCAATTCGCGACTTTGTCGGCATCGCAGAAAACCAATGGGATTTCAACGATCCGAATGCGATACCCGGCTTCTGTCCGCTGCCGGCGACAGAGAATGTGCCGGCTGTTCTCACCCAGGCGCTTGGCATGCGCGACGAACGCGCCGAGATGATCTCCGATATGCCGGCGTCCGTGGATCGGTCGTTGCCGGCCGCAACTGGTCACGAGCGGGCCGATCCCGATCAGAGTGACCGCCAGACGTTTGACGGTTCGCCATCGAACAACGATGGCGTTCGCGGTGTACCCGACGATGGGAGCGAGGAAGATAAAGCGACCAAGAACAACCCTTTCGCTAAAGGCGATGGCTTACCACGAAATCACCGTTCGCACGGCAGTGCCTTACCGCGGTGAGATCAAATGCAACAGCCCGAGACTAACGTTTCTTCCAAGCAGCGCGTCGATGAGATTGATCGCGCCCGTGCGCAAGAATATGCGCTAATAGCTACCTTGCTTTCACGCAGCCCAGATACCGAGATGATTGGACGCTTGGCCTTGCTGCGCGGCGATGCGAGCCCGCTCGGAGCCGCGCACGCTGGACTCGGTGAGGCGGCGAGGGGAGCGAATGAAGATGATTTGGCACAGGAGTATTTTGATCTATTTGCCGGCCTGGGAGGCGGCTCGCTCTTGCCGTATTCGTCCCACTATTTAACCGGCGCGCTCTACGGACGCCCGCTCGCGCGACTACGCGAAACCCTTTGGCATCTTGGCATCGAAAAAGCGGCAGGGCATTCGGAACCGGAGGATCATGCCGCGATCCTTTGCGAAATCATGGCAGGGCTTGTCGGTGGCGGCATCGCAGCTGCTGCCGGTGCCGATCGTGATTTCTTTGAAAGACACCTCGCGCCCTGGATCGGGCGCTTTTTTGCCGATTTAGAGCAAGCTAGATCAGCTAACTTTTACGCCCGCGTCGGCACGCTTGGGCGAACTTTCGTGGATGTTGAAACAGAGGCCTTTTCCCTTCCCGGATTGAACAACTGATTTTGATGAACGTTTTATCCGCTGCCCATTGGGCATATGTTGGAACAGGAGAAACGCAATGCGCGTGTTCATCGTCGCATGCTTGGTCGTCGGCATTGTTGCCGTCGGAACGGCTGCAGTTCTCGACAGTTTCGTGCAGGAATCTTCAGCGGCAGCGTTTACGGAACCCGGCGTGAGAGTCTAGAGCTGCCAGGCCGCGAGAGGCCGACCCTTAGATTTTTGTTTTCGGTCTCACGGATCGTTGATGCCGGTCCTCGGTGCTCATTGCACCAACGTTTTGAACCTTACCGCTGATCCGCCTACAGATTTATAGCTGGGAAATGGAGGCTTCCATGACGCATCCAATGATCTCTGTAATCGCGGTCGCCGCTTTGATTGTGGCTGGAACCGTCATGTTGCGGTCGCGATCTCCTTCGATCGAACTATGGGCTGGAACGGCTGCAATGCCGACGCTGCAAGAACTCCACACAATGGCGGGCGTAAATAAGCTTCCTGTCAAGGAACTGGACGATCAATCGCTGGTCTATCCGACGGTGCCGAAACGCTAAAGAAGTCATCGTACACTTTTATTGGCGGCATGATTCCGACGCGACCACATCGCGATGCAAATCGCGAACGCGGAGCAAGCGTGCATAATACCGTCCGCAGATGGCCAGGAGTGTCGTTAAACGATCGCTGCTCGGCAATTTTGTCACCTCGCTCGCTATGGCGGCGGGTCGTTCGGCGACGGTATCGGTTCTTGACGAGGAGATCAGGCGCCTCCGGGACGTGCGCCCGTTCATACGCCGACTTTGCACTGGGGAATGTAGTCCATCAAGGTCGATCAACGGAGCCGGCCAGCCGATTCTGCAGGCGATCGAGATAGAGATAGAGGATCGGCGTAGTGAAAAGCGTCAAAAGCTGGCTCAGTGCAAGCCCGCCGACCATCGCATAACCAAGTGGCTGACGAAGTTCCGAGCCCGCGCCTGTCCCAAGCATCAGCGGCACGCCGCCGAGCATGGCGGCCATAGTGGTCATGAGGATCGGGCGAAAGCGCAGCAGGCACGCCTCGGTGATGGCGCGTTCAGGCGACAATCCCTCGCGNTCGCGCGTGATCGCGAAATCGACCAGCATGATGCCGTTCTTCTTGACTATGCCGATCAGCAAAATAATCCCGATGATNCCCATGACGGACAGGTCGAAGCCTGCAGCCCACAATGCCAGCAACGCGCCNACGCCNGCGGATGGTAGCGTCGAGAGTATCGTTAGCGGATGGATGTAGCTCTCGTACAGCATGCCGAGGATGACGTAAACGGCGAGCAGCGCCGCCGCGATCAGGACCGGCTCGCTTGCCAGCGAAGACTGGAATGCCTGCGCATTGCCCGCGAAGCTGCCGGTCAATGATTGAGGCGCACCGAGTTCGGCCTTGGCCCGCTCTATCGCCGTGACCGCCTGCCCGAGCGCGACCCCTTGGGGCAGGTTGAACGACAGCGTTATCGCCGGAAATTGCCGCTGGTGGTTGACCGAAAGTGGGCCGGTGCGACGCGTGTCGACATCGATCAGGGCAGGCAAAGGCACCGGTTGTCCCGTAGACGGTGCCTTGATGTAGACGGCGTCAACGGCTTTGGGGTCGCGACGGAACTGCTGCAACACTTCCAGGATGACGGAGTATGAGTTGACCTGCGTGTAGTATTGCGTCACCTGCCGTTGACCGAACGCGTCGTTAAGCGTGGAATCGACCAGTTCGGGCTGGATTCCAAAGCGCGCCGCGGCCTCGCGATTTATCGTGACCATGATCTGCGGCGCGTTGTTCTCCTGATCGCTCGATACGTCGGCGAGCTCCGGCAATGTTCTGAGCTTGCCGAGCAGACGCTGCGCCCAGTTGTTCAGTTCGTCTATGTTCGCATCCTTCAGCGTATACTGGAACAGGCCTCGGCCAATGCGGCCTCCGACCGTGATGTCCTGTGCGGGCTGTAGATAAAGTACCACGCCTTCCACCTTGGCGAGCTGCGGTCGCAGTCGATCGACGATCTGGACCGCCGAAGCCTTGCGCTCATCGTGAGGTTTAAGCCCGATGAAGAATCGCCCGGTATTGGGCGTACCGCCGCTGTTGCTTCCGAACGCCGATCCCACCGTCGCAACGTCGGGATCGCGCTCGATCACGCGCGTGAGCTCGATATGCAAGCGCCGCATTTTTTCTGGGGAGACGTCTTGAGCCGCCTCCGACAGGCCTGTGATCAGCCCGGTGTCCTGCGTCGGCAGGAAGCCCTTCGGAATATACACGAACAACAGGACGGTCAGGGCCAGCGTTGCCAGGAAAACCAGAAGCGTCGTGAACTGATGCCGCATCACAACGTTCAAGGCACGGCGATAGGCATCGACGAGGGCCTCGAACGCGCGTTCGCTACGCTCAAAGAACGCGCCGCGTGGGCCGGATTTGGACCGCAGGAAACGGGAGCTCAGCATCGGCGTCAACATGAGAGAGACTGCCATCGACACCAGGATGGCCGCCGAGACCGTGACCGAAAATTCGCGAAAAAGCCGGCCAACGATACCGCCCATCAGGAGCAAAGGGATAAAGACTGCTACCAGCGAAAGGCTGATGGAGACGACCGTGAAGCCAATTTCGCTCGAGCCGTTGAGCGCTGCCTCCATCGGCGACGCGCCGTTCTCGAGGTGCCGGTAGATGTTCTCGATCACCACAATTGCATCATCAACGACGAAGCCGATTGCGATCGACAGTCCCATCAGCGAAAGATTGTCGAGGCTGTAACTCATCAGATACATCCACGCAAAAGCACCAAGCATGGCCAGCGGCACGGTTGTCGACGGAATAAGCGTGGCGCGAACATGGCGAAGGAACAGGAAGACAACTAGCACGACGAGTCCAATGGTGAGCAAGAGCGTGAATTCGACATCACGCACCGAGGCACGAATTGTCTCGGTACGATCGAGGATGGTTTCCAGCCGCATGGCATGCGGAAGCACCGAATAAATCTGCGGTAGCGAGGCTTTCACCAGATCGGCTGTCTCGATGACGTTGGCGCCCGGCTGCTTGAACACGATTAGGAGGATGCTCGGTTTCTCCTTTGACAGCGCTCCGCTGGTCTCATCCTGCGGCCCCTCGACCGCCTGGCCGATGTCGCGGACCCGGATCGGCGCGCCATTGCGGAATGCGAGGAATGCGTTCTCGTAGTCCGCAACCCTTTGCAGCTGATCGTTGGCGGCGATGGTAAAACTCTGATTGTCGTTGTGAATGACACCCTTGGCGGCATTCGAAGTTGCAAGGGCGATGGTTCCGCGCACGTCCTCAAGCGTCAGTCCTCGCGCCTGCAATTTGGCGGGGTCGACCTGGATACGCACCGCGGGCTTCTGTTCGCCCCCGATCACGACTTGCGCCACGCCTCTGATCTGAGAAATCTGCTGGGCGACGACCGTATCGGCGAGGTCATCGACCGTGGTGATGGGCAGCGTGTCCGAATATGCGGCAATGACAAGGATCGGCGAATCCGCCGGGTTCACCTTCCGATAGATGGGCGGCGAGGGGAGATCGGTGGGAAGCTGACGGTTTGCCGCGGTGATCGCCGCTTGCACGTCCTGCGCGGCGGCATCGACATTGCGGTCGAGGTCGAATTGCAGGACGATCGCGGTCGAGCCGAGCGTGCTTGTGGACGTCATGTCGGTGAGGCCGGAAATCTGGGCGAATTGGCGCTCCAGCGGCTGCGCCACGGTCGCCGCCATGGTTTCGGGACTAGCCCCCGGAAGCTGCGCGGCGACCTGGATGGTCGGGAAATCGACCTGCGGGAGCGGCGCGACCGGCAGAAGCGGAAAAGCCGCGATGCCGGCGGCGCTCAGCGCCATCATCAGCAGCGACGTTGCGACGGGGCGGCGGATGAAAGGCTCGGAGATGTTCATGAGACCTAACCGGGCTGCTCGGATCCCGGCTCGACCCGGGCGCCAGCCTCTAACCGGCTCTGACCATTCACGACGACCCGTTCATCAGGCGAGAGTCCTTTGTCGACGATCGTCACATTTTCGTCGATCGGCTTGGCATCGACGTCGCGCGGCTGCGCGGTGTTGTCGGGCTGCACCACCCAAACATAAAACCCCTCGGGCCCGCGTTGCAGCGCGAGCGATGGGATCGTCAGTGCGTTCTTCCGGGTGTCGACTAGCATACGGATCCGCACGAACTCGCCAGGCCAGAGCCTTTCGTCCTCGTTGGCGAACCGCGCCTTCAGGAGAACCGAGCCCGTCGACGGGTCGATCTGGTTGTCGACGAACAGGAGCTGGCCTTGTGACAGTTCCTGCTTGTCGTCCTGATCGAATGCTATCGTGGTGACCGGGCCGCGCCGCATGGCCTCCCGCACGTCGAACAGNTTCTTTTGGGGCAACGTGAAGGTAGTCGCCGACGGTCGGATCAGCGTGAGAATTGTGAGCGGATTTGGATCGTTGGTGTGGATGATGTTTCCGACATCCANCTGCCGCCGACCGACCCGGCCGTCGATCGGCGCCGTAATGGAGGCATAGCCTAGCTGAACCCGGGCACTGTCAATTGCGGCCTGATCGGCATCCACCGCGGCCCGGAGCTGGCCCACCTTGGCCTGTTGCTGATCCAAAGTCTGCTGCGGGATGGCCTGGCGCTGCACCAGTACTTGGTCGCGCTCCAGCTCCTTCGCGGCCTCTGCCAGTTGCGCCTCGTCCTCTGCCTTTTTTGCGACCGCCTGATTCAGCGTCGCCTGCAGGGCGCTCGTATCAATTTGCGCAAGAACGTCGCCGGCTCGAACGTCTTGGCCTTCGACGAAATTGACGGCCGTCAGCTTGCCATCAATCTGGCTCCGTACCGCGACTGTGTTCCAGGCCAGCACGGTACCCGGCGCGGACAGATAGATAGGGACGTCCCGCGTCTTGACCGGCGCGACGGTGACCCGGATTGCAGGCGGAGCAGGGCGGACAGGGCGTGAATTGGACGGGACACGATGGGACAGTCCTGCTGCCGCTGCGGCGGCGAGAACCACGATACCGGCAAACCAAGGCCAGTGCCCGCGCGCCTTCCCGATCATTTGGTCCGTGGTCATCATCGTCATCAAATAAGCGAGACGTCGGATTTCGCGTTGACGGCCGTCAAGGCCATGAATGGTCTTGAGCGGTGCAGTCGGCCTTGCGTGGGGGTGCGCGCGTGAACTGAGCGCAATCTTATTCGCGCCGGTAAGAGAGGCGGCCTCCACAGGGAGAACGAAGCATGAAGCCAGTACTCGCGAAGCCAGGGATCTCTCGCGTCGCAGCGAAGCACACTTGGTGAAGGCCATTGGGCGCTCGGATGGCGTCCGTTCGCGCAGCAGGCGGCCGACCACTTCTTCGGAATGGCCGAGCCCGTACACAGCAGCCATATCTGTCCAATTCACCCCGAGCTCCAGTGCGTGACGCATGGTCGCCAGCGAAACGGCGTCGTCCTGTGGTCCCCAGCCAAATGCCCAGCCGCCGCCGCCGATTGCGCAGGCGCCAAATCCGGTTTTGGTGATCAAGACACCACTCGAGCCGAGCGGTCGCTGCGGAAGAGGCACTGCTCAATCCTCCGGTTGAAGACAGCGCCTACGATTACGGCCAAACGCACATTTCGTCGCCTTGATGCGTCAATGCAATCCAATCGCCTTGACGGCCGTCAACTTTGTGCTTGCGTGCGGTTTGATAGTCACAGTCTTCTCCGATTTACCGTCGCTGCGCCTGTTTGGCTGGCTGAGCGCGTTTGCCATGCTCGCGGCATTGGCTGCGGACTTGTTGATTCTGCGGCCTACGGTCACGTTTTTGAGCAGGCTCGCACGCCGGATCGGCGGCAAACCGTTTTACCGGTAGTCGAATTGTTTTACCGGTAGTCGAATTAAAGAGATGTCTGCTCACCTTGCTCTAGTGAGCGCAACGGAGACTTCAGTGACCTCGTGACCCGGCGCCTCGATGGTGACGGACTGCCGGTCACCTCGGGTACTTACGACCAAACTGGCCGAAAACCCGGCACCGTCAATTTTCGCCTGGATCTGACCACCACTCACGCGGCCGGACACGCTTCCAGAGGCGTTGCGGCTGGTTTCGGTCCAACTTCCACTTAGCGTCCCGCCTTCCGAGACAATGTTGGCATTGACATCGAACCGGTAGCTGTCGCTCGCGCAGCGCAGGCTCTGCTGCAGCCGCGTGCCATTTTCGCTCACATCATAATTGGCACGGCAGCGCAGGCGTTCGCGTTGTCCGCTGGCCGACTTGAGGAAGCCGCCGCCCGACCAGGCTCCGCTTAGACCTGCGAAGGGCCCCTGCTGTGCGTGGCTCGGAGCAGCATGAAGGAGCGCGGCCCCTAATATGGCTGCCCGCAGTGCCGCAGCGAATGCCGTGGACGAGCGCCGCAACATGGCATGCATCGGTTCAGCATATCGCCCTTGGGCGCTCGCTTCGTCTCGGTAGATCACCATGTTTCTGGCCGTAACTGAGTTTGGATTTTCTAGGCCGCCAACAGCTTCTCCAGCCGGATTGGCAATTGTCGGACGCGAATGCCTGTCGCATGATAGACTGCGTTGGCAACGGCCGCAGCAGTGCCCACATTGCCCAGCTCTCCAATGCCTTTTACCCCGACCGGATTGACGAAATCGTCCTTCTCCGGAACAAGGATCACGTCGACGTTTTGAATATCCGCGTTCACCGGAATGAGATAGTCCGCAAGACTGTTATTGACGTAGCGCGCCTCACGCCGGTCGATCTCGGTTGCTTCATGTAGGGCGGAAGAGACACCCCAGATGATCCCACCCATATATTGGCTACGGGCGGTGCGGGTATTCATGAGCCGGCCCGCTGCGAAGGCGCCGACGACGCGCGGCACGCGTATCTCCCGTGTCAGCGCATGGACTCTTACTTCGACGAATTCCGCGCCGGTCGCATACATCAACTTTCCACCTTTCGAACCTCCGGTCAGAAATGGGGTGCCGGCGTACAAGTTCTTGATGGTATCGGGTTTTCCGCCCGGAGGCAGATATTCGGCATATTCCTCAATTGCTCCCACACCAAGACGACTGAAGCTCTCTTCCAGATTTGGCTGTCGCGCACCGGCGCTGCTGCCGATGGTTGATTTGTCTTCCGCAGATCTTCCGTCCGACGCTGGCCGCGATGACGAGAGTTTTGAACGGATAGCCTCGCAGGCCTTCATTACCGCAGAGCATGCGCTGGCCGTCGTGTTCGACCCGCCGGCAACCGGCGCTGGAGGCAGATTGCTGTCACCCAGCTCTACGGAAACGGAGGACAGAGGAATGCCGAGCTCTTCTGCGGCGATCTGTCCAATCACGGTGTAGGCGCCGGTGCCCAGATCGTGTGCGGCGATCTGCACGCGTGCTTTTCCGTCTGCTGTCAGACGGACCCGCGCCGCGGCTGCCCCGACGTGGGTTGGGTATACGGCGCTCGCACAGCCCCATCCGATCAGCCAATC
>JGI12635J15846_10005884_pt1 | contig 10561 bp, 5 predicted proteins | sample BlaSpr_A8_OM2_M2_FD_15846 | JGI IMG/M metagenome (IMG submission 15846) | reverse complement strand
TCCTTCTTGGAGGTTGTGTGTTTCTTGGCGTCCTTATTTGCCAACAATTTCGTCCAAGTCACTCTGGCCTCCTCTCACGAAATGCTTGCGTCCCTTCAAGACCGTTGTAAGGAAATGATCGTGCGACTTAACCTTCTCACGAAACTCTTCGGGGGAATAGACCGTGGCATTCACTTCCCTCCCTAGGCGTTGTTCCGCTTTGCGCAGTGCTGAAGACAGGTCGGCTGGACCAGCTTTGCCAACGACCATCAAATCTACGTCGCTCGTCGCATGTTCTCGGCTTCGCGCTACTGAGCCGTATACAAAAGCACATTGGATTTTGTCCCCGAACGGCTCCAGAATCTGCTTCACAATTGGAAACAGTCCTGCGGTTTTCTCAAATAGTTGCTGCAGTTCCCGGAATACCGGAGATCTGGTCTCTGCTTTGAAATAGGCCCTTGTCCCTTCACGGCGATGCGACAATATGCCGCTCGCCACCAGGGACGACAGTTCCCGCTGAAGGCTGGATGGGGTGGTGCCTAGACGATCAGCAAGCTCCGACAGGTACCACCACTTGCTTGGCTGTGTGAGCGTAGCTGCGAGCACACCTTGCCGCACCTGTGGGAACAGCGCGGCGAGCACGGACGAGTTACGCATAATGCGTATATTATTACGCATATTGCGTAAGCTGTCAAACTGTTTGGAGCGCGTGGGGAATGCTAGGCTCAGGCACGAGCCGCTTCGAGTCGGGCGGCAGATAGAAACTGCAACAGTCGAGTCTCCTCATGCCGTTTGTTCTTAAACCAGTCTGTCGACCAGATTCTATAGATCTTCCAGCCATGGCTCTCAAGGATCTCCTGGCGTAGCCGATCGCGATCGCGGGCTGACTTCGCTGAGTGATAAGCTGCGCCATCGCACTCGATTCCTGCGAGGTATCGACCTGGATTGGCCGAGTCCCTGACGCCGATGTCGATGGAGAATCCTGCAACTCCTACCTGGGGCACAATTTCATACCCTGCTGACTTGAGAATATAGCCTACTGAAATCTCGAAATCGCTGTCAGGTTCGCCTCCCGCTCCGGGCATCTCGGGGATTGTGCCATTCTTGGCAAATTCCAAGTATTGTCGGAGAACTTTCACTCCCCAGGAGGCGCTGTCCGTCATGATGTTGTTAGCTTGCAGGGACGAAAACACTTCGACTCGCCTCTTGGCACGCGTGAACAGGACATTCAGCCGTCGATGGCCCTGCGGTCCGTTGATTGGTCCAAACCTCTGGAATTGCTTGCCCTGCTCATTCGGCCCGTAGGTCGTCGAAATGAAAATCACGTCTCGCTCATCGCCTTGCACATTTTCCAGGTTTTTGACAAACAAGGGCTCCGACTTCCCCCTCCAGTCCGATACAAAGGCCTCCGCGTGGGGATCATTTATGATTTCCTGGTCAAGCAAGTCGTCTATCAGTTCACGTTGTTCAAAGTTTAGTGCCACGATTCCGAGGCTCTCTTGCGGGTGTAAGCGCATGTGTTCGACCGCTGCGCGAACCACTTGTTGTGCTTCAACGACATTCCTGCGATTCACAAATCGTCCATCTGGGACTTCGATGAGCTTCACTCCCAAATCTGGATGATCCGAATATGCGGACGGAAACACGACTAGGTTTTTGTAGAACTCGTGGTTTGAAAACTCTATTAGGCTGTGGTGCCGTGAACGGTAATGCCAGCGCAATCGCCTGACCGGTTGGTACACCGACGTAGCGACATCAAGAATGCTTTCGGCATCCTCAGCAGCCGTGAGGTCATCGTCGGTCACGTCCCCGTCTTCCATTACTCGTTCAAAGAACGTGGTCGGAGGAAGCTGCTTCGGATCGCCAACGACAACCAATTGCCCTCCCCGTGCGATTGCGCCGAGAGCATCTTCCGGCTTGAGTTGGGATGCCTCATCCATAACCACGAGATCGAAAACTAGCCTGCCCGGCTCCAGGTACTGAGCGACCGACAATGGGCTCATCATGAAACATGGCTTAAGCGCCTTCAGAGCATCTCCCGCGCGGTTCACGAGCTGCCGTATTGGCACATGGCGCTTCTGTTTTGCCAGCTCATGATCGATAAGCGAGAGGTCACTCCACTGACCCACGGGTCCAGATCGAGAGCCCATTGGAACAGAACGGGCGTCAAGGACGGACGCTGCGTACTTAGCATTGAGCGACATGATCTCTCGGTCAAGCCCAGCAAACCTGGCCCGGACATTCTCGTGAACCAGCCCTTTGAACAACATCAGATCAGAATGAGCGTTAATGCAACTAGTGGCCAGGGAGCTGTAAAAAAGGTACTCATAGACTCGGGGCAACCCGTCAATCGTTACCGCATTGCTAAGAGCGAGGCGTGGAAGCGCAGGCAACGTCGCCGCCGAACACTCATCCCAGGAGCGTAGCCAGTCGACATACATGGGTAGGTCGTCCGGGCAATGCAGTGCCCGTTCCAAGCGGGCGGCAACTGCCGTAAACGGAACCTCGTAGATCGTTTGACAACCCCAAAATTCCACGACATCCAGCTTGGCAATTTTGGTCATAGTCAGTAGTGTTCCCTGAAGTTCCGACATCGATTCGATATAGCTGCTCAACTCCGCATGAAGTAACGGAGAGTTTGCGTCGAAGTCTTGCAGCAACCAACAGCGAACAGAGGGCGGAAGTGCTCCAGAGTCGACTTCTGCAGCGAAGTCCACGGCTAGTCTTATTGCGTCAATGTCTGTGTCGGGGCCTTCACAGACTTTCGCTAACCCGAGCTCCTTGGTTAAGCGATCAACCTCACGCGCATGTATGCTTTCGTCGCGGCATAGGTCATGCAGACTTCCAGCATAAGCCAACTTGAGAAGACTCTTTATTCCGCTCTGAGCAGCCAGTGTGGACAGATGGGACAGTTTGCGGTCTACCACCTGGAGATTGGCGCCGAATTCTGCCAGAGACCCATCCCACGAACACTTCATAGAAGCCGGTAGGGCATCTGCGGCCGGCTTGGCCAGATCGCAAATGCTGGTCAGAGCATCGATCTCCTCGCCCCTTGCTTCGACCTGTCGGCGCAAAGTTCGAAAATCTGCTACCGGCATCGAGGTGAGCACGTCCAGAAATTCTTTGCCCGCCGCCCCTAAACTGAGACCTGCGCCGGAGAGCCATTCCGCCACACGCAGTAAGGCCGGCCACGGACTTTTGAAGCTGTCGTAATGAACTCCCGCGACTTCGCTAAAACGCTTGTCGGTATTGAAAGATCTGAGGCGATCCTCGTACTCGGCTAGGTCCCTGAGTCCTGAGATAGCCTCTGAGTGGCCAACCCTCCTGGGCGTTTTCAGAATCCGGCGGAAGATTCGCTTTGCATTTCGACAATCTTTTCGAAACAGACGGCTGACAAAGTTGCTTTCCAACAGATTGGCTGCATGATCATGCAGTTCGGCGGACGAAGGAAGGTTGCTCAGTTCAAACTGTTCTCTGAGTTTTGCGCTTCTGGCGCGGATATCAGCAGCTTTCTCCTGGGCTAACCTGATTACGGTGGGTGAGTATTCACGCTGCAAGGCTGAATGCCGGTAGCTGAGTTCCTCATCGGGAGCAGTAGCGAGCGCTCTGAATGCTTCACGCAGCAAATTGAAGCCCTCACGGCTGCTAGAAACCTTCGGTGAGAGACTAGACTGCGCCCAAGACGACAAATTTGTGGCATGTGGGATCTGATGAAGTAGCTCTTTGATTCTCGTAGCATGGGCATTGATCTCCGACGTGGAAAACTCTCCGATGCCATTCCCATCCACCAAGCAAGAAAGTTCGTGGAGAGAAGAAGGATAGCCTTGGGTGGCCGTGCGTAGATCGGCCACTTGCGAAATCTGAGCGCGAATCTTGCGCCAGCTTGATATCTGGTTGCAAAAGCCGCCAATAATCCGGCGTGAACTATCTGAATGAAGCCCAGGCAAGAGACCAAAGGTAGGATTCGGGCTAGCAACAGGCAGGCCCCCTTCAACTGAATGACACCACTCCAACTCGCCTAGTGTCCCGGCAAGTACGAATCCTCGTCCATGGAGCTTCGCGACGGCATCTGCACAAGCGTTCGCCAAATCAATGCCGCTACGGACCAGTCTCAGCAAATCGGCTTGTTCCGCATATCCCATGTCAGCTGATTCGACGCCGTACCAAGGATGTTCCTTCAATATCGGACATTTCTCGAACATCTCCTTGGTCATAACCGCGAAAAGATCCGTGGCGTGTCTGCCCCGCTCATAAGCAGGACGGCTAAGTCGCTCCTCGTCCCGGATCATTAACGAATCTAGGTCTGGGACATTGCCGGGGAGGGCCATCGCCGCGCGGTGCTTGGCCCATATGATTTCGAAGGTTGTGCTTCCAAACTTAGGGTGGGGTAGATTCAGCAGGCGAACGTACTTGTTGAGTTGGCCTCTAGTTTCCTTGGCCTGACTCAGCTTGTATTCCAGATTCGGAGCTCCCCCGAAAGTATTGCGCGCGCTCAATCTTCGTTCGAGGCCGTTTAGCAATTCACGTTTCTGGGTCTTGCGGCTATGCAATTCTAAGCAAAACAGACCTAAGCCAATTGCGTCGAGACGCCGGTAGACAACTTCCAGCGCGGCCAATTTCTCTGCAATGAACAGGACTGATTTCCCCTTTAGAAGCGCGGCAGCAATCAGATTCGTGATGCTCTGGGATTTTCCCGTTCCTGGTGGTCCCTCAATGACCAAATTCTTTCCATTGAGAGCGTCAATCAAGGCACTGTGCTGCGAACTGTCCGCGTCATAGAACAATCGGGGAACCGGCATCTTGAGATCCTCATCATCGATTGGATACTCGTCAGGGAACGTAACGCCTGATGCCTTGACACCTTCAAATAGGTTCTTGATGACAGAATGATCTGTAATCCGCGCCTTGGCTGGCCACCGCGTAGGATCGAGATCGAGGAACATCAGAAGTTTCCCGAAACTCAGGAGTGCGAGGGTCAGGAAATTCTTGACCTGCCATCCTGGCCGACTCGAAATTGCTTCTCGAACAGCGTCGGCATAAGAAGATGGGTTATCTTCCTCACGGAGGTAGGGCACGGCCACGCCAAAGTCTCGTTTCATTTTCTCAACGAGAGACAAGTTGGTCGTCAGGTCCTCATTTGAATACTGGATTTGGTAAACCCAGCCCTGATTTCGAGGGGCCTTTTCCCGGTCAATTGTGACCGGCATAATTAGAAGGGGGGCGTGTGAAGCTTGAACGGTCTCCGAATCCTTCCACTCCAGGAATCCGAAGCACAAATAAAGCATATTCGCGCCGGATTCCTCGATTGAGGTCCGCGCTGTGGTCGTAATCTTCTTTGCAGTCCTGTCTAGATCGTCTTGGTATGCCAGTACGCGCAGTCGCGGTGGTTCGTCAGGGGAATCTAGATCAAAGTCCGTGCTCCAGCCAAGCTCAGCAGCGTAGTCCTTTGCTGGAATCTTGTCTTCTTCCTGAGCGTCGTCGGTCAATAGGTGGGAATCGCCCGAACGTCGCACGACACCATCCGACTCAGGAACGGCCTCGACAGTAAAGGCATTCCCCTCCATTAGGTGCTGAAACACTGCGTCAAGTGCGGTATCCACGAATCGCAGACATGACGTCTTCGGATGTCTAAAATTCAACAGCTTGTTGCGAGCGGTTAGGTCCAACAGTCGCGTCCGGATTTTTTCAAGCCCAGTGTGCACGTTCCCGAGAGAGAACTCCTCGCTGATCTTCGGGGCGTCAGACGTACCGTGTTGGGTTTCTTCCGACGGCATATTTGGAGCGAAAGCGGATATTAGCACGTGAGAACGGCCCCGCATCGATTGCGCTTGGCACGCCTCACAGTAATGGAAAAGCCCTGCCTCCCCTGGGGGAGGCAGGGCTCTCGAACAAGTCAAGACTAAGCACTCAACCGGCGATTGTCTAGTGTTTCTACCGACGACAGGTCAACAGCACTGCTGTTGCTTGATTGTGAGTTTTCTAGAGTCGAAATCCAGATTTCTCAGTCCGTCGTTCGGCGGCTCACACCGCGGAAAGAAGTAATTCTTTTCGGTCCCGTCGACGCTTTATCATCGAACATACTACGAACTGAATTGGAACGGCTTCGAACCGTGTTCGAGGCTGTTCGAGCAGTGTTCGCCACGCCATTTAGGAACTGCACAGACCTAAGCCGAAGGCTTAGGGATGGTGTCTCTTTGGAAAACGAATTGGTTTCTTCTCGAATGGCCTCTGCTGCGCCAAATCTGCATCAGTCGTGGATAGCCTGCGGTTCCAAGGCTGGCCGCCGAAAAACGCGTGCACTACCAACGGTTTCATGCTAAATTGACTTTATGAAGCGCCTGCTTCAATTTCGATCGTCATTACGACTCAGTCCATCCCGACTGAGTTATTAACTCCTGCACAATTTATAGCCTCAGGCCCGTGGCGGAACTGGCATACGCAGCTGCCTCAAGAGCAGCCTTTTGTGGGTTCAAATCCCACCGGGCCTACCAGAATTCCTTTGTTCTTTGACAATTCAACGGAGAGTGGGCCGGACGGTAAGGCACTTGTCTGCTAAACAAGGGCGCTCGCAAGAGGCTAACGGGTTCNACTCCCGTACTCTCCGCCATGCGGAAGGTACTGCTGAATGGCCGGCAACTGGTCCTGAAAACCGGGGCATCGTGATGANCGATGGGCGTTCGATTCGTCTACCTTCCGCCAAGTTTGCACAGGTGCGTGAGCCCGGCCGAAACGGACCGGCTGTAACCCGGTTTCCTTAGATGGGGCGCGGAGGTTCAATCCTCCCCTGTGCACNAGAGTGCCAGCGTGTGCGAATTGGAATAGCAGCCTGTCTTAGAAACAGGTGTTTGAGAGTTCGAATCTCTGCGCTGGCACCAGATTATGTGTCGCCTCAAGTCGTCAAGTAGGCTGTTCTCAGTTTCGGATGGCTAAGCTTGCCGGCATCAATGTCGCGCAAGATACAAGTTGCAGGCCTCCGCGAAATCTCGATACAGATCTTCTGCGACCAAGCAAACTCATCCGTCCGCCGTCGGATGAAGGTGAATCCATCCCTTAGAAGGAGCCTCTTCCCGCTTGGTTAATTCCAGTTTTGTACCGGGACGAATTGGTGTGCAAATCCATTCCTCAAATGCGCCGCAAGCAGATCTGCATATTGATGGTATGAATAAGGATATAACGCCTTTACTGCACCTCTACGACATTACGATCATGTTCTTGCGAAGGGACATGCCGGTGTTGGTTCCTGGCGACAAGCCTCGGTCAGGCCCGCCCCGACGACACCCAAAACGACTTCTGCCTCATTCAGCTTTTGACCGGCTTCCGGATCAAGAAGAGGCGGATTCCCGACAACTAACGAAGAACTTTCAAGGGGCGTCGATTTCCTCAGTTGGCGCAATCAGAAACTCATCGTCTTGGTATTGCCCCTTGGATCGTAATCTTCATTGTGACAGCCGTTTTCGCCGGATAGCAGGGCATCTGCCAAGAAGAAGTAACGCTTTTCATCCAGCGTCATTTCGCGCATGTAGAGTCTTCGGAATCGCTGTTGGAGATCATCTTCGCTTGCATTTTTAGTGTCCAACATTCGAGCAGATTAGTCCCACGGCGAGGTGCGACCCTGAGCAGAATTGAACACGTCTGCAAATAACAATCTATAGGTTTTACTGTTTTGGGATCAACGCTCGGAGTGGGCGGTGCAAAAAAAAAGGCTCCAAGGTGTCGAACGCCTCAGAGCCTCCAATTCAGCTAAGGGACTTCCTATGTTGATGGCAACTTATCACATTGAACTAAGGTCGGGCTGTGATACAGATGCAGAAAAATGAGAAAAAAGTTAGGACCGGATCAAAATGGGAACGAGAGAAGCGTTTGTCCTCGCTTTAATTCTCGTGCCCGGTAGTCACCTTGCCTCGGTTTCTGCGGCAAGGAGCCTTCTCTGAGATACCCTTCCCGGCAAATTCGCCTAGCACATAGTTACATACGTGCGTCACGCTCCTAGGGCTTCTCTTCCAGCCAACGAACTGTTGCACTACAGAGATTCCGTCCAAAAGATGTGCTGCCCCCACCGACGAGCTAGGGTTCTGCCCACTAGTGCAATTGTCTGTCCGCCATAAAAGGATCAGAGTTCCTTCCAACCAAAGAATCGGGTGCTGAAAAGTACCATGTTTTCTTTTAGCCCTCCGTGGAGCCCCGGCGAATCGGAGGGCGTTTCTACACTCCTATAAGCCCCTGTCCATGTAATTAGTGCAGTCGCCGTGGTAACACGCGATTTTTCATCAACAATTCATCGTCATTAATCGTGCCACAGTGCTATATTCCGCCTATTGCACATTTTATAGTGCTACTGATTGGTTGAGGAAGGCTCCGGTTCTTAGAACCGAGGGTGTGGACCTTGACAGCAATAGAACAAATGCTTCTGTGGATCGAAGAGTGTGAGATTGCAACTAAAGACCACGATGTTCCTCGCCTTTTGAAGCTGCTTGAAGTCGTTAACGCAGCGCTGGATACGGAATTCGCGCGGAGCCGCGTATTACGAGGTTTTGAATTTCCGAAGCATGCCTCCCGGAACTGACTCAACACTCCAGCAAGAGTGGCCATGGCTAAAGCCTGAGTGCATACCTTCGTATCACCCTTCGCCGTTTTGTCACGTTTCGTGCGTCCTCGCCCCTTAGCGTAGTATTCCTCGTCCGCAAACTGAGGAGCAAACCAAATTGATAGACTTTTGGCCGTGCAATAGTTGTGGCAGGGCGTGGGAGATTTACTGTGAGCAACTCCCTTTTAGAGGACCGACCGTTCTCGGGTTTTATAAATTTGCGTGCCCAACTCCCGGCTGTGGCCAAACGACTGGAATGGGTCCGACGCTTCGACCATTAAAGTATAGGGAAGATAATTCCATTGAATGGCTAGAGGTTTCAGCCTAGATTAGGTAGGCGCAACGAGACGCCTTTTTTGATTCTTCCAGCATGTCCCGCAGGCAAGACGGTATAATTCGCGGCAATATGAAGGATGTCACGCCAAAATTTGCCGTCGTTGCGATCAACGCAGAAACCGGGGTACCGAGTCTGATGAGCTACGCCGAAACTCTTCCAGAGGCAGAGGAGATGCAGCGCAGGGCTACGCGGTTCGGATGGCACGGTGCCACAATTTGCGATTCCCCAGAACAACTCCATGACTTCGGTAAAGTTACTAAGCCGTAACTTCGGCTAACAGTTCCGTCATCGTGATACGGCGTGTAATCCCTTTCCATCCGCTGTGAGGTGGCCGTCATGATCCCTAGGCCCCGAATTGAAACTCCGATTGAGCGCATATACCGCGAAGTCACTGGCCACAAAATGCCACTATCCATCAAACTCATTTTGCTGCCGAAACGCCAGTCGCACTAAAAATCAATTTGGGTTCGGCGAGGGCGGCATGGTGTGAGATTTCAGTGAGACCTTCTGCGTTTCTATTGCGTCAACTTCTTCCTAAGCGGCCTTCTTCTGTCCGGCTTTCACCTTTGCCCACCTCGCCCGCTGTGACGCTGCGATTTTCCTGCGGGCTGATGCTGACATGACGTGCTTCACAGGAACCGACGCCATTGTTTTCGCTATCGCCATTGGCTCAGACTTCTCACGAGCCTTTGCCCATCTAGCCTTTTGTGCCCGCGCCATCTTGCGACGTGAAGCCGCTGATATTATTCGTGTCGGTTGATTTGTTTTCCCGACTGTTCCCGAACCCTTCAACGACTCGATTACTGAAATCGCTTGATCCAACTTCTCTGCCTGCAACTGCACCTGCTTGCGCTCCTCTCGAAGCTGCTGAAGCGCATTGCTTAGGTTTCCCATTGTTCCCCCTCGGTATTGACAGAGGAAACATTGTATAGGATGAGGTAAGTAAAACGCTGAAACCATGAACACACACACACATGCTCCCCTCTGCGCGGGCCATGAGAGTAAGAGACCTGTTGCAATCTATCGTGACACACACCACGTCGTGCTTATAAGTGTTCCTGATCTTCGGGATGAATTGAGGTTGTCCCTCGCCAAAATTCGAACCGGCCGTGAAATTAATAGGTTGCAAAGTTTCTTAAACCCGCAGACCTGTTATAAATCTCGCCTATGTTCGGCTTCTTCCGGCTCTGGTTTGGAGTGCTCGTTCGCTTCTTTCATTCACGTCAAATCCTCCTCTTGGAGAACTTGGCGCTCCGACAACAGCTCACGGTTCTGAAGCGCAGGCACCCCAGACCTAAACTCAGTCCTTTCGACAGACTCTTCTGGGTGTTCGCGTGCCGCCTTTGGTCTACCTGGAAGCAATCCCTCCTCATCGTCACTCCGGAGACCGTGGTCCGTTGGCATCGTGCGGGATTTCGCCTTTATTGGGCCTTCCTCTCCAGAGTCCCCAGGCCACGTGGCAGAATGAGAATTTCCAGCGAGGTTCGTAAGCTGATTTTTCGGATGGCCGTGGAGAATCCAACTTGGGGTGCTCCCCGCATCCACGGCGAACTTCTGATGCTCGGTTTCGACGTATCTGAGCGAACGATTTCCCGGTGGATGAAGCGAGCACCCAGAGATCCGGAACCGGCCAAGCGGTGGCTCACTTTTCTTCATAATCA
>JGI12635J15846_10005883_pt1 | contig 10562 bp, 9 predicted proteins | sample BlaSpr_A8_OM2_M2_FD_15846 | JGI IMG/M metagenome (IMG submission 15846) | reverse complement strand
GAGCCGCGAGTGGGGCGATGGCAGAGATGGCGTCCGCATTACCGTTGCTGACAACGGCAGTGGAATTTCCAGCGATGACTTGCACCACATTTTCGAGCCTTTCTACACCACGAAAAGAGAGACCGGAACCGGCCTCGGCTTGTGGGTTTCGCACGGCATTGTCGAGAAGCATGGAGGATCGATCAAACTTCGCAGCCGTACGTCAAATGGCGATCGCTCGACCGGCACCGTATTTCGCATTTTCCTACCCGTGCGGCCACAAATCAGTCCATCCGATTCCCAACTGCTAACAGCCTTATCCCACAATGACTTGCAGTCAACAAAGGTACAATGACCTTCGTACTTAGATGCTCCCGCCAGAACCACTTATAATCATCCAAGTCCAATAACTCTGGGCACTTACCAAAAACGTGGATCCTTTTCTTGCAGTCGCGACTTTCGCTCTGGGGCTGTGCTTTGGCAGCTTCCTGAACGTCTGTATTTACAGGCTGCCGCTCGGTAAATCGGTGGTCGCGCCGCGCTCCGCGTGTCCCCATTGTGGAGATATGATCCCGCTCTACCACAATCTTCCGGTAATAAGCTGGCTGATTCTTGGCGGGAAATGTCGCGCCTGCAAGCAGCCCATTTCACCGCGCTATCTCGTGGTCGAAGTGCTTACCGGGCTGCTTTTTCTAGGCTGTTACTCCCATTTCGGTTTAACGCTCGCCGCGCTCAAGTGCGTCGTTTTCGGATACCTGCTCCTCGGCCTCATTTTCACCGACGCCGAAACCAAACTCCTTCCCGATGCTCTGACCTTGCCCGGCGTCGCTCTTGGCATCGCACTCAGCCTCGTCGTCCCCGTGAACGATCTCGCTTCCAGAATTATGCCCGGACTCGTTTCTCCCGCAATGCGAGGCGAAATTTCCTGGCGACTGTGGTCGCTTTCAGATTCGCTGCTGGGAGCCGCAATCGGCGCCTCATTCCTTTACGGAGCCGCTGCCATCTACTTGCGCGCTCGCGGCGTTGAAGGCATGGGGTTCGGCGACGTCAAACTGATGGCGTTGATCGGCGCCTTCCTCGGAACCAAGCTCACCGTCTTAACCATTTTTGCTTCGTCGCTGGCTGGTTCGCTCTTTGGACTCAGCACTATTTTCGCCGTCTGGCTCAAGCGCACCCGCCGCCATCGAGCACACGCCACGTCATCTCATTTTTCTTCGAACGACGCTCGTAAGCGAGCCTGGCAGTCGGCACGCTTGGCATTGCGCTACTACGAGATGCCATTCGGCGTCTTCCTCGGCGCCATGGCAATTCTTTCGTTCCTGTTCGGCAACCGCCTCATGCATTGGTATTGGAGGATGCTATGAACCTCCTGACAAATCCGCTGGCCTTACGCGCAGGCATGCTTCTATTCGGCGCCATGGTGGTTTTTGGCTTCAGCCTGTTCTTGTTTCGCCAGCTCCGTAAAACTCTTGTTTCCGATTCCTCATTCAGCGCTGCTCCGTTCGCTGCCGAAGGTCTGCCGGTGCACGCGTATCACTCCGTCATCCAGCAACTCAAGCAGCAAAAACACGAACTCACCGCCCAGCACCTTTCGGAGCGCAGAAAGGCGAAGGCTTCCGACACTCTAAGTTCCGCCATACTCGCCAATCTTTCCTGTGGCGTTCTGTTCCTGGATACAAATGGATTAGTGCGCCAGTCAAACTCCATGGCTCGCGAGCTTTTAGGATTCGCCTCGCCGGTAGGGCTCCACGCCGCTGATCTTTTTCGCAACGCAACCCTGCGCTCGGAAAATAATCTTCCAATTGCCGGATCGACAGTGGAACAGGCTTTGGCGCCAGCCTTAAGCGGCAAGTCTGAAGTTCGAGGATTAGTTCTGAACTACTGCACTCGCGACGGAGAAAATCACGTCATGGAAATCACCGGCTCTCCAGTCGTGGCTGAAGATGCCAGCCTCATGGGTACAACTCTTGTGCTCACCGATAAGACCGACATTGAGCGCATCCGCCACGATCAGAAAGTGCAACAGGAAATTTCCTCCGAATTGGCCGCGGCCCTTCGCAATTCCCTCACCACTATCGCTGGCAGAGCCCAGCAACTGGCCCGCAGCCGCGATCCGGAAATGGCACAACAATTAGCCGATGGCATTGCCCACGAAGCGGCACAAGTAGATCAGACGATAGGCAGCTTTCTCGTAGGTGCGGAGGCTGCAACAATAAATTCTTGAAAGGGATTGCAGCCCACGATCGGTTAGCGCAATCAACTTGGCGCGATCAAATCGAAGGCTTGCGAAAGGATAAGGAAAAAAACATGAAGCACACAAAACTTATGGCTATCGTTGCTGTCCTCCTGCTGGCAGCCAGCGCATCATCCGCTCAGTCCTTAGGCGACGCCGCGCGTGCGGCGCGCAAGAATAAGGCTGACTCCAGCCCCACCGTCCGCCACTTCGACAACGACAATCTTCCCGTCAATGACACCCTGAGCATCGTCGGTCCCGAGCCGGTAGCGGCGACCGGTGCCGCGGCTTCCACTAAAGATACGGCCGCAAACAAGGATACAAACAGCAAGGATGTAAACAAAGATCAGAAGCCAGCGGATTCCGCCACCGCTGCGGCCGAGCGGCAGAAAAATGCCGACGACATGCAGAAAAAGTTGGCTGAGCAGCAACAGAAAATCGACGGCCTGAACCATGAAATCAATCTTGACCAGCGCGAAGATCGCCTTCGCGCCGCCGCCTTCTATGGCGATGCCGGCAATCGACTGCGCAATTCCGCCGACTGGCAGAAGCAACAGACCCAATCCAAGAACGATGCTGAAGCCAAACAGAAAGCGCTCGACGAAGCCAAACAGCAATACGATGAAATGCAGGAAAAGGCGCGCAAAGCCGGCATCAAACAGCAGGACAAAAACGCCAACTCAAGCAGCGACAGCGATCAAGGCAAGGATCAAAGTAAAGACAAGCAGTAGAGAATTAGCAGCCCGGCAGAGTTTGCGGAGAGTCCGCCGCCATCCGCGAAATCAGGACTTCAAAGTCCGCTCGCGGATCTGCCGCGCGTGATGCCGCCCATGAACCCAGTGAAACTTCCGCCACTCCTCCGCTGTCAAAGGCCCGAGGAACGGATGATTCATAACCTTTGTAATTCGCCCAAACTGCCGCTCACAATCATCCAATTCCGAAGCCATGTTTTGGAGCTCAACAAAAATTCCCTCTCGAACCTCTTCCGGCAACATCCCTCGCGGCGTAGCCCGCTCCGGAGACTTGCGCCCCCTCGGAAGATATCCCAGCTTCACCACCAGCGCGGTCGCAAATCGATCTTTCAAAGTAGCTCGAGTGGCCAGCGGAGAGCCCTGTTCCAGGCATCTCTGCAAACCACGGCCAGTATGCTTGTAGGTAAGCAAAAGATGTTCCAATATTTGATCCGCGCTCCACGATTCCGAAACAATTTGCGCCATCACACCAGCGTTCGCGACGGCCATTGCCTCTTCGAGTTCCCGTCGCAAGAGTTCGAGATAGGAATCCATAGCGTCGCTTCAGTACAATGTTGCGTCAACACATTGTTTGCGTCAGCATATCTTATTTTTAAGCTGTCACTTTTTTATGTTGTCATCCTGAGCGAAGCGAAGGACCTACGCATTTTTTTCGCGGTACCCGAATGCATGGGTCCTCCGCTTCGTTCAGCACGACAAGCTTTCGCAACGACTAAAGAGACCACAAAAATTATGACAAAGAATCTATTCGCCGTAATTCTAGCAGCAGCATTCATGGCCGGATGCTCATCCGAGCCCGCCAAACCCGCAGCCTCCGACAAGCCCGAACGCAAGATCCCGGAGACCATCACCGGCAGCAGCGCCTTCTACAAGTGCTACATCTCCGCCCGCGGATGGGCCCAGGACGTTCAACCCTATCGTGTCGAGTCCGAACCCACCAACGACTCGAAGGGCCGCGACGGCAAGGCCGGAGAGTGGCGCGTAGGCTTCGCGTCCCCCTCAAAGCACGCGACCAGACCCTATACCTGGGCCTTGGGTGAGGTATCGCACAGCGTGGAAGACAGCTACAGTCCGTCAAATTCCAGCACCCAGGTCTTCAACGTCCAGTTTCTGAAAGTCGACACCGACAAGGCCTTCGCCATAGCCCAGCAACATGGCGGCGAGAAGCTGCTGCAAAAAGAACCCGACACTCCCGTGTTTTATAGGCTGGACTGGAATCGTCAGGAGAATGAATTAACGTGGCACGTGATCTATGGCATCGACCGCGACACCGCCAAACTACGCGTAGCCGTAAACGCAACCACCGGAGAATTCTCCAGAGTAGAGAAGTAGAAATCCAGACATAAAAATCCAAACAATGGAGCGCCGGGCGTCCCCGCCCGGCCAAACAAATCTGTCGTCCCGAGCGAAGGACATTTACGCGCCTCCCAATGCAACCTCGTACTCACTCTTAACCAGTCCACTTGGATAAGAGTGCGTGCCCACATGATGGAGCCGCAAATCGCGCGACAAGCTCCCGAATAGCGGAATTCCATCTCCGATAAGTACAGGCACGCGAGTAATGATCAGGCGCTGAACGAGGCCAGCGCGTAGAAATCGTTGAATCGTGATGCCACCGTCGACATAAAGGTGATGGGCGCCGCTGGCCTCAAGTTTCGAAACGATCTCCGCCGGAGAGCCAGCCATCTGCTCCACTACACCTCCGCGAACAGCAGAAAGATCGAGCGCCCGGCTGCTTAGGACCACCACCCGCTTGTCACCGTACGGCCAACTTTCATACGCCAGGACTGTTTCGAAGGTCTTGCGGCCTATCACAAGCGCATCGACGCTTGCCATAAACTCGACGTAGCCGTGAGGCTCCCCGCCGCCAGCCGGCAAAAAGTCGAGATCGCCATTTGGGCGCGCGATGAACCCATCGACACTCGTCCCGATAAACACAGACACCGTCATCGTGGAACCTCACTGCGGCATGCCAACAACCCAAGTCGCAGAGTCTCTAGATTTCGCTCACTGCGCTTTTCCCAACTTGGCCAGCGAAGAATGCACATCCTTCGCCAACGGCCCCTCTGGAAGAATCTTCAGATATTGCTCAAAGTATTTCCGAGCCTCCGCTTTGTCCCCCAGTTTTTCCTCACAGACTGCGATACGATAACTCGCCAGCGCATCCCCATTCTTGTAATAAAGCGCTTCCTTATATCGCTCGAGCGACGCACGATAGTTCTTGCGCTTGAAATAGAAATCGCCCACTTCCATATCCTTTAGCGCCTTCATCGGGTTCCACGGATGAAACTCCTGCACCCCCGAAGCATCCGCAACTTCGCTCCCCTCCAGATCCTCAACCGCCCCCTGGCTGGCAGGATGATTCTTGGCGTCGTCCTTAGGAGCGCTCACATCAATCTTGGTGTCGCGGCTCGAACTCTCCTCCGCCTCGCGGTTCCGATCCGCCGCCTTGGCCGCCGCAGCCTTGTCAGATACAGTCTTATCCGCAGACGAGCTATCCTGGGCCACCAAAACGCCCGCCAGCAGTACAAAAAACACAATCAGTAATTGATTACGCACGCCTCTATTGTATCGCTATGAAGCAGAATCGACGCCGAAGCTAGCTAGTGAAATCGAGTTTCATTGCCCCACCAATCCATTCCCCATGACAAAAATCAGGCCGCCCACAAGGGGCGGCCTGGTTTGGCAAAACCCTCCAGGGAGGAGGGTCAAAGTTTAAGAAACCTACATCGACGGCGGAGCCGCAGCTGCCGACGGGCTCTGACTACCGCTCGCAGGCACCTGCGCCGGGGCGGTCCCAGAGCCGGTAGTATTCGTCATCAACCGAATATCCACGCGGCGGTTTTTGGCGCGGCCATCAGACGTCTTATTCGACTCAACCGGCTTATCCTTGCCCAGCCCGATCAAGTAAATCTTGTAAGCGGGAACACTCTTCTCCGCCGCCAGATACTGAATCACGGCATTGGCGCGGCGCTCGCTCAAGTTGTAGTTATAGTCCGCGCTGCCGACCGAATCCGTGGCTCCTTCGACCGTGATGATGTAACCCTTGGTCGTTGCAACGCTGGCCGCGAGTTGGTCGATCGCCTCACGCGCATCTTTGGTCAAATTGTCCTTATTGAAGCCAAAATGCACGGCGGTCTCGACGACTGGACGGTAGTTATCCAGGTTGACGACGGTGTTCGTCAGACTATCGACGCGCTGGGTGGCTCCGTTCGCCGCCATCTGTGCCTTATCGGCCTCGCTGCCAGCTGTCAGCGCCTTCTTGTCCGCTTCCTCAGCATGCGCCTGGACCGCCTGAATTCCGGCCTGGGCGCGCTGATCGACGTCCTTGATGTCTCGGGAATTCTTCGCCGTCATGTCGTCAAGTTCATTCGTTTTGTTGATCAGCGGCGTTGTCTGATTCCGTACGTAGTTCTTGGTTGTGCATCCAATCGATGCGACCATGGTCGCCGCCAGAGTTAATGCCAACGGTAGGGTCAACGAAGTGCGATTCATAGTGGTTCGGGGCTCCTTGCCCAAGTATTGCTCTTCCAAATCCTCTAGATGTCAGTCAGATCCACACAGCCAGTAAATTGGACCCGCTCATTACTAAAGCACGGGGGATGCCATTCAATATTCCCAACTTCCGCTACTAAACCATTATATATCAATATGTTGGATGCGCAGCGCGGTCCACGCACAAAACTTGCACACGAGCAATCATGCTATGAACCGTAGAAATTTTATACTCTGCTCTTGCCAGCTCGACCTTCAAGCCCTCTCGCAAGGCAGCCTTTCGAATCGCCGCCCCCAACGTTATAGACGCCGCGCAAGCCAGCCGGGTTGTCAAATCTCTAGTACTCAGGCCAGTAATCAGCAACGGCAACCTACATCGCCGCCGGTACCCGAATCCCCATCGCCCCCAGAACCCGAATCAACTCCCGCCGAACCACCGCAGCCGTAGTCAGCAGAAACCGTTTCCGGGCCTCGTCCGCCTCGCTCAATATGGGATGCCGGTGATAGAACACGCTAAAAAGCTGAGCCAACCGGAAAGCATGCTTGGCCAGATAAGCTGGCTCGGTAGCAGCAATGCACTGCCCCACAACATGAGAAGTCTGAGCTGCCGCCAGCCAAAGTTCCCAAATCTCGTCGCCAGCTTCGCCGCCAAAAAACTTGCCAAACTCCTCGGTAGAGACGTGGCTAGCCGCGTCTTCCCCACCCCCATCCCTACCCCGCGTTTGTAAATAATCCCCGGACCTGTCGCGGCAAAACTGCGAAGGATCAAGCCCACCCTTGCGAAAAATATTCGAAGCCCGCACCACCGCATACTGCGCGTAAGGCCCCGTGTCTCCCTCAAAACTCAACGCATCCTTAAAATCGAAAGCAATCACCGAAGGCTTAGTAAATTTCAGCATGAAATACCGCAGCGCCCCAATTGCAATCTGCGTAGCAATCTCGCCGCGCTCCGCCGCACTCAACTCCGGATGCCGAGAATCCACTTCCTTCCCTGCCGAGGCAATCAACGCATCGAGTAGATCGTCCGCCTTAACCCCAAATCCTTTGCGGCCCGAAACCTCAATCCACGGGCGAGCTTTATCTTCCTCGCTAAGCGTGTATCCCAACTCCGCGGCGCAGCGCGGAGTCAGCGCGACCATCTCATAAGAAAAATGCGTGTAACGATCCGCAGCCTCATTGTGGCCAAGTCCGCGCAAAGCCTCGATCACGGTATTCTGCGCCTCAGACTGCCGCGCATCGATCACGTTATAAATTTCCGCCACATCACCGAAGTGAGGATGATTCTTCTCCCCATCAGTGGTCGATATCCAGCACTCGTGATCATCGGGATAGCGAAAAAAATTCCGGTATCCAAAATCGCGCCCCAGCAGCCCAAACTTCCACATGTGGTAAGCAATATCTTTTCCCACATACCCGACCGTCCCGTTCGACCGCACAATAACCTTCTGATCTTCCTCGGAAATTCCCCCCTCATCGGCTTCGTGGCTTTCCCCTGTGCGCCCTTCCCCGGTGCCCTCTGTGCTCCCTGTGGTTAAAGGTTTTGACGTCCCCGCCCGCCGCATAACCCAACATCCCTTATTCTTCCCGGAAGACTCATAAGTAAGCACCCCCGCTTCCTTCAACTTCCCAAAAGCCGCATCCCAAAAACGGAGGTGAAGTATCTCGCTCTCCCGCGGCAGAAAGTCGTACTCAATATCCAGCCGCTCCATAGTCTCAAGATGCCGCTTAAGCACCGCCACAGAAATCAAATCGGCAATCGCCGCCGTCTCGCTATTCCCTTCCTCAATTGCATGAAGCGTGTCCGCCCTCACCTTCAAATTTCCCTTGTCTTCGGCGTACCATTGCGAAACCCGCGCATACACATCCCAGCACACATAATCAAACTGCGGAGCCGAAGCCAGCGCCTCGATCTGAGCCCGCGACTTCTGCTCAAGGTGCATGAATCCAACCACCACATCCGCGACCTGCACTCCGGTATTGTCGATGTAGTTCTGAACATCCACTTCCCGGCCCGCCACCCGCAGCAGCCGCACAAACGTGTCGCCAAGAATGGCATTGCGTAAATGCCCAATATGCGCCGCCTTGTTGGGATTAATGCTGGAATGTTCAACCAGAACTTTTCCAGGAGGAACCGCCGCCACAGGCTTGAAGTCGTCAGCAACCGCCGCTGCCAGCTCAGCTCGATTCACCCGAACATTGATATAGCCGCCGCCCGCTACTTCGAATTTTTCGAAGCCCGGAAGAGCGCCGATGCCCGCTACAATCTCCTCCGCAATCTTGCGCGGAGCCTTGCGAAGCTTCCGCGCCAACTCAAAAGCAAGCGGCAAAGCGTACTCGCCAAACTCAATCTTCGGCGGCTGCTCCACAACAATATTTGCGTTTTCCAGCCCATAAGTGCGAGCCAGAAACTCGCGCAAATGCTCGATCAGACGCAGTTCCAGATATCGATACAAGATTGCCCTCTAAACTATTGAAGAAACAGTGATTCTAACAAAGTCCCAAATCATCGCTGCGTTTGACGGAGGTAGCCCGGTTCCCTATGATGAACTTTCGCACGGCGACGGCAAAATCCTGACACAGAGGACACAGAGACTAATCACAAATTAACAATTCCAACAATCGCAAGGCCCAGTTTCCCCGTGATCCCTGTGAAACCTCCGTGCCCCCTGTGGTTCAAGCTTTTGAATTAGATCCTATGCGCATAGCCTACCTCGACTGTTTCTCCGGTATTAGTGGCGACATGTTTCTGGGCGCGCTGCTAGATGCCGGAGTGTCAACAAAACTCCTCGAAGACACGGTGGAAGCGCTGAATATCGGCGCAAGGCTAGAGATTTCGCGAGTGCAGCGCGGAGGAATATCTGCAACCAAGGTCGATGTCTACGTCAACGGTGAAAAAGATCTGCCGCGCGAAGTTTACCTGGAACAAAATAAAAAATCCCAAGAGCGTGATCATCATCGCGACCATGAACACAGCCACACTCATTCGCACGACCATGGCCACAACCACAACCATGAGCAGGAGCCTGTGTGGTCGCGGGGCTCTGCCCCGCCCCAGACGGGGCAAAGCCCCGTCACCACACAACCGGTTGCTTCGTCACATAGCCACTCTCACGGCCGCGGGCTAACTGAAATTCGTGCCATCATCCAGAAATCAGCAATCAACGAGGCCGCGAAAACAACCGCAATTAAAACCTTTGAAGCCCTGGGCGAAGCCGAGGCCGAAATTCACGGAACCTCCATCGACAAAGTCCACTTCCACGAAGTAGGCGCGGTCGATGCCATGGTCGATATCGTCTGTGTCGCCGTAGGAGCCGAATCCCTGGCCATCGACGAATGGATCTGCTCTCCGCTCAACGTAGGCGGTGGCACCGTAAATTGCGCGCACGGGACATTGCCCGTACCAGCGCCGGCCACTCTGAAATTGCTTGGCAACGCGCCCGTGTATTCCTCCGGGCCGCAAGTCGAACTGGTAACGCCCACCGGCGCGGCCATCGTGAAAGTACTAGCCACCCGTTTCGCATCCTTTCCCACGATGAAAATCGTAAGAGCGGGATACGGCGCAGGCACAAGAGAATTTCCCCAGCATCCGAATTTGCTCAGGCTAACCATCGGAGAATCCGTGGCCGCTGCAGCGAATACGACGACAGCGACATCCCCAGCGACATCCAATGACAGCATCATGGTGCTGGAAGCAAATCTCGACGACCTCAGCCCGCAAGTGCTGGCCTACGCCATGGAACGCTTGCTCGCCGCGGGAGCCCTGGATGTTTTCAGCATTCCAGTGCAGATGAAAAAAAATCGTCCCGGAGCTTTGCTCACCGTCCTATCAAAAGTAGAAGACGCGAATCGCTTGGCTAAATTAATCTTCGCCGAGACCACAACTCTGGGTATTCGCCGCCGCGAAGAGCAACGCCAAACGCTCACGCGAAGATGGGAAACGGTTGATACCGCGTGGGGTCCGGTGCGAATGAAGATCGCGAATATGAATGGCAGCATTTCAAACTACGCGCCCGAGTACGAAGACTGCCGCAAGCTGGCCGAAGAAAATCAAGTCCCTCTTCGCACCGTAATGCAGGAAGCACTTCAGCAATACTTGCGCAGCG
>JGI12635J15846_10005880_pt1 | contig 10567 bp, 9 predicted proteins | sample BlaSpr_A8_OM2_M2_FD_15846 | JGI IMG/M metagenome (IMG submission 15846) | reverse complement strand
GGGGAGCCTCCTTGGTGTCTCTGAATCAGCGTCTGCTGAGTTCAGCTTTTTTACACCAAGCGCTCCTCCTTCGACCTATACATTCAAACTAACCAGGTAAGTGAAATCGAATCGGTAAACACAAGCGCGTTTGTCGGTACTAATCCGGCGGACGAACCGATAACTTCCGGTTTGCCCGTCATTCGCCCACCATCCGCGGCACGCCGCCGAGTGACTCGTCGGCCCTTCCGACCTTCTTCAGTCGGAAATACTCGTTCTGGCTGCGAAAGATTTACCACACCTCACCTGACAACTTGGTTCAACTCTCCTCCTGAAATGGTCATTTGCCATGCATTGTCTTGAGCTTGGCGACGCTCCAGCGCGTTAACTCATCGAGCAGATCAGGCGTGGTGAGAAATGCGGGCAACGCAGACCATCCGGTTGGGAGGCCACCAGGATCAGGCAGAAGCGAATGGCTCACGCCTGGATAAATGCGCACGGTGACATCCGAGTTGCCGCCGTCGCGCATTGCCGAAGCGATTCTCTGCGCCGAGCGNACCGGGACCGTCGCATCCGCCCCACCCTGAATGATGAGCGCCGGACAGCGCACTTGGNGATCGTATTGGATGGGATCGATCGTGAGGAAACTACTTTCGTGCGCCGAAAGATCTTTCAAGGCGTCTTCTAGCTGCTTCGCGAACTCTTTCTCTCGATCGGCTTCAGGAATCCTCGGATTCTCGATGATGGNCTGCTCCACTTGATACCGAGCGACCTCCATTCCAGGAACCCCGGGACCTGCGAGCGTAATTAGACCGGCGATGGAAGNATCTTTTGCAGCGACCATCGGGGCGATCAANCCTCCTTCGCTGTAGCCAACCAGCATGATCCGCTTTGGATCAATGCCGGACTGCGCGCGCAGCCACGCAACTTCGGTCCGTACATCATCGGCTTTATCGAGGCTTGTGAACTTTGCATTATCACCGGTGGACTTGCCGATGCCACGGTCATCAACCCGCAAAACTGCTATGTCCGCGCGAGTCAGAGCGTCGGCGATATCGCGAAATGGCATCCAGGGCGCATCGCCATTGTTGCGTTCGTGTGGCGAAAGACCCGTGATCAACACGGCAGCGGCAATGTTGTCTTTGTGCACAGGAACGGTGAACGTGCCCGCCAAAACGTGGCCTTGGGGGGCGCGGATCCTCACGTCCTGCGCGCTATAGGCCTTGTCCGGCGGCGCGGAGTATGGCAGCCAGGGCAGATAATCGTTCTCGGAATAACTGGCGCGGCGTTCGATGACCACGCCGTAGCCCGGTAGAGTCGCCGACAACATGCAACCGTGTTCATTGGTAAGCACCAGGTATTTCCTGTCCTGGTAGCCGACAACCCAGTCCGTGGGATCAACGCGCTCAACCGTGATTTCCGGCCGTGAGTCACTGAACAACGACGCGCCGGGAATCGTGGATAACGGTTTGTCCAGAATGCGCGCGCGCACAATAGCCTGCTCGATGGAGCTTGGGATCCGTGGTGACCAGTAAATCGCGCCTTCACCCAAATCCTGCGCGGCCTTTGTCAGTTCGCCTTCTTCGCCGGATGTGGAAATTGCCGCGGAAGAGTGAGCCGCCGTCTCATCCGGTCGCAAGTCGATCATCGCGTCGATAGTGTGCGATTGTGTCTCGACCACGCGCGTGTGCATTCGAGTGGCTGTGCGATCAACCCAATCAACGGCGGCCAGCCTGCCCTGCTCGAAAGTGAGGAAAGCGGCAGACCCACAGCGGGGAATTCCGGCGTCTGGCGCCTTCACCGCTTGAGCGGCCGCTAGCCGCGGGGGTTGGTCGATTCCGAAGACAGCACCGGCCAGCACAGCCACACTTGCCGTAGCACTTCGCATGAGCCAGACACTCTTCATTGTTTTTTCCTTCCTCGTGTCCTTCGCTTTCTCGGTTTCGCCACTCCGCCGACTTTGTTGCGATGGTCTAAGGGCGTGAGAATCACGGTCACGGCATAGAGACGGCCGTGCCCGCGAGGCGAAGAAACTTCTCGCGCTAATCTCTTTATGCGGTGATTCAACTGGGCAAGCTGCGCGCGCGTAAGGCGCCCAACCTTGCGCAAGGACCAGAGTTCCCGGTGTGCGCCGGAAACGAGAACGTTGCCCGGCCGAAACGATCGCCTGAAATCACGGATTGCCAGGCGCAGCATGGACGCAGCAATNGTGGATACAGCTTTGCGATTTGCGGCGTCACGCGGCGCGTATTGCACCTGCAATTCCGGGGCAGTGGTGCGATAGAGCGCCTCTTTGCCGCCGGGCCGCGCGCGGTACCCGGCGTTTCTCAGCAGGCCAACTCGGGTGAGCGTGCGCAGATGAAAATACAGAGAGTCGGCCGGCCTGCCCAGCGCTGCGGCCAACTCAGCGACGGAGACGGTGCCCATTTGCTCGAGCACGTCCACAATTTCCTGGCGCGCAGCCGCCGCCAAGGCCGCTAATTGTTTGTCGCTGCGAATCAGATATGCCCGGCGTTTCGCCATACCTTCATGCTAGCACACTGTTGAATATTCGTACGAATATTCAACAGTGAGGGACAACGATGAGCCTCTCGTCAGTGAGGCCGACAGGTCATTTCATGCGACGGATTGCGATACGGCGTGAGTCGTCGGCAAACCGGAAGCAGTCTGTCCTGGTTCGGGATCAGTAACAGGAAGTCGGCTAGTGATGACTTTCGGGTGAAAAGCGTTTGCAGGATCGGAGTGAAGCCCGGTTGTTTCCGAGGCTTCAGGCAATTTGGGGTAACACACACTTTGGACCTGAATGGAATAGCGAGTGGCGCCGCGCGCTGCGCGTTTGCAGCGATGCGGTATTCCCTGTCTACTTCAGCCTCGCGATACCAACCGGGGAGCTTTCGAACGTCGAGATGCAAGCGATCATCAAGGAAGCGGGCGCCCCCGAACGATTCGGCTCCGAAATTCTCCGTCTCGCCAAACAATTGAGGCCAGATGGAAAAAGCAAAGCTGCTCCGTTCATGGTTCGACTCCAAGACTATACGACAGCGGGGATTACCATTGACCAGATCGGACCGATCATCTCAGTCCTCTTCGATATTGGTGATCAGTTGATGGGTCCAGAGGACGCGAGCACGGGGATTTTTGATTTAGGTGTGGACGTGCAGATTGGGAGAGTCGTTTGGCAGTTGCTGAAACGAGCGGAACCTCCGAAGCGGTTTGAAATACTGAAGGAGCGCTCTGAAATCGTTAAGTGCCGCCAGCTCAAGCGTTTTCAGATTTTAGATTGAACCTCGCCAAGGTTCAGGCTCTGACTCGGCGTTCGCAGCCCTCAAGTTGCAACCTTCGATCTACGTGATATTGAGAATCACATGGACGTTGGATTTAGTCTTGAAGTGAGCCGGTTTTTGCGGATCCTTACGGGACTCCTGAGCTCTTAGTAGCCCACCCAAAATACAAGGTATTTTCATATCCGGAAAATCGTTCCGCGCCTCACTGTGATCTTTTGCGGCCCCCCGGTACCTGCCACATATCCAGTAATCCGACGATCTGTTGTGAGACGATCGCGCATCCCGGAATCGGGGACGTGAGTCTCGGGCACTTGACATACAATGACTCCTTTCGAAATATCCTAGAAACATGAGCGAGTCATTGGCCAAAAGGCTCTCATCGTTTATCTTCCTTGCGCTCGCAATCAGCATGCTCGCCTTGAATGGCGCGACAGTTCCAGTCTTGAGCTCGCAAGATGCTCTCTCGCCGCCTGATTCTAGAGTCCACCGCCCCGAAGGTCACGAAAACCACTTTTTCCCTGTTGCAGTGTGGTATAGCGGCGGCAAAGCACGGGCACCGATGCTTGAGACGCTTACGCCGGATTCGCCGAGGATTTGGAAGGATGACCTCTCGAAGATAAAGCAACTCGGCTTCAATACAGTCCGCACGTGGGTTGAGTGGAACNTCGGCGAACCTGAAGAAGGCAACTACCATCTCGAGAATCTCGACTTATTGATGCGACTGGCCGACGAAGTTGGCCTGAAGGTTATCGTTCAGGTTTATGTCGACTCGGCTCCGGAATGGGTGGGGGAAAAATTTCCCGATGGGCGATATACAGCACAAGACGGGCAGCCGATCCCTTCTCAGGCAGCGCCCGGCTATTGCTTTGATCACCCTGGCGTGCGCAAGTCGATTCTCCTTTTCTTTCAGGAAGTGGCGAGACACGTGGCCGCGAATCCTGCGTTCTATGGGTGGGATTTGTGGAGCGAGCCAGCCGCGTTGAACTGGGCTCGTATTGGATACAAATCTGAGCCGATGTTTTGTTATTGCCCGAGCAGCCAGGAAAGATTCCGGAAATGGCTGAAAGAAAAATATTTGACACTCGATCGGCTCAACGAGGCTTGGCACAGGACATTCAGTGACTGGAGCCAGGTGGAACCGCCGCGTTACGGAACCATTCTTACGTACACGGATTTTATGGATTGGCGGGTCTACTACGGCTATAAATTGGCCGATGATTTGGGAATGCGCAATAAGGCGGTGAAGGCTGTCGATCCAGATCACGTGACGACCAGCCACGCGCCCAATCCTTCTCCGCTCGTGCGTACTTTAGCTGACCCATACGATCCGACCGATGATTTCCTCATGAAGGATTCGGTCGATTTTTTTGGGACGAGCTTCTACCCAAAACTCACGGCTCCTGAGCACAATTGGACATTGCAGCGGCAAGAACTGGCAATGGATCTCGCCGGCAACATGACTGGTGGACGGGGATTCTATGTTGGGGAATTACAAGCTGGGTATGGAGTGCACGGCACAGTCGTCGGTTCGCCGGTGACGGCTGACGACTTGGAGATGTGGACGTGGGGCATGGTGTCCCGCGGCGCTCGAGCTATCAACTATTACGCGTTTTATCCGATGAATGCGGGGTATGAGTCAGGCGGTTATGGATTGATCGCGCTGGACGGCACGCTCACGGAAAGGAGCAAGCACGCAGGGGAGATTGCCCGTCACATCGAGGAAAATTCTGAGCTGCTGTTGCAATCTCATCCGGAGCGCGCGGAAGTGGCGATCGTATTCAGTCCATTGAGTCCGTTGGTTGGTGGATACGATGAGGAAGATAGCCGTACGGCGATGCATAGAGCAGTGGCGGGCTACCACAGAATGTTTTTCGAGCGGAATCTGCGGGTGGACGTGCTCAGTTCTCGCGAACTCTCCCAAGATGACCTGGCGCGATACAAGCTGGTGATTGTTCCGTATCCTCTGATGCTGACGGGGGAAGAAGCGACAACATTGAAGGAGTACGTTTCCGCGGGGGGACATTTGTTTGTCGAAGCACGCGCCGGCTGGGTGGATGAACGGGGGCATGCTCAACCCAGAGTTCCTGGCTTTGGTTGGGACGAAATGCTAGGCGTCCGCGAACGACAATTGATCCCGCAAAAGGAATTCACCGTGAAATGGGGAGCTGTACAATTCAAGGCGATGACCTTCCAGGAACAATTCGAGGTCGAGAATCATTCCGCGCGACGGCTCGCCGTTACTGAGGACGGGACTCCTATTGCGTACGAAAACGAATACCACAAAGGCAGCGCGATCGTTTTGGGCGCCTTTGCGGGACAGGAAAATTATGAGCACCCGGTTGCGATGCATCCCCTTGCGGGATCATTGGCGCGCTGGGCGGGTCTGTCGGAACCAAGGCTTCGGGCCACGGGATCGGTCGGGCTTCGTCAAATGTATGGAGCGAATGGCCGGTGGGTATTTTTTTTCAATCATGGCGACAAGCCGGCATCAGTGGAGTTTTCTCGAGCGCTGGAGAGACCTGCTTCTAGCATTCGGGAGATCATGACCGGAGAAAAAGTCTCGGTTGCTGGGACTAAGTTGAATCTGAAAACGGATGTTCCGGCAAACAGCGTACGGGTTTACCGCATTGAGTTCTGAACGAACAAATTCAACGTGGCACTGGGAGGAATGATTGTGAGCGTTTCCAGGTATCGCGAACGCATCGCGGAAATTCTGGACCGAATGTGGACCACCCAGACGGTCATGATCGAGAAAGTTGCGTCAGCCATGGCGGAGTGCATTGGCCGGGGTGGTTTGGTGCATATGTTCGGCAGTGGGCACTCTGTTCTGCCGGTCCAAGACATGTTCCCGAGGTACGGTGCGTTTCCAGGATTTCGCCCGCTGATGGACATGCGGCTAATGTGGACGAATGTGACTGGCTCTGGGGGCGCCAAGGGTTTGCTCTGGCTGGAACGCCGCGAGGGTTACGCAGCCGTGCTGTTCGAAAACGAGCCAATTCGCCAGGGAGACGTGATGCTGGTCTTTTCCCATGGAGGTTTGAACGCTGCGGGAATTGAAGTGCTCCAGGAAGCCAAGAAACGCGGGCTAACAACCGTCGCTATCACATCGATGGACAATTATGGTAAGCGCAGCGCCACGCACTCGTCGGGGAAAAAACTGGCGGACGTTGCCGATTACGTGATCGACAACTGCGTGCCGGCGGAAGATGCTTTGGTCGAAGTACAGGGTTGGAAGGCCCCAGTGGCCGCAGGATCGACGGTGTCGGCGGTCACCATCGCCATGGCAATCATCGCCCAAGTCGCCGCTGATTTAGCGGCGCAAGGTAAGAATCCTCCCGTTTTTGTTTCGCCCAACGTCCCAGGCATACCGCCGGACAACAACCATCGCGTGTACGAAGAATACGAGCGTTCGCTGAAGCGATAGCCCGTGAGCCAAACCATACGACCGCGACTACTGTTTTTCAGCGCATGCGCAGGAATGCTTGTCTTCGGGATCGTTCTCGCGATTTTGGGAACGGTCTTTGGTCTGCCCGCGATGCGTGCGCGCTTGCAGATCAGTCTGGCGCAGCAAGGGACATTGTTTCTGCTGTTGTATCTGGGCATTTTCATTGCGTCCCTCTTGGTGGGCCCTCTGATCGACCACCTGGGGGCCAAAGTAAATCTGTTGACGTCCTCACTGATCGTTGCGCTGGCAATGATTCTTTTTGCAGGTGCGCATTCGTTTGCGGCTGCAAGTGGCGCCGCAATCTTGCTAGGGTTCGGGGGAGGCGGCTTAAACACTTGCACTAACGCACTGGTGTCTGACCTTTACGTCGAGCGGCGCGGACCGATGCTGAATCTACTAGGGATTTTCTTCGGCGTTGGTGCAATAAGCATTCCGCTGATGGCGGTGAGCATCGAAGGACGATTCACGATTCCTCAGTTGTTTATCTTCTGCGCTGTTCTGGCAGCTGTTTGCGCTCTCTGGTATGCACTGAGCTCGTTGCCCCCTGCAAAGGCGAATCAAGAGTTTTCCTGGCACGAACTTCTTGAGGTTGCGAAATACAACGGAGTGCTACCACTCGCCTTCATCTTGTTCCTGGAGTCGGGCAACGAGGCATGTATCGCTGGTTGGACCTCTACGTATGTGGACAATGCGGGTTATGCCCCGCGAGTTGCCACGCTGGTCTTAGCGGCGTATTGGGCCGCGCTCATGCTCGGTCGAATTTTGGCGTCGAGAGTACTGCAAGGAATCAAAAAGTCCCAGCTCGTCGTAGCGGCAGCGGTCTTATCTCTTGGAGGATGCGTAGTCCTGCTTTCCGCTCGATCGCTGGTCGCGTTATTTGCTGGAACGGCATTGATCGGACTGTCTTATGGACCGATCTTTCCGACCACATTGGCGATTGCGGGCGACCGCTACTCGCAGCGGGCGGGAACCGTATTCGGGCTGATGTTTTCGATTGCGCTCATTGGGGGCATGATGTTCCCCTGGGCCGTCGGGCAGATTTCGCAACAAGTGAGCGTTCGAGCGGGGATGATCCTGCCGGCAGTTGGGGCAATCGGCATCGTTGGATTATCTCTTGCGGTTTTCTTCGGGGAACGAGATTCGACGGCGCCGAGTACTAAGTAAATTCGTCATCATCGGTTTGAAGGGGAGTTAGGGTGTCGCACTTATTGGCGGTAGATCTCGGTGGCACGAAATGTTCTGCCGCAGTCGTTGACCGTAAAGGAAAGATTGTTTCGTGCCATACCGTGCCGATCGATGTCAGTTCTTCACTAGGACCGGTGTCTCAGATCGTGCAACTCGCTAAATATTTGGCCGGGTCCAATAAGCCGAAGGATGTTTATGCTGCGGCCGCAGTGGCGGTGCCGGGACTGGTTCGCCGCGATGGAACGGTTTGGGCTCCTAACCTCCCTGGTTGGGAACAGATGCCGTTAGGTAGGCATTTGAAACGTGCCCTCGGCATCTCGGTGCAGGTCGAAAGCGATCGTATTGCGGCCCTGCTAGGTGAGTGCTGGCGAGGCGCGGCACGGGGCGCATCCGATGCGATTGTATTGATGATTGGCACGGGGATAGGTGCCGGAATACTGAGTGGCGGACACGTCATTCGAGGAGCGCACGAGCTTTCGGGATGCGCCGGATGGCTCACAGTCACTGGCGAAGACCTGCCTGCGGCTCGGGGTTGCGGTGAGTTGGAATCTCTAACCGCCGGACCAGCCATCCCGAGAACCGCGCAGAAACGCCTACGCAATGGAGAGGAGAGCAGTCTCACAAGACTAGACGCCTCGAAAATTTCTGCGCACGATGTTGCGACTGCCGCCCGCCAGGGTGACGCGCTGGCATTGGACATTTTCGATCGTGCCGGTCGGCTTCTCGGACTTGCGATAGCTAACCTCGTTAGCCTGCTTGATCCAGAGATCGTGATTCTGGCTGGAGGAATGGCAGCGAGTGCCGACCTGTATCTTGACTCCTTGCGGAAGACGATCCTTGAGCGAGCACAGCCGCTCGCCGCAAAGAAAGTCAGGGTCGTCGTTAGTGAAATGGCAGATACCGTAAACCTGATCGGCTGTGCGCACCTAGCTCTCGAATCGGCCGGGTGTACCCGGGACACCGCGTCGAAGACAGCAACCTCGGCGAACGCGCGAAAAAGATCAAAAAGCTCACGGAATCAGAAGGAGAAACGATGAACCGGCGTTCATTCGCGCAATCTGTCGGTGGTGCCGCGCTATCCGCATTCGGCGGCTCGCATGTTTGGAAGGCTCCGTCAGACGGTACCCCAAACAGGATTATGGCGATTACGGCGCATCCTGGCGACGGCCTCTTCACTATGGGAGCGTCTTTGGCGCAGCAGATCGAGCGCGGAGGAGCCGCCACTCTGCTGAGCCTGTCGATGGGAGAGAGGGGGGCTCCGAAAAATATTCCCGTTCAGCAGTACGGAGAAATGCAGCACGTAGCCACTCAGAAAGCAATGCAGTTGCTCGGTGCTGACGCCATATTTCTTACGTATCCCGATGGCGAGATTCCATTTAACGAAGAAAGTTCGTTAGCGGTTTGCGACGTGATCCGTCAGCACAAGCCCGACGTCATTGTTACGCACTGGAGTGGAAGCTGGCACAAGGACCATCAGAATTGCCACTTGATTGTGCGGGACGCTATTTTCTATGCTGCTCTGGGAACGATGGAGAGAAGCCATCCGGCTCACTCTGTATCCGGACTGTTTTACGCCGACAACTGGGAGGATGCTACCAACTTCGTACCTGATACGTTCCTCGATATCGAAACGGTCTACGAAAAGTGGATGCAGGCGTGCGACTTCTATCCTATGTGGCGAGGTCAGACGGGCTTTTTTCGATACAACGACTACTACGCCGCCCTGTCCGTGATGCGTGGCTGCATTTCTGGCTTCAAGCACGCGGTGGCATTGATGTCGGACCCCGGCCAGCGAATCAGCCGCCCCTCCTCACTGTGATCGGTTCGATGCGCAGAAGCAAATTCGTCGTTATCAATGCGATATCGAGCAAGGCCGTGTTTGAAATTCAGTTGTTCCGTAAACTCTGGGTCAGATGTTGATTCAAGATCAGCGAGACTTGGTCGAGCTTCTCTTGAGAATAGCCGGACAGATCGGTGCCTCGGGGGAAGCATTGGATCCGCAAAGCCCCTGGCAATGCGGCACGAACGAAAACATCAGTCTACTCTTGCGTGGTTAACGGACATCTCTAACAGTGTCGGCTCTGTCAAACTGTTTTCGACGACACTTCTCCGTGCACTCCTGCGAGTTGTCTTGGTTGCTTCTTGGCCTCTGCTTCGATGACCACGGCTCGTTTGGTAATCTCTCGGTCGGTTTCGGTCCGACCTAAACATCTCTTCGATCTAAACTTCGACCATGATTACTTCTTCGAACTCCCTTTACAGGGAGTGGGAAGCCCAACCAAGTGGACAGTGTTACTTCGCACCATGTCCGGTACCGAGCTGTCCCACGTACGAACCGAACTCCATCGACGGTGAATACTCGCGGCCATTTCGCCACATCCAGTACAAACGCACTCCCAGCCTGCGGNCCATCGCGACCTTGGCAATGCTTCGATGCCGACGCATCGCCAAGTGCAAGTACCGACGTCGCCAGTCCGCGGCCGATGTCGTGGTATTGAAGGGCCCAGCCGGTTTTCTTGCGCTGCTGACGGGACCCGTTTGGGTTAGTTGAGTCCCAAAAATGTGCAATTCTTCGTATACCCGAAAAACACGCCTGCGGCAGGTTGGGAACGGAATCGCCGCGATGTGGCACATGATTGCATAACAATGTCGGCTCCTCGACCCGAGTAAACTT
>JGI12635J15846_10005879_pt1 | contig 10569 bp, 8 predicted proteins | sample BlaSpr_A8_OM2_M2_FD_15846 | JGI IMG/M metagenome (IMG submission 15846) | reverse complement strand
AAAATTCTTCTGTTATTGTTTGGTGCTCTCAAAACGAGCGATTACCTCCGCGACCATGTCGGGCGTGCCCGTTTGCTTCAGGTCCTGCATTCCAAGGGCGCGAGTCCGCTCCCGACCCAGAATCAGTCCGCGGTCATTCCACCGTCAACCGCCAGGGATGCGCCGATGATGTAAGACGCCCTGTCAGAGGCAATGAACGTGATGGCATTTGCAATTTCTTCCGGAGTGCCAATGCGCTTATTGGGAACTTGCGCGTCAAGGAAATTGGCTTTGTTCTCCTTTGTTTGCGCAAAGTGGTTGAACATTCTGGTTTCCACCGGGCCGGGGCCAACGATGTTGACACGAACGCCTGTGCCGGCGAGTTCGAGCGCCGCCGACTTGGTAATGCCTTCGACAGCGTGTTTGCTGCCGACATACGCGGCCGCACTCGGGCCGCCGACTTTGCCGTACGCAGACGAGATGTTAACGATGCTGCCTTTGCCTTGCCGAAGCATGGCCCGAATCTCGTACTTCATGCTGAGAAGCACACCCAGCACATTTGTGTCGAAGATAGCTTTGTAGTTGTCGGTGTCCGCGTCTGCGGTGGACTCGGGATTGCCCACCGTGCCCGCGTTATTGACGGCCACGTCGAGGCGGCCGAAACGAGCGATGGTCTTGTCGACGAGGTTTTTGACTTCCTCTTCATGCCGCACATCGGTGCGCAGAAATTCGGCTTCCGTGCCGAGTTTGCGAAGCTCAGCGGCAAGCTTCTGACCTTCATCGTCGTGGCGCCCGGAAACAACGACCCGAGCTCCTTCCTTCGCGAAAGCCTGGGCGGTGGCCCGACCGATGCCTGTGAGGGCTCCGGTAATTAAAACGACTGGTGAACTCATAGCAATGTCCTCCTTGAGCTGGAGCCCATGCAGTTTAGGCATGTCTGACGATCCGCCAAATGCTGCCTGCGGGACAACTCAGAACACTCAGTTGGATGGCGAAGTCAGGCATTCGTAGCGCGATTCGAGCATACTTTGTTAAGCTGGCACCGATGCCTGTCGAGTATGGGAGCAAAGAATGGAATTACGACACCTTCGCTATTTCGTCGCGGTCGCCGACGCGGGAAGTCTGACGGTCGCGGCAGCACAGAGGCTGCACACCTCACAACCTTCCTTGAGCCGGCAGATTCGAGATCTTGAGAGCGAGCTAGGCGCGCAACTGCTGACGCGCCGCGCTCGCGGGATCGAGCTGACCCCCGCGGGTAGAACCTTTCTCGACCACGCGCGCTTGGTGCTATCGCAAGTAGACGCGGCAACCGAAGCGGCCCGCCGGGTCGCCCATCCTAGCAAGCCTTGCTTCACCATGGGATTTCTAACCGGGCACGAATTGAAGTGGATGCCCGAGGCCATGCGGATCTTGCGCGACGAGCTGCCTAACATCGACGTGATGGTATCGAGTCAATATTCTCCGCTGCTGGCGGACGGCTTGTCGAAAGGAAAAATCGATGCGGCCTTTCTTCGGCCGGAAAGAGGTTTGCCCGAGCTCGCGTACCGTGTTCTTGTCAAAGAGCCCCTGATGGTAGTTCTACCCAATGACCACCGTCTCGCAGCCCTCAAAGCCATCAGTCCGAAGGATCTGGTGGGCGAAACATTCGTGATTGTATCGAACACGGCTCCTGTGCTGCGGGCGGTCATCGACAAGTATCTCAAACGCTCAGGAGTCAATATCACCCCGAAGCACGAAGCGGACCACATCGCCATGGGAATGTCCTTGATAGCGTCGACAGGCGGCGTAGGGTTGTTACCCGCTTACGCACAAAACTTTCTCCCTACGTCGGTGACGAGTCGTCCTCTCAAAGGCGATGCGCCAACTGTCGATCTGGTCCTCGGCTACAAGAAGTCGAACCAATCGCCCGCCCTAAAGCTATTGCTTTCGAGATTGGACGAGTTGGTCGCTCGCGCGTCAAATAAGACCCGATAAAATTCAAGATCGTACCCGGGAAGTTGCCTATTTCGGCGGATTCTTCCGAGGATTTTTGGCTGCGGTACGGCTGAAGCGATGAGCTGAGCAAATCGCAGCTCGTTGCGCACCTCACTTGTTCATTGACGCCCATCCTGCTGCGATTGTTGCGGTCCATCGCATCCCGCGACGCAGGGTTCGGTCCACCAAAATTGTCATTCCGTTTCAGGATTTAACACTAGCCTTCGCACCCCGGTCGAGTGCCAAGAGGAAGTCGGCGGATGGGAAGCGTTCCTTCATGGCGTTAGTCAGGCTTTCGGAATCTTTGGCTTTTGTGATTTCTTCTTCAAAAGCCAATAGATAGTTTTTGAGTAAAATCCGCGGCGGTACCGGCGTCAAGGGCAGCTCGAACCTTGCTATGTCCAGGGATAACAACCGAGGGTTTCAGCTCCCTGATCTTATTTATCGAGTTCAACCATTTTCCTCTGGCCCTACGGTCGGTTTCTGCAGTGTAGAGGTGCATGTTGCTGAACAACGTCGCCGGCAATGAGAATTCTCTGCCCAGGAATCCAAAGCATCGTGTTTTCGTCGGTGTCGCCTTGGACCGAATTGAGCGGACGTGTATCCCGGTGCGATGGCATGCAGTTAGCGTTTCGTCGTGAACGACCTGCGAGGCGCGCGCAGCGCGGCTAAGCGCCTGAATTCAGAGGGGAGACCAACGTACCAGCGGGGGATTGGGCATTTTCCGAATATTTGGCCACCTGCTCGATCGCGTGCACTACGAGGTCCGGCTCCTCCTGCATAATCCAATGATTGCTGTTCTCGGCCAACACGTGTTGGCCGAAGGGCAGGCGCGCGGCCATCGCCAGATGTTCTTTACGGCGACCCTCGGGCGCAGTACGGGCAGACAGAATTACCGTCGGCTTATCACAAAAGCGATCGAGCTGACCGACGCGCGCGGCGCTGACAGGCAGGTTTTCCAGCTGGCTCGCGATCGTAAGAGCGAACTTCGGTTGTACCCAGAACACCGATGCCATTGCTTTCTCGTTTGTGGGAAGGGCGGAAAACCAGGGACTCGAGACCGAACCGGATTGGTTGGGTGTGCCTCGGCTGATCAGGCGCACAAGAAAACCTGCCGGTTTCTTTGCGCCGGTCGTCAGAAGAAAGGCCACCAACCGAATCAGTCCAATGCGTGAGAGCAGGGCCGCCCGCCGGCACACTTTGGCGCCAATGCGTGTCAGTTTCCGGTCGTGCTCCGAAGGCGGATTCCACTCCGCCGGCGCTACCGGATCTACCAGAACCATTCCCGCGACTGCTTCCGGAAACTTCGCGGCAAACAGCGGCATGGTCAAACCCCCGAAGGAATGTCCCACCAGAATGTAGGGAGGAGGTATCGCCGCACGCTCCAGCAACGCCTGCAACTCGTCGACGATCCGGTCTGCGGTACGCGGCATTGGGCCTAAATCGCTCCAACCCAGCCCGGCCCGGTCATAACTGACAACGCGAAAGGATTGGCTCAACTCGCGTTGGAGTTCCGTCCAACTCAAAACGGTAGACATGAGCCCCGCTTCCAACAAAATCGTCGGACGGCCCTGTCCCGATTCAAGCAGATGAAGACGATGACCACCAACGTCGACCAGCTTGCCCGGTGGCGGATGGACTTTGCCGTCTCTACGTGTTCCCAAAGTCTGATAGACCAGACCTAGAAGTGCGCCCAGTAGAGCGATGCCCAAAAGCCAAGCGGCTATTTCGATCAACTTCGAGCCTCCTAAGAAATAATCCTCGATTGCTTAGATGACTTTGCCTTGAAGCTGGCTATGTAAATCCCCGGCCACACGAAAGGCCAGTTCGACGCAGTCGCCTATGGACCGGCCCCTCAGAAAGTTGCCTACGACATGCAGGCTGGGAAGCGCACGCAAAACGCCCTCGATCTCCGTTACTCGCTGCGCATGCCCAACGTTGTATTGCGGGAGTGCCTGTGGTTCTTTCCACACCACCCGATCGACGGGACCGCCCGTGATTCCCAGTGTTTTCGCGTTTTCGGCTTCTACTGTCTGAGTACAATCCTCCTCGCTCGCGCTGCTTCTGGCAAAACTTGCCAGTATCACTTTGTCCCCCGGCGCGCGCTGAGGAAAAAGAGATGAATTCCAAAACGTACAGATCGTTTGCAAACCCTCCCGGCGGGGAACCATGAACCCAAATCCATCTAGGGAGTTCGCCACCTTGGAACGGTCGTAGGCAGAGGACACAACGCACATCGGAGCATATTCGATAGCCTTCAGATGGCTAGCAAGTTGCGGCAGGGCGTTTGCTAGGAGTTGCGCCGCAACGAATGCCGGAACTGCTAAAGTCAGATTTTCTGTTGTGAGTTTTTCGCCGTTGGCCAAGTCTATTTGCCAGTTGGCATTTGATGAGCCATTTGTGTTTTGTAACAGTGAAACACCTGTGACCCCGGCTTGGTACCTGATCTCAGGTTGAAGTTCCTCCGCGAGTTTTTCCGGCAGCGTGCCCATCCCCGAGGTGAAGGACCCCAGCGACGGAAGCTCGTCCGTGACGTACAACGCATTATTCTTTGCACGCTCTTTCCCGCGCGGGGGTGAACCATCCGACGCGTGCACCTCACGCTTGGATTTGCGTGCGCGAAGCGCACCCCGCACAAGGCTACCCTGGCTTCGTTCCCACTCCACCAAAGCGGGAAACGCGCTCTTCATGCCCATCTTGCAGGCGTCGCCCAAAAAGATCGTGGAGATAATAGGATCGACCAGATTGTCCAAAACTTCCTCGCCGAACTTTCGGTGAACGAACTCGGCCAAACTTTCCTCTTGGATAGGAGGTTGCGAAGAACGGAGGGCCTCCGTGAGGATCCGGAACTTGGATCCGGCTCCAACCAGGCGCGTGGTGACTAGCCCTTTTGGTGAGAACGGAGCCGGCTGCAGCCGTCCGTGCCGGAAAATATACCGTTTTGCCTTCGGATCGCCCGCTACAAATTTTCCTTCCAGATTCAGCTCGTGCACCAGCTGCCAAACCGAAGTCGGAAATCGCGGGCATTGCGGACCGGTTTCGAATAAGTAACCATTCCGGCGAATCGTCGCAATTACGCCGCCTGCGCGTTCACTCCTCTCCAGGACGACGCACCGGATTCCCAATTTCTTGAGGCGATGGGCGCAAACCAACCCAGAGATTCCCGCTCCAATTACGACAACTTTTTCCGTGTATCCCACAGTAGCCAAAGCCTATCCAACCTCTGGGAATGTCACTGGCGTGTGCCAGGCATTCATACTTCTGCCAGAATAGATGTTCGAGACCCCCGTGGAGTCACTGCTTCATTTCGTAACAAGCTACGCGGCACAAGGCGACCAGATTGCTGTGCGGCAGCGGCGCGGCTATCGCATGGAAAATTGGACTTATGCGCGCATTGCCGGAGAGGCAAACCGTCTGGCCAGAGAGCTGGAGGCTCGCGGAATTGCGAAAGGCGATGCGGTCCTTCTGTGTGGGGAAAACTCCGCAGAGTGGATCATCGTCTTTCTCGGATGCCTGCTTCGTGGCGTCGTCGTCGTGCCGATTGATCATGCTTCTCCGATGGAGTTCGCATGCCGTGTGGCTAAAGAAGTAAGCGCAAAACTTATTTTTCGGTCGCCTGCCCTTAAGGAGTGTTCCACTATCCCGTCGATCTCACTGGGGTCCCTCACAACACTCACAGCGCGACACGAATCTTCCCCCTACGCCTCGGCACCGCTTTCGCGCCAAGACGCCTTGGAGATCATCTTCACCTCCGGCACGACGGCGGAGCCGCGCGGCGTGGTGATTACGCACGGGAATGTTCTTGCGAACATCTTGCCCCTGCAGGGCGAAATCCAGAAGTATCTTCGCTATGAAAAGCTTGTCCACCCGATCCGCTTCTTGAACCTGCTTCCGCTCAGCCACGTGTTCGGCCAGATGCTGGGCGTGTTCATTCCGCCCATGCTGGCGGGCACTGTGGTTTTCCTCGATTCCCTCAGACCCGCGGAGTTCGTGGACACGATCCGGCGGGAGCGGGTGTCGGTCCTGGTCGCGGTTCCGCGTTTCATGGAATCCCTCCAACGAGAGGTGGAGCGGCAACAGCAACGCGATGGAAAAATGGAGCAGTTTCAGCAGGATTTGGCTCGAGCAGACGGGCAGCACTTTCTTCGCCGTTGGTGGAGGTTCCGGCGTATACACGCGCGGCTTGGCTGGAAATTCTGGGCCTTCATCTCCGGCGGAGCGGCGTTGCCGCAGCAGGCGGAGACGTTTTGGAACCGATTGGGATACGCCGTGATTCAGGGATACGGAATGACGGAAACCACTTCGCTCATCAGCCTGAATCATCCGTTTCGTTCCGCCAGGGGATCGATCGGCAAAGTGTTTCCAGGCATGGAAGTGCGTGTCGACGAGAATGGCGAAATTCTCGTGCGCGGAGAAAACATTGCCACCGCCTATCGACAGAATGGGCAAAATCTCTCCGTGGCCGAAGCGGACGGATGGTTCCGGACCGGCGACATCGCGGAAAAAGACGAGAATGGCCGCTTGTATTTCAAAGGACGTCGGAAAAACGTCATCGTCACGCCCGCGGGCATGAATGTTTATCCCGAGGATGTGGAGAAGGCTTTGCGAGCGCAGCCCGGCGTACGTGATTGCGTGGTGATCGGACTCGAAAAGGACGGCAACGCGGAACCTTGCGGGGTCCTTCTGTTAAACGGATCGGGGAGCANAGCCGCAGCGACGATCGAGGCGGCCAATCAATCGCTGGCCGGGTATCAGAGAATGCACTCCTGGTATGTCTGGCCCGAGCCCGATTTTCCACGCACGCCCACGCAAAAGCCAATTCTTCCTCGTATTCGCGACGCCGTCCAAAATGCGAAGGGGGGCACGACGAATGTTTCGCCCGCAGCGGATTCCGTCGCCGGATTGATTACGCGCATTACCGGCCGCCCCGTGCAATCAGTCTCGAAGGACGCCAATCTGGAAACGGATTTGCACCTCAGTTCCCTCGATCGCGTCGAACTGCTGAGCGTCCTCGAAGAGCGCCATCAGGTGGACCTGAACGAGGCTCAGTTTCAGGAAGCTGCCACCGTGGGACAACTTGAGAAGCTGCTCGCGCAAGGGAGTTCTTCCGTCATTCAGCACGTCTACCCCGTCTGGCCACAAAATTGGGTAACGACGGCTGCCCGCCTGGCCGTTTATTATTCGCTTGCGTGGCCTGCAACCTATCTTCTAGCGGCTCCCCGCATTCAGGGCCGCGAGAATCTGCGCGGACTGCCCGGACCCGTCCTGGTGGTCTCCAATCACGTCACCTATCTCGACATCGCTTGGCTTCTGCCGGCGCTCCCGGCCAGATTCCGAAACCGCTTGGCCACGGCAATGGGCGGCGAGAGGCTAGCCAGAATGCGGCGTCCTTCGAGCAGCCTGAGTTTATTCGAGCGTTTCCTCGAACACTTGAGATATCTTCTTGCGCTAAGCCTCTTCAATGTTTTTCCACTGCCGCAGCAGTCGGGATTTCTGCAGAGTTTTTCCTTTGCCGGCGATCTTGCGGATCGCGGCTGGAATGTCTTGGTTTTTCCCGAGGGAAAAACCACCGAGGATGGAAACATTTCGCCTTTTCGTTCAGGCATTGGACTGCTCGCCAGGCAGTTGAACCTTCCCATTGTTCCGATCTATCTGCGGGGGCTTTTTGACCTGAAGCAGCACGAACGCATTTCGGCGCGCCCTGGACATGTGCAGGTCACGATTGGCGCTCCGCTGTACATTGCGCCCGACCAGAACGCCAACGAGATCGCACGAGAGCTGGAACACCGCGTTCGCGAGCTTCAATCTGCCTGAGAACCCTCTTCCCGCCGAAAGACCGGCAGGCGGCGGATGAAAAGGAATATCAGAACCAGGCCGAGGGCTAACGCGGCTGAAACCCATTTCTGACTCGCCATGGATTCCTTTACTGCAGCTCCATAGCGCACTCCCAGAAAGCCCTCGAAGAAAAACAGCAAGCCGCGGCCCAGGATGGTGCCGATCACAAACGTCGGGAAGGGCACTTGAAAAACTCCTTGTGCGATGACAAAAGGTTTGAAAGGCACCGGAAACGGGGCAACAGCGGGGAAGAACACGCTCGCCATTGGGTAGTCTTGAATAAACCGCCGAATTCTGCCAGGTGCATGTCTTTGCGTTCTGCGATAGTAGGCTTGCCCGCTCTTGCGAGACAGCCAGTAGATCCAAATGCATCCTCCGAGCGAACCAAGCGCGGCCATCGCTGCGTAATATGGCATGCGCAACGGGTGGCGGCTGGAAAGCTCCATCAGAATCAAATCCGTCACCAAGGGAAGCGGAACAAATGAGGAGTCAATGAACGATGAAATAAACAAGCCGAATCCGCCCAGCGCCGGCAGCGTTAACTTCAACCAGGATCTCAATTGAGTCCATCCCACGGAAGCCTCAGCCTAGTTGGTTCCCTTGCAGTTTGACGCCGCGGCGACAGCGACCGGATCAGGCTTGCGACTCTTTAAGCGCTGGCGCAGATCAGGGCAAAACTCCTGAATCATGTAACCGCGTCCCACCCTCTCGAAGCCCGCACGCTCACCACGTTTCCGAAGCCCCTCACTTTGCGGGTAGCAGCTGTAGGTCGAAATCGCCGCCACAAATCCGCCGCTCAGTTCGGAATAGTTGAGTCGTTTATGGCCAGAATCAGAATGTGTGATCAGGTCGCGGCCAACGGCGTGTTCCGCGCGGCGCCAGAACCCGCCGTTTCCTAGTTGATAGCAGCGTGGGTCTTGGTGAAGGAACGACGGAAACAGCGCGCTGGCCATGAAGTTTTCGATGGCGTTGTCCGCATAGGCTGTGTCGTAGCGCTTGGCATAGCCTTGCATCCCTTGCTCGTACGATGAATTACCTTGCTCGCCTGGTGGATGCGCGACAATCCACTTAGAACAAATCCACCATCCGCCGTTTGATGCGCGCTCTCTGCAAACGGACACATAAAAAATCTCCGCAAAAACCAATATTTTTTTCAGCTTCTATGAATCTCTCCGGTAAGTAGGCGAATCCAACGTTTCGTACCAGGGATCATCAATGCTGCTTCGCGAACTCCAGCGACTGTGAGCGGAGCGGCCGAACCAGACCCAGTGTTGGTGAATTTGGCGGCGGGCTGGCAGAACCAGAACGCCGTTTATCTTGTGCAAAGCAGGTGTCCGATTCATGCCCACGATGGAGCAACCGCTTCCGACAGTTCCGGCTCAGCCCTTCCGCCTGGATGTGCCGCTGCATAGTCTTCTTCAACAGCCATCGCAGCGGCCTTCGCTTCATTCCTCAAAGGAGGTCGTGGCACTGCCAGTTCCGGTCTTCCCGCAGCACCCAGAGCTCCTGCATGAACTGGACCTGGCCGACATTACCGCTCACGATCAGGTCTTGAGGACCGGAAAAAGACATTGGCCAGTTTCGCGCATTCTGAAGACCATGCGCGGATGGATGGTGCCGTACTTCAAATCGCGAGTTCTACCGGGAAATTTCCAGCCCATCATCGCTTACCTGTTCGCCGAGTGGAAATGCAACCTGGACTGTCACTACTGCTGGTCCTACGACAATCGTGTAAAGGGGATGACGGAAGAGACGGCGCGGCGTGCGATTGACTGGCTCGAGGGAACGCCTTGTCGCGTGCTGGCGCCCACGGGCGGAGAGCCGCTGCTGCGGCCCGATTTTGTGCACAAAGTGATTTACTACGCCGCGAAGAAGGACTTCTGGATTTATCTGGCCACCAATGCTCGTTTGCTCCGCCCGCAAGTGACCGATCGGCTCGCCGACGCGGGAATAGCAACCATTAATTTCGCGGTCGACACCATCAAAGAGAAGCCCGGCCTGCCAAAAGCGTTTGAGCACGTGAGCACAAATTTCGATTACCTGGTGAGGCGCCAGTACCGACACGGATACACGGTGTTCTTCAACACGAATATTTGCCGCACCAACATTGACGACGTCAAACAACTGGTGGAAATCGCCCACGGTAACGGCATTTCGATCACCTTCCACATCAACGAAGCGCCGATGATGGAGCAGACCCACTTCAACCATCTGCATGAAAATGACACATACATTCGGCCGGAGGATTTCCCGATGGTCGATGATCTGCTGGATTGGCTCATCGACAAACAGCGCCAAGGCTACAAAATGGTGGATTCCATCCCGCGGTTGCAAAAGATGAAAGGTTTCATGCGCGGCGTGGGCGAGCACTGGGGTTGCCGAGCCGGTCAAAACTGGCTGATCATTCGCACCGATGGAACGCTTGCGCCGTGCTTCCCCATGTACAACGCGAAATACGACTGGGGCGCGGTGGAGAACCACAAGTTTGACCTGAAGCAACTTGCGGAAATGAAGCAGGGCTGCGAGCCGCAATGCTTTTCGACACTCGGGTATAACGTTGCTTACTGCTACGAGGCGGCTCGCGTCATGAAGTGGCTGTACAAGCAGGCCATGAATGGCTTCCAGGGCGCCACCGGAAGCTTTGAATGAACTTCTACGATGGTTGCCGATTCATCTCCAACTAAGGTTCCGCTCAGATCGCGGAAAAGCACGCGCCTGCCGCTCGAACACACCATCTCTCGATGAACTACCGCCGTGGAGGTTGAAGCGACTCGACCATGG
>JGI12635J15846_10005877_pt1 | contig 10569 bp, 7 predicted proteins | sample BlaSpr_A8_OM2_M2_FD_15846 | JGI IMG/M metagenome (IMG submission 15846) | reverse complement strand
GCACCACCTGCGGCAGCACGTTGCCGCCGTCGGGCATGTGCACGATCAACGTCAACTTCTCGCCGACAGCGGCCGGCTCGTACTCCGGCACGCTGAACATCGATGACAACGCGGGGAACGGCGTTCAGAAGGGAACCTTGTACGGCACTGGCGACTAACAACTGATTGGCCGGTCGCGCTCGGAGCGCGACCGGCTTACTTCACGATTATATCCTCATCGCGGCTACTTCGAATCCCGCAGGCGGGATCTCGCGAGTCGCCGCACTCTCATCGCAGTCCGGGAAATACGTGAACCCGAATGGCGTCAGAAATTCGGCAATCGCCCGCCGCATCTCGATCCGCTTGGGCAGGTCGAGAAACATCACGACCTGAGGATTGTTGCGCAGAGTCTTTTCAGCGCCCTGCAGGACCTCGATTTCCAGCTCCTGGACGTCGATCTTGACCATATCGACGCGCTCCAGCTGACTCTCCGCGACGACGGAATCGAGCGTCCTGATCGGGACCGTGACCTTGGGCAGGTCACTGTATTGAGGCTTGAGCGGGGCAAGAGTATGCGCGGTGCTGAGCCTCAGAATCTGGAGATCGGCACAGCCCTCGCGGTCGCTGAGCGCTATTGGCAGCGCGCGAGCCTGCGAGTAGCCGTTCAGCTCGATGCTACGCTTCAGGTACGAATGATTTTCCGGCGCCGGCTCAATCGCGATGACCCGGCCGGACCCGCCGACCAATCGCGCCGCCTGAAGGGTGAAGTCGCCCATGTTTGCGCCGACATCGATGAAAGTCATTCCGGGACGTAAGTGTCGCCGAATCATCGTATGCTTGGCCGGCTCGTAGGTTCCCATCGCGACCTGCACCATCATGGGATGTTCGTGCAGATTCAGGTAGATGAGCCCTCCCTCCACCCGGTAAGTGTCGAAACGATCCGGCGCGAGGCGCGAAATCAAGCGGTAAACCCGATGGCGTCGGGGCGCAAATCTACACAGCGTCTGCATCAACATCCGCTGCACGCTAACACGCCGACCCGTTCTTTTCTAAGAGGGAAGTGCCCCTGACAGTCAAGTGGGCCCTGGTCCCGGTGATGCTGCCGAGGAATCGGAAACCGCGTCATCAATCCGTCCGCATCAGGCCTTCCGCTATTTCGACTTTCCCTTGAGCTTCACCTTGATCGCTTTCTTTTGTTTCGGGTCGTCGCTCGTGATCAGTATCTGATCGCTGGTCGATCCTTTCTTGGTCGGTGAGTACACAATCGTTACGACGCGGGTTCCGCCGCTTGCCGGAATCACGATCCCGCTTCCGCCGCCATTCTCCGAGAAAGGTGGGTTATGCTTTGGCGCGGAAACATTTACGGTCAGCGGTCCTGTTCCGGTGTTGCTAATCGTGATGCTCCCCGACGCGGTTGCGTTCGGCAGTGCGCTCAAGTTAAGCGTTTTCTTATTTACCGAGATACGTCCGCCCCCCGGAGTCGGAGTAGCGGTGGGCGTGGCGGTAGGCTTCGAGGTGGTCGTCGCGGTGGCGGTGGGCGTGGACGTCGGGGTGGCCTTCGGCGTCGTGGTCGGGGTGGGCGTCGCAGTTTTGGTGGGCGTCGCAGTGGCGGTGGGCTTGGGAGTTCCGGTGGCAGTTGCGGACGGTGTCGCGACCGCGTTCTGGAAAACAAGGACCCGGTTATTGCCGCTATCAGCCAGGTACAGGGACTGGCTCGAATCGAATGCGAGTCCGTACGAGAAGGTCAGCGGCAGGATCTGAGGCAGGGTGAAAGCCGGACCAAAAATCTCCGACGGAACTGATGAATTGGTAAACGGCGGCGAGTATTCGACCAGTGTCGAGCTGCCGTCTGCGAAAGAACTCCCCTGGCTGATGAAGATGTTGCCGGAGGATGCCGGCGCGATACCGTAGGCCCGCGCAGGAATGACCACGTCTGGTGCGCTTTCGCTGGAGGGGGAATTGTATATGCCGATGCCCGTGCCGGCGCCCGCGCCGTCAACGTAGAGATGACCCGACGCGTCCACGGCAATGCCTCCGTTCGGCGCGCATATGCTCGTCGAACCCGAACAGGGATTCAAAGTCGTCGCGTTGGGCTGGCCGAACACCTTGACCAGTGTCGGGCTGGTCGACGGTGTGCTGAACTCGAGCACGCGATTATAGCCGGCGTCGACCACGTACAGGTCGCCGACAGCGTCGAGCGCGAGGCCGTTGGGCACGCACAGCGTGGTAGCACTCGGCGTCGACGCGCATCCCGCCGCTGTGAAATCTCCATCCTGGCCGGTGGTGAAGCTGCCGTTTTGTCCGATAACGATGCTTGCGAGGAATCCGTCGGGCTGCCCGAGCGCNAGCGGATTCGGGAACACCAGCACGCGGCTGTTGCCGGTATCGGCGACATACAGATCCCCGCTGGCATCGACCACGGCCGCGGTAGGATATGCCAAGGTGCCGGCGGTCGGATCGTAGGTATCGGTGCTATCGAATTGATTTGGATAGTAGGAGACGAAATCGGGCTGGCCGAAAACTGCATTGGCCGGTTCCAGATTGTCCAGCGCGGCTACGCTGGTGTAGGCGAGGACACGACTGTTTTGCGAGTCGACTACATAGAGGCGGTTGGGACTCACGCTCGCATCCAGAGCGACTCCCCATGGCGTCGAGTAGCCGGTGCCGTCGATCAGGTTGAGGCTGTTGTGAGCGAAACTGGCCTGACCGAGGACTCGACCGGAAAAACTCGAGGTCGAGGACGTCAGCGGCGATGTGAGCGCGAGGACGCGGTTGTTCGCCGCATCCGCAACGTACAGATTGTCGTCCACGTCGAACCCAAGGCCACCGGCCAGACTCGGCGGGCCGGCCGGAAGAAGCGCGAAATTTAAGGTCTCCTCGAGACCGGCCTGGATGTTGGTTGGCGCTGGACACCCGGTCGCACTCAACGAACCGCACTGGCCAAGCACCAGGCTGGCGGCCGTCGGCGGGCTCAACGCGGTGGAGGCGTATTCGAGAACGCGCTGATTGCCCAGATCCGCTATGTATAGATCCCCCGAAGCATCCATCACGAGACCTCCGGGCGCCAACAGGGTGCTGGCGGCCTCGCCGTTGGTGGCTTGGAAGTTAGTCGTGGTGAACGATCCGTTCTGGCCGATTACCGCGGCGGCAGACGTGTCGCCAGGAAGTCCTGAATATTCGAGCACGCGATTGTTGGCGGAATCGGACACGAACAGATTTCCGCTCGAATCGAAGGTCAATCCCGATTCGAATCCAGCAAAGCAAAGACTGGCGGCGCCGGGACTGGTGGCGCCCAGATTGCACGCGTTGCTGGTAAAACTCTTTGATTGTCCGAGCACGACGCTCGCGGTGGTATTGCTTCCGCCGGCGATGGGATTGGCGAACTCGACGATGCGGTTGTTGCCTGCGTCGACGACCCACAGGTTGTCACTCGGATCGATTGCGACCGCGGTCGGGTTGTTCAACGTCGCCGCACTTGTCCCGCCGGTGCATCCGGTGCCTTCCCCGTCGAAATCTCCGCAGGTGCCGAACACTTCGTCAGCTATGCTGTCCGTGTTGAACGGTTCGTTGTACTCCATAACCCGGTTGTTCCCGCTGTCGGCAACGAACAGATTGCCGTTGGAATCGACCGCGACGCCGCTCGGATGACAGAGCGTCTTGTTCGAGGGTCCACTTGCACATCCGTCGTTCGCACCGGGGTTGGGCTCGCCGAATTCCAGCGCCGCCAAGGACCGGTTGATGAAGCCGGAGGCGCTTGCCCATCCCAGAACTCGATTGTTATTCCAATCAGCGACATATACGTGATTGGGCGTGACGCTGAGATCGATCGCGACCGCGACCGGTGCGTCCAAGCCATTGGTATCGATAAAGTTGGGAAATCCCTGCGTGAGATTTCCCTGGCCGATAAAACTCGTCGGTGCGGAGAGCGTCGCGGCAATCGCCAATCCCGCGAACGCGCCGGCCAGGATCAGCAGGGCCGCAATCGTACGGAACCGAGACGTCCGGTGAAAACCGTCTACCTTCACAACCAATTCCTAATCGCGCCGATCGTACTGATGGAAATCTGTCAGAACTCAAACTCGAAACGTAAGTACAATCAGTAGTTGCGGAACCCTAAGACAAATCGCGAGCGTTTGCAATTGCTGGCAGATTCGGCGCCGCCAAGCGAAACTTCTTCCGAAGCAAAATCTGGCGAAGTCAGCAGCCCGCTGCCGACTGGGAAAGGGGGAATACAGAGAAGCGAAGGGCGGCCTGCGAGGTCGCGCTTCTGCGANACTGCGGAGCTTTGTTCAGTCGAAGCGAGTGACGGCGGGTGAGGTGTCGAGGCCGCGTGCCGCTTTTACTCTATCAAGCAGATATTCGACCGCACCTTGCAGTTCCTCGAGGGACGCCGAGCGGTCGTTGGCGACCAGCGATTGCACACCGTCGTAGGCGACCGCGACCGATTCGGGAATTTGCGATGCAAAGATACGTCTGGCACTCATATGACGTTCTCCAGTGGTGGACTTACCTGGTTGGACGAAGTTGGCCACCGGAATATTTTACAAGCAATCTTTACGCCAAAGAGAGACAATGTGCGAAACCGAGACGCGCCCTAACAGAAGGTAGCGTAATCGTGCAGAGCGTGATGACCGCGGCGGACGAATTTTTGGCAACATGCCATCAAATGGTGCAGCAGAGAGACAAATACGCTGAGTGTCGATTCCAGTGCAGAGGCTACGCCGCTCGACGACGACGGCCTGATGATGCAGCGTCCTGGATACGAGTATCCACTGCCGGCGCGGCCGCCGCGGCTCCGTTGCGCGCCAGCGCGGCGATCGCTCCGCCCTTTAACAAAATGTAGAGTCGCCCTCGCCGCGCAATTTCGCCCTGCTCGATCAGGTCCGCCATCAGACGACTCACCATCGGGCGCGAGCATCCGATCATTTCGGCCAGGTCCCCATGCGCCGGCTCGAACGTCAGCGCGATACCGTCGTCATCCGGCGCTCCGAACTTTCGTCCGAGCTGAGCCAGCATCAGTTCGAGCCGCTCGCGGAAGGACATCCCCAGTAGCGACGCATAGTAATGGACCCAGCCCGACCACGCCGAGTTCATCCGCTCTGAGAGCTCGAGCAGAGTCGTGGAATCGAGCGACGTCAGCAGGTCGCGAACCCGCTGGCGGGTGATCATCGCGACCACGCATTTGCCGACCGCTTGCGCCTCGAAGCGGCGAATCCACTGGCCCTTTTCGTTGACCTCGTCCGCGCAGCCGATCATCTCGCCCGCAGCCGCCAACCGCACCATGATTCGGTTTCCGTTGGGACTCGGGCAGCTTTCCTTAACCAGGCCTTTGACGACCCAGAAAATTATGTCGGCTGGTGCGCCTTGGCAGAAAATCGTCGCGCCCGCCGCGTAGCTGAGATCGCTGCGATATTCGACGATCTCGCGCACGATTTCGGGCGGGACCCTCCATGACAGGAGCTGCGCCTCGAACTGATTTCCCCCTTCGATTGGCATTGGAATATTCATTGGTCATCCACTCCATCGGACGTCATGCGTGCGACAGCGATGCGTGCGGCGGGCGGCAGCCGTCGCGACATTCACGCTGTATGGTCGTCTGATTTGGCAAACTGCCCCAAATTCCAAACGAGATCTGTTCGAATTTTTCGAATCGAGCCGGACGTGATGTATAGGCCAAGTGTCAGCTTATATGCAAGCGCTAATTGTGTGCGGCCCAGACTAGCGAAAGTCGTCCCGCTCGCGTCGGCTATGGCAAACGTTGCTACGCGGTGAGGCCCCTTCTTGCTTTGACCCAGTCGAGCAGGGCGGAGCACGCTGGGGCGACGGTCCCGGAGACCTACGCTTCTTATTGCAACAAAAAAATAGCCGGTAAAAAAAGCTCTTGCCGCCGCGACGTTTTCAAGCGTATGAGAAGGGCTGCGCTCCGGGGATTAGCTGCGGGAATGCCGGATCGTCTGGCGTTCCCGGATTGGGGGTTCGTTTTCGCGCACAAAATGGCGCCGGTTTGTATTCGGAACCTTCCGTTCAGGTTCGGTCCGGTTGCGCTTCGGCGAAATTGCTTCACCTGAAATCGAGCGCGGTCGGGGTTAGTCGCGCTCATCAAAGCTGATGGAGGTATTGGCGATGAAAGGAATCGAGAAGACGAAAATGTTGCGAGAGCGCCGGAGGCTTGCTTCGAGGTTCCTGCTCGCCGCGCTAACCGTTGGCATGGTCATGCTCGGTGCTACGCTGAATGCGTCGGCGGACTTCGCGCCGTTTGCGATCACTGAGAGCGGATTTCTCACCGGCACGACGACCAATGGCGTCAACGAATTCCTCGGCATTCCATACGCCAAGCCGCCTGTGGGCGCTCTACGCTGGCTGCCGCCGAAGCCGTACGGATTCTTTAAGGGAGGGTTTCTCAAGGCGAACACATTTGGCAGCGAGTGCACGCAAGGCGGAGGAGGCAGCGAGAATTGCCTCTTCCTCAACGTCTACACGCCGCAGAACGTACTGCTCGAAGACCTGCTGCAAGATCATGGACGCGGACTGCCGGTGATGGTGTGGATCCATGGCGGCTCGCTCACCAGCGGTGCGGGCAGTATTTACGATCCCTCGCAGCTCGTGAAGAAAGGAGTGATCGTCGTCACGATCAACTACCGTCTCGGCCTGCTCGGATTCTTTGCCGATTCGGCTATCGATGCCGAAGGTCATGAAAACGGCAACTACGGGATGATGGATCAGCAGTTCGCGCTCAACTGGGTTCAGCGCAACATCGCGGGCTTCGGCGGCGATCCGAGACGCGTGACTATCTTCGGTGAGTCTGCGGGTGGGCAGAGCGTGTATGTGCAGCTCGCGTCCCCGACCGCGAAAGGGCTGTTCCACGGAGCGATCTCGGAGAGCGGATCGTACGCCAGCTTCGCTGATTATCTCGAAAACATCATTCCGCTCGCGCAGGGAGAAACGACTGGCGACGCTCAGGTGCCTGCCGGTGACACGATTGCCAGCGATCTCGGATGCTCGACCTCCGCATGTCTGCGCGCGCTCCCGGCCGCAAGTCTGATCGCGGAGAACGCGGGCACGATTTATCCGTTTGTGGATGGAACCCTTCTTACTCAGGCGCCTGGGGCGGCATTCGCCAGCGGTGAATTCAATCAGGTGCCGGTGATTTCGGGCACTAATCACGATGAGTGGAGAATCTTCGTCGCCGAAGAAACCGATGGCGGAGCTGAGCTCGCGAACCTCGCTGACTATGACTTCGCGGTTACCGCCCTATGGACATCGGCTTTGGCGCCAATCGTCGAGATTCTGTATCCGGACGGCCCGCCGGCCAATGACGTGAACGGTCCCGAGGCGTTAGGCGCGTCGGGCACTGACGGAATCTTCGCCTGCCCGGCACGCACTGCAGATCAGTCATTGTCGCAATTCGTGCCGACCTACACTTACGAATTCAATGACGAGAACGCGCCCTCGGTTCCATTCCCCGGGCTGACTTTCCCGCTAGGCGCCTACCACGGTTCTGAGCTGTCATACCTCTTCGTGCTGGACGGGACGCCTGCTCCGTTCACTCCCGCTCAGCAACAACTGTCCGCTGCGATGACGACCTACTGGACCCAGTTCGCCAAGAATCTGAATCCGAACTCACCCACATTGGCCACCTGGGCTCCCTACAACTCGGCGACCGACGAGTTCCAGTCGTTCATACCGCCAACACCGGTGGTCGAGTCCACCTTTAACACCGAACACAACTGTACGCTGTTGTGGGATGTTATCCCTCCTATCTGACCGCCTACGGCGGACGGGCGCGCGTGACCTGGTCCAGGCACGCGCAGCCCTGCCGGGCGCCAACCTGCACCGCCAGCCACACTATTTGGCATCTGATGCCAACTGGGTGGAATGGGGACTTTGTGGCATCCGTGTAGTTGCTACGCGGTGAGGCCTCTTCTTGCTTTGATCTCGTCGAGCAGGGCGTTGATTTTTTGATCGCGCTCCAGGGCGTGAAGACGGACGTCGAGGTCGTCGCCGAGCAGCTCGCCCTTGGCCACACCCAATGCTTCTTCGCGGGCCACCTTATGGCGCATGCGTTCGAAGGTGCCGTTCCCGGTGCCGGAAGCGTGTTGCGCATTTGCCGCGCGATGAGTCGCGCGCGAGCGCCGATGCTGAACGATAAGCAGGTCGGCCATCGCGCGTGCTTCGGATAGCTTCAGCTCCAGTCTCTTCAAAGCGGCTTTCATCGACTCGACCTGAATGTGATGATCGGCGATCTGCTGATCGTAGTTCTCGGCCAGCAGGTGGAAGCTGACTGCGCGCTCGAGCGCCGCGCGCGCGAGTTGGTCGTCCTTCTTGTCGACGGCTAACTCAGCCTTGTGCATCCATTGGGCATGCTTCTCGCTGTTCTCGCTTTTTTTCTTTTCGAGCAGGTGTAGGTCGGCCAGCGCGATGGCGACCTGCGTCTTGACCTGCATGAACTGGTTTTCCATGTCGAGGATCACCTGCTTCAGCATCTTCTCCGGATTCTCGGCCTTGTCGAGTAAGTCATTAAGGTTGGCCCGCACCAGGGTTGCTACACGATCCATGAGTGCCATAACGAACTCCTTGCCCGCATTGTTGCGAACTCCTGCTACTTCGCCTTGTTGGTTCCGTCCGGGGGCGGCAGTCGATCCGCCTTATCGCCGATCAATTTAATCTTGCCGAGTAAGTCGGACATCTTCATGCCGGAAAGCGCTTCGAACAATTCCGGCACCTGTGCGGCGATCTGCGTCAGGTCGCCGGTAATTTTGTGCAGGCCGGCTGAGTCGCCGTTGCCGGTCGAGACCACAGTTATGCGATCTACGTTGGATAACGGGCTGGCCAACGCCTTCACTACTTCGGGCAATCCCGTGATGAGCTTGTCCAGCACGGCGGCCTGGTTGTACTCCTGGTAGGCCTCCGCCTTGACGTTCATCGCGCGAGCCTCGGCGTCACCTTTCTTGAAGATGATCTCGGCTTCCGCTTCGCCTTGCGCGCGAATGGCGCTGGCGTGACCTTCGGCTTCGACCATCGTCTTGGACTTGTCGGCCTCGGCCAGGGTTTGAATACGCTGGCGCTCGATTTCGGCCGGCTTCAGGACGGTGGCGATCAGCTCCTTCTCGCGGCGCAGGATTTCGGCCTCCTGCACCTTCACCTGCTGCTCCTTTTCCGCCTGCTGGACCTTGACCGACTCGACGATCACCTGCTGCTGCATCACATTGGTCTGGATCTCGTAAGCCTTGTCGGCCTGTGCCTGCTGGCGTTTGACCAATTCATTGTAGGTCGCTTTTTTCACATCGAGATCGCGCTGCGCTTCGGCCTGCCGCGCCATCGAGGCGGTCTCAGCCGCGACCCGCTCCTGATCGGCCTGCGCCTTGGCGACCGCGGATTCTCTCAGCGCAATCGCGCGCTTGATGGCAGTGTCGCGATCGGCCTCAGCCGCGGCCACGTCCGCGTCGCGCTTGATCCTGACTATGTCAGGACGGCCCATGTTCGTGATGTAGTCGTTCTTGTCGCGAACTTCCTTGATGGTAAAAGAGATCACTTCAAGGCCCATCTTGTTGATGTCGTCGGCGCAAGTGGAACGCATGCGATCGGCAACCATCTCGGGCTGCTTGACGATCTCTTCGACGGTGAGCTGACCTATGATGCCGCGTAGGTGGCCTTCCATCACGAGGCGAATCAGCGCCTCGCGTTCGTCAGGCGCCTTGGTCAGAAATTGCTCGGCCGCGGTCAGGATCGATTCCGGATCGGACTTGACCTTGATCTGAGCGACGGCTTCCACCGTCACCGCGACACCTTGCTTGGTGTAAAGATCCTGCTGCGGCGCCACGTCGAAGGACATCAGCTCGAGCGATAGGCCGCGGACGTTCTCGACCATCGGAAGGATAACTGTGCCGTGACCTTTGATGACGCGAGTGCCGCGAAAGCCGTACACGATAAGTGCCTCATGAGGGCCCGCCTTGCGATACAGGTTTGCAAAGACAGCCATCAGTAGCACTATGGCGGCTACTGCGGTCGCGGCTATTACTAGGACATCGGTCGGTATTTCCGACATACTGGTTTCTCCCCTTCTAACGATCGATTGCGAACCTTCAACTCAAGTCACCGAGCTTCTTTTATTTGGCCATCTTGACGGTCATCGGCCATCTCTTCCCATCGACGGACATAGGCGATGCCGTGTTCGTAGCGCGTAACAATGATTTCGGTGCCATGCGGAATCGCTTCGCCATTTTCGCTGCGGGCGCCGCAGGTTTGCCGGATCCCTTGCTGTGAGAAGATAATTTCGCCTGTCCCACCCGTGCGGATCGCGCTGCTGACGCGGCCTAAAACTCCAACGCGATCATAGTCAGCCGGATCGAGCGCCTGGTCGTGCGTCAGCAGGAACTTTACGATGAACAGAAAAACGAGGGTCGCGCCTGTCAATCCTGCTGCTATTGCTAGCAGGACGATCACAGTGAACAACAAGCTTGAATGGCGCGTGAGCAGGTAGCCGGTGCCGCCGAACCATGCCAGGAACGCCGTGATAGTCGCGAAGTTGAACCAGGGCATCTCAGGCCCATGACTTACAGCCGCGTGCCCCCCGCCTACACCTGGAGTGGC
>JGI12635J15846_10005876_pt1 | contig 10572 bp, 10 predicted proteins | sample BlaSpr_A8_OM2_M2_FD_15846 | JGI IMG/M metagenome (IMG submission 15846) | reverse complement strand
CGGAGTTCTTGGTTGAGAGGAAAACTGCGAAGGTAATCCGGCGGCGCGAGACGGTATGGGGCCTGCTTCGAACCGAGATCTAGCGCGCGAAGGCGGTCCGAGCAGCCGGACGGCGAATCGGCATCGCGACCGTAGTCGATTCGAGTTACAATTCGTGCGCTATGCGCCGCTTATATTCTTGCGTACTTTCTTTCGGCGTGCTGATATGTGCTGGTTTGGCCCTCGGCGCGCCCACCAAACATCATCACGCATCGTCAAACGGTCAGCCGGGCAACTTCAATTACTACCTGCTTTCCGTGTCCTGGGCGCCGAACTACTGCGCCGACCATCCCTCTGACCATTCCAGCGAGTGCCGCGCCGGTGCTGGCAAGGGCTTCGTGTTGCATGGATTATGGCCACAAGCCGATACCGAACCTTATCTTGTGAACTGCGGAACCGCATCCCCGGTGAGTTCCGACATTGTGAACCACATGCTCAACTACATGCCCAGCGCATCACTGATCCAGCATGAGTGGCAGACGCACGGCACTTGCAGCGGCCTTTCCGCGCAGGATTATTTCGACAAAGTGCTGCAAGCGTTCGGTAACCTGCAAATGCCACGGGCGTATCAACAAATAAACGCGCAACAAGAGCCCGCAGTGCAGGATTTGGAGCAGGCGTTCACCTCGGCGAATAGCGCGCCTGCCGGCGCTTTTCGGGTTTCGTGTCACAGCGGCGAACTAGTGAATCTTGAGGCGTGCTTGACCAAGGATTTGAAATATCAAAGTTGTGGCAACAGTGTAAGAGAATGCCCAAGTAATCAGGTTCTTATGCGGCCCGTAAAGTAAGCATCCGGCAACCGGGCGGTGCGCCTTCAGCTTTGCCCCCACTTGAGTTTGCTGCGCAGTACCTGGAAGAAATCGCTGCCGGTACGGAACAGGCTGACTTTATGCAGAGAGAGATGGCAACGGACGCGGTCGCCATCGCGCAAGTCAAGGCCGGGCTGTCCGTCAAGGCTGAGGTAGGCCACCTCCTCATCGCTATGCAGAACGATTTCAACGGCCGCGGAATCGGGGACAACCAGGGGACGATGAGTCAGAGAGTGCGGCGCGACTGGAGTAATTACGAACGCCTTCACGTTGGGCGTGAGCACGGGTCCGCCGGCGGAAAGGGAGTAGGCTGTCGAACCTGTGGGGGTGGCCACGATCATGCCGTCGGCGCGATAGCTGGAAACAAAAGCGCCGTCTACGAACAGGTCGTAGTGATTAAGGCGGGCGAGGGCGGTCTTGTTGACCACAGCATCGTTGAAAANCAGATAGGTGCCGCGAATTTCATCTCCGCGCAGCAAGTCGCATTGCATTAGCGTGCGCTGCTCCACCGCGGCGCGGCCTTCAGANATGGCGTCCAGCATCGGGTAGAGAAAGGCCAAGGGAACNTCGGTGAGGAAGCCGAGCGATCCCAGATTGACTCCGAGCAGGGGAACGTCGATGGCCGCTGTGGCGCGCGCGGCAGACAACAGCGTGCCGTCGCCGCCAAGAACAACGACCAGATCAAGCGCACGGGAAGATAATTGTGCGCGTGGAACAACTTCCAATCCATCGGTGTGCCGTGCGGTTTCCTGATCGACGATAACGCGATAGCCGTGACCGATAAGCCAGTCGATGACGCCGGATACGACTTTTGCAACTTCAGGACGCGCCGGCCGCGAGATGATCGCGGCAACTTTTTCGCGCGGTGCCAGTTCTGTAGGCGAGTTTTCCGAGGACTGAGGAATCTCCATGGTGATTGCGACGTGAAAGACCGATTGTACCGAATTCAGCGCTAAAAGCTCGAATCGGCCGCAATACACGCGAGAACTGAATTTCCTATTTGAAAACTCCATGAAGCAGGAATTCGCGATTGCCCTCCGCGCCAAGAATTGGAGACTCGATGACGTCGATGCTCTCGAATCCCAGACTCAATACAGTCTGCCGCACTTTTTCAACCGCTGCCGCATGCGCGGCGGGATCGCGAACAATTCCGCCTTTGCCGATATGCTGCCTTCCGGCTTCAAATTGAGGCTTCACCAGAATGACGATCTGACGGCCGCCCGCATCCGTGCGCTCGGGAAAGGCAGCGTGAACAATCGCCGGAAGAACCAAAGTGGCCGAGATAAACGAGACATCCATGGCGATGAAGTCAATCGACTCCGCAAGTATGTCTCGCGTCAGGTAGCGGGCGTTAGTTTTTTCCAGCAGGCGCACGCGAGGATCTTGCCGCAATTTGAAGTTGATCTGACCGTAACCGGTGTCAATGGCGATCACTCGCGCGGCTCCGCGCTGAAGCAGACAATCGGTGAATCCCCCGGTGGATGCGCCCACGTCGACACAGATTCTAGCTCGCACATCGATGCGCCAGTGATCCAGCGCGCGTTCCAGTTTCAGCCCGCCGCGGCTTACATACTTGAGATCTTCGTCAAGCAGTCGAATTGCCGCGCTCGCCTCCACCTGCGCTCCAGCCTTGTCGATTCGCTGCTCGTCAACCAGCACTTTACCCGCGAGAATCAAAGCTTGCGCGCGTTCGCGCGAGGCGGCCAAGCCCTGTTCCACCAGGAATTTGTCGAGCCGGGACTTCATGCGGACACTCGCTCCGATCTTTCCCGATCAGCGGCTGGTTGCACGTCAACCTTCAAACTCTCGGTCAATTGCCTTACCACTGAAGTGCCAGCACTCGCTGCGGTGCAAAGAGCTAAAGCAACTCTTGCAGAACCACTTACGAAGATACCCCCGTGCTTTTCCACAGGATTTTGCACCGAGATGTTGAAAACTTTCACGTACGGATGGCAAGGAAAATCGTTTTGCAAATGAAAGGCCGCCCGATTAGGGGGCGGCCAAGAGCATTTAGCGCACCGTTCGCAGAGTAAATCTCGCGCGATAGATCGGGTGCAACTACCCTGCGACTTCTTCCAACAACTTCTGATCGATATCAAAATTGGAGTGAACGTTCTGGACNTCGTCTTGTTCTTCGAGCGCTTCCATCAAGCGGATCATGGTACTGGCCGCAGAACCTTCCAGCTTGATGTAGTTCTGCGGGATCATCGCAACACTGGACGAAGCCGGTTCGATACCAGCTTTCTTCACCGCTTCGAGGACGGATTCATAGGCGGAAGGCTCGGTGAGAATCTCCCAATTCTCGCCGTCATCGTGGAGGTCTTCTCCGCCGGATTCGAGAACGATGTTCATCAGATCATCTTCTTTGGCCGCGCTTTTGGGAATGACGATGTCGCCCTTCTTGTGGAACATCCAGGAGACGGCGCCTGCCTCGGCCATATTGCCGCCGTTCTTGCCAAAGGCATGACGAATCTCACTGACCGTACGGTTGCGGTTGTCGGTGTTGATGTCGAGCAGGACCGCGACGCCGCCGGGGCCGTAGCCCTCCAGCGAAAACTCTTCATAGGTGGCGCCGGGAAGCTCGCCGGTGCCGCGCTGAATCGCGCGCTTGATGTTATCGGCGGGCATGTTCTCCGCTTTGGCGGCAACGATGGCGCCGCGCAGGCGCGGGTTGGTATCAGGATCGCCGCCGCCATTCTTCGCGGCAATGCTGATTTCCTTAATGAGACGGGTAAATATCTTGCCGCGCTTGGCGTCGAGCGCGCCCTTTTTGTGCTTGATTGTGGCCCATTTTGAGTGGCCAGACATGGCTAGACCTCGTATCTGTCGATCTTAAATGACATTGATCTTGATGGCACAGGATTCGCCCGTAGAGAAGATCACAAGATTGCCTCGCTAAACCTCAGGCGAAGCAGAATTATAGCACGGGCCTGAGCAAAAATCCGCCGCTCCCTCACCATAGGTTTGAATAATTACGAATGCCATATTGACTGCGAGGCAGTGCCCGCCTACCATTCCAGCGGGGCGGGCGGCCTGCATTATGACCGGGCAACGGGTGGGGCATTACCAAATAATCGAGAAAATCGGCGCCGGCGCCATGGGCGAGGTTTTCCGCGCCCGCGATGAACGGTTGCAGCGCGATATAGCCGTCAAACTCATCCGGCCCAGTTCCAGCGGTAATGCGGATCACATCCGCCGCTTCGAACAGGAAGCCCGCGCCGCAGCTGCTCTCAATCATCCCAACATCGTCGCAATTTATGACGTTGGCTTCGACCGAGGCCTACACTACATCGTATCGGAACTACTCGAGGGGCAAACGCTGCGCCAGCGGTTGCAAGAGGGACCGCTGACGCTTCGGCAGACCACCGATTACTCTTTCCAGATTGTCCAAGGCCTCATCGCTGCCCACGAACGGCGGATTGTGCATCGCGACCTGAAGCCGGAAAATCTTTTTATCACCCGCGAGGGCCGGGTCAAGATTCTCGATTTCGGCGTGGCTAAGTTGCAGCCGCAAGCCGGAGACGCGGCGGGCACCGAGGCTGTCCAGAGCATGACCACCGTCACCAAGTCTGGCGCGGTGATCGGCACGGTCGCCTACATGTCGCCCGAGCAGTTGCGCGGCAAGGCGGTCGACAATCGCAGCGACATCTTCAGCGTCGGAGCGATTCTGTATGAAATGCTGACGAGCCGCCGCGCATTTTCGGGCGAGACCGAAGTCGATACCATGACCGCCGTGCTGCGCGAGGAACCGCGGGCCATCGATCTGGAAACGGCTAATATCCCTCCGGCATTTCAGGAAATTACCCGGCATTGCTTGGAAAAGGAACCGGAGAATCGTTTTCAATCGACCCGCGATCTGGCATTTGCGCTGGAAACGATTTCGCTGCCCGACAGCAAGAATATCCGCTACGCCAGAACGACGACGCGGGCAAAGAGAGGTCTTCCGTGGGCTATAGCGGGAGTACTGCTCGCAGCGGGCTTATTTCTGATCGGCACTCTACTGCGGCCCAAGGCGCCCCCGATCACCTATCGCCAGCTTACCTTCGAGCAGGGGACGGTTTATTCCGCACACTTTGCCCGCGACGGCCAGGAAATTATTTACGGCGCGGCGTGGAACGGTAAGCCGCAGCAACTGTTCTCGACCGTGGGCAATTCCCTGCTTCCTCAGCCGTTGCAAATTACCGGCGCCGATTTGCTGGCCATCTCCCCGACCAACGAGTTGGCCATAGCCACCCATGGCAGTCATAGCGCACATCTGGATGTGGAGGATGGCACGCTGGCCGAAGTACCGATGGCTGCGGCATCGCCTCGAGAAATCTTGCAGGACGTAAGCGCCGCCGATTGGGATACAAAAGGACAGTTGGCGGCCGTACATGTGGTCGGAGCACAAAACCGGTTGGAATATCCAATTGGCCATGTTCTCTATCAAACGACCGGAAGAATCACGCATATCTGCATTTCTCCCCGCGGCGACAAGGTCGCGTTTATGAACCATCCAGACCCGTGGGATGATCGCGGGACCGTCAATGTCGTCGATCTCATGGGGAATGTGCGTGCTCTTACGCGAGAGTGGTATTCCGAGGATGGGCTGGCCTGGAGTCCCGACGGCGTAGAAATATGGTTTGCCGCCGGAGAAAAGAGCAATAATCGCAGTCTCCGGGCAGTGAACCTTCAGGGAAGGTTGCGAATGTTGCTCGATATTCCCGGGTCCCTCACGTTGCAAGATGTTATTTCCGATGGACGCGTCCTTGTGACCTTGAATTCTATCCGGCTGGGCATGGACGCAGCCACCTCGGCAGGCCCCGGGGAAGTCGATCTGTCGTGGCATGACTGGAATATTGCGAAAGACATTTCTTCCGACGGGCAATTTGTTCTGTTCGAAGATTCCAGCGAGGTTTCCGGCCCTAACTATGCGGTCGTCATGCGAAATGTGAATGGCGACTTGCCCGTGCGGCTGGGCGAAGGAAGGGCGGGAGGACTCTCGCCCGACGGAAAGTGGGCCATTTCCATTATTCAGGGCCCGCCACTGAAGGTTGTTCTGCTGCCTTTGCAGGCCGGTCAACCGCGTGAGTTGGATATCGGAATTTTGGAAAAAGTTCAAAGTTCGCCGCCGCGCTTTCTGCCCGATGGCCAGCACATAGTATTGAGCGGGAACGAGCCCGGCCACGGAGGTCGCTGTTATGTCCTTGATCTGAACGGCGGCCCACCGCGCCCCGTTACTCCCGAAGGTGTTCTTGGACGCGAAGTCTCTCCTGACGGCAGATATGTCGTCGGCATTGCGGGCGACAAATCGTTCGCCTTGTATCCGATTGAAGGCGCAGGTGCGCCGATTCATATTCCAAATGTCGGTCGCGATCTGGCGCCCCTTCAATGGGCCGAGGACAGTGCCAATATCTATGCTTATCGCATTACTGAAATTCCCGCGAAAGTCTATCGCGTCAAGATTGCTACCGGTGAAGCGACATTGATCAAAGAACTCAACCCATTGTCGCCTGCCGGAGTTTTCCGGATCGCGCCCGTTGTCGTGAGCCGCGACGGGAAACATTTCCTCTACAGCTATAATCAGGCGCTTTCCAACCTATGGCTGGTTTCCGGCTTGCGTTAAGCGACAAACCAAACGCTCTTAATCCATTGACCCCTTAAAATCGACGGGAACGTAGTGGAAGAAGATTGAAGTTGAGGCGAGTCCCTCGCGCAAGGCGCCGCGATAGTGCGGTACACGCGTTCCGCGGTAGAAAAGTCCATCGCCCAATTCCTGATAGATCTCGACCTTTCCCTGGGGTGTGTCCAAACACAGGGGCCAGGGAGTTTCGCGCTCGGGCTCAGGCGAAAAATCCAGGCAAAGGCTGATGCTGAACTCGCATTGTTCGCGGTCGGTATGCTTCGTTAGCTCAGCACCAGCCTGATACGACGCGAAGTAAACATAGGAAGGCTTCACCGGTTCACCGGCGACGGCGCTAACGATCTTTGTCAGTTGGTAGTGGAAAAAACGAGCAACCGGCTCGTTGTGAGCGACCAGGCGTTGCGGGCATTGAGGATCGCGTTTCGGAATTAGCCCTTTGCGGATCAGACAGCGGTAATAACGCCGCAGCGCAGCCACATGAAAGGGATGAATGAGTGCCGGAAACGTCACGTAATTCTGGTCGCGATAAAGACTCCGAGGCTTTTCATTCGACTCAGTAAATTCGCGCAGCGGAGACTCACCTTGACTCAGAATTCCGGAGGCCAAAAAAATCCCGCGATCATGCTGGGACAATCGGCTACACGCGTCGTTGCCAGGCCTCAGATTTCGGACGGCAGATTCCAACCCCGGCCCCAGCCAGAAAGGCAGAAGCGACTCTGTTTCGGCCTGACGTGTCCAGGCGATCATGCCTTGCAGAGCGAAGTTCGAAACCTGGTCCTGTTGCGAAATCAATTCATCGGGCAGTCGATTCGCGGGCAAAATCAGGCAGTCGGGATTCAGAAACAACGGCCCCTCGAGCTTTTGTTGCAACAAGCCCACGGATCCATGCGGAAGCAAATGCAACGGTATTTGATCGAGCCGGCAGTAGTAGCGTTCGGGCGGAAACGCCGCGGCACACGTCTGCCGCGACGTCCCTCCTAACAGGCTGGCGATCCATTCCATCCAGGCTGCGTCTTTTACTTGTGCAGCCATCCGTTTAAGGTGAAGCGGCTATCAGCGAATAACCCGGAAGGGCACTCCACCGGAGTGATTTCGTGCATCGCGCAACACGGGAAAAAAACGATCTGGTTCTGTTGCGGCACAATGGTTTGATAGCCTCCCGTAACGATTTGCCGACCCTCCTTTCGCCGGTAATCGTGGATGCGCAACTCGCCTCCGCTAAACTGGCGCGGCTCCCGATGGAAGAAATAAACAAACGTCAGTTGCCGTGAGGCAGTCGTGGGGTCGCTGTTATCGCTGTGGCCCCTGAAGAAGTCACCATCGTTGCTGGCTGTGATCTGTGCTTCGATGTTGGCAACGAGAAACTCCTCCATATTGAGTGTGCTTAACACAAGCGGCAAGGCCGACTGGATGCGCGCAAGAATCAGATCTTGGTGCTTGCCCAACTCCATGAACACTCGCGAACGGCGATGCTTCTCGCTCACTACTCCTTCCGTCGAATCCTGCGAGACGACCTGGCTCGCGCGGAAGTCAGCTTCATGTTCCAAGGCAAAACGAGAAAGCTCTTGCATTTCCTGGGGCGACAGAAACTCATCGAGGACCACGGATCGGGCAGGCATCACCGCTGGGCGCTCAAGAAGAGCCGTTGCACCGGTTATCGAAGGCTTCATGGCCAACATCCCCGGCGGCCCCGGCGGGATGGGGATATCCTCGGGTTCCGGACGTGGCGAAGGCGCGGGAGGCTTTGGTTTAGGCTGTGGCTGGCCAGGAGTCGAACCTTTCTTGGCTGAAACAGCAGAATCCGGTACGCCTGAAAAACCACTTGAATCTGCCCCGGAACTCTGCAAAATACGCTCGACGATGCTGCCGCCCAGCACCGCAAAGGCCCGCTGAGCCACAGTCTCGCCCACCGCCGAAGCAATGGTCGCGTTCACCGCCGCATGAGTTTCGGGTTCAAGCGATGCGGACCTGGCGTGGTGCAGCAGATTCCTGAGCAGCGCCTGCTCTTGTGCGCTCAGAATCCGTTCGTCTTGCATTAAGGTTTCCGAAAAAGAGTCGAGAATCTGCTTCGGCGTCATAAAGACACTCCTCCTCGCGCGTGCGCGACGAAAAATTTAATTTTGGGCCCTGAACCTGGGGAGGGAAATTTGACAATATACCCAACTCTTGTTTCTTAACAAGAAAAATTTTGCAACATCACGCCAAAATCTTTGCAGTTCATCTACAGGTTGGTTCCCTGCTCCCGATGGCGATTCAGATACCAGCAGGGAGCAAAGTTGTCGTGAGGAAACAGAGCGTTAACGCAAGTCTCACGTTGCGGAGGGTCGTAGAGGAATTGTGTTTTTCCGTTTTTCTTAAGCACTGCGTCAAAATGTTGCACGTTCACGGATCCGTAGGGGCTACGATTAGCGGCTACACGGACGCGGAAGACAACGAAGTCGCCCAGGTAAACCAAACCCGTCAGGCAAATGACGCCGAGCGCCCCGCGGAACAGGAATCGTTTCCATTTCATAGGCTTCCGAGCTATTTCCCAAACGAGTTAACTACTAATCTAGCAAGTCTTCGTAATGATAACGACTCACATGCCTCCGGCGCTTGCGTCCCGCTTGGTGAAAACAAGAACAAAAAAGTCATCCCGCGTTGACATTTGCCTCGTCCGACAGGCAAACTACCGCATCTGGCGGAAAATGCCTCGGGCAAGTGCCTAAGAGCTTCCGGGCGCATTGCGGTGGCTGGGAGTTCCCGGAAGACGACTCTTCCTTCGACTATGTCCATGACCGAGCAACGGGTTTCATACACCCTCGACTCCACCCTGGAGACGGTGGACAGCGCGGAAGAAAAAGCTTCGCGGATCGCGACGGAGTTGGGCTTTGCCGAAGACGAAGTCATGCAGATTTCCATGGCCGTGCGCGAAGGCGCGGTCAACGCTGTGCTGCATGGCAACGCCTACGCGCCGGACAAGAAAGTGACTTTGGCCTTTGAGCGCACGCCGGAAGAATTAATCATCACTATTCGCGACCAGGGCAAAGGGATGGACCTGAGCAAGATTCCCAACCCTCTGGCTCCGGAGAATTTGCTGAAAACGTCCGGGCGCGGAATTTTCCTGATGCGCTCGTTCATGGATACGGTCGAAATTCGTCCGTCTCAAACGGGCACAGAAATCAAATTGATCAAGCGCGTCCACGGACCAACCGAGGGCGGCAAGGAGGCTTCTCAGTGAGCATGAAGATCAGCAGTCGGCAAGTGGACGGGGTCACCATCGTAGACTGCAGTGGACGTATCACCCTGGGCGAGGGCAGCGTGGTGCTGCGCGATACGGTGCGCGACCTGCTCTCCAAGGGCAACAAGAAAATTATCCTGAATCTCGCCGACGTCAACTACATCGATAGCTCGGGCATCGGCGAGTTGGTCAGCGCTTTCACCACCACCAAGAACCAGGGCGGCGAATTGAAACTGCTCAACCTGACCAAGAAAGTTAACGATCTGCTCCAGATCACCAAGCTCTACACGGTGTTCGACGTGAAGGACGATGAAGCGACCGCGGTGAAGTCGTTTAAGTAGCCACCAAGGCCGTCTGGCGGCTGTGCGTTTCTGAGGGCCGGGAATCTTCCGGCCCTTGTTATTTTGATCAGAATAGGTTTCATTCCGGGACGCATTCGCGATTATTTCTCACCGATCACTCCATTTCCGGCTCACTACTCATAGGATCAGGGGATGTTGACGTACTCAGTCGCGATAATGCTGATTGTCCTCTCTGTAATCCCCGCTCTCGCGGTCACGGACTGCTTGCCTGTTGAACAGGCGAGTCATCATATCGGCGAAACCAGGTGCGTGACCGGCAAAGTCCATCGCGTCTCGGTGGGAAGCAAAGGCGTCCACTTCCTCGACTTTTGTGAAGATCAGATGGCCTGCCCGTTCACCGTGGTGGTGTTCCCGCACAGCCTGAAAGATGTTGGCGATGTGCGTCGCCTGGAAGGGCGGAACATAGAGATTCACGGTGCGGTGAAGTCCTACGACGGCCGGGTGGAAATCATTCTCAACCGCATCAGCCAAATCCCCGGGGGCGCCACGATGATCCCCGCCCTGCCCAAGAACTACGAT
>JGI12635J15846_10005874_pt1 | contig 10573 bp, 8 predicted proteins | sample BlaSpr_A8_OM2_M2_FD_15846 | JGI IMG/M metagenome (IMG submission 15846) | reverse complement strand
GCCATTCGCGAGGACAAAATCTTTCCGGTAATTTTTGGCTCTGGCCTCGGCAACGTCGGCGCCGACCGCGTGATGGACTTTATCGTGGACTACACGCCCGCCCCCTCCGAGCATGAATGGATTCAGGGGGAACCCGCCGCGTCAGGAAACGGCGAACCACCAAAGCGTCACGAGGCCGACACCGAGCCAGTTTCACTCTACGTTTTCAAAACCATTTCCGACGCCTTCGCTGGACGAATTTCCTACTTCAAAGTTTTTTCCGGCGTGCTCAAAAACGATGCCGCCGTGCAAAACTTCAGCCGCAACTCATCGGAAAAGCTCGCCCACATCTCGATCATGCAAGGCAAAACCGCCGTGCCCGCAACCGAGTTGCACGCCGGAGACATTGGAGCGGTTTCCAAACTGAAAGACACGCTCACCGGAGATACGCTCGGTGACAAGAGCGCGCCCATCCAGTATCCAAAAGTTCATCTGCCCGAGCCGGCTATCACTTTCGCCATCGAACCCAAGAGCCGCGCCGACGAAGACAAGCTCGGCCCCGGTATCCACAAACTGATGGAGGAAGATGCCATGCTGCGCTTCTTCCGCGATCCCCAAACCAAGGAATTTCTCATCGCCGGAACCGGCCAGCAACACATCGAAGTCGTGGTTTCGAAGATGAAGAAGCGCTATCACACCGAAGTGATTCTCAAGGCGCCGAAAGTTCCGTACCGCGAAACCATCCGCGGTAAAGCCGACGTACAGGGCCGTCACAAAAAACAGACCGGTGGGCACGGCCAATACGGCGATTGCAAAATCAAGATGGAACCGCTACCCCGAGGCGGCGAGTTCGAGTTCGTCAACGACATCTTCGGCGGCGCGATTCCGAAAAATTACATTCCCGCCATTGAAAAAGGGATCAAAGATGCCGCAGCCCGCGGTTATTTGGCCGGATTTCCCGTCGTCGATTTCCGCGTCATTCTCTACGATGGCTCGTATCACGATGTAGATTCGAACGACATGTCGTTTCAAATGGCGGGACGAATCGCCTTCAAAAAGGCCATGGAACAGGCCAAGCCCACGCTGCTTGAACCAGTGATGTCCGCCGAAATCACAATTCCTGATGAGTTTGCCGGCAGCATCATGGGCGACCTCAACAGCCGCCGCGGCCGCATTCAGGGTATGGACAACAAGAGCGGCAACACCGTTGTGAAAGCCGAAGTGCCCATGTCCGAAATGCTGACCTACGGCGTCGATCTCACGTCGATGACGCAGGGCCGCGGCAGTTTTAATATGGAAATGCATCACTACGACGCTGTCCCTGGCCTGCTGCAGGAAAAGATTATCGAGAAGGCCAAAGCAGCGCGCGGCGATGTGAAGGAAGAAGAAGAGTAAATATCCTCAGCTTTCTGTTCCTCGTATCGTTTCAGAATGGCACGAAGACGAAGGGATCACGCAATCTTCATCCCCACAGCCTTGGCCAATTTCGCCTGCCGCTCGTCAAAGGTCCAGAACCGTTCCGCTTTGAGTTCGAGGGCGCAGGCGACATGTAAGCTGTCCAGGGTCCTGATACCGAGTTTCGGCCCATAGCGGCGGGCGAGGTCGGCACACAGTTCGAAGGCATTTTCCGGCATCGGTAGTGAAATCCAGCGTCCCGCTGATGCATGTTCTTCCCTTCGTGCATTCATGCGTTGCGCTTCAGAAAGCGATAGCTCCGCACGAAAGATGTGCTGGCCAAGGGCGTGTGCCCATTCAGAATTATGGAGAGGCGTAAACCACAGGGGTGGAGTTGACCTGATGCGCTGGCGGGCTGCGTGCGAGTGACGGTCACTCAAATACAACGAAACCAGAAAACTTGAGTCGATGTAAATGCTCAATAGCGCCCGCGCTCCTCAATCAGGAGATCGGCTCCGGAGAGGATGCGATCCCCAATAATTTCTTTGGCCAGAGCTTCGAAGTCAGGCCAGTTCCCTTGAGCTACGGGTGCTTGCTGGGGAACGATCCGCGCGATTACTTGGTCTCGTTCTCGAAGTTCTACGGTCTTGCCGGCTCGGAGCCAACTCTTTAACCGCTTGGTATCGCGAAGTTGTCGAATGTTAACCGACGGCATGCCTCAATGTGTCACATGCTGTGCCACATGTCAAGAGCTCTCCTCGTGGAGGCATGAAGAGGAACGAGCCGAATTTGATCGCTGGAACTCGGCATTTCGCGTAAACGCTCAATAACGTCCCCGATCTTCAAGGACGACATTCGGGAGAACTCGGTCGCCAAATATTTTCTTGGCACGAGCCTCGAAGTCCGGCCATTTCGCCGGTTTTCGTTCCGTGTTTTCGGGAACGATCCGGGCGATAACGCGATCGCGTTCCCGCAGTTCGACGGTGCTTCCCGCTCGAAGCCAAGCTTTTAGGCGGCGTGTATCGCGGAGCTGGCGCAAATTTACAGAAGGCATGGATGCATTGTGACACATTATGTGTCACAATGTCAAACTTAGCTAGAATTAGAATTTCAACGAGGTCAGCATGCAACGAATCCTGATTCTTATCTGCTCTTTTATCGCGCTCGCGTCAGTCGCTATTGCCGCAACCGAGACGCAAATCTTTCCCACATCAGCCGGCGCGGTAAAAATCACTCCGCTGTATCACGCCAGCACGCTGATCGAAGCGGGCGGAAAAATTATCTACCTAGATCCCACCAAGCCCGCGAAGTTCTCAGGACTCCCCAAAGCCGACCTCATTCTGATTACTGACATTCATAGCGACCACATGGATCCCGAGTCGATTAAGGAAATCAGCAAGCCGGGAACTGAGATTTTCGCGCCGCCGCCTGTGGTCCAAACCGTCACTACCGCAAAACCGATCGCCAACGGAGAAACCAAAATCTGGCAGGCCTGGACCATCGAAGCTATCGCTGCATACAACATCAAGCGCGGCCCTGCCCCGGGAAAATTCTTTCACGACAAGGGACGCGGCAATGGCTACGTCCTCACCTACGGAGGCAAGCGCTTCTATTTCTCGGGCGACACTGAGAACATTCCCGAGATGCGCGCCCTGAAAAATATCGATGTGGCTTTTGTGTGTATGAATCTGCCGTATACGATGCCACCCGAAGAGGCAGCCGATGCGGTCAAAGCATTTCACCCAAAAATCGTCATCCCCTATCACTACCGCGGATCCGATCTCAAGGTATTTCAAAAAGCACTGGAAGGCACCGGCATCGAAGTCAGACTGCTGAATTGGTATCCGTCGGAATAAGGCTAGTTCTTAAGTGACACCGGAATTCCATGCCTGCACGCAGCTTCTGGCATCCGCCGCTCTGGAAATGGATTGTACTGCTGGTGCTGTTCGCCGCGATGGTGGTTCTCATACGATGGAAGCCAGTCTCTCATCCCACAAAAATAGAACTGCTCCCGATCAGTGATTTCTTTCCTGCATCGGATGCGTCCTACCCTTCGGTCGTGATTTCGATGACGCCCGAGTCCAAGGGAGTCAGATTCGCGAGCTCCATCTCGCTGATCAAGCCAACGGTTCGACACGACGCGCCTGTCAACCAGTTTGAGGTCGCTTTGGATTCGGGAATGTTTAAGCTGCGACAGACGGACATCTTTGTTGCTGGTGTAATGCCTCTCTCGTTGACCCGGACACATCGCGTCTGGGACGAACATAGCCGAGCGTTCGGTGTGGGCGGAAATCACCCTTACGACATTTGCCCAACCGGAACCAGGTTTCCGTACACCTACATGAACCTCAATCTCGAGGATGGACGCCAGATTTATTTCCCGCGGATTTCAGAGGGCACGCGCTACGAGGATGCGGTCTTCCGAAACGGTAATGCGGGATCTGAATTTTACGACGCCCGGATCAATTGGAACGGCAACGGCTGGACGATGAATTTTCGCAATGGATGGCAGTTCCTATTTCCCGATTCGTATTTCGCGAAGACGTGTGCGCAGGGCGCGCCGATTGAGATGCGAGACGAACACGGCAACCGCCTTCAGCTAAAGCGCGATAAGCTGGGCAACTTGCTGCAGCTAATTTCTCCGTCAGGCCAAACCATCACCTTCACATACGACACCGCAGACCGAATTAGCGAAGCGCAAGATAATACGGACCGCATCCGCAGATATTCTTACGATCGCTCTGGGCACCTCGACGCTGTGTCGGACAGCGCGCACACGCTATATCGTTTCGAATACAAGGAACTCCTGCATGCCCGCGGTTACGATCCGTATCTTATGACGGCGGTTCTAGACGGAACTGGGAGAGTGCTGCTCAAAAACGTCTACAAAGATGCCAGCCGCGTTTCAGAACAGAAATTAGCCAATGGTGATGTGTATCGGTACGACTATTTGTTTGACGATAAACGCGGCGTGATTCAAACAACTGTGACTCTGCCGTCGGGGGAGGCGAAGAGCTTCTCTTTCTATAACCGATCGATCGAAAACCATCGACATTAAAACTGATCATGAAAATCGCCTCAGTCCTTCTAATCCCCGGCCTCTACAATTCNGGTCCCGAACACTGGCAGAGCCTCTGGNAAGCCGATCACCCCGAATACCATCGAGTTCAGCAAGCCAACTGGGACACCCCTGATTGCGAAGACTGGGTCCGAACCCTGCATGCCCACATACTTCAGATCGGGGCCCCGGTGGTTTTAGCCGGCCACAGCCTGGCCTGCGCAACCATCGCTCACTATGCTGCTCAGTACGCCGACTGCGAAGGCCAAATCACCGCCGCCTTTTTAGTCGCTCCGACCGACATAGACGCTCCCACGTTTCCTCCCGGATGCACGGGATTCAATCCTATGCCACTAGAGAAATTGCCATTTCGTTCCGTCGTCGTTGCCGGTGGGGACGATCCTTATCTGACTCAGGGGCGTGCGGAGTTTTTCGCGAATTCCTGGGGAAGCCGGCTCGTCACAATCGCTAACGCCGGCCACATTAACGCCGCCTCCGGCTACGGACCATGGCCCGAAGGCGAAGCTTGGCTCGAGCAACTGCGCGAGATTCGTAGCTAGCTCGTGAACTCTGGCACGCGACAACTGAGAACTGGTAACATCCGTCCAGTGGCTACGCTGAGAAACGTCCCCAAAATTCCGCAAGATCGCGAGCGCATCGTCTCCGCCGCTCCGGTCGAGGACGATTCTTCCTTTGAGCTAAAGCTCCGCCCGCAGCGCCTCGCTGAATTCATTGGCCAAGCCAAAGTCAAAGAAAATCTAGCCGTAGCCATCGAAGCCACGCGGTCGCGCGGCGAAGCCCTCGATCACGTTTTGCTCTACGGTCCTCCGGGCCTCGGCAAGACAACTTTGGCGACAATTATCGCCAACGAACTCGGTGTGCCTTTTCAACAGACCTCCGGCCCCACGCTGCAAATCAAGGGAGACCTGACCGCAATCCTCACCAACGTCCGCAACAAGCAGGTCTTATTCATCGATGAAGTCCATCGCTTGCAGCCGACGCTAGAAGAACTTCTGTATTCCGCGCTCGAAGATTACAAACTGGACATCATCATCGGACAAGGCCCCGCCGCGCGCACCCACACCATGGACGTGCAGCCCTTCACCTTCATCGGCGCGACCACGCGGGCCGGCCTGCTTTCTTCGCCTCTGCGGTCGCGATTCGGCATCGTCCTCCGCCTGGAGTTTTATAGCCACGAAGATCTCCGCATCATTGTCGAACGTTCGGCAGAGATCCTGGGCGTCGAAATCGACAAACCTGGATCTCTCGAAATCGCCAGCCGTTCGCGCGGAACGCCAAGAATTGCCAATCGCTTACTGCGCCGGGTTCGCGACTATGCCCAGGTGCGCGGCGCGGGAAAGATCGATCTGCCGACAGCCCAGGCCGCCCTGCAGATGCTGGAGGTAGATCGTTACGGCTTCGATGAAGTCGATCGCAAGCTGCTCCTGATCATCATTGAGAAATATCAGGGCGGACCAGTCGGCCTGAACACGCTGGCCGCGGCTCTCGCCGAAGAGCCCGACGCGATCGAAGAGATCTACGAGCCATTCTTAATTCAGATCGGCTTCCTCAATCGCACTCCCCGCGGACGAGTCGCCACCCAGCTAGCCTACGAACATTTCGGAATCACCCCAAACCGCAAACAAAGTTCGCTGTTCTAGAATGTCCCCACCATGATTGCCCATCTCCGCGGACGCCTGCTCGCCAAGCATCCCAACCAAGCCGTCGTCGAAACCGCCGGAGTGGGTTATGACGTCACTATCAGCGTGCCAACATTCTCCGACCTGCCTACTCTTGGCAGCGAAGTCGCTCTACACATCCACACCCATGTCCGCGAAGATCAAATTGCGCTCTACGGATTCTTGAAACCGGCCGAGAAACAACTCTTTGAAAAGCTGATCACCGTAAGCGGCATCGGTCCCAAACTCGCTATCACGATTTTAAGCGGCATGCCCGCCGACGAAATGGTCGGAGCCATCCGCGGCAACGACATCGCTCGCCTCACCCGCATTCCCGGCATCGGCAAAAAAACTGCCGAGCGTATGGTGCTCGAACTCCGCGATAAGTTTCCGCCGGCGCAAATCGGCGAAGCTCCAGCCCCAACGATCACTTCGATCGAAGAAGACGTACTATCAGCGCTGGTGAATCTTGGCTACCAGCGCCCATCCGTAGAACGCGCCCTGGCATCGGTAGCAAAGAACGAAAAAGATGGGTCCTTCGAAGCCCTGTTTCGCAACGCCCTGGCCGCCCTAGCCAAGTAAGAACGGGATCAAAGGGATTTTGAGTGTAATGGCCTGTTAACAGCCGTTGAGGAGTCATACGTTTTGTCGCGTTGCTACGGCGAGACCGCAAACACTGTTCCGCAGCCCCCTTGACAGGACTGTCCGGTACCTCCCAGTTGCGTCGTACTGTAGATATTTCCTGCCTTGTCGAAGATCAGGTTGGCAGCAGGTTGCGCTCCATCCGGGCTGCCGGTAAAGCCATGAAGGATTCCGAAGGTCCAAACGCTCCCTTGTCGAATTGGTGCCTTCAGTTGGAAGACGATGCCGGAAAACGTACCACCAAGATGGTTGGTACCGTATAGGTTTCCATTCGCGTCAAAGATGACGCTAGCTATCGGATCTTTGCCATCGTTCCCGCCGCTGAAGGCATATAGGACTGTCTCCTCCCAAGCGTGAACTTTTCCGGAAGGCTTCTTTAATTCAAAAACCAGTCCATACGGTCCCGGCCCAAACGAGGTCGTACCGTAGAGGTTGCCAGCTCCGTCGAAAACGACGCCAGAGGCCGGACAGAAGCCGTTCTTGCCATTGAAGAGGTGGAGCGTCATCTTTGTCCACGCACCACCCTTGCTCCCCGGTGGAGTCAGTTTGAAGACAATGCCGCAGCCTGTCTCATCCGAGCATGGCCCCTGCACGCCGCCAAGGTATGTCGTACCGTAGATCGCACCCTTGGAATCAAGAATCAATCCACCGTTGGGAAGGGATCCGTCCCCCGCCCCGAGTCCCTTAAAACCGTACAACACCTGCTCCGTCCACTTACCGCCCCTGGTCGTCGGGGGACTCAGTTCAAAGATAGTTCCACAGTGCTTATGGAACGGAGCGTCACAGCGCCCGTGGCCGCCGCCAAAATAGGTGGCACCGTAAAGATTGCCTGCGGCGTCGAAAACCAGATCGCCAACCGGAAGCTGGCCGTCCTTTTTGCCTTGAAAGCTGTACAGCACGGTCTCGGTCCAAGAGTCTCCACGCCTTGATGGTGGGGACAGTTCGTAGACTATCCCGCAGCCCACCACGGTTCCTAAAAAGGTGCACGAGCTCCCCCCACCGTAGGCGGTCGTGCCATACAGGTTCCCCTCCGCATCCAGAATTACCCCGCCTTGGGGATTTGCGCCGTCGCCGTAGTTATCGCCCTTGAACGTGTAAAGGATGCTCTCGGTCCACGCGCCCCCCTTCTGTTTAGGCAAGCTTAGTTGGTAGACCACGCCGCAGTCGCCCGTTGTAGGACAAGCATTCGCCCCACCTTCGGCTGCGCCGTATAAGTTTCCCTGCTCGTCGGAGACCACGCCGCCCACCGGTGTCGCACCATCTGGAGCGCCGTGGAAGTTGTATAGAACTTCCTCCTTCCACTCGGCCGACGCGGTCGAAACGAGAACCAGAACAAGCATGAACAAATGCTGTTGGCGGCGATGGGATCTTTTACGAGTCATGGCACGAGACTAATTCCTTAACTGAATTTGCGGCATTCCCCAGCAGGGAAGGCAAGGGCAGCGCGAACTCGCGCGATGTTACACCCGAACGAATGCGGCGTCCACAGCCGTCAACTGGCGCAATATCGCGATGTCACTCCTTTGAGAGTCAGCCGGGGATTTTGAGTGTAACCGCTGATAGCGTTTCTCGATGCTCCCTTGGAAGTGGTCAGAGTGACAAATCCAGTGGTCGCCTAGGTCGGAACTGCGGCGATGAGGTGTGTATCGTGTTTCGACGGCAGAGTCTCAGTCGCCGAAGACGTAGGCCGCGCCTGGTTGCGTGTATGTGACGTTGATGTCGCCAATCACGATGGTCTGGCCGCTGATGGCGACGGACCATCCGAACGGGTCGTCCTCTTGGCTGTGGGACGGGGTTAGCTGGGCGTTGGGAGTTTCAGTGGTTGTCCATCCGGTCGTGGGTTTGACGAATACAAAGGCGTCGCCTTGATGGTTGTCGTTATTGCCCCCGTTGGGGTTCCCGGCCACGAGGGTGTCGCCGCAGACCGCCACTGACCAGCCGAGAATGCTGGGGTAGGAAGTTGTGTTCGCGGTGAGCTTGGCGGTCTCGGTCATGTTCGTCCAGCCAGTTGCTGGCTCGACAAATACGTAAGCCGCACCTAAGGTCCCATTGTTATCCGCGGTGTAAGGTGCTCCGACGGTTACGGTATCGCCGCTGATAGCGACCGAGATCCCGAACCCGTCGCCTGAAGTCGAATCCGAGTTCGTCAGCTTAGCCGTTTGGCCCAAGATATGTTTCTTATTGGATTTAGTTCCCCAGCCGTTTTTCGGCTTGACGTACAAGTACGCAACATCGCTTTCATTATTGATGTCAGCAGCGCCGATCGCAACTATTTGTCCGTTGGTGACGATTGAGGAGAAGGTATTCTTGCTGCCATCCGTCGTGACCAGCAAAGCATCGTAGTTGCTGGTTGACTTCCAGCCGGTCTGGGGCTTGATGTAAACCAGAGCTCCGTCGCCGCCTCCGCAGACCGCAGTATCCCCAGCGACCGCGACAAGGCCCGGGCACGCTAGCTTGGCGGTTTCGTGACGCGTTTTCCAGCCGCGCGCAGGCTTGACAAAAACATAACCGCCGCCCGTTCCGAACGCAAGGTTACCGTTCCCGACGAATATGGTATCGCCGTCAATAGCGACTGATCCGCCGAACTGGTATCCAGCTTTCCCGTCAGAGGCGGTCAGCGTCGCGACCTGCGTCATGTTCTTCCATCCGCTTGCGGGTTTAAGTTCTGAGTTCGCATGAAAATTCCTTTAATTGCAAAATTTGGAGCATCGGATTTATGGAGCCAGGAAAGGCGCCCACAAGCTAATGGATTTTCCCTGATGGCGCAAGGGTTGCGTCGTTCCTACATCTCGTTCTTTTCGGTAACGGCTTCTTTCGGCAACTACTTGGATAGTTGGCGTAACATCGCGGTTACACTCATTGAGAAGGCTTTGAGAGTAGTCCCGGCTGCGAGGAAATAGCTCGCTTCGCTCGGTGCCCGGACGAGGCGTCCGGGTCCACGTGCGGGGTGGCTACTTGATATCTTTCATTGGCAGGAGCGAGCCGTAGTCGCGGCCGCTTGGCTCGACGGCGCGGGCTACGATGCCATCGAAAGCATCGTGGAACTCTGGATACTTCACCAGCAGCGCCTTCATCACCGCAGTGTTGTCCTGAAATGTTTGTCCCGTGTTCGAAACGTCTGCGGACTGATACTTCACCACCAGATCGAAATCCTGGCCCACTACCAGAGGGAACAGCGCGGTCAGCCTGAATGTCTTTCCTGGCGCCGCGAGCTCCACGGTATTACCGTCAGCGGGCAGGTCCGCGGGTTTTACAGTTTCTGATTCATCGGCCAGCTTATCCGTGAGCTGTGTATACATGAACCGCAACGGGACGGCCAGATCGCGCGCTTCGAGGTAGTAGAACCAGGCGTCGCGGTTTTCGCTCTTAGTTTTGAAGGTGCGAGCGTGGTCGGCAAACCAGTTCGCGTCATGCCCTGCGACTTGGGATTCCTTAATGTACAAACCGCCGATTTTCCAGTCTTTGCCTTCTTGTTGCAGCACGAACGAGACCGTGTCTGGTTGCTTTGCGGACGGAACATCCAAAATTACGACGGCGTAGTTTCCTGGTGGCAAATTTGGGATCGCGAAGACGGCGCTGTCGGCAGTCTGACCGGTGCGGCCAAACACGCCGCAAAGAAATTCAGCACGGGCGAGGGGCGCGGTTCCTTCGACTTTCAAAAGAAACGGAGAGCGCGGCGCCGGCTGCACCCCAGCAAAGTTTGGTTGATTATCTTTGACGGTGGTTTCGATGCCGGAGAAATCGGAAGCAAAGCTGGCAATCGAATTCTGCCGCAGAGTAGCGGAGTCGCCGCGAGCCACCATGTCGAAATAGCGTTTCG
>JGI12635J15846_10005872_pt1 | contig 10577 bp, 7 predicted proteins | sample BlaSpr_A8_OM2_M2_FD_15846 | JGI IMG/M metagenome (IMG submission 15846) | reverse complement strand
TGGTGTACACGGCAACTGGCAAGACTCTCTTCCCGCCTTACGCCATCAAGACATTCCAAGGAGTTCGCGTCGGGTTCATCGGTGTGGGGTTGAAGACGACGCCGAGCATTGTGACGCCGCAAGGTGTCTCGGGGCTCACGTTTAAAGACGAGGCAGAATCGGTCAACGCCTTGATTCCAGAGCTGCATGCCCAAGGGATCTATGCAATTGTTGTGCTGATTCACCAAGGCGGAACTCAGGGCTCGGCGATGGTTGCCGCGACCGGTGGGATCAATGATTGCGCGGACGGCCTCGGCGGCCCGACGCATTCGCCGATTGTGGACGTAGTTTCACGCCTCAGCGATTCTGTCGATCTGGTTATTTCGGGCCATACACACAAAGCTTACAACTGCCGATTGCCGAACAGTGCCGGGCGGCTGATCCCGGTTACGCAGGCCGGCTACTATGGGCGACTTCTTAGCGACATCGACCTCAGTGTGGACAGTTCGACGGGACGGGTGACGCACATCGCAGCATCCAACCTTGTGGTCAGCCACCCGGCGGCGGATGACTCGACGTCGCCGGTACATCCCTTTTTGTCGTCTCCGTCGATCGAGCGAATTCGCGCGCTGGTCGCAGATTACGCCGCCGCTGTCGCGCCACTGGCCAACCAAGTGGTTGGTGCGATCGCAGCGCCGCTGACGAACTCGCCAGGACCGAGCGGCGAAGTGCCGGCAGGGGACCTGGTTGCGGACTCGGAATTCGCGGCAACCTCACCTGCGCAGATGGGCGGCGCCGTCATTGCATTCGTGAACTCAGGGGGCGTCCGTCCTCCCGGGTTCGACGTGGCCCAAGCGACCTATCCACACAACGTCACGTATCAGGAAGCGTTTGCGGTGCGCCCGTTCGGCAACTCTCTTGTGACCATGACGCTCACTGCCGGCGAAATCAAGGATCTCTTGGAGCAACAATTTCCCGGGTGCAATGGTCAAACTACCAGCCGGATACTCCAAGTTTCAAGTGGCCTACATGTTGATTGGAGCGCGTCAGCGGCGCCATGTCAGAAGATCGTCAATGTGACATTGCTTACGCCCGCCAATGACGGTCCGATCGACCGGATCGTGGATCACGGTGTGGTCCAGCATCCAACAAAACTTTACCGAGTAACTGTCGACAACTATTTGGCTTCGGGCGGGGATGACTTTAGCATCTTGCCGCAGGGAACCAATCGCATTGGGGGCCCGCAGGATATTGATGCACTCGTTGCCTATCTATCAGCAACCTACAAGTCGCCAAAATCACCCTACGACCCGAACGATCCCGCACTGAACCTCCCTCGAGTTGTACGGCTGCCATGAGGCAACAGCTACGGCTTTATGAAGCCGAGTTGCTTTGCGACCACGGCGTCGAGCATTCTCGCAGGAAGAAGCCTGGGTAAAGTCCAGTTCTTGAAACGTTGCTTGATGACTGCGTAGCGCGCCTTCGGTTTTGCCGTGCTGAGTGCTAGGTGGACGGCTTCGCCCAGACGCTCGGGGGAGAAACCCTTGCGTCCTTCGGCGACGACGAACTTCTGAAAGTTCTGCACCGCGTTCCAATACTCGGTGGCCTTAAACTCACTGAGATCTTCTTTTTCGCCCTTGTCGTACATCGTCGTGTTCACGAAGCCCGGTTCGATCATTACGAGGTCGATGCCAAATAACATTAGTTCCAACCGCAGCACGTCCGACATTCCTTCAAGGCCAGATTTGGAGGCGCTATACGCGCCGAGAAGCGGGATAGGAACTTTTGCACCGCTGGACGTGATGTTCACGATGCGCCCGGCGGGACCCTGTCGCTTCCTATCCGTTCCCAAGAGGGGGGCGAAGGCTTGGATTACGACAAGCGGTGAGACCATGTTGACATCCAATTGCCGCCTGTACTCGCTGGGCCTCAGATGAAGCAGTGGCCCACTCACCACAATTCCTGCATTGTTTACCAGGCCCATCAGATTCCTGTCGCCTATCATGGAGCCGACTTTCTCGGCAGCTTGATGTACGGCGTCTGCGTCCGTTATGTCCATCATGAGAGGCACGAAGCCCTCACCGAACTCTCTTTGCAAACGATCGGCGTCAGCCTGTTTGCGTACGGAACCGAACACGCGAAAACCCTTTGAAACCAGCACCTTTGTGGTTCCCCAGCCAATTCCGGTGGAGACCCCGGTGACCACGACATCTTTGCTGTTCGCCATTGCATTTCTCCTAAGATGATCAATGTACATCTTCAATATGTACACCGTACATCTTCGCGGTTATCTGTGTCAAGGTGTACAGTATTCGCATGCCTTATCCGTCGAAAACAGACCGCCAGACCATTCTTTCGGCCGCGGTGAAGCAGCTGGCGCACGTGGGTATCCGCGACTTGTCGTTACGCAATCTCGCGGCCTCCCTCGATCTTGCGCCCAATGCAATCTACCGTTACTTTTCCGATCGCTCGGCACTCGAAGCTGCGCTGGCAGGCGAAGCGGCCCGGCAAATGGAATTGGCGCTGAGGAGGGCGGCAGCCGGACGCGAGCCGGTTACCGCAATCCGCGAGATGGCCTCTGCCTACATAAAGTTCGCTAAGGACAACCGTCACCTCTACGACATGATGACGAGTCCCCACGTGCCGAAGCACGATGCGACACAACACGAAAGCCTTTGGACGTTCACCGTCGAGCAGGTAAAAAGAATTGCCGGGTCGGACCGGGCTGCGCCGGCGTCTGTCGCGCTTTGGGCATTCCTCCATGGAGCCGTGGCGTTGGAGGCCGCTGAAGTGTTCGGCGAGAGCAAACCTGCAAGCGGCCTTGGATTCGGGCTCGACGCGTGGTTCATGGCCGTCTCAACGGGCGGAGGGCCAATAGAGGCGCTCCAAACCAAGCCCACAAAGATGACGGCCAATAAGAAAGTGTCTGCGCGTGAACGTTCAAGCGTGCGGAGAGTGATATGAGGGCTCACTTTCGCTAAGCGCAGGGGTGTCGCGGGAGACCTCGATCACGGCGAAATGCAATCTGCTACCCTAGCCCTAGAAATCGAGTCCGTCGATCAGGACTTGTCGCAAGTGGGGGTGTCGATTCATGGACTTAAGCCGCCGTGACCTCTTGACCGCATCGGCGTTCATGTTGATGCGTCCGATGAGCAGCATTTCGGCACCACTGGGTGCGCGCCGCGCCACGGCTCCGTTAGCCGACGGCACCGAGCCCATGTTGTTGTGTTGGAATGAGAACCCTTACGGTCCGTCGCCCGCTGCCCGCGCCGCAATCGCCCAGTCGATCGCGGAAGGCTGTCGTTATCCGGACGATGAGAATCCAAGGCTCGTCAATTTACTCGCCGAAAAAGAAGGATTCGGACCGGATCACATCGTGACTGGCACCGGGTCCGGGGAGTTGCTGCGCGCTCTCGGGATGCTCGCCGCGCGTGAACACGGCGAGATCGTGGCCGCCGAGCCGACCTATGCCGAGTTGACCGAGTACGCCGAGCACACAGGGGCGAGCCTGAAGTGGGTGCCGGTCGACAAACAACTGCGCCACGATTTGAGCGCCATGCACGCGGCGGTTTCCGCCAAGACGCGCATCGTGTACATCTGCAATCCCAACAACCCGACCGGCACGATGGTCGATTCCGCGACGATCGCAGCATTCGTCGCCGCGCTTCCGGATCATGTCACGACCGTCATCGATGAGGCTTATATGGAATTCGTCGAGGGCATCCCCTCGTCGGTCAGCCTGGTCACGGGGCCAAAGCGTGTCGTCGTCTTGCGGACATTCTCCAAGCTCCACGGCATGGCCGGAGTTCGGTACGGCTACGGGATTGCCCGACCCGAGGTCATTGCGGAAATCTCCGCTGCGCGCATGACGACGCCCAACATATTCGCTGTGCGCGGCGCCCTTGCGAGCCTCGGTGACAAGGAATTCCTTGCGGACTGCCGACGGCGGATCGTAGCCAGCCGCGCTCGCGTTACCGCCGAGCTGGCGCGACTGCACTTTCCGTATGCCGAGCCTCATGGCAATTTCGTATTCTTCGACACGGGCGTGCCGATCAAGCAGTTCAGCGAGTTCATGCGGCATCGGAATATCGCTGTCGGACGGCGTTTTGCACCTTACGAGAACTGGTGCCGCGTCACCATCGGGACCGATCCGCAGATCGACGCCTTCATCGAAGGAGTGCGGGCCTTTCGAGCGAGTCCTGCCAAGGCAGCCTGATTTACGAAGGGCCAACGGCTTCCGTTGTTATCGAGTGTGGGAAGTAAGCTTGGGAGTGGTCATGTTTGCAATCCAAAAGAAACGCCGCGAACTAATGCGGACACTGATCTCATCAGCAGCCCTTCTCGCAGTGATATTGACGTGTTCGACGCCGGCGGCAGCAGCGGGGGATGTGAAAACTTCACATGAAGTGCGCGCGTTGAAAATCACTGTCCTGGTTTCCAATGTCGCCGGGGATCCTCATCTGGGCGACGGCGAGTGGGGCTACTCGGCGTTGGTCGAGGTGGATGGGCACAAGATTCTTTACGACACGGGCGCCTCATCCGATATGGTCCTAAACAATGCCAAGGCCCTGCATATCGACTTATCGGATGTGGAAGATGTCGTGTTGTCGCATAATCATTGGGACCACGTAGGCGGCCTGATGACCCTTCGCCGCGAGCTTGCCAAAACCAACCCCCGCGCCATGAGCCGGGTCCATGTGGGGGCCCGCATCTTCGAGCCGCGGTTAAGCGACGCGGGCGACGATCACAACGGATTGCGCCTAATCAAGGCGGAATACCTCGCCACCGGCGGCGTGTTCATCATCCATGACAAACCCACCGAACTCTATCCCGGCGTCTGGCTGACAGGTCCGGTGCCCCGGCCGAACGTGGAGAAGAACTGGTTTCCAGGGCTCTCGTTGGTGACCACGCAGGGACGCGTGGAAGATAACGTCCCAGAGGATTCCGCCTTGGTGTTCGACTCGAAGGAGGGGATCGTGATTCTGACCGGTTGCGGCCACGCCGGCATCATCAACATTGCGGAGTACGCGCGAACTATTGTTGGCGACAAGCCCCTATTGGCGGTGGTCGGCGGGCTGCACCTGTTCGACGCAACGGATCAGGTGCTCGCGTGGACCGGAGCGAAGCTCAAGTCTTTTCGACTCGAGAATCTTCTCGCCGGTCACTGCACCGGGATTGAGGCTACTTATCGCCTACGAGAGTCAACCGGTCTGAGCCGCAAAACGGCTGTCGTAAGCGCAGTGGGATCCTCATTTATGCTTGGCCACGGCATTGACGCGCGCATGCTTGCACAATGATGCGATTCTGATCTCCGAGAGCAGCCGCTCACCACTGGCATAGCAATCACCTCCGCAAGAAGTCCGCGACGACTCGGATGAATTCCTCCGGTTCCTCAATGAACGGGAAATGCCCGCTCTTCTCGAACATGACGAACTGCGCCTTTGGCGCATAAGTTTTGAATTGCACTGCGTAGCGCGGCAACATTCCCCTGTCAAATCGACCCGACAGGATCAGCATCGGCATGTGCAGATTTCTCAGTTGCTGATGGAAATCCAATTTCGCCATTTCCGACCCCGCCACAAAATCGTAATCCTCGCCCTCGATGGCGCAAAGGACTTTGGGATCGGGTGGGTCGGCGGTTCTAATCAAATCCTGAAAGGCTGAATTATTGTAAAAGAGCAAGAAGCCCGGAGGCGCATCGTCGGCATCTCGGTATTCCTTGCTGCACGTGTGAATCCCTTGCGCATGGATCTTCATCACTCTCTCGTATGTCTCGGGGTACTGATCCCGCAACTCGGAGAGCGCATTGTTTCGATGCGCCTGCGACATCGCTCCGCCCCATGATGAGTCCGCGAGAATCAGTCTGCGTACGGATTCCGGATAGCGGAGTGCATAGGCCTGAGCCACCATACCGCCGTAGGAATGGCCCAACACATCGATCTTTCCGAGGTTGAGTGCTTTGCGCAAACCCTCGATATTCTCCACATCGCGCGCAAAGGTATATTTTTGATCATGCCGGGCACGATCAGATTTTCCGGTCCCGAAGGCGTCGTAATAAACAACGCGTTGGGCCTTGGCTAGCGGAGAAAGGTGTGGATGAAAGTACCCGTGCGGCACGCCCGGCCCGGCTGGGATCAGCACCAAAGCTTGGCCAGTTCCTTCGCTTTCGAACCATAACCGGGTGCCGTTCACTACCACGTACTCTCCTGGCGGATGGAGCGCGGTACCCCCGGGCAGCGGGACGGAAGTGGCGTTTTGAGCGAGGCTCGAAGTTGCAAGCGTGAGAAGTGACGCAAACAGCATTTTCTGCATTCGGAGTTTCCACCTCAGTCAATTATTCGCGGCAGGAATTTGTGGATCCACTGCCCCTAGTTCTTCATTGGTCGATTACTTAAACAGAACCGCGAATCGGCGCATACCCCGCCATGAGAGGCGGCCAGTACCACAGATGACAATGGAATTGCGGGATTCAGGGCCAAGAGGGGATGCCCTGCTGGACAGTCTGGAAAGCAGCCGCTAGCCTGACCGCTGAAAANCGGGAGATCGAATGTCTGCATCACGCCTCTGGATTGTCATTCTTGCCNTACTCTCGGCTACTGTTTCGGTTGCGGCCGATCCATCGCCGACTCCCGTGAAGTCGACCGACTCGGCTTCGAAATCGCCGCTCGAGGGACTCAAATATCGACTGGTCGGTCCGTTTCGCGGCGGTCGCGCCACGGGCGTTGCGGGCGTTGTCAGCGAGCCCAACACTTATTACTTCGGCGCCTCCACCGGCGGATTGTGGAAGAGCATCGATGGAGGCACCAGCTGGAAGCCGTTATGGGACGATTTCCCCGAGGCCGCGGCCGCCGTCGGTGCCGTCGCCGTGGCGCCATCTGATCCCAAAATCGTCTATGCAGGCACNGGCGAGATCAACATTCGCGGCAACGTNGCCACNGGCAATGGCCTTTATAAATCGACCGATGCGGGAAAAACCTGGCGTTTCTCCGGGCTGCGCGACAGCCAGGTGATTGGCCGCATCATCGTCGATCCCTCCGACTCCAACATCGTTCTCGTGGCGGCGCTCGGGCATACGTTCGGCGACAATCCGGAGCGCGGCGTGTTCCGATCGACCGACGGCGGCGCCAATTGGAAGAAGGTGCTTTATGTCGATGCCAAGACCGGCGCCTCGGACGTCGCCTTCGATCCCAATAATTCCAAGATCCTCTATGCCGGCATGTGGCAGGCCTATCGCAAGCCGTGGATCATGGAGAGCGGCGGACCTGGCAGCGGCCTCTACAAGTCCTTCGACGGCGGCGAGCATTGGCGGCGTTTGAGCGGCGGCGGATTGCCGGAGGGCATCTTGGGCCGCATCAATGTCGCTCCGACTGCTGACTCCAAAGTGGTCTATGCGATGATCGAGGCCAGGAAAGGCGGCCTCTTCCGCACGAATGACGGCGGCGAGACCTGGACGCTCGTCAGCGACAAGAACAGCATCAAACAGCGGGCCTGGTATTTCAATACGGTCTTCGCCGATCCCAAGGATGCGAATAGCGTGTATGTACTCAACACCTCGCTCTACCGTTCGACCGATGGCGGCAAGAGTTTCAAGACGCTGAAGACCCAGCATGGTGACAATCACGAATTGTGGATCGATCCGACCAATCCTAAGCGCATGATCGAAGGCAATGACGGCGGCGCCAATGTCTCTGTCGATGGCGGCGAGACTTGGACCTCGGAGATGAACCAGCCAACCGCCCAGTTCTATCACATCGCGGCCGACAACGAATTTCCGTTCCGCCTCTATGGCGACCAGCAGGACAATTCCAGTATTTCCATCGCGACAGCCGGGCGCTCAGGCGGAGTCGGCATCGAGGATTGGAACCCGGTCGGCGGCGGCGAGAGCGGCTTCATCATTCCCGATCCCACCGACGCCAATATCGTCTATGGCGGCGGCTACGACGCTGAGATCACCCGCCATGACCGGCGCACCGGCCAAAACATCGAGATCACGCCGTGGCCGCGCAATACCATGGGCTGGGCTGCGGAGAATCTGAAGTATCGATTCCAATGGACGGCGCCGATCATGATCTCGAGATTCGAGCCGCACGCTCTCTACTTTGCAGCCCAGGTGCTATTCCGCTCACTCGACCAAGGCCGGAGCTGGACCGTGATCTCGCCCGATCTGACCCGCAACGACAAATCCAAGCAGCGTTCTTCGGGCGGACCGCTGACCAAGGACAATACCAGCGTCGAGACTTATGACACCATCTTCGCCATCGCCGAGTCGCCTAAAGACAAGGATTTGATCTGGGTTGGCAGCGATGACGGGCTGGTGCATTTGACCCGGGATGGCGGAGCCCACTGGAGCAATGTCACGCCCAAGAGCATGCCCGATTTCGCCACCGTCGAAATGATCGAGCCGGATCCTAACAATCCCGCTGTCGCCTATGTCGCCGCCGACCGTCATCGACTCGATGATTTCAAGCCTTATGCATTCCGCACCGAGGACTATGGCAAGAGCTGGACTCCCATTACCGAGGGGCTGGTGCCAGATGCGTATCTGCATGTCATCCGGCGTGATCCGGCCCGGTCGGGTCTGCTTTATGCCGGCACGGAGAGCGGCATCATGATGTCTTATGACGACGGCGCCCACTGGCAGAGCCTGCAATTAAACTTACCTGTGGTNCCCGTGCATGACCTCGTCGTGCATGGCGATGCCTTGGCCGTCGCCACACACGGCCGCGCCTTCTGGATCATCGACGANTTATCACCCGTGCGACAGTGGGCCCCCACGATTCCGACCGAGACGGCACATCTGTTCAAGCCGGCCGTCGCGAACCACACCGTCTTCCGCGGCGGGCAACTGCGCTATTTCGGCGGTGCGAACCCGCCGGCCGGCGCGGTGATCAGCTACACCTTGTCGTCGCAGATCGGAAAACCGCGACCGCCCAAGGATGCCGACAAAGATGCCGACAAGAAGGATAAGGATAAAGAGAAGGATAAGGTTGACCCGCTCGACCAGCGCATCAGCCTCGATATTCTCGATGCGAGTGGCAAGCTGATCCGTCATTTCCCGGAATCCGAAGATGCCAAGAGTCCAGGTGAGGACGATGCCAAGGCTGAGCCGGAAGAGGATGAAGACGAGGGACCTGCGTCCAAACCAATCAAGCCGCCGCATTTCGCTGGCTTCAACACGTTCGCTTGGGATTTGCGCACCGACAAGGCGCGCGCGATCAAGAACGCGCCCTTGTGGGCGGGCAGCGTGGCGGGTCCGAAGGTGCCGCCGGGCCACTACCAGGTCAAGCTGACCGTCGATGGTACGAGCCAGATTCAGCCGCTCGAGATCGTACCGGACCCGCGCGGCACGGCGACTCTCGACGATTTGGCCAAGCAGTTCGCTCTGCATAGTGCGATCAACGCCCTGCTGACCGAGGTGCATGACACGGTACTCGACATCCGCGCCACCCGCGTCAAGATCATGGCGGCAAAGAAGGCGGCCGCTGGAGCGCAAGCTGCCAAGGTCGCGGCCACGGGCGATGCCCTCGACCGCAANCTGACGGAGATTGAGGAGATCTTGATTCAGCCGCGCTCGCACGCCTCGGAGGACGCGCTGAATTATCCGGTTCGTCTAAACAACATGCTGGCGGCGCTGGGCTCGCTCGTGGGTTCCGGCGATGCGGCGCCGACTGCGCAGAACGAGGCCATGTTCGCCGAACTGAAAAGCGAGGCCGCCTCGGCCTTGGCCCGATGGCGCGAACTCAAGAGCGGAGAGGTTGCTGCGTTCGAGAAGCTCAGTATGTGAGATCGAGGTTGCGAAGCCGCCTGTGTCTGATCGAGCGCCAAGGCGGCGATTCAATCTCACAACCTACGCCGCGGTGCGGTCTACACTCATCGCAATGCGGGCGATCTTCTTCCTCCGTTTATTTTTCCTGGCTTGCCAGAGATCATAAGCAGCCTGCATTGCTAGCCAGCTTTCGGCCGAAGTGCCCAATGCCTCCTCAAGCCGGATCGACATGTCCGTGCTGATGGCGGCCTTACCGTGGATGATCCGAGAGATCGCGGTGCGCGTCATACCGAGCTTTTCGGCAAACTCAGTCACACTGATGCCGCCATCTTATCCGATTCCGCTCTGCAGCTCGTGCTAGCGCCATTCGAGACAAATCAGGGCATTTTCACACAAGAAATTGGCACTCGTGCCGCGCAAACTCTCTTTACTGCGAGAAGGATTTCTCATCGGCCCCTTCAGCAAATACCCGTTTGGGCACTCGCCCTGACCTCTACATCCCCCAGCCGACCGAGGGCGCTGCGCATATCGAGGGAAGGGGCCGATTTTTTCGCATNACGTGACGTCATCCTCACGAGTTCTAACAACAGCAAACCAGGGACCGCGCTTTTCCACGAGCAGGGTATAAAGGCGGCGTACACTGGAGGCGTCACGTGGATGAGGACATGCTTGACCGATGGAGGCGCAGGTTCGAGCGCGCCGCCTCCCTGCTTTCAGGGCGACTGGATGATCCGCCGTCACTGGCGGAGCTCGCCTCCGCCGCTGCGGTCTCCCCATTTCACTTCCATCGGATCTGGCGAGCGCTGACGCGCGAGACCGTCGGCCAGACGAT
>JGI12635J15846_10005871_pt1 | contig 10577 bp, 8 predicted proteins | sample BlaSpr_A8_OM2_M2_FD_15846 | JGI IMG/M metagenome (IMG submission 15846) | reverse complement strand
AGCCGTGCCCCGGCTGCGTCCGCTGGCCAGCATCACCGAACTCACCGTGAAGCCTTCCGGAATCTTGTGCAGGAAGATTGCGAAAAAAATGATCCAGCCCAGGACGTTCGACACCAGAAATCCAGAAGCGATCGCGATGCCGTCGAAGAAGGTATGGATAATCAGACCGAGCAGCACCGAATAACTCTTGTGCGAATGCATGAACTCGTCTTTGTGAGTCTCCTCACCGAAGTGGAAGTGTGGCGCAACCGTATGCTCAAAGAAGTGGATGATGAGGTAGCCCAGCAGAATCAAGTACGCAGCCGATCGGCCACGCAGCTCCAAACTCTCCGGGACCATCTCAACCAGAGCCGTCGCCAGCATGAATCCCGCGCCTAGGGCAACGAAATAGCGCAGATAGCGCCGCTCCCAACTGCGCTGCACAATGATCGCCCCGCCAAAGACGTTAGCGGCGGCGGCGGTCAGGCCGAGGAGGATGCTGGTTGCGATTGGATGCATGAAGTATGACAGTACCCAGTACCTGGTACCCAGTCAAATCTTCCTCATGCGGCGGGAATTCGCTCTTTGAGGGAGTTGAGAAGCCCGCTCAGGATCCGGCCCACTTCATGCGTACGTTTAAGAAGTTCTGCTGTCTGGGATTCAGTAAGGTAATTTCTTCTTTGTGCAATAAGAACCTGAGTTTCGAGTTCTGCCAGGGATCCACTCGAGTGCCGAAGCAAGTGACGAAACTCGCGGCGACTGAAATGCGCTTATCCTTCCGCAATATTACTCGGGATCGAGACGGCTGCGCGCCGCATCTGATCGGTCAAACTATAGGTTTCTCGCTTGGGAAAAGCTTCAGTCGCATCGTAGAGCCCGGCGACCAGGTCCATTGCCTTCTGCCAGGCGATCAAGTCTTTGTAATGCCGTGCCATTGCTCTTCAGCTTACAGGCAAAGACGTTGAACCCAGCAGTGGGAATCTTGATTTTGACTTCTTCGTCCCAACTCGGGACTCCAAGTCCATTCCATCTCCGACGGGGTACTGGGTACTAGGTACCGATTACCCCGAATGCCGGATATGCATCACGTCGCCGTCTTGCACAATGTAGTCCTTTCCCTCGAGGCGGAGTGTGCCCTTAGCTCTGGCATTGGCTTCTGAACCAGCTTCCAACAACTGGTCCCAGCGGATGGTCTCAGCGCGGATGAAATGTTTTTCCAGATCGGAGTGGATCGCGCCCGCAGCATCCTGCGCTCGAGACTTCGCAGGCACCTGCCAGGCGCGGCATTCATCTTCGCCAGCCGTGAAGAAAGAGATCAGGCCCAGCAGTTTATAAGTCGTGCGAATCAGCCGCACCAGGCCGCTCTCCGTTAGTCCGTAGCTTGACAAGAATTCCGCCGCGTCGGCGTCGCTCATCTCCGCGAGTTCGGCTTCCACCTTGCCACAGATCGCGGTCGCCGCGGCGTTTGGCCGTGCCGCGATTTCCGTGAGCTTGTACTTGCTCACGGCTTCTTCCAGTTCCTTCCCCAGTTCGGTCGACTCACCGATGTTGAGCACATAGAAAATCGGCTTCTCGCTTAGGAACATGAAGCCCTTGATCCGCTTCTTGTCATCGGCAGTCATCGTCATCTCGCGCAGCGGCTTGTCGGACTCCACCTGAACCTTGGCGCGCTTGAGCAACTCAAATTCCTTTTCGAGCTCCGGCGTCTTCATCTTCTTGAGATCTTTCTCCAGCCGCTCCAGCCGTTTTTCGATTTGCCCGAGATCGCTAACCAGCAGATCGAACTCCACGTTCTTGATGTCGCGCAGCGGATCGATCTCTCCGGTGTGCGGCACCGAAGGATCGTCGAATACGCGAACGACGTGAGCGAGCGCGTCCACGTTGCGCAGATGAGCGGCGTAGGCGCTGTCCTTCAACGCTTCCTGCCCAATCGCGCCAACGTCGACATATTCGACTGACGTGTGAGTAAGCTTCTTCGGGTTGTAGAGCGCGGCCAGCCGGTCAAGGCGGTCGTCGGGCACTTTGGCGACGCCAATGTGCGCCTCGCGCGGATTGGCGCGAGCCTGATCCGAAAGATGCGCCTTGGTTAGAATCCGAAACAGCGATGTCTTGCCCACCTGAGGCAGGCCAATAATGCCGGTTTTCATAGGGAAAGCTTCTAGCTTATCGCTCCTAGCTACCGCGAAGCGAACTCGGAGGGAACACTTACAGTGCGCTTCGACGATCGCTGGACAACCCTTCAGGATAAATGATGAAGTGGATATTGCCCACCTGCGCAGACTCAAAGATCGGGAAGGGCACGACTTCAGTCGTGCCGTAAGTCGAGAGGAAAATGACTGGCTTCAGCCGCTGAGGTCGGTTTGCTCTGGCTCTTCTGCAGACTCGACTAGCGCAATCCTAGCTGCTGCGCGGTGAGATAAGCAACCACCAATCCCAGCAGTAACACCGCACCTTCTACGCGTGTCGACCACANATGCAGCGCGTCGAATTGCACGCGCTGAGGATTGTCGAGAGGCACGGAACTCACTTCACCCAGCGACGCCCGCAGAGTATCCATGCGAGGCATGATGCCAAACTGCGAGATCAAAGTGAGCGCAAGCATCGCACAAAGAAGGACGTGGCGCGCGGCGAAGACATGCGCAGTGCCGTCGGTGAGCCGGCTGTAAACCATGGAACTGATCAGAAAAACAACTCCGGAAGCGATAGCGATCCAGTGCAGCTTACTCAAAGCGCGCCCGACAACATTGCCGGCAAGATGAGTCGTGGGCAAGACCGTGAATGCAGTCGGCGCGAGCACGAAGGCAAAGAAGATGAGCCCGCCAATCCAGACGACAAGGGATAGCAACATGAGAAAACGAAGGAAGGACATGAGAAGGGAATTATATCTCGCGATGGTGATCCGTAGTTTGCAACTGGCCACTGATCACTGAAGACTGGCCACTGCCTAAACCGGCACAGCTATATTCTCTACAATTTCGCGCAGCACCTGATCGGCCTGCTCGGATTTCTTCAGGGTAGAAGCATAGCCTCCGTTGACCACCACACGGTGGGCAAAGACTGGAACGGAGAGGGGCTTGAAGTCTTCGGGAGTGCAGAAGCCGCGGCCGTCGAGGAATGCCATCGCTTGGGCAGCGCGATAAAGCGCCTGCGCTCCGCGCGGCGATACTCCGAGCGAGAGATACTCCGACTCGCGCGTCCGCTTTACAATTTCGAGAGCATAGGTCACCAGCGATTCGTCCACGCGAATGCGCTTGACGGCTTCCTGCATTTCGAGCACGTCTGCGCCGCTTAGCACCGGCCGCATTTCCTGCAAAACTCCTGCTCCCGCTTCAGAGCGCAGAATCTCGCGCTCGGCCGCGGCTTCGGGATAGCCCATGCGCACGCGCATCAGGAATCGATCCAGTTGTGATTCTGGCAGAGGATACGTTCCGTGGTGTTCCACGGGATTCTGCGTGGCGATTACGAGAAACGGCTGCGGCAATTCGTACGAGTGCGCGTCGACCGTGACCTGGCCTTCGTTCATGGCTTCGAGCAACGCGGATTGTGTCTTCGGCGTGGTGCGGTTGATTTCGTCGGCCAGCAGCACGTTGGTGAACACCGGGCCGCGCTTAAACTCAAACACCTGCTCGAGAGAGGAATAGACCGAGATTCCGAGCACGTCGGAGGGCAGCATGTCGCTGGTGAACTGCACGCGTTGGAAAGTGCAATCGATGGCGCGGGCGAGAGCTTGTCCCAGCGTGGTCTTGCCAACTCCTGGAACGCCTTCGATCAGCAGGTGGCCGCGGGCGAAAATGCTGACGAGCGCTAGGCGGACGACGTCGTCCTTACCGCGAATCACGCGGCGGAGAGCTTTTTCCAGTTCGGCAGCCTTGTGGGATACGGCGATGGCGGTCTCTGGGGACATTAGTCTGGATTTTACTATCTGGTGGCGCGGCGGCGGAGTTACCGATGTCACTGGACTTCGGCTATCAGCTTCTAAACGTCGAAAAAGTAAGGCGTCGAGTCCCTCAGCGGCTAAAGCCGGCGTCTTTATTGATTCTGTACGGCACGACTGAACTCGTGCCCTTCCCAAGACCGCTTTGCGAGATAGCAGCTAGCTACTAGCCGCTCGTGTCTTTGAGAACGCAAGCCCCACGTATATCTTGCAGCGTTTTCAAGCTTGAAGCGGCTTTACTGCGTGAACTCCGCAGGACGTCCCGTTAGGCGCTCGATGCGCTTGGCGATTGGCGGATGGGTGGAGAACAAATTTCCAAAGTTCATGCCCAGCAGGGGCTGGATGATGAACAAGTGCGCTGTCGAGGGCGTCGCTTGCATAGGCACGCGCCGCGAGTAGGCGTCGAGTTTCTGCAGGGCGCTGGCCAGGGCATAGGGATTGCCGGTGAAGTGGGCGCCGGTGGCGTCGGCCTGATACTCGCGCGAGCGTGACACGGCGAGCTGAATCAGGCTGGCTGCGATGGGCGCTACGATCAGCATGAAGAGTGCTGAAAGGCCTCCGCCCCGGCGGTCGCGGCCGCCGCCGAAGATCATGGCGAAGCGGCCCATGCTGGCAAGCATGGTGATCGCGCCCGCGATGGTTGCAGCTACAGAGGAGATCAGGATGTCGCGGTTGTTTACGTGGCCCAGCTCGTGGGCCAGCACGCCTTCCAGCTCTTCGTCCGTCAGTAAACCCAAAATCCCATGGGTCACGGCTACCGAGGCGTGGCTGGGGTTGCGTCCCGTGGCGAAAGCGTTTGGCGACTCAGTGGGGATCACATAAATCTTCGGCATCGGGATGCCGATTTTCTGGGTCAAGCGCTCGACGATCTCGTAGGCGCGCGGGAGTTGCTCGCGCGTGACGGGCTGGGCGCGGTACATCGACAGCGCAATCTTGTCAGAGAAGAAGTAAGCGACGAAGTTCATCACAGCGGCGAAGGCCAGCGCCAACAGCATCCCATTCTCCCCACCAAAATAGCGGCCGAAGAACATCAGGAGGAGCGTGAGTGCGGTCAACAGAAACGCGGTCTTGAAAGTGTTTCCCATAGTTGAATCCCAGCTATTTGATGTTACGCGCTGCTGGGCGATGCAGTTCGGTCCTTTCGGGGAATTTGGGGTTAATGGAGATATACCCCCTCACCCTCGATCTATCGGAATCATGACGTTATAGGGGAATTGCGAATTGATCTCTGGCAATCAATAGCTTGCGGGCAAAATCTTGAAAACAGGATAGTTCCTGCTCCGCGGTGCGAACGCGCAGCTTCCTCTCGGTGATGATCGGCGACGCGGGCTGTGGATGGCGCGGGCGGATGTCACAGCACCAAAGCTCCCCTTCTCGCGAAGTGCACAAGGCATTCACCACAGAGACACAGAGGCACGGAGAAAACCGATTCCTGGCTTTTCGGCGCGCCTCTGTGTTCTCTGTGCGGCGATGGGGTTGAACCTCGAGGGCGGTGGAGTCAAGACCAAGCTCAAAGGCAGCGGGCAGGAGTGCCCGCTCCGCACAAGCATCCTCCACACAAGCGCACTCTACACGTTCCTATTTCTCGCTCTTTTTTCTTGGGTGGCGTTTTAGCAGCGGGAAGCCCCAGCTGCTTGCGGACAGCAGAGCTCCGAAAAGGATTACGGCGTCGATGCTGGAGCGGCCCTGGGGCGACCAGTAGACATCCTCCAGGTTCAGCCAGAGAGCGAATTCGTCGAGGGTGAGGGCCGCTCCGACGCCGTAGAGGATCGCCATCAGGCGGCTAAGCAGAAGCGACGTGTCGTCCTCGCCGGTTCCAATGTCGGCCAGCCATCCGTAGCCAACACCCAGCAGGATGATGATGCCGAAGACCAGGTGATGAATGTGGCGGCCGCCGTGCTCGATGAAGTGGAACGGCGGAATGTTGTGCAGGACGGCGAAGACTACGGCGCGGACTCCCGCGAACGTGAGGAAGAAACTTACGGAAGCTACGAAGAGACGACGGCGCGGCCGGTCGGGGATGCGTTCGTGGATAGCCTTGCCTAACGACGTGCCGTAGGTCAAGAGCAACACGAAAGCCGTCACTGCAATCGCGAGCAGGAGTATGAACCAGGTGTAGGCCATAACGTATTAGAGCATCTGGGCCGGGGCAGCTGGGTGGAAACAGCAGGTTCCTCACCCGCGCTTTGCGCGTGTTCGGAATGACAAATTCTCCTGCGTTATTCGCATTGCTTTACGCCTTCCGCGTCACTCTATGCGTTCCGCATTACGTCTTTTGGGCTTCGCGTTTCAGGGCGCGCTCGAGGGTTTGATCGAGGGCGGACTTGGCCTTCTCGTATTCTGCTTGCGAGATTTGGTTCTGGCGGCGTTCGACTTCCAGTTGGAAGAGTTCTTCTTTTAATCCTTCGAGCAGCATGGAGGTGGGGCGCGCCCGGGTGTTCGTTTCAGCCGGAGCGTAGTCGTCTTCGAGCATGGTTGCAGATGCGGAAGAACCTGGCACCTGGCGGGCCAGAGCGCGGGCCGCGGATTGTTGGCGTACGGCCACGTAAATGCCGCCGAGGATCAAGGCTGCCGCGATGCTTCCGAGGATCTGCCAGCGGTATTTCTGCAGAGGATCGGGAGCGTCGATAGGCGGGCCGAGTCCGCCGCCGGGGCGGCTGATGGCCTGGGCACCGGGGCTTGGCGCGCCTTCTGAGCTTTGCTCTCCTTGTCCCTGTCCTTGGCCTTGCGCGCCGGATTCCTGTGGGTCGTCGAGTGCACCCTGGCCGGAAACCTTGAAGGCGAGGTTTTGTCCGGGTGTGGTGTTGGAAGCGACCTCCATGATCGCACTGGGCTCGGCCGGGTAGTTCCCCGACTTGTAACCAGCGGCCTGAGCCGCGGCGGTGAACTGCATCGTCTTGGGGAGCATGACCACGAAGTGTTCCAGAGCGTACACCGACTTGGGATCGAGATTCGCGCTGCCCGTATAAGGAAGTTGGTACGCCACCTCGAAGCGCGTGAGTCCCGGACGCAATGGAAAGATGAAGGAGTAGCGGTTCTTCTCGCCTTCGGGCACGGGGGCGGATTTCAGCGGATTGCCGTTTTCGGTGGTCGCCGAGCCGGAATCTTCGATGATGTGGGCTCCATCGGGTACGTAGAACTCGAGGTTGCGCTCATTCATCTGGGTGCGCGGAGGGTTGGAAGTATTCTGCACTCCAAATTCGCGGACGATCTCGATCTGGCCCTGTGCGCTCTGGATGCGCATGATGTCGGCGACTACCTGGATCCCGTCAATCTTTTTGCCGACGTCGAAGACTTCAAGGTCGACCGAAGTGGTTCCGGGAGGCGCCATGCGGTGGTAAGTGACCTCCTGATGGATGGCGCGGACCAGATGCGGAGACTGGGCGTCGTCGAGTTTGAAGGTGAAATGGCCCTGGGCGTCGGTTTTGGCGCGGCCGGCTTCTTCCATCCCCTGGCCGAGTTTGAGCAGGACGACTTCGTCTCCGGCGGCGGGCTTGTTGGTGGTGGAGTTTTTCACCGTGCCGGTGAGGGTTTGAGCGGCGGCCAGGGAGGCTAGGAGAAGGATGGCTGCGGCGCCTGCTGCTCGAACGAACGCGAACATAGAGTGAGAAGAGAACTCCTTGCGAGGGCTCGTGGAGCCGCTGAGGGATAAGGGATCCTTCGACTGCGTGGAAACTTCGCTTTGCGAAGTTTTCACTCCGCTCAGGATGACAGATCCGCTCTTGATAACAGATCCGTTCAGGATGACACGAGAATCGCTCAAGATCGGGTTCCTTTTTGCGGTGCGGGATTTTTTTCCAGGCGGGCGATCTCGGCCATGATGGTGGCGGCTTCGTCCTGCAGGGAAGATTTCAGCGAGGCGAAGTCGGGGTCAGGTATTTTGCCGGCTTTGTATTCGAAGTTTAGGTCGCGCAGGTTTTCGTAGACCGCGTCTTTGCGCTCTCGGAGATAGCCGGCGCGGGTCTTCTCTGGACCGAGAAAGAGTCTTCCGGGAAGGTAGAAAACATAAAAAAGAGATGCGGCGAAGAGCAGGCCGCACAGGAACAATGTCATAGGTCGTTCTCCATCATAGATCGTTCTCGGTCATAGATCAGTCTCCTTGCGAGCCTGGTCGCGGAACTGTTCCAGTTCGGGGCCGCGTGCGGGTTGAAGGCCGCCGGCGATGGCTGGGGCTGGACGGTTCTTCCAGGAGCGGACGACCATCACGATCAAGCCGAAGCCGAGGATTAGCGCGACGGGAGGGATGATATATGCGGCGCGGTCGAAACCTTGCATAGTCGGGGCGGCGAGCACCGTCGGGCCGTATTTCTGGACGAAACTTTGCTCGACCAGGCTGTCGCTATCTCCGCGGGAGACTGCCGTCATGAGTTCGTTGCGCATGCCGTCGGAATCAGGGCAGCCGACGTGGTTGCATTCCAGAAGAATCTGTTTGCAGCCGCAGACGCACATCATTTGATGGCCGATTTCGTTGAAGCGGGTGGCGGGATCTCCGGCGCCGAGAAGAGTGAAGACGGCGAGGCAGAGCAGGAAGGTTTGGGCTGCTTTGCGGCTTCGCCTGGCTAGCTTCGTTTTGATGTTCGATTTCGTCATCGCCTCTCAGATTCTGGTCTTGGATCTTAGGTTTTAGGTCTTGGGATTTACCCTAAGACCTTAGGACCTGACACCTGAGACCCTCTAGCATCAATCTCCCGTGGCCACGGGAGCGGGGTGCGCTTGCCCCAGCCTTGCGGGTGCGGGGACGCGGACTGGCGCGGGCGCGTTCGGAATCAGAGCGAGAACGGTTCCGCCTAGCATGATCCAGACGCCCAGCCAAATCCACATTACCAGTGCATTCAGGTGCGCCTTGATGATGGGATGACCGTTATCCTGATTCACTCCTTCGAATACCAGGTAGAGATCCTCATTAAGGGTGGAGCGGACAAACGGGATGGTCGAGGTCTGCTGGCTGGCATGGAAGAAGCGGCGCTCGGGAGTCATGGTGCCGATCGGCTTGCCGCTTTTGTAAACGTCGAGCACCGCCCACTGGCTGAAATAGTTGGCGTTGTCATCCTCGGTGGAGGAGCGGCAGATGAGGGCGTAGGGACCGATGGTCATCTGGTCGCCGTTTTTCATCTCCATCTCTTTGTCCTGATTGAATGCGGAGCCGGCGAAGCCGATGATGACCACCGCCACGCCGAAATGGACGATGTATCCACCGTAGCGGCGCGTGTTGCGGTGAGTGAGTTGCACCATGGAGGCGAACATGCTCTGCCCGGTGTGTTTCGCGATGACCCGGCCGCCGCGGTAGAACTCGCTGGCCACGGTGAGAGTCACGAGCACGGCGAGAGCAATCGCCATCAGCGAATAGAGGTACGAGATATCTTGCCAGGGCTTGAGGCCGAAGGCTGAGCCCCAACTTTGCGGCGTGAGCATCAGGAAGATGGCGACCGCGATGGCGCCGATGGTCGGCCACATGAAATTGCGCTTCAGGCTTTCGAGGGATGTCTTGCGCCAGGCGAGCAACGGCCCTACGGCGGTGAGAATCAGGAGCAGCAGGGCCACGGGGATAGCGACACGGTTGTAGAACGGCGCGCCCACAGTCACCTGATTGCCCTGCACCAGTTCGGAAATTTTCGGGAACCAGGTTCCCCAGAGAACGGTGAAGCAGAGCAGAACGAAAAGCAGATTGTTGAAGAGGAAGCTCGACTCGCGCGAGATCAGAGATTCGAGCTTATGCTCGCTGCGCAGGTGAGACTTGTTCTTGAAAAAGAAGGAACAGAATACGACCAGGGTGATCACGAGGAACCAGCCGAACCATGGGCCGATTGAAGACTGCGCGAAGGCATGGACGGAACTGATGATGCCGCTGCGGGTGAGGAACGTTCCGAGGATGGCGAGCCAGAAGGGGGCGAAGACCAGCCACATGTTCCACATCTTCAGCATGCCGCGTTTTTCCTGCATCATCACCGAGTGCAGGAAGGCGGTGCCGGTGAGCCATGGCATTAGCGAGGCATTTTCGACGGGATCCCATCCCCAGTAGCCGCCCCAGCCGAGCACCGAATACGCCCAGTGGGCGCCGAGAAAGACGCCGCAGGTGAGGAAAGCCCAGGTGACCATGGTCCAGCGGCGGGTGATGTTGATCCACTTCTCGCCGGGATACTTCATGATCAGCGCGCCCAGCGCGAAGGCGAACGGGACGGTGAAGCCGACGTAGCCGAGATAGAGCATGGGCGGATGAATCACCATCTCGGGATACTGCAGCAACGGATTCAGGCCGCTGCCATCGGCGCGGAGCGGACCTTCGAGAATGCCGAAGGGATTGGCGGCGAAGTTTACCAGGAGCAGAAAGAAGATCTGGACGCCGGCCAGAACCACCGAAGCGTAGGCGAAGAGTCGCGGGTCAGTCTTGTAGCGCAGGCGCAGGACAAATCCGTAGGCCGCGAGCAAGAGCGACCAGAACAGCAGCGAACCTTCCTGGCCGGACCACAGCACGGCGAACTTGTAAGGACCAGAGAGATCGCGATTGCTGTGGTGAAAGATATAGGCGATAGAGAAGTTGTCCTGAAAGGCGCAGACGACAAGGACCAAGGCAGCTAGAAAAACCGAGGCGAAGGTAGCGATGCCGGCGCGGCGGGCGGTCTCGCCGATGCGCTCCGAACCCCGGCGGAGGATCGCGGCGAACGAT
>JGI12635J15846_10005870_pt1 | contig 10577 bp, 8 predicted proteins | sample BlaSpr_A8_OM2_M2_FD_15846 | JGI IMG/M metagenome (IMG submission 15846) | reverse complement strand
TTCCGTGGCCGCCGCGGCGACGCTGGCCCTCGCGTCACCGGCCTCCGCGGAAGACAGTTTCAAACTCGGCATCGTGACGTTCCTGTCCGGGCCGGCCGCGGACAGTTTCGGCGTCCCGGCCCGTAACGGCGGCCAATTCGTCATCGACCAGTTGAACAAAGGCGCCGCGCCCGCGCCTTACGACAAGGTGGGCTTCGGCGGCATGAAGATCGTGCCCGTGGTCATCGACGAGAACGGCGGTGCCACCAAGCAGGTCCAGGAATTGCGCAACCTCTACGAGCGCGACAATGTCGATGTCGTGCTCGGCTATATCGGCTCCGGCGATTGTCTCGCGGTGGCGCCGATCGCCGAGGAACTGAAAAAGATGCTGGTGCTGATGGATTGCGGCACGCCGCGCATCTTCGAGGAGGCGAAATACAATTATGTGTTCCGCACCGCCGCCCACGCCACCATGGATAATGTCGGCCTGATCAGGTACATGAAGGCGAACAACGTCAAGATGGACACGCTGTCGGCGATTAACCAGGATTACGCCTGGGGCCAGGACTCCAGAGCCGACTTCATCGCCGCAGCCGGACAACTTTATCCCAGCGCAAAACTCCAAACCGACCTGCTGCCAAAATTCGGCGCGGGCCAGTACGGCACCGAGATTTCCGCGCTGGTCAGCACGGGCTCCGACGTGGTCTATTCGAGCCTGTGGGGCGGCGATCTGCAGGCCTTCATTTTGCAGGCGGCGCCCCGGGGCTTGCAAAAGCGCAGCCAGCTCGTGCTCTCGGCCGCCGATCACGTGCTGCCGCCGCTCGGCGACAAGATGCCCGACGGCACCATCATCGGCGCCCGCGGCGCCTACGGGTTGATGTCGCGGAAATCGCCGGTCAACGACTGGTTCTTCAAAGGCTATCAGGAGGTCAACGGCGTCTATCCGGTGCAGGCCGCCTATCGCATCGCGCAGTCGATCCTCGGGCTCAAGAGCGCGGTCGAAAAGGCGATGGCCAAGAATGGCGGCAAAAAGCCTTCGACCGATGAACTGGTGGCGGCGATGACGGGGCTGGAGTGGCAATCGCCCGGCGGTCTCATTCAGATGAAGCTTGCGGATGGCCATCAGGCGATCCAGCCGATCGCGATCAGCCGCACCAAATATAATCCGGACCTGAAGCGGGTCGATCTGGTCGATATCAAGTACTTCCCCGCCGAATGCGTCAATCCGCCGCCGGGGATCAAGTCGATCGACTGGATCAAGGGCGGCATGCAAGGCGCCAAATGTGATTGAACGGGTGTGATTGAGCACGTGTAAATGAGGCGCACGGTCGCCTGGGGCAGAACTGAAGCGGCGCGGGTTCGACACTCGCGCCGCTTCCGCACGAAGAAACAGCCATGAACTTCTTTCTGACGATTGTTCTCGACGGGCTGATTCAGGCTTCCTGGCTTTTCATCGTCGCCTTGGGGCTGACGCTGGTGTTCGGCGTGCTGAAAATCCTCAACATCGCCCATGGCAGCTTCTACGCGCTAGGCGCTTACATCGCGGCGACCGCGGTGACCTTGGTCGCGGCCCAAAACCTGCCGCCGAGCGTCGGCTTTGTCGCGATGATCCTTTCTGTTGCCTTGATCGCATCCGCGGTCGGGCTTCTGCTCGAACGCGGTCTGCTGAAGTTGTTCTATGGACGCGACGAAGTGGTGCTGCTGCTCGTGACCTATGCGGTGTTTCTCATTCTCGAGGACGCCACCAAGTTGATTTGGGGCGTCAATCCGATCTATGCGACGCAACCGTATGAATTGTTCGGCAATGTGGAATTCGCCGGCCTCTATTACGTCGGTTACGATCTCGTGCTGATACCGGTCTCCGCGGTCATCGGTTTTGCGGTGTGGTTCGGATTAAATCGCACGATCGCCGGCAAGATCGTGCTGGCCGTGATCCACAATGAGGAGATGAGCGTCAGCATGGGAGTAAGGGTCAACCGGGTTTATGCGACAGCCTTTGCCTTNGGCGTGCTGCTTGCGGCCCTCGCCGGCGCGCTGACCGCGCCCAAAATCTCGATGCAGCCGGGGCTCAGCTCGGATGTCATCATCCTGAGTTTTGCCATCGTCGTGATCGGAGGCCTCGGCAGTGTCGAGGGCGCCGCGGTCGGCGCCGTCCTTGTCGGGCTGGCGCGCGCCGCCTCGGTGCACCTGCTGCCGCAGGCCGAGCTGTTCATGATCTATCTGATCATGGCGGCGGTCCTGATGTTTCGGCCCGAGGGCCTGTTCAAGCGCGAGACGGCAAGGCGAATTTGATGGCACATCGCCGCCTGCATCCTCTTGTCATGGTCTTGTTGGTGGCTTTAGCCGCGCTGTTCGGCCGCGCGCTTCCGACATGGACGCTATCGCTTGCGACCATTGCCGCCTCCAATGCCCTGATCGCGCTCGGCATCGTGATCCTGGCGCGCACCGGCAATGTGTCGTTCGGCCAGGGCCTGTTCTATGCGGCGGGCGGCTATGGGGTCGCGCTGATCGCCAACGCCTCGGGCCTCACCGACGCAGTGGCGCAAATGATCATCGGCGCCGTGTGCGGCGGCCTCCTCGGGCTTGTGATCGGCCCGTTGATTGCCCGCTACAGCGGCATCTTCTTCGGCATGCTGACGCTTGCGCTGTCGATGGTGTTTTATGGCGCGCTGGTCAAATCCACCGCGCTCGGCGGCTCCGATGGTTTTAACGTCGGGCGGCCGAGCCTGTTCGGCATGGCCTTCATCGATCCGCGCGAGGCGGATTTTATGCTCTACGCGGTCTCGGTGGTCACCACCGGGCTTGCCGGCATCGCAGCCACGATCCTGTTTCGGTCCGAACTCGGGCTCGCGAGCCTCGCGGTGCGCGAAAACAATTTGCGTGTCGAGTATCTTGGCATTTCCTCCAACCGGGTCATCACCTTCAACTTCGTGATCGCCGCAACTTTCGCCGGCGCCAGCGGCGCGTTTGCCCTGATGGCGCAGCGCCACATCGATCCGCAATTCGCCTACTGGACCACGTCGGGCGAGTTCGTCTTTGTGGCCGTGCTTGCGGGATATCAAAGCGTCGCCGCGGTTTTCGTCGCCTCGCTGGCGCTTGAGCTGGTTCGCTCGTTCTCCAACCTTTATCTCCCCAATACCTGGCAGCTCGTGCTTGGCGTCTTTCTGTTGGGCGTCATCCTGTTCCTGCCGCGCGGCATCGGCTCGCTCTGGATCAGGCAACGTCACAAGAGGATCGAGCCGGCGGCTGTCGCGGCCCAAAAGGAGGCGGCGCAGTGACGTCGGTGCTTTCCGTGCGCGGGCTCGAAAAACGCTTTGGCGCGGTGGTCGCCGCCGACGCTGTGAGCCTCGAACTCGTGGCCGGTCAGAAAGTCAGCCTGATCGGCGCCAACGGCGCGGGCAAGACGACATTTGTCAATATGGTCACAGGCTACCTCAAGCCCGACCGAGGCTCGATCGCGCTCGACGGGGTGGATATCGCAAGTCGCTCGCCACGACATGTTGCGCGGCTTGGTATCTCCAGGTCGTTTCAGATTCCGCAATTATTCGTCGAGCTTACGGCGGCCGAAAATCTGTCCGTCGCGGTCTGCGGCGCACGGGGGCAAGCCCTCTCATTTCACGCGCCAGCGGAGGCGCATGGCCGCCGCGCAAAAGTCCTGGAATTGCTGGAGCGATTTGGCCTCACCGATCTGGCCGACCGCCCGATCTCGGAGCTCGCCGGCGGCGTGCGCAAGTTGGTCGACATTGCCATGGCACTGGCCCGCCGTCCAAAGCTGCTGCTGCTGGATGAGCCGACATCGGGCGTTTCAGCAGAGGAAAAATTCGCCACTATGGATCGCGTGATCCATGCCGTTGCACCCGATGCCGCAACCCTCGTCTTTGTCGAGCACGATATGGAGATCGTCAGCCGCTATGCCGACCGGGTGCTGGCATTTTATCAGGGCCGGATTCTCGCCGACGGCGATCCGCGCACTGTCCTGAAGGATCCGGAAGTGCGCCGCTACGTGACGGGACGCGCGCAATGAACGCCGCGACCCCATTGCTCGAGATCGACCATCTGGTGGTCGAGATCCAGTCGATGCCCGCGTTGCGCGGTTTTTCGATGCGCGTCGCAAGAGGCGCCATGGTCAGCCTTGTCGGCCGCAATGGCGCCGGCAAGACCACGCTGATGCGCTCGATCATGGGTCACCTCAGGCCGACGCACGGCGCGGTCCGGTTCGATGGCGCGGATCTGTCGGCGCGCCCGCGCCACGCCCGCGCAGCGCTCGGGATCGGCTATATGCCGGAAGACCGCGCCCTGGTGCCTCAACTGACGGTCGAGGAAAACATCCTGTTGCCGCTATGGGTCGCCCGGCATCTCGACCGCAAGGCGCGGCTCAATTTTGTCTATGAGGTGATCGGCGAGCTCGCCGAGATGCGGCATCGCAAGGCGCTCTTGTTGAGTGGNGGCCAGCAAAAACTAGTCGCGCTTGGCCGCGCGCTCGGCATCGGCACAAAATGTCTATTGCTCGACGAACCGTTCGAAGGGATCGCGCCGGCGCTGTCGGAGCGGTTGTCCGAGGTGCTTGGTTCACTAAGGGGTAAGGACCTTACGCTGCTGATGTCGCAATCCGATATGAACCATTCGCGCGGGCTGATCGACGTCGAGTTCACGATCGAGCGCGGCGCCAACCTCGCCGCCGAGTAGACCCATGCATCAATTGGTCCGCACCGTCCGAATTGCCGCCGTCGCCGGTTGCGCCGGAGCGGCAGCCGGCGATGTCTTGGCGCCCGCAAGTTGAACGACGTCCGGCATCAAATTGGACGGGTCCGGACGGCTCAGCACCAGGCCTGCCAGCGCGATGCCAATAAGCACGGGCAAGGCAAAAATTCCGATGCCCCAGTTTCGGTAGATGCGGCTGAGGATTTCGCCCGATTTCCTGAACATGCCACCCACGGATGCCTCCACGCAGCTGCTCTGCACCCGCGTGACTAGCCCAGGGCGCGCCAAGCCGATGTGAACTGGTTCACAGGGCCGCGCACACATTTGGAAAATTTANCCGAAAGCCGGCGCTACGGCTCGCGCGACTACGCCTAGTCGCCTTCGCTTCCCGATCCTGCCTCGGTTAGCGCCAGCAGCGGCTCGGCATTGAGCACAACGATCGCCCCGTGTTCGAGCCGAACCCAGTTGCGCGAGGCCCAGGCCCGCAACTGCTTGTTGATGCTTTCCCGGGTCATGCCGACCATCTCGCTGATTTCCTGCTGGGTAATGGCGATGGTTCGGCCTCCCTGCGCAAGCTTGTGCTTCTCGGTCAAACGAAGCAGTGCGCTGGCGAGCCGGCCCGGCAGATTCTGCAGGATGACCTCTTCCACCTGATCGCTGGTCCAGCGCAGCCGGGTGCACAACAGCTCGATCAACTTCATCGCCAGTGCCGGCTGGCTTCGCACGAAGGGAAGAAAGTCGCGGCGGTCGATGACAAAAATCTCGCAGTTGGTATTGGCGATAACGTCGGCGGTCCGCGCCAACCCATCGAGCACCGCGACTTCCCCGACGATCTCTCCCGGACCGATCAGATTCAAAATGGCGCTGCGGCCATCCGCGGAGGAGACACTGATCTTCAGCGTGCCGCTGATCACCACGATCAGGCTGTTGCCGGGATCTCCCCGGGAAACGATCGTGGTTCCCCGCTTGAGCGTGGAATGCTTGGCGTAGCGGCAGAGCTGGTCGAGCGCAGCAGGCTCGAGATCGGAAAACATCGGATGCTTGCGCAGCACAGCAAGCTTGCTGCTCGAAGGTCCGCGAACATCTCCCGTCTTGTCCTGAGGCACGGCAATCGGAGCTCCAGCCATGAAGCGATCGGGTATCACCGACCGGAATCGGTCATCGATGACCCTTCCAGCTAGAAAGCATACTGCCGTTCCGATTGGGAGGCCAAAAAAACAACACAAAACCTAACGCTAACGTTGCAAGTAAGACAGTGCTCGCAACTAGATAGTACAATCCCCCGAGTCCGGGGATTGGCTCCCGGGGNAACNTCCCAACCACTCAACAGAACAGTAGCANGCCTCGATCGGCTGAGTGCAAACGGTTAATACGACGAACAGCCGCAATCGATCATTTCAAACTTGGGTTCGGACAAAGCATATGCACACCGATGTAGATATGGCCCTTATGCGCGAAAGTCTTGACATACAGATCGTGGGTCGTATCGACGTTGTCGCTGACTTTCAGCACCATCGGCATCGGTGACTTCGATTTCAGATTGGTGGAGATGATCTCGGTGAGACGCTTGCGGATCTGTTCCGGTATCGCGGCCGAATCCTTGCCCCAGTTCGCAAATTCCTCCGGCTTCGGCAGAAAGTGCTGGGCAAATTTTCCAAAAGCATAGGCCCCGTGCTGCTTTTCCAATTTTGCGAATTTCTTTGCCGTGGCGCCGATCCTCCTGGGGCTGCAAAATTCAGTCATCATTTGCTCAAATCGCCCACCATACACTAATCCGGACATGTCTCACTCCGTTGATGCGCGGCGATATACGCCGTGATTGCAATTTGTCATTAAGTCGAGAACTTGGAGAGCGTTGCCTTAGCACGTTCCAGTTGAACAGTCATTTTCGACTTGGCAAAAAGTTCGATCGCCTGGCCAAGTTCGTCCTGCGCCTCGGATTTCCTGCCCGCGCCGGCCAACAGACGGGCCAGCGCTCCCTTCGCCAATCCGAGCAAGGGCCGGGTCCCGAGCCCGGTTGCGATTTCGATCGTTCGCTCAAGCAGGGCGATCGCCTCCCCGGTGGCGGAGGCGCCCTGAAGCGACAAGATGATCGCCTCGGCAAAGAGCGCCAAGGCTTCGATCGGCTGGTAGCCCTTCTGCTTGGCTCCCGCGTGGCAGGCCCGCGCGATTTCCAGCCCGCGGGAAATATCGCCAAGTTGCGCATAGGCGGGACCCAGATATGCCGATGCAAGCAGGATACTGGCCGAGTGACCGAGAGCTTCCGCCTCTTCCTTTGCTTCAACGAGGATATCTCTTGCCTTTGCCGCTTGCCCGCGCTGCAGATGGAGGTTTCCGAGCGCGCACAGCACCAGGGGTAAAAATAGCCGGACCTCGTTCTCGCGCGACAGCAACGCGGCTTCATTGAGGGCTGTTTCCGCCTCATCGAGGTTACCGAGGACCAGCTTTGACAGGCCGCGGCCGTAATCCGCCGCAATCATGTCGTAGGACAGGCCGCTGTGCTGGGCGAGACGCCTTGCCTGCTTGGCACAATCCTCGGATCGGTCGAACTCGCCGATCGACGCATAGATGATGGCTTTCATCATATGACAGAGCACCAGAAGGCTCGGTCCGGTTGTCCCGGGCGGGATATTTTCGGGCGCGTTCGCAAATCGCTCCCCCGCCTGATTCAAGAGCAGTTCGGCATCCCGGTAGCGACCGGCCATGAAATAGGCCTGACCGAGGCCATATTCGGAGAAGCCCAACCAGGTCGCGTCCCCCAGCCGGTCGGCCAAGGCAACCGCCTCTTCCCCTGCCGTGGTGGCTTCATAGGGCGTTCCGTAGAAATTCAGCGCCGCCGCCCTTACGGCGATGGAAGCAAGCCGTCTCGGCTCATCGCTGATTTTCTTGGAGCGCGCTTCTGCGTCGCGACACAATTCGAGCCACTCCGCGGTCTTTCCAAACGGAGAGAACGTCATGCGAGCTTCGATGCGCAGGTCGATCGCCCGCTGTTCGCGAGCAATCGAGTCGGGCTGCTTCTCAACCGCATCCATCGCTGTCTGGAAATACCCCGTTGCGTCGCGGAATGCCGATCTGGCCAGAGCCTTTTTCGCCGCGAGGTGCCCGTAACGGTCGGCCTTCACCCAGTCTTGCGCCTTGACCGCGTGATGACAGAGCGCTTCCGCGACATCCTCCTCGCGACCAGGAGAGCCGGCTTCCAGCGCCGTCAAAATCCGGCGGTGCAGCTCCTCGCGTTGCGGCCGCAGGATCGAATCGTAGGCAACCTCGCGGATCAGATCGTGGGCGAATTCGTATTCGACGGAAGCAACCCATCGCGACTCGACCAGAAAATCCAATATCTCGAGCGACCAAAGCCGGCTCTGCAATTGCACCGCCGGCATGGCGGTGACGGCCGCCAGCAAATGCGCCGAAACCCGCGGCCCGGCGACGGAGGCGAGCTGGAGCAGGGCTTTGTCCTCTTTCGACAATCGATCGATCCGGGACGCGATGACCCCTTGCACTGTCGGCGGAATTTCCAGCGCATCCCAGGGAGCCTTGGTGGCAAAGCGGCCCGCATCGGTCTCCAGGACTCCGCGATTGATCAGTTGCCGCGCGACCTCCTCGATGAAGAGCGGGACCTGGCCGGTGTGGCGGAGCACGTGGGCCTTGAGGGCATTGAGCTTCGCTCCGGTGCCAAACAGGTCGTCGAGCAGCGCGTTCGCCGACGCGATATCCAGGGAGCGCAGCCAGATCCTGCGAACGTTCAGCTTCGCCAGCCACCCCGGTGTGTCCTCGGTCCGCCAGGTCAGCAGGATCAATAGCGGACGGCTTGCGGTGAGCGACATCAAGGCCTCGATCGCGGTCTCGCTTTGACCATCGATCCAGTGCAGGTCCTCCACTAACAGGATGGTCGGGCGCGTCGAGATGACCTTGTCGACCGTATGACGCACGGCGTCGCTGATGGCGCGTCGCCGCAGCAGGGGCTCGAGATCGTACCAGCGCGGATCGTGGACGGGCTGGTCGAGAACGGAGCAGAGGGCGGCGGGCCAAAGATCGGAATGCGCCGGCACCTCGCCTTGCGGCAAATCGGGTTGATCTGCCGGGGCGATGTTGCCCGCCTCCAGCGCGCTCCGCACGAGCTTCTTCAGCAGCGCGTAGGGAACGGCTTGCTCCAGCGGGTTGCATTCCGCCTCCAGCACCTGCCAGTCCTGCTGCCGCAAGCCGGCGACGAACTCGTGGGCGATTCGGGATTTTCCGATGCCCGCGGTGCCGACCAGCGCGACGAGCTGTCCGGAGGCACCGACATCGCCCGCCGCCCGCTCCAGCAGGGAAATCTCGTCCGCGCGGCCGACGAACGACGAAAGCCCCTTGGTCGAACGGGCCCGCCAGCGCGTCAATCCGCTGATCTCGCCAACCTCGTAGCAGGGAACGGGCGCCGAAAATCCTTCCAGCCGCTTGGGAGGCAGTGCGTTGAACTTCACCAGTCCGGAGCACAGATTATGGCAGGACTCCGACACGAGGATTTGTCCGCCCTGCGCGGCACTCTCGAGCCGCTTGACCAGATGGACCGCCGGGCCGCCCGCTTCGTAGATCGAGGAGAAGTCGGCCTCGATGACGTGCGCGACCACATAGCCGGAATGAACGCCAACCCGGACCTGAAGCGCCGGATCCTCCAACAGCTTGATCCGGCGAACCAGTTCGACGGCGGCATGACAGGCCATGATGGCATGATTGTCATCGGCGTGCGGGGCGCCAAAAAGGGCGATCAGGCCGTCACCCCCCTCTTTGCTGACGATGCCGCGGCTGCGCCGGACCGCGGTACGCATGGCGATCAGGGCCGGCTCCAATCGCGAAATCGCAGCCTCGGGATCAAGTTCCGAGATCAAATCAGTCGAACGCTGCAAATCGGCACAGAGGACGGTGAGGTATTTGCGCTCACCGGCGATACGGCCGCGAACTTCCGCAGCCTGCGGCTTTACGGAATGCTCCGGGGCGATCGCCCCGCAGGACACACAAAAAAAATCGCCTGCCTTCAGGATCGATCGACAGACCTGACAAGACACCCGCAGCTCCTTCATCCACCCGTTCAGATTAACGAAACTTCATGGCGGAACAAAGCATTTGGAACCGTCTACGGCAGGCACCGAAGGTGTCTTCGCGTCGCGGCTGTTGGGGATACGGAAGATTGGACTACAATTTTAGGCGAGTAGCGCCGGCAACCGGGATCATGGGCCCCGATGGACGCATCCACTGCATGCAAGTCGCATGCTAGTCGTTCGCGATGCCCATTTCCTTGATCACGCGCGCGTATTTGGCAAGCTGCTCACGCGTCATCGCGCCCAGTTCGTCGGCAGAGCTGCCGCGCACCGAGAAACCCAGATTCTCGAGCTTGCCGCGAACTCCCGGGTCCACCAGCGCTTGCAGCACCTCGGCGTTCAGCCTGGCGATGATGTCCTTTGGCGTGCCGGCCGGCGCCAGGATCGCAAACCAGGAGTTGAAGAAGAACCCGGGCAATCCTGATTCGGCAACCGTCGGCACATCAGGAAATTGCGGCAACCTGTTCGCGGTGGTCACCCCGATCAATCTGAGCTGCCCGCTGCGCACCAGCGCCGCCACGGTCCCCAGCCCCTGAAAGCCGACGGGAATTTGCCCGCCGGCGACGTCGGTCGCGGCCTGGGTCGCGCCTTTGTAGGGCACATGGGTCAGCGAGATGCCCGCGCTCGATGCGAACATCGCCATCGCCAGATGTTGCGGGCTGCCCGGACCGCCGGAGCTGTAATTGATCATTCCAGGCGCGGCCCTGGCCGCGGCGATCAGATCGGCCGCGGTCTTGTAGGGCGTCTTGTTGCCCGCGATCAGTCCCCACTCCACGGTCGCGACCAGCGACACCGGCGCAAAATCCCTCAGGATGTCCCAAC
>JGI12635J15846_10005869_pt1 | contig 10578 bp, 6 predicted proteins | sample BlaSpr_A8_OM2_M2_FD_15846 | JGI IMG/M metagenome (IMG submission 15846) | reverse complement strand
TGGGCAAGCTGGCAGCGCTTCAAGCCGTCGGGATTGACCCTTACCCGGTCGGCCAAGCGCCCAGCCACACGATCGCGCAGGCGATCGACGAACACGACGACACCACCGTCACGGTGGCCGGGCGCGTGCTGCGAAACCGCGACTACGGCGGTGTGCTGTTCGCCGACCTCCGCGACTGGTCCGGGGATGTTCAACTGCTGTTAGACAATTCGAAGTTGGCAGCCGGATGCACCGCCGACTTCACCGCCGCTGTCGATCTCGGTGACCTGGTCGAGGTCTCCGGCACGATGGGGTGCAGCAAGAACGGCACCCGCTCGGTGTTCGTCCGCAACTGGCGACTCATTGGCAAGTGCCTGCGACCGCTTCCGGACAAATGGAAGGGTTTGACCGACCCGGAGGCCCGGGTCCGCGCCCGCTATGTCGACCTCGCGATCAATCGCGAGGCGCGCGAACTGATCACAGCGCGCAGCAAGGTGTTGCACTCTATCCGAGAAACCTTGATAGACAACGGTTTTCTCGAGGTTGAGACGCCGATACTGCAGCAGATTCACGGTGGCGCCAATGCTCGCCCGTTCCACACTCACATCAATGCCTACGACCTCGGCCTGTACCTGCGCATCGCGCCGGAGCTGTATCTCAAGCGGCTGTGCGTCGGCGGCGTTGAGCGCGTGTTCGAGCTCGGTCGAGCGTTCCGCAATGAGGGTGTGGACTTCAGTCACAACCCGGAATTCACGCTGCTCGAGGCATACCAGGCGCACGCCGACTACATGACGTGGGTGGACGGATGCCGCCAACTCATCCAGAACGCGGCGCTTGCGGCCAACGGTGAACAGGTTGTGATGCGCCCGCGCGAGGACGGCACGCTGGAACCAGTGGACATTTCAGGCATCTGGCGCGTCACGACGGTGCACGACGCGGTGTCCGACGCGATCGGCGAACACATCGACATTGACACCGATGTTGCCACCCTCCGCAGGCTCTGCGATAAGGCCGACATCCCGTACCTCACACATTGGGACGCCGGCGCGCTGGTCCTCGAGCTCTACGAGCGGCTGGTCGAGGAGCACACCGAGCAGCCCACGTTCTATAAGGACTTCCCGACATCGGTGTCGCCGCTCACCCGCCCGCACCGCAGCAAGCCGGGGCTGGCCGAGCGTTGGGACCTCGTCGCGTGGGGCGTCGAACTCGGCACCGCCTACAGCGAGCTGACCGATCCGGTCGAACAGCGCCGCCGGCTGCAGGAGCAGTCGCTGCTCGCGGCTGGCGGCGACCCCGAGGCGATGGAACTCGACGAGGATTTCCTGCAGGCCATGGAGTACGCGATGCCGCCCACCGGGGGTCTCGGCATGGGTGTCGACCGCGTGGTGATGATGATTACGGGCCGCAGCATCCGCGAGACATTGCCGTTCCCGTTGGCAAAGCCGCGCTGACGCCGCAGGTAGATCCCAGGCGTACCGTGTCGGCATGCCCGACGAACCGACACCCGGCGACACCGGCGATGCGCCCAAACCGGCGCCGGCGACGCCGCTGACCGGGGCGAACGTCGACCCCGGGTACAACGAGTCGGGGGTGCCGACGTTCGAGTCCGTCCGCGACAAGATCGAGACTCGCTTTGGCGCCGCGCTGGGTTCCGCGGAACTCGATGCCGAAAGCTCGGAGGGCCGGACCGTCGAAGAGCAGTACGAAGCTCGTCAGCGCGCAGCGGCAGAACGTCTCGCTGAGATTCGCGAATCGATGCACCGCGACGACGCGTAGTGCGCAGCTTCACCATCGGCGAACGGCGCGCTCGCCTGGCCCGTCGCAATTTCCTTACGAAAGAACCGCAGGACGACCCTGTCCCGGCGATCACCGCGGCCATGGTGGGCCTGCATGCGACCGACCCGGCGACACCGTATCTGTCGTTGTGGGCGCGTACGCCGGGCTTCACTGTGGACGATCTCGACCGCGAGCTCTATCAGCGGCGGTCGGTGGTCAAACATCTCGCGATGCGCCGAACATTGTGGATCGTGCGCGCCGAAGACCTGTCGGCGATTCAGCCCGGTGCCAGCGACCGGGTCGCCGACAACGAACGCCGCCGGCTTGTCGCGGATGCCCAGAAGGCCGGCGTCGCGACGAACGGCGACGCATGGCTTGATCGGGCGAGTGAGGCCGTGCTTCGGTACTTGGCGGACAACGGCCCGGCCGGTGCCGCCGAGATGCGCGCCGCGCTGCCGGAGCTGACCGGAACATACGATCCGGCTCCCGGGAAGCGTTATGGCGGCGAAACTCCGTTGGCGCCAAGGGTATTCACCGTGCTCTCGGTGCGGGGCGACATCGTGCGCGGCCCGAACGACGGCGCGTGGACCGTCTCGCGGCCGCGGTGGGCGAACACCGGGGAGTGGCTTGGCGCGACGCCGGACGTGATGCCCACTGAAAAGGCCCGCGCCGAGCTGCTCGGCCGGTGGCTGCGGGCGTTCGGCCCGGCCACGCTGGCAGACGTGAAGTGGTGGTTCGGCACCACGCTGACCGTGGCGCGCCGGGCGCTGGACGATATCGGGGCGGTAGAGGTGGACATCGACGGCACCCCGGGGATCGCGCTGCCCGACGACTTGGAGGCCGAGCCGGATGTCGAGCCGTGGTGCGCCCTGCTGCCGGGGCTGGATGTGACCACGATGGGCTGGGCGCACCGCGACTGGTACCTGGGCGAGCACCGCGCCCAGGTTTTCGATGCCAACGGCAACGCCGGCCCGACCGCGTGGTGCAACGGGCGCGTGTTGGGCGGCTGGTATCAGGACGCCGATGGCCGCGTGCGCCTGCAACTGCTCGAAGATCCCGGGCGCGACTGCCGAAAAACGCTGGAGCGCACGGCCTCTGAACTCACTGACTGGCTAGGAGGCACGCGGGTAAGCCCGCGTTTTCCGTCCGTGTTGTCAAAGGCCGCGCGGTGAAGTCGACGTCACCCACCTCACCGTTGGTCGTACGAAGGAACGGCCGCAGGGCCAATTGCCGGCGCACCTCTCGCGATCACAATCGGCATCGAAGTTGCCGCGTCGGTCTTCAGGATGGTGTGCACCACGTCGACGAGGTCCTCGACGGGCATCAGCCTGCCCGGCATGTAGCCTCGCGACACCCAGGTCGGGTAAACCTTCATCGCGAGTTCGGTATCCCAGCCGCGGTTGAATCCCGTTGCCCCATCGCCCTCGCCGCCCCCGCACTCGCCGACGACCAGGCACGTGAATCCGATATCCGGGTGTTCCCCGCGCCACGCGTCGACCAGCCTCTCGAGCGCGGCCTTGCTGACGCCGTACGCTCCGAGGCCAGGCCATGGCGGGGTATGGCTGCCCGAATCCGATGAAAGGTAGACCGCCTTGCCTGCGGATGCCGCCAGGTGCGGAATCGCCGCCGCCGTGACGAGCGACGCGCCCGTGACGTTGGTCTCGAACACCCGCCGCCAGGTGTCGGCGTCGGTATCGACCATGCGGACAAGCGGTCCGATGCCCGGTGTGTAGATCAGGTTGTCGATGCCACCGAGCGCCTCGGCGGCGGCAGCGATCGCCGATCGACACGACGCCTCGTCGGTGACATCGCATTCGATGGCGGTTGTCCCGGGCCCGGCCTCCTTCGCCGCGGCCTCGATACGTTCACGGCGCCGCGCGAGCAGCGCCACCTGTTCGCCGCGCTGTGCAAGGCCCACACCAATGCAGCGCCCCAGCCCGCTCGACGCGCCGACCACGACTGTTTTCGACATATTCTCCTCGCCAGCTGTTTTCGGCACCGTGTGCGCTATCGGCGAGGAACATATCGCTTTCCGAAATTGCGCGCTAGGCGCTGACCCTGCTCCGCCGCCGGGTGCGCAGTCCGAGCGCGTCGGCCAGGAATTGGCCGGTGTAGCTCTCGCGCACCGCGGCGACGTCTTCGGGTGTGCCCTGGGCGATCACCATGCCGCCGGCCGCTCCCCCCTCCGGGCCCATGTCGATGATCCAGTCCGACGTCTTGATCACGTCGAGGTTGTGCTCGATCACGATCACCGTATTGCCCTTGTCCACCAGGCCGTTGATGACCCCGAGCAGCTTGCGGATGTCGTCGAAGTGCAAGCCGGTGGTGGGCTCGTCGAGGATGTAGACCGTGCGCCCGGTGGACCTCTTCTGAAGCTCCGCGGCCAGCTTCACGCGCTGCGCCTCGCCCCCGGACAGCGTGGGCGCCGGTTGCCCCAGCCGCACGTAGCCCAGTCCGACGTCGACCAACGTCTGCAGATACCGGTGGATCGACGTGATCGGCTCGAAGAACTCCGCGGCCTCTTCGATGGACATGTCGAGAACCTCGGAGATGGTCTTGCCCTTGTAGTGCACCTCGAGGGTTTCCCGGTTGTACCGGGCGCCGTGGCATACCTCGCACGGCACATAAACATCCGGCAGGAAGTTCATCTCGATCTTGATGGTGCCGTCGCCGGTGCACGCCTCGCACCGACCCCCCTTGACGTTGAACGAGAACCGCCCCGGCTGATAGCCGCGCACTTTGGCCTCGGTGGTGGCCGCGAACAGTGTGCGGATCTTGTCGAAAACCCCGGTGTAGGTGGCGGGATTCGACCGTGGCGTGCGGCCGATGGGCGACTGATCAACACGCACCAGCTTGTCGACCTTGTCCAGGCCGGTGACGCGGGTGTGCCGGCCGGGTACCTGCCGGGCCCCGTTCAGCTTGTTCGCCAGCACCGACGCAACGATGTCGTTCACCAGAGTGGACTTGCCCGAGCCGGAGACACCCGTGACGGATGTCAGCACGCCGAGCGGGAACGACACGTCGATGTCGCGCAGGTTGTGCTCGTGGGCGCCGATCACGGTCAGCTGCCGGCGCCGGTCCACTGGTCGGCGGATGGCGGGCACCTCGATGCTCTCCTTGCCGGAGAGATAGGCCCCGGTGATCGACTCCTTGTTTCGCAGCAGCTCNTCGTAGGGGCCGCTGTGCACGATCCGGCCGCCGTGCTCTCCCGCAGCCGGACCAATGTCCACCACCCAGTCGGCGTGGGCGATCGTGTCGAGGTCGTGTTCGACGACGATCAGCGTGTTGCCCAGATCCCGCAGTCGCAGCAGCGTCTCGATCAGCCGGCGATTGTCGCGCTGATGCAACCCGATCGACGGCTCATCGAGCACGTACAGCACACCCACCAAGCCGGAGCCGATCTGTGTGGCGAGCCGGATTCGTTGCGCCTCACCGCCGGACAGCGTGGCCGCCGCCCGCGACAGCGACAGGTATTCCAGCCCGACGTCGAGGAGGAACCCGAGCCGCGACTGGATCTCCTTGAGCACCTGGCCCGCGATCGCCTGCTCGCGTGACCCGAGCGTCAGCGCGTTCAAAAAGTCCGCGCAGTCCGAGATCGACAACTCGCACACCTCGGCGATCGACTTCGCGCCACGCTCCCCCGCGGCCAGGGTGACCGCCAAGATCTCGGGCTTGAGCCGAGTGCCCTGGCACACCGGGCACGGCACGTCGCGCATGAAGCCGTCGTATCGCTCCTTCATCTGCTCGGAGTCGGTCTGCTCCATCTTGCGCTGCAGGAACGCCATCACGCCTTCGAAGTCGGCGTAGTAGGACCGGGTGCGCCCGTACCGGTTGCGGTAGCGGACATGCACCTGCTCATCGGAGCCTTCGAGAATTGCCTTGCGCGCCTTGGCTGGTAGCTTGCGCCAGGGGGTGTCGACGTCGAAACCCATCGACTCGCCGAGACTGGCCATCATCCGGGTGAAGTAGTCGGCGGTGTGCCCATTGGACCACGGCGCAACTGCGCCCTCGGCCAACGTCAGGTCGGGGTCGGGCACGACGAGCTCGGGGTCCACCTCCTTGCGGATGCCCAGCCCGGCGCACTCCGGGCATGCGCCGTACGGCGAATTGAACGAGAACGACCTCGGCTCCAGGTCGTCCACCGCCAGCGGGTGACCGTTCGGGCAGGCCAGCTTCTCGGAGAACCGCTGCTCACGGTGCGGGTGGTCGTGGTCGTGGTCGACGAACTCGAGAACGACGATGCCGTCGGCGAGTCGCAGCGCGGTCTCTATCGAGTCGGTGAGACGCTGCTTGGCCGTCGGCTTCACGGTGAGCCGATCGACGACCACCTCGATGTCGTGCTTCTCCTGCTTCTTCAGCTTCGGCGGATCGGTGAGTGAGTGGACGACGCCGTCCACCCGAACGCGGCTGTACCCCTGTGAATTCAACTTCTCGAACAGGTCCCCGAATTCGCCCTTCCGGGTGCGCACCACCGGTGCCAGCACCAGAAAGCGCGCGCCCTCGGGCATCGCGAGCACCTGGTCGACGATCTGCTGGGGAGTCTGGCGGGCGATCCGCTCACCGCAGACTGGACAGTGTGGTGTGCCGGCGCGGGCGTAAAGCAGCCGCAGGTAGTCGTAGACCTCGGTGATGGTGCCAACCGTCGACCGCGGGTTGCGGTTGGTGGACTTCTGGTCGATCGACACCGCAGGCGACAGGCCCTCGATGAAATCGACGTCAGGCTTGTCCATTTGGCCGAGGAACTGGCGCGCGTACGCCGACAGCGACTCGACGTAACGGCGTTGTCCCTCGGCGAAAATCGTGTCGAAAGCCAGCGACGACTTGCCCGAGCCGGACAACCCGGTGAACACAATCAGCGCGTCTCGCGGCAGGTCGAGGTCGACGCTTCGCAGATTGTGCTCGCGCGCACCCTTGACGATCAGGCGGTCAGCCACCCGGCCCCTTCCAGTGGATCTAGCGGCACCTTGCCATGCTATGTGTCCCCACCGACAGACACGCCGGGGCGCTACCGTCAACTCATGACTGTCGTCAGCGACAACTACACCGGCCATGTCGAGCCCGGCACCGCGGCGCGCCGCATCCTTCCGGGCGCCACGATCATCAAGGCGTCAGTGGGCCCCATGGACAACAATGCGTACCTGGTCACATGTTCCGAGACCGGCGACACGCTGTTGATCGACGCGGCCAACGACGCCGACGATCTGGTCGACCTCGTCCGTAAGAACGCTCCGAAGCTGGCACTGATCGTCACCAGCCATCAGCATTTCGACCATTGGCAGGCGCTCGAGGCCGTCGTCGATGCGACCGGCGCCCCGAGCGCCGCGCACGAGATCGACGCCGACCCGCTGCCCGTGAAACCCGACCGGCTGCTGACCGGCGGCGACACGATCGAGGTCGGCAAGCTGACGTTTGATGTCATCCACCTGCGTGGCCATACGCCGGGCTCGGTGGCATTGGCGCTGAGCGGGCCGGCCGCCGGCGACGCGACGCAGCTGTTCACAGGGGACTGCCTTTTCCCGGGCGGTCTTGGACGGACAACAAAACCTGACGAGTTCGATTCGCTGTACCGCGACGTCACCAGCCGGGTGTTCGACGTCTATCCCGATTCCACGGTCATCTACCCCGGCCACGGTGACGACACCACGCTAGGTGCCGAGCGTCCCCATCTCGAAGAGTGGCAAGAACGACGGTGGTGACCGACAACCCGGGGTAAAACTCTCGTTGGCTTAACACGGCCTCGAGGAAGTCGGCGTGCACGGCTTGGACGGTGCTGGAGCACATCGCCAGCTGGTGTTTTCCAGCCGATGATGTGCGATGATAAGCGGTTAATATTGATCGGGCCGCCACGGGGTGTAGGGATGTGGAATAAGCGCGACGACATGATTGTGCGCGACCGCTTGCCGTATAACGCCGAGCCGCCGCCGGCGGTATTGGCGAGCAGTGAGATCACCCCGCTGGACGCGTTCTATGCCCGCAATCACGGCCCGTTTCCCGACATCGCCGTCGAGCAGTGGCAGCTGACCGTCGGCGGCCTGGTGGACAAACCGCTTACCTTGACCTACGAGGACCTGACCACGAATTTCCCCCAGCACTGGGTGGTAGCGACGCTGGCTTGCGCCGGCAACCGCCGCGCGGAGCTGCTGCGGGTGCGGCCAATACCCGGCAAGGATCCTTGGGAGCACGGTGCGATTTCGACCGCCGAGTGGCGCGGCGCCCGACTGTCAGACGTCCTGGAGGCGGCCAGCGTCCATCGCGATGATGGCCTGCATGTAGCCTTCGACGCCCCGGATGTGGCTCAGGAGGCTCGGCCTGCGCAGCCCTTCGGCGGCTCCATCCCGCTACGCAAGGCAATGTCCGAGGAGGTACTGCTGGCCTGGCAGATGAACGGTCAACCGCTGCCACGCGCCCACGGCGGTCCAGTGCGGGTGGTGGTCCCTGGATACATCGGGGCCCGCAGCGTCAAGTGGGTCACTGCCGTGACTGTGCAAGCCGTCCCGTCACAGAACTACTTTCAGGCCCTCGATTACCGGATCCTGCCACCCGAAGCCGACGCCGATACCGTCGGGCCGGGAGAGGGCATTTCGCTATCAACCCTTGAACTCAACTGCGACATCTTGGTTCCCACCGACGGTGATGAGGTCCCGGCCGGTGCGCTGACCATTCGGGGGTACGGGATTGCCGGCGACGGCCACAGCGTCGAGCGTGTCGACGTGTCCCTCGACGCCGGGCGCAGCTGGCGGCAAGCCGACCTTCATCGTGCACCCAGTCAGTGGGCCTGGCGGCCCTGGTCGCTCACCGTCGACGTGAAATCCGGACCGTTGAGTATTACCGCCCGGGCCTGGGACGACACCGGCACGCTGCAGCCCGAGTCGGCGGAATCGTTGTGGAATCCCCGCGGATACGGCAACGATGCCTGGGCCCGCATCGAGCTAACTATCGTCTAAGGCGTGCACGATCGCGAAGGAGACACCTGCTGTGCCGCCGCTGCTTCGTGAACTGCTTCGACCGCGCCGTCGGACTATCGTCGTGATTCTGGCCACGACCCTGGTGCAGATGGCGATGAGCCTAGCCGCGCCCTGGCCGCTCAAGGTCGTCCTCGACAACGTCGTCGGAAGCCACCCCCCTCCGCACTGGATTGGCTGGCTGTTGCCGATGTTGGGCGGCGACAGCAGGGTTCATATCGCCGCGGCCGCGGGCATCGTGACGGTGCTAATTGCGGCGGTGACCGGTGCAGCGATGTATGTCGCCAGCTACTTCACCGAGAGCCTAAGTCAATGGATCGGCAACGATCTGCGGGTGCGGCTATACAACCACTTGCAGGAACTCTCGCTCGCCTATTACGACACCACGCGGGTCGGCACCATCTTGAGCACCCTCACCGGTGACGTTCAGACCATCCAGAGCTTCGCGTCGACGTCCACCCTCAACATCTTCACCGACAGTTTGACGATTGTCGGAATGGTTGTGGTGATGTTCTGGCTGCGCTGGGATTTCGCTCTCATCGCGCTCGCGGTTACGCCGCTGCTGGCCATCTTCGTGTTGCGCGTCAACAAAGCCATCAGGATGGCGGTCAAGGAGGTGCGCACCCACCAGTCGGATCTGATGGCCACCTTGCAAGAGGGCCTGCAATCCATTCAAGTGGTCCAGGCCTACGGGCGCGAGGACCGGCAGGCGCAGCAACTGAGCAAGGCCAGCATGGAAACGATGACCGCCTGGCTGAAGGCCCGGAAAGTGTCGTCGCTGCTTTCCCCGGTGGTCAGCCTGGTGATCGCGGTGTGCACCGCCCTGGTGCTCTGGCGCGGTTCACTGCTCATCCTTTCGGGCGCGATGACTGCGGGCGCCCTGACCGTCTTCCTGGCCTACCTGGCCAAGTTCTTCCAACCGGTGCGCGAGCTTGCCCAGATGACCAACACCATCGCGCAGGTGTCGGTCGCGTTTGAGCGTGTCCTGGCGGTGTGTGACGCCGACAAAGTGATTCCGGAGCGTCCCGCACCGGCAGATCCGCCGCGCTTTCGCGGTGAGATCACCTTTGAACAGGTGGCCTTTGGGTATGACGCTGCGGTTCGGGTGCTACGCGACATCAGCTTCACGATCAGCCCGGGCCAGATGGTGGGCATTGTCGGTCCCACCGGCAGCGGCAAATCCACGGCTGTCAGCCTCATCCCGCGCTTCCGTGACCTCGACGCCGGGTCCATCAAAATCGACGGTGTGGACGTCTGTGACTACAAGCTTCACGGACTGCGCAGCCAGATCGGCTTTGTCCTACAAGACACCGCGCTGCTGCGGGGAACCGTGCGCGACAACATCGCCTTCGGCCGTCCCGACGCCACCGAGGACCAAATCGTTCAAGCGGCCAAATTGGCCAACGCCCACGAGTTCATCGTCCGCATGCCGCAGGGCTACGACAGCCTGGTAGGTGACCGCGGCACGACACTGTCCGGCGGTCAGCGCCAACGCATCGGGATCGCCCGCGCCCTGATCCGCGACAACCCGATACTCATCCTCGACGAGCCGACTGCCGCGCTGGACGCAGAGTCCGAGCAGCTGGTGATTGAGGCCCTGGAACGGCTGATGCAGGGCCGGACGGTCATCACCATCGCCCATCGGCTGAGCACCCTGCGTAACGCCGACAAGATCATCGTCATCAAGGATGGCGTGGTCGCAGAAGACGGCACGCACGAGGAGTTGCTGGACCTCAACGGGATCTACGCTCGGATGCAACGCCTCCAATTTAACCAGCCGGTCGCAAGCTGGAACCGCTGGGGCCGGGGAGCCGCTGGGGCGGGTGAGGTCCGCGGACAGATCATCGCTCACAACGCCGAC
>JGI12635J15846_10005868_pt1 | contig 10579 bp, 12 predicted proteins | sample BlaSpr_A8_OM2_M2_FD_15846 | JGI IMG/M metagenome (IMG submission 15846) | reverse complement strand
CCTGCTGCCCGAGCAAATGCGCTACGACAAATGGTGCACGTTGACCGGCCTGCTTCAGATAGTCCTCCAGGCGCGTCGTGCCCAGGACACATCATAAATTCATCTGCATCCCTCATCGATTGAACCAGGCCAGCGCTCAATCTAAAGAGAATTTTCGATGTCCGCCATTAGCCGATCGGTCGAGTATCGGACGCGCGAAAGCCTCGACATACTGTCGAAACGATCACGAAGTTCGGCGAGAAAGGACAGGGAAATGCAGAAACGCTCAGCGTTTGCGGGGACTGGATTTGCGCGGCGCGGCGCGCCGGAATTCCTCGAGTACGTCTTCGAATTCGGACACGTCTTCAAAGCGTTTGTAGACCGAAGCAAAACGCACGTAGGCAATGGTGTCCAACTGGCGCAACTCGTTCATCACGAGCTCGCCCAGACGGTCGCTGCGAACTTCGCGTTCGCCGCTGCCGAGCAACTGATATTCGATCCGCGCAACGGCGGCATCAATAGCGTCGGCTGCCACCGGACGCTTGCGCAGCGCCAGTTGCATGCTTGCCACAATCTTCGCGCGATCGAACTCGGTGCGGCTGCCGTCCTTCTTTACTACCGATGGCAACGCAAGTTCCACGCGCTCATACGTGGTGAAACGCTTGTCGCAGGCGGGGCAACGCCGCCGCCGGCGAATCGCCGCCCCATCTTCCGACACGCGCGAATCCGCCACTTGCGTGTCCTCGTGGCGGCAGAAGGGGCAGCGCATGGCTTAGCCGTAGACCGGGAACTGCTTGGTCAACGCGGCTACCTTCGCGCGTACGCGCTCGAGGTTCGCTTCGTCTTCCGGCGCATCCAGCACATCGGCAATCAGGTTACCCACCTGCTCGGCCTCAGCCACGCCGAAACCGCGCGTGGTCATGGCCGGCGAACCGAGACGCACGCCACTGGTGACGAACGGCTTTTCCGGATCGTTCGGAATGGCGTTCTTGTTGACCGTGATATGAGCCTTGCCGAGAGCGGCTTCCGCCGCCTTGCCGGTGGTGTGCTTGGCGCGCAGGTCGACCAGCATCATGTGGCTCTCGGTGCGGCCCGAGACGATCCGCAAGCCGCGCTTCACCAGCGTTTCGGCCAGCACGCGCGCGTTGTCTACGACCTGTTGCTGATAGGCCTTGAACTCCGGCGACAACGCTTCCTTGAACGCCACAGCCTTACCGGCGATCACGTGCATCAGCGGGCCGCCCTGAATGCCGGGGAAAATGGCCGAGTTGATTTGCTTCTCGTACTCGGCTTTCATCAGGATCACGCCGCCGCGCGGGCCGCGCAGGCTCTTGTGCGTCGTGGTCGTCACGAAGTCGGCGAACGGCACCGGGTTCGGATAGACGCCGGCTGCGATCAGGCCGGCGTAATGCGCCATGTCGACCATGAAATACGCGCCAACGCTCTTGGCGATCTTCGAGAACCGTTCGAAATCGATCTTCAGCGCAAACGCCGAAGCGCCCGCCACGATCAGCTTCGGCTTGTGCTCTTTAGCAAGCTCTTCGGTCTTGTCGTAGTCGATATCTTCGGCTTCGTTCAGGCCGTAGCTGACCACGTTGAACCACTTGCCCGACATGTTCACCGGCGAGCCGTGCGTGAGGTGGCCGCCTTCGGCCAGGCTCATGCCCATGATGGTGTCGCCCGGTTTGAGCATGGCGAAGAACACGCCTTGGTTGGCTTGCGAGCCGGAATTCGGCTGCACGTTGGCGGCGTCTGCGCCAAACAACTGCTTCACGCGGTCGATCGCCAGTTGCTCGACAATATCGACGTACTCGCAGCCGCCGTAATAGCGCTTGCCGGGGTAGCCTTCCGCGTATTTATTGGTGAGTTGCGAGCCCTGGGCGGCCATGACGGCCGGGCTCGTGTAATTTTCCGACGCGATCAGCTCGATGTGATCTTCCTGCCGCCGGTTTTCCTGCTCGATCACCGCAAACAATTCCGGATCGACTTGGGCGATGGTACTTTGGGCTTTATCAAACATACGTTTTCCGTTGAATGGGTACCAGTTGACCGGATCGCGCGTGCGCATATGCACTGCGCCGCAAGGGCGCGAAGCACGATGGGTCCAAGCGAGGCGGAAGAGAGAAGCTCCGTTTACGCGAGACAGACAGCCACCGGCAACACAACGAACGCGTGCGGATCTCAGCTGCCCAGGCGAACGGCAAAACGACACCCTGCGCTTCCCGGTGGGTTAATCCACCTTGGATCCGAGGATCCTTGTCGCCAGTTACGCAGGGCTGGAGAGTCCTAGTTTAATGGGCTGCCTGAGAATAGGCAACAGCGGGCAAATGCCTGAAACAGGGCGCCGCGAGGCCGCAAAGGTCGGCCGGCCGTTGTGTGCGGACATCGCCCAGGCGCTAAAATTGCGCACCGGGAGCGGTGTTTGCGCTGCGTAGCCGATCTTCCCGAGCAGATTGAAATAAACGCTGACAACTTGCCGCGTCGCAGCAATGGAAGTACGCTGTCCCGCTTTCCGCGCGCGCCCGAGCGCCGCGCGAAAATCCCTTTCCGCAACCTGACAAGCAACATTACACCGGAATCCGCACATGATCGTATTTGTCACTGGCGCTTCTGCCGGCTTCGGCGCAGCCATCGCCCGCACGTTTGTAAAAGGCGGCCATCGCGTGATTGCAACCGCGCGCCGCAAAGACCGGCTGCTGGCGCTGTCGCAAGAACTCGGCGACGCGCTGCTGCCCGTCGAACTCGACGTTCGCGATGAAGCGGCCATCAAGTCGGCCATCGCCTCGCTGCCGGAGGCTTTTTCGCAGATCGACGTGCTGGTCAACAACGCCGGCCTGGCGCTCGGCCTGGAACCGGCGCATCGCGCGAGCCTTGACGACTGGAACAACATGATCGATACCAACTGCAAGGGTCTCGTCACGGTCACGCACGCGTTGCTGCCTGGAATGGTCGAACGCAACCGCGGGCACGTGTTCAATCTGAGTTCGATCGCAGCGTCCTATCCCTACCCGGGCGGCAACGTTTACGGCGCGACCAAAGCGTTCGTGCGCCAGTTCAGCCTGAACCTGCGGGCGGACCTGGCCGGTACGGCGTTGCGCGTAACCGACATCGAACCCGGCCTGTGTGGCGGCACGGAATTCTCGAACGTCCGCTTCAAGGGCGACGACACGAAAGCCGCCAGCGTCTATAAGGACGTGCAACCGCTGACGGCCGAGGACATTGCCGACTCCGTCTACTGGATCGCCACACGCCCTGCGCACGTGAACATCAACACCATCGAGATGATGCCGGTCGCGCAATCGTTCGGTCCGTTGACCGTGCATCGCGGCTGATCCAGGCCGGTGACTACGCCAGAACGTCCCGCCAATGGTTGTCAGAAAGCAGCGACTGAAAGCACGATTCGGCGGACGTTTTGCGGCTTCCGGTAAAATGCACGGATGAACATGTCCACCAGCGAGCCTCAGCAGGCGAACGGCCTCTTGACCTTCGATTGGCCGCTCCGGGTCTATTACGAGGACACCGACGCCGGCGGCATCGTCTTCTACGCGAACTACCTGAAGTTTTTCGAACGGGCGCGCACTGAATGGTTGCGCGCGTGCGGCATCGACCAGCGCACGCTGGCCGAGTCGGACGGCGTATTGTTCGTCGTCAAGCGCACGGCGCTGGACTATTCGGCGCCCGCACGCCTGGACGACCTCATTCACGTGGTGAGTCGGATTGAGCGTCTCGGCCGGGCATCGGTGGATTTCCATCAGGAAGCGTGGCGGGACGGCGTCTTGCTGGCTTCCGGCGACATCAAGGTGGCGTCGGTCAGTCTCGGCACCATCCGCCCGGTCGGGATTCCCGCATCGGTGCTTACCGGGTTGCGCCGCGGACCGCAAGAATCTGTGTCAAACAGCGCGTCAACCATGGCGATGCCAGTACCGTTTAAATCATCTTGCTCAGAAAAACCCATGTAGACAAAGGCCCTTTGGCTCCATCAAGACCTGAGCAGAACCGAATCGAGCCTGCATGCCTCAAGGCCTGCAGGCACAGAAGTACCGAGCAAAAATTGGCAGGACCTGTCCACGCTTTCAGTCGTTTATCGAAAGCCTGACAATCTCCGGCCAGTTGTACCTCGGACGCCCCTTTGGGACGTAACAGCGGACTTTTATGAACACTACACAAGACCTGTCGATCGTTTCTCTCGTTATTCATGCCAGCCTGTTGGCGCAGGCCGTCATGGCGCTGCTGCTGATACTGTCATTGTTGTCGTGGACGTACATCATTCGTAAATGGTTTGCCATTCGGCGCGCGCAGAAGCAGACCGAGCGGTTCGAACGCGATTTCTGGTCGGGCGGCGACCTGCAGGCGCTTTATCAGAGTGCTGCGAATAACCGTCACACCATCGGTGCACTGGAACGGATCTTCGAATCGGGCATGCGCGAGTTCCTGAAAGGCAAGGAGCGCCGCATGAGCGACCCGGCGGCCATCCTCGACGGTTCCCGCCGCGCCATGCGCGCCGCGTTCCAGCGTGAAATGGATGTGCTCGAAGTGAACCTCGCGTTTCTCGCCTCGGTGGGCTCGGTCAGTCCGTATATTGGTTTGTTCGGCACGGTCTGGGGGATCATGAATTCGTTCCGTGGCCTCGCTAACGTGCAGCAGGCCACGCTGGCGAACGTGGCGCCGGGTATTGCCGAGGCGCTTGTCGCAACGGCAATCGGCCTGTTCGCCGCGATTCCGGCGGTGGTCGCGTACAACCGCTACGCACACGATATCGACCGTCTCGCCATTCGCTTCGAAACGTTTGTCGAAGAGTTCTCGAATATCCTGCAGCGCCAGGCCCACTAAGGAGTCTAGTATGGCCGGAGGTCCAATGCGTTCCAGCATGCGCGGCAGTTCACGGCGCGCCATGTCCGACATCAACGTCGTGCCTTACATCGACGTGATGCTCGTGCTTCTCGTCATTTTCATGGTGACCGCCCCGCTCGTCTCGCCTTCCATCATCAACCTGCCGACGGTCGGCAACGCGCAACCCCAGGATCAAACGCCGCCGGTCGTGGTCAATATCAAGGCGGACGGCAGCATGAACGTGCGCTACAAGGAAGGCGGCGGCGCGGCGCAACAGCAGAATATGACGAAGGCGGAACTCAACTCGTTTGTGCTGAACCGGCAGGAATCGCATCCCGATCAGCCCGTCGTGATTGCCGCCGACAAGACAGTGAAATATGAAGTCGTAATGAACGTGATGTCCGATATGAAGGCGCGAGGCGTCAAACGGGTCGGACTGTTAGTCAAATCGCAATGATGAAACGGCAGCCCAGCGGGCACCCTGGCGCGCGGACCAGCGCGCGCCCCATCCGTCCGCCGCGTGAACGCGGGACATGGAAGGCGTTTGCGCTCGCCGCGCTGATGCACGTGCTGCTTGGCATTCTGCTGTACCACGGCGTCAACTGGCAGAACAACACGCCGGCCGGCGCCGAGGCCGAGTTGTGGACCGAGATCCCGGATCTGTCGACGCCCACGCCTCGCCCTGTTCCGCCACCCGAGCCGCCCGTCAAGGTGCAACCTGCGCCGCCGCCGGCAAAGGATGAGGAAGCTGACATCGCGTTGCAGGAAAAGAAGCGTAAACAGCAGGAAGCGGTGGCGCGTGCCGCGCAACTCGCCGAGCAGCAGCGTGCGCAGCAACAGGCCGAGCAGGAAGCCGAGGCCAAGCGGCAGCAGCTTGCAGCGCAGCAAGCCGCCTTAGCGGCGCAAAAGGCGGCGCAGGACAAACAGAAACAGGCCGAGAAGCAAAAGCTGCTGGCTCAGCAAAAGCTTGACCAGCAGAAGGCGCAACAGGCCAAAGAGAAGGAAGCTGACGCAGCGAAAGCGGCGGAGCAACAGAAGGAAGCTGACGCGAAAGCTCAGGAAGATGCCAAGGCCAAAGCTCTGGCGGATGCCAAGGCGAAAGCCAAGGCTCAGGCCGACGCGCAGGCGAAGGCCAAGCTCGACAAGGAACGTAGTGCCCGGCTCGCGCAGTTGCAGGGTCAGGCTGGCGGCGGTACGAACTCGAGCGGCAATGGATTGGCCAAGGGCGGCACGGGCAGCGGTGCGGGCGGGACGGCGACATCGGCGGGATATGCCGAGAAGGTGCAGCGCCGGGTGCGTCCGAATATCGTGTGGGCGGGGGAAACGGCCGGACTCGAGACGGTGGTCGCGGTGCGCTGTTCGCCGACGGGCACGTTGCTGTCGGCAACCATCCAGCGCTCCAGCAGCAACGAGCAGTGGGACCAGGCCGCCTTGCGCGCAGTTCAGCGCTCGGACCCGATGCCCGTAGACACCAACGGCCAGGCGCCCTCGTCGTTTACGATCACATTGCGTCCGGCGGGCGGTTGAACGGACATGGTAAAACGACAGCGCGCATTGTGCCTTGACGGGAACGAATTGTGCACCCGGCGGTCTGTTCTGCAGCCGTCGATAGTTTAAAAATCGCTTTTTCTGGAACCAGATACATGAGTTTGATGACGAAGCTTGGCCTGAAAACGCTTGTTGCATCCTGCCTGATCGCTGCGGGTACCGCTGCTCAGGCGCAGTTGAATGTGCTCGTGACGGGCGTGGGTTCGACCCAGTTTCCTATTGCCACTGCCACGTTTGCCAACGAGGCGAATTCGCCGCAGCAGATCAGCGCGATCGTTCGCCAGGACTTGGCGCGCAGCGGCAAGTTTACGAATATCGATGCGGGCGCAACGCCGGTGTCTGAGACCGATTCCGTCGATCTCGGCAGCTGGAAAGCCAAAGGCGCCGACGCGTTTGTGTCCGGCAGCGTAAATCGCCTGCCGAACGGCCAGTATGAAGTGCGCTTCCGTCTCTACGATACGGTCAAGCAGCAAAGCCTGGGTGGCTTGTCCCTCGTCAGTCCGGAAAGCGGTTTGCGGATGAGCGCGCACAAGGTTGCCGACTACATCTACGCAAAATTGCTGGGCGACCGCGGCGTTTTCGCGACGCGCCTGTCTTACGTGATTAAGACTGGCGGCCGTTACCAGTTGCAGATTTCGGACTCCGACGGCCAGGACGCGCGCATCGCGCTGTCGAGCCCCGAGCCGATCATCTCGCCGGCCTGGTCGCCTGACGGCACCAAGGTCGCGTACGTCTCATTCGAAAAGAAAAAACCGGTTGTTTATATCCACGACCTGCCGACAGGCAAGCGTGTGATCGTGTCGAACCAGAAAGGCAATAACAGTGCGCCGGCGTGGTCGCCGGACGGCCGCAAGCTTGCGGTCGCCTTGTCGACTACCGGCAACACGCAGATTTTCCAGGTGAACGCAGACGGTAGCGGTTTGCGTCGCCTGACGCAGGGCAGCTCGATCGATACCGAGCCGGCTTACTCTCCCGATGGCAATTCGATTTATTTCACGAGCGACCGCGGCGGCGCGCCCCAAATTTACAAGATGTCGGCGAACGGCGAAAGCGCCGGCACGGCACAGCGCGTCACATTCACGGGCAATTACAATACAAGCCCGCGAGTGAGCCCGGACGGCAAGCAGATTGCGTACATTTCGCGTGTTGGCGGCGGCTTCAAGCTGTATTTGCTCGACCTCGCGTCCGGCACGGCGACCGGTCTAACCGACACGACGCAGGACGAATCGCCCAGTTTTGCGGCGAATGGTCAGTACATCCTCTACGCCACCCAGGTGAACGGGCGTGGCGTGTTGGCGGCCGTGTCGACCGATGGTCGTACGCGGCAAGTCTTGTCGCTTCAGGGGGGCAGCGTACGCGAGCCGTCCTGGGGTCCGTTCATGCAATAACCTCACGCAATAACTTAAGCAGCAACACACAAGGAGAGTAACCATGATGTCTAAAATTCGTATCGGCTTTGCAGTGGCGATGGTCGGTGCATTGGCGGCATGTCATTCAGGCGTTAAGCTGGATGAAGGTGCAAACAAAGGCGCGATCGGCACGCAACCCGACGCGAACGCAGTTCAACAGGTCAATGTCGACCCGCTGAACGATCCGAACAGCCCGCTGGCGAAGCGCAGCATTTACTTCGACTTCGACAGCTACGCAGTTCGTGACGACTATCAGCCGCTGCTGCAACAACACGCGCAGTATCTGAAGAGCCATCCGGAGCGTCACGTGCTGATCCAGGGCAACACCGACGAACGCGGCACGAGCGAGTACAACCTGGCGCTGGGCCAGAAGCGTGCTGAAGCCGTGCGTCGCGCGATGTCGTTGCTGGGTGTGGCCGACACGCAGATGGAAGCCGTGAGCCTGGGCAAAGAAAAGCCGCAGGCAACGGGGCATGACGAGTCGTCGTGGGCGCAGAATCGCCGCGCTGACCTCGCTTATCAACAGTAACGTAACCAGTCACGGGTGAGTCGCCGTATGTGGTATCGCTTCCCCTCGCTGCGCGCGGTCGCAGTTGCTTGTTTGCTAGGTTCGGCCGTGGTCGGCGGAACGGCGCATGCGGCATTGTTTGATGACAATGAAGCGCGTAAAGCGGTGCTCGATTTGCGCACGAAAACGGATAGCCTGGCTAGCCAGTTGTCCGCCGCTCAGCGCACGATCCTCGATCAATCGAATCGTCTTGACCAGTTGAATCAGCAGGTCGCCACGCTTCGGGGACAGAACGAGGACATGGCCAACCAATTGACCACGTTGCAGAAGCAGCAGAAGGACTATTACACCGACCTCGACGGCCGGCTGAAAAAGTTCGAGCCGCAGCAGCAGACGGTGGATGGCGTGCAAGGTACGGTGCAACCTGGCGAGACTGANGCGTTCAACGCGGCATCAACTCAGTTCCGTAGCGGTGACTTCAAGAACGCTGCTGCGTCGTTCAAGACGTTCGTGGCGAAATATCCTCAGAGCCCGTACCAGCCGACCGCGCAGTATTGGCTCGGCAACGCGCAGTACGCTCTGCGCGATTACAAGGGTTCGACGGCAACCTGGCAAAATCTGGTGAAGAATTTCCCGACGCATCCGCGAGCGCCCGACGCGCTGCTCGCAATCGCGAACAACCAGATTGAGCAAGGTCAAAAAGCCGCTGCGAAAAAGACGCTGGATCAGGTCATCTCGCAGTACGGCGGAACGGAAGCCGCGCAGTCGGCTGAAAGCAAAATGTCGCAGGTGAAGTAAGCGAAGCAGGTCTTCGCGCCTCTCGTTGAAAAAGCCCGTAGCGTGGTTGCTACGGGCTTTTTCTTTGGGTTGTTCCTTGATTCGCGATGCGGTGTATTTTTACGCTCCGTTGACAACTTACGGTCGCTGTGACTATAATTTCGGCTCTTTGGGTCGTTAGCTCAGCTGGTAGAGCAGCGGACTTTTAATCCGTTGGTCACAGGTTCGAATCCCGTACGGCCTACCAAAGACATAAAGGGCTTAGCGTTCGCGCTAAGCCCTTTTCCGTTGGAAAAGCTCAACACCTCGTTCAATCGCAGCCGCTCGCTCCCTCGTACTTTTCGCGCGACCCATCGCACAGAAACATTCGATCGGCGTCGTCGCGTTCGCGGCTTGCACACCGGTTCGTCACTGTTCGAGAAACGTGTCTCGATGCCGGATCAAAAACTCCCCTGCCGCCAGCAACGCAGCCGGGTCGCGCTCAATCACGAGACTTAGATCAAATAGGTCACGCGCAGTCGCGCGATCACCGCGATGCCACATTTTCTTCGCTACGATTTCGGCCGCGGCCTCCGCTTTTACCGCGCGATCAAGCAGGGTCCATTGATCGTATCCGGGGTCCGTCAGATTCGGGGAAACGACAAAGTCGATCTCGCCTTCAGGCAGGAGTAGCTTCACGAATTGCGCGTGCTCCTCGTACTCGGTCGTGATGTCCGAGGCGGCATCGCTGATTCGCGGATTCACGAAGCCCAGATATTGCGGATCGGGCACGAAAATATCGACGTCCTTGCTGAGCCGATGGCCGTATCGAAGCATAAGTACTGTGCCGCCACGGAACGTCCAGAATGGATCCGACCGGCCGTGTTCGGCAATTTCGTCGATGAGCGTGAGCGCATGGCCAAGCAAGCATTGCCACGGCCCGGCCGGTAATGGATCAGGCGTCGTCATTCCCACACTCTCCGGTACGGATGCAGGTCTTTAGACCACGTCGCGAGGTTCTTCCAGATCTTCTTTGGCGCAACGCCAGATGATCTGGCCGCCTCTTCGACAGCTTTGACGACGACTGGTACAGGTACTTCGTCAAGAATGACGGAAACCTGTGACTCGTAGCCTGGCGGAATCTTGCCCGTCGCGAGCGCGCGAGCGAGCTGGGTCTCTGTCAGCTTGCCCTTGTAGCTCACATTGGCGCTCACTGATGCCTTGAACAGCCCCTTCTGATCGGGCCTCGGCTTTGCCGTCAGTTCGATCCCAAGAACGCTGAGAAGCGGGATGAGCTTGTTGATCCCTAGATCCTTCACTTTGCCGGTTTCAAGCTGGTTGACCGTGAACCGGGAGAGCCCACTAAGCTTTGCGAGCTGCGCCTGCGTCAGGTCGAGTTCCGCCCGCCGTTTCGCGACTGACTGGCCAATCTCATAGAGTTGCATGGATCACCCCTGCGCCGGGACGGAAGAAAAGACACCACCTTGAGTGTAAAGTATATCCTACATATTTGGTGAGTGTTTCCGGTGCGGCCGCCGTTCGGATCTGC
>JGI12635J15846_10005867_pt1 | contig 10579 bp, 6 predicted proteins | sample BlaSpr_A8_OM2_M2_FD_15846 | JGI IMG/M metagenome (IMG submission 15846) | reverse complement strand
GCGGAGCTGGCCAGGGCGGTGCGCGGGTTCACCGTCCAGCGGCTGCCCGGCTACATGGTGCCCGCCGCAGTGGTGGTGCTGGATGAGCTGCCGCTTACCGTGAACGGGAAGATCGATCGCGCCGCTCTACCCGCCCCGGGCTATCCGGTGGCTGCGAAGAGCCGCGGGCCCTCCACGCTGCTCGAGGAGATCATGTGCGACCTATTCGCCCAGGTGCTCGGCCTGTCAGAGGTCGGCGTCGATGACAGTTTCTTCGAATTGGGCGGTCATTCTCTGCTGGCGATGCGGCTGGTCAGTCGTATCCGCGCGGTGCTCGGGACAGAGCTGGCGGTGCGAGTGGTGTTCGAAGCACCGACTGTGGCTGGGCTCACAAGCCGGCTGGTCATGGGGTCCCCGGGCGGGGGGATCAAGGTGCTGCTGCCGATACGAACCCACGGCAGTAAGCCGCCCTTCTTCTGCATCCATCCCGCGGGCGGCCTTGGCTGGGTTTACATGCGACTAGCCCGGCACGTTCCGGCAGAATACCCGCTGTACGGGCTGCAGTCTCGCGGGCTCGATAGCAGTGCCCAGCCTGCCCGCTCTATCGAGGAAATGGCATCGGATTACATTGAGCAGATCCAGCTGGTGCAAGCATCTGGCCCATATCACATATTGGGATTTTCCTTTGGCGGGCTCGTCGCACAAGAGGTCGCGGTGCAACTCCGTGCCGTCGGCGAGCAGGTCGGAGCCCTGGTGATAATGGACGCGGCTCCCGGTGGAACTAGAGTAGCTAACGCAGCCCCGCCGGAAACGTCTAGCTCAGCACCGAAATCACCGGACCAAGAGGACACGCTTCCCCGCGATCAAGGCTTCTTCGCGGCCATGTCAGATGAGGAGTTCGCGATGTTCCAGCGAGACCTCAAGAATAGCCAAGTAATGCAGCATGCTCATGAGCCGCGGAAATTTGAAGGGAATGCCCTGCTTGTCGTATCGACCAAGAGCGAGCACGCTGATGCTGGCTTCCCCGGCGGCGCGGATAGATGGCGCCCCTACATTTCTGGAGAAATATCAGAAGTCCATGTTTCCTGCGTGCACACCCAGCTAATGCGCCCCGCGATGCTTGCCAAGGCCTGGCATGGCATATCGACATGGCTAGGGCTGGAGAGTGACTGACCGTTCGGCGTTCCAGCCCCGGCACAGTGGGCCGAGCGGAATCACCGCACTCCCGCACTGACGGTCGATCTGCCACGTCGTGGCTGGCTACACACAGGTTCTCCGCCGCTTTCCCCGCCGCTCCGGTGGCACTGCAGGCGCGGTGACGGCCGGCCCGACACCGACTGCGTCACGGGAGAATCCACCGCGGGAGGCAAACAGTAGCCGGAGCGAATGAACTTCGAGAAAATCCTTTTGGATAATACTCGACGCGTTGGCGCTGAGGTGGTGCGGGAGCACGGATACCCGAAAAACGGGGAGCGCCTGCCTGAGTCCCACCCGGAACCCGGGTACCTAGCGTTGATGAAAGGCGAAGGGCGATTAATGATGACCGCGAACGGTGAAGAGTTCGATGTCGTCGTTGTCGGCGGCGGACCAAGCGGCTCTACGCTGGCAGCTATCGTGGCACTACGGGGGCATCGGGTCCTTGTCATCGAGAAAGAGCTCTTTCCGCGGTATCAGATCGGAGAGTCCCTGCTTCCCTCCACGGTCCACGGTATCTGCCGACTGATTGGTGCTGCCGACGCGGTAGCGCGTGCTGGTTTCGTACGTAAGCGTGGCGGGACGTTCCAGTGGGGTTCGGCCCCTGACCCGTGGACATTCTCATTCGCGGTTTCATCGAAGATGCCTGGCCCGACCTCGTTCGCGTACCAGGTTGAGCGCATGAAATTCGACAAGATCCTGCTTGAGAACGCTCAGCGAGTGGGTGCGGACGTGCGTTACAGGTGTACGGCCAGCCGCGTCTTCGAGGAGGATGGGAGGGTCGCGGGACTATGGTACTCAGACGAGCACGGGACCCAGAATCTGGTGCGCGCTAAATACGTCGTAGATGCTTCCGGGAACCAGAGCCGCATCTATCGGTCGGTCGGAGGTACCCGTGAATACTCGGACTTTTTCCGGAACCTCGCCGTATTTGGCTATTTTAAGAATGCCAAACGTCTCCCAGAGCCAAACTCCGGCAACATCTTCTGTGTTGCTTTCGAGAAGGGGTGGTTCTGGTACATCCCGCTGAGCGCAACGCTGACAAGCGTGGGTGCGGTTATCGATCGTGAACTCGCAAGCCAGGTTCAGGGCGATCCCGAGAAGGTGCTCTACAAGATGATCGGGGACTGCCCGCTCATCGCTGAATATCTTGCTGATGCTGAACGGGTTACGCAGGGCAACTACGGGCAGGTCCGCGTTCGCAAGGATTATTCGTACCGTCAGTCGCGATTCTGGCGTCCTGGCCTCGTTCTGGTCGGCGACGCGGCTTGTTTCGTTGACCCGGTCTTCTCATCTGGGGTGCATCTGGCCACGCACGGGGCGATGCTCGCTGGCCGTTCCATCAACACTGTCATGGAAGGTCTCCTCGATGAGGAGACCGCATTCCGGGAGTTCGAGATCAGGTACCGCCATGAATATCGGGTTTTTTATGAGTACCTGATGTCCTTCTACGCAGTACATGCAGATAAAGAGTCCTACTTCTGGGAAGCTAAGAAAATTACTAACAGCAGTTATCCTGAACTGGAAGCATTTGTCAATCTCGTCGGCGGTGTCTCATCGGGCGACTTTGATTTGGGAGAAGATGGCGAGGCTGTGGCACGGCGGGTCAGTTCAGAGGCGGACGAGCTCGGGAGCGCGTTCAGGAAGATCGCCGACACCGGGAATGACAGCGTCATTCCTCTTCTCAAAACGTCAGTTTTCCGGAACGCAATGCAGGAGAGCGAGAAGGTGCTGAGCCGCGCTCAATTGGGTGCGGAATACGACACTGAGCAGCCACTTCTTGCTAATGGCTTGATCTCGTCGGAGGATGGCCTCGGCTGGGTTCCGCACGCAAAGTAGGAATGGACTTCTCGATGCGGACGAGCTGACAAATTGAACGCCCCCCTATGAAATTCCTGGTGGAGTCTATGACTCGCTTGTGGAAAGCCGGGGAGATGTCCTGGTCGCGGACAATGCTTCCGTCCGGACCGCCATGAATATGTTCCTCGACCTTGAGGAAATAGACATAGAGCCTGCAGTGGGAGTGGCAGTTGCCTGCCTGCGCGATGCCGTGGCCCGAATGGGCATCGGCAAAGATTCTGTGGTGCTGCTGAACGCCACCGGCGGCGGCCGACTCAGGCTCAGCCAGGATTATCCCCTGGTTTCGGCACGCCCCCTGTTGCGGCTTATCAGAAAGTCGCTTAGCCAAGCCGAACATGCGGAAACGGTGTACAGAGTTATCTATCTGTGCGAATCTGCTGCGTCGATAGCATAGCCACCCAACAGCCGCGCTGTATTGTGGCGAACCCGCCCGTGCCGTTCAACTGCTATCGTCCCGCGCTTGAACGCATGCGGCCGAGATCATGCCCCCATGCCACGACAGTATTGAGCGTTGATCGGTCGGTGTGGCACGATGATGTTTGTAGGGATGTCTATTGTCTTTGCGAGATCGCCGCGAGGGATGAAAATGCCTGCTGAACAGAGATATCTCCGGCCCGACGTAATCGTCGAGCCGCTTGTTGACAGGTTTTATGCGTGGTGCCATACGGTCGCGCCTGTGCAGGCGGCGATGAACCTGGCGTTCTTGCAGATCCCGCTTCTTGAGTCGTACCTGCAGTCTCCGCGCGTCCATACCTCGGCAAGCAGTAACCCGGAATTGCGGGGTGGATTCTTCGTCAATATCGAGGAGAGCCGAAGCGGCGAAGTCCGTGAGCTGGTGAACTCGATCAAACGTGACCGGGCCGACATGCTGGCGTTCGCCAAGGCGGTCGCCGATGCGAACGAAATCTTGCGGCAGGGAGCGACCGGGTTTGACCTGACGCCGCTATATCCGAAACTCCCACCAGTCCTGTCGGGCCTCGTGGAGCTCGCTTATGACTCCGAGAACCAGGCGTCGCTGCGGTTTCTCGAGCCGCTCACGTACCTGAGCAGTGCCTACACCGAGGACCGGCAAGTGCTGCAGCTGTCACTGGAGACCGGGATTGAGCGACCATTCATCATGAGCACCCCCCGGCTGCCGTCGCCGGGGCTGCTGGACATCCAGATCCCGTTCCGCCATCCGGGACTGGAGGAGCTGTTCGCGTCGCGGATCCGTGGGAGCACCCTGGGACGGCTACGGGAGGCCCTGGAACTGGACGACGACCAGGCCGAGCTCCTTGAGGGCCTGCTCGCGGCCGAGCCGGGCGTGGCTCGCGACCGGCACATTGAAGGCGGGGCCAGGATCCGCTATTTCGGACATGCCTGCCTGGTGATGCAGACGCCGCAGGCGACGATCGTGACCGACCCGTGGATGAGTGCCGATGTCGCGGCGGGGGACCGGTACACCTACGCCGATCTGCCCGATCACATCGACTTGGTGCTCATCACTCACGGTCATCAGGACCACATCGTGCTAGAGACGCTGCTACAGCTGCGGGGCCGGGTCGGTGCAGTGGTGGTGCCCAGGGCGTCGAAGGGCAGCCTGTGCGACCCGTCGCTGGCCCTGTACCTGTCGCACGTCGGCCTGCCCGTGGTGGAGGTGGATGACTTCGATGAGGTCCAATTCCCCGGCGGAAAAGTGATAGCGACGCCGTTCCTGGGCGAGCACGCCGATCTGGATATCCGAGCCAAGTCGACCTACTGCGTGCAGCAGCTAGGCGGGCGGACGGTGTTTGTGGGAGCGGACTCCTCGGGCATCGATCCCGGCCTGTACAGCTACATCCGCAGCCATGTGGGCAAGGTTGACATGGCTTTCCTGGGCATGGAGTGCGCCGGGGCACCGCTGACATGGCTGTACCAGGCGCTGCTGACCAAGCCGGTCACCAAGAAGATGAGCGACTCGCGAACGTTGTCGGGGTCGAACGCGGCTCAGGCCAGCGCGATCATGACGGAGCTGGGAGCAGACGAGGCCTACGTGTACGCGATGGGTGAGGAGACCTGGCTGGTGGGCCATGTCATGGCGACCAGCTACAACGATGATTCCTACCAGCTCAAGCAGGTGGACGAGTTCATGAGCTGGTGTGCCGATAACAGCATCAAGGCCGACCACCTTTTCGGGCAGCATGAATGGCGCTGGTAGCGGGTCGCTGACATCTCCATCGTGCCGTTGAGGGCGGTGTCATGCGAAAACAGGCCGCCGAACTTTTCTATCCGGGTTTCTCGACGCTCGTAGCCGCGTTGCGCTGGTGGGCCGAGAAAGCGCCGGGCCGGCTGGCCGTCAGCTGCGATGGACGCAAATCAGTCCCTAGAACCGCTCGGCCTCGACTCGGTCATGGCCGTGGAGCTCAGGAACCAGATATCGACGTTTGTCGACATCGCATTGCCGGTTCAGCTGATAAGGGAACGCCGTTGAGGCGGTCAGCGAAGAATATTGGCAGGAAACCTTGTGAACACTAGTGAATTGCTTCTCTTGGCCGCGCGGTCGGGCATAAAGTTCTGGCTGGACGGCGACAAACTAGCTTACCGCGGGCCAAGAGAAGCAATGACGGATGAGCTCCGAAACGAGATCGTCCTGCACAAGGCTGATCTGATTGCGATGCTGCAGACGGAGCGTCTGGATGCGGCCTCCACGATCCAGCGAGTGCCATTGGGAGAGGAGGACGGATGGCAGCTCGCAAGCGGTCAGGAGCGCCTTTGGCTGATCGAGCATCGAATAGGAGCAAGCCCACTGTACAATGTCCACTTCCGGATTCTCTGGAAGGGCTTGCTCGACCGGAAAATGCTGGCGGACAGCATCAGCGAAATTATGGTCCGGCATGTCCCACTGCGTACCACTTTCACGGAATTTGATGGTTCTCCGCGAGCGGTTGTCTCGTCCGCCACCACTCCCGATCTTGCCAACCTAGATCTGCGTAATCAGCACCTCGAAGCAAAGGCGAGTGCGGCGGACGCGTTCATACTGGCTCACCAGCGCACGCCGTTCGACCTCGAAAAAGGCCCGCTGATGCGGGCCGCGGTGATCACGCTTGCCGGGGATGATCACATCATCGTCGTGACGCAGCACCACCTTGTCACCGATGGCTGGTCGATAGGCATCTTCCTGACCGAACTGGGCCAGTCTTACCGAGCGCGCTATCTCAATCGGAACGCACGCCTGCCTGAACTATTGGTACGATATTCCGACTACGCTCGGTGGCAGCACGAGCGCGAGGCGCAGCAGCCCTATCAAGAGCGCGTGGCCTGGTGGAAGGAGCACCTGGCGGGGCTATCATCGCTAGAGTTGCCGAGGGCACGCCGCGTGCAGACCGGTGCTCCGAATTATCACGGGATTGCTCAGGAACTTTCCGTCCCCTCCGCGCTAACCGCGCGACTCAAGGAGCTATCCAGGGATCTGCACTGCACGCTTTATACTGTCCTCCTTACGGCCTGGGCCACCCTGCTGCATCGCTATAGCAGCCAGTCCGACTTTGCCGTGGGTACGTTGACTAATGGTCGCGACCTCCCTGAACTGCAGAACCTGATCGGATTCTTCACCAACACCGTGCTGCTGCGGTGCGATCTATCAGGCAACCCAAGTTTCGTCGACGCGGTTGGGCGCCTGCGTGCCGAGACAGAGTCGGCCTTCGAGCGTGAGGTTCAGTTCGCGGATGTGGTGCTGGCCGCGGGTGCAGTACGGGACGCGAGCCTCACACCGCTCATACAGGCCGCCTTCATCTTCGAAAATATACCGATGCCTCAGATACTCGATCCTGAGGTCGGTATAAGGGTAATGCTTGATCTGCAGATCGATGGGTCAGCGGAGGGGACAAGCAAGTTCGATCTCGCGTTGTTCATGCAAGAATCAAATGACGGCATTCGAGGTTGCGTCACGTACGCCGATTCCCAGTTCGAATCATCGGTCTTCGAGCGCATTTGTGAGCACTTTCTAACACTGCTGGGGAGCATAATAAATAATCCGCACGAGACGGTGGGCAGGCTAGGAATAGTAAGTATGGGCGAGCGGAGACAGCTCTTGGGTGACTGGAACGACGCGGAAACCTGGGATGAATGGCCTGCGGCGACCGATATCCCGGTTATTCGCTGAGAGGAATTCATGAGAATAACTGCCCCAGCCGGAAATGCTCGGATATCGATCGACGACATCAACCTGACCGACTCCAATCTCTAAACCCAAAGAGATGCGCACGTGGTGTGGAAAATACTCCGGGCCGAGCGCCCGCTCTTCTGGCAGGATCGCGCCAGAGGCGAGGGATTCTGGGCAGTGACGCGCCGGGCTGATGTCTGCCGCGTGCTAGGGGAACATGAGACGTTCACGTCGGAGGGCGGAACGGCCATAAGCATGCTGGACGCTCCTGACCCGGCCGCCGGAATCATGATGCATTCCACCGATCCGCCCAGGCACCAGCAGTTCCGCGAGCAGCTGGGCAAGCCGTTCTCGCCGCGCGCAGTACGCGCATATGAACAGCAGGTCCGGACGTTCGTCCGGGACGCCATCAAGCCCGCCCGCGACGGTGAGGTGTGGGATGCGGCGGCTTCGTTCAGCCGATTGCCCATGACGGTAGGGGCGATGCTGATGGGGCTACCCGATGCGGACATCGACCCGCTGGTGCGCCTTGCTTACGCATCACTGGCACCGGATGACCCGCGATATAAAATTGCGGGCTCCGCCGTATCGAACGCCGTCTCCGCTCATTATAAAATCATCGATTACTTCACCCGCTGTATTGACAGCCGAAAGAGCAAGCTGGGCAACGATCTCATCAGTCATTTTCTTGCGGTCGAGGTAGGCGGGCGCCGAATGACTAATGAGGAGCTTGTGTCTAACTGCCTCAGCCTGCTGCTGGGCGCGGTGGTCACGACGTCGCACGCTATTAGCGCGACCCTTATAGCCCTGACTGAGCAGAATGGCGGCGAGGGCCGCTGGCCGGACGTTATGCCGCTGCAGACAGCAGTTGAGGAGGCTTTGCTCTGGTCGTCTCCTGTAAATCATTTTATGCGGCGCGCTCGCTACGACACTGAAATATGCGGGCAGAAGATCGCGGCTGGTGACGCCGTGACCGNGTGGATCGCCNCCGCCAACCGCGATGAAACCGCATTTGAGCGGCCGTNTGAGCTTGATTTCGAGCGGNCCCCAAACCGGCATGTTGCCTTCGGCAGCGGTCCGCACCTGTGCCTGGGGAGTCATCTGGCCCGGCTGATGCTTCGGANCTCATTCGACGAGCTTGTTGCTAGCATCGAATCATTTGAGCTTGCTGATGCACCTGTTCATCTCGTCTCCAACGAAATAGCGGGCGTGGTCAGCCTGCCGCTGAGGATCGGGCTGCGCACGCGGATGATGCCGAAGGCGAGCTGATCTTGCTGACCGCCGGCGGGATGCGTTGCCAATCGAATAAACAGCGCTGTTCAACTGATGTTACTCCTGCAGTTGAACGGCCCTGGGCCAGGAAGTTTCTGGAAAGGGCCGGTATTAGCGAATCATTGCCGCACGCTGAGACGATATGTGATCCTGATCAGGTGACTGGGCGTTGTTGGCGACCCGGCGATGAGCGGGTTCTTTCGTGACTCCACGAGATCAAGGGTCTTTTCTACGCCGACTTCTCGAAATGCTGCGCGTTGCGGGGTGCTAGCTAGCCGCGACGAAAGGGGTTGTCCTATGCAGCCAACCAGACGCTGGTCATTCCGGCCCAGCATGCCATTCCCCGAAGTCGGCCGGCGTCAATATGCCCCGAGGGCCCGGCGGCGTGATTGTCGTGACCTCGAGGGAACCAGGAATGTATGGGGGGGATTTCATGCCCCCACCTACGTCACCCCGGCCACTGGACGGATCTGTGAGCTCGTCCTCGGCCCGGCCTGGTCGAAGAGCACAGCCGGTCGGGCACGTGAGCTGCAGGCAGGATGCTCCTCGCGCCGCGCACGTCCTCGTCGACCGACGCGCATTGTGGAATCGGCCGCGCGGATTTCGGCGCGATGGCTCGTTCTGAGTCGGGTGCGGGCGCCCCCACTGACGCGCTATTCCCGCAGGCTGGTGACGAATCCAGCAGGAACTGTCTTGTGGCGTTGCGTAAATCGGATGATAGGAATCCGCGGTCATGCCTGAAACAGAAGGTGAACGCCAGGAACTGATGGCTGGACAGCTTGATGTCTGGTCTGCTCAGCAGCTCAGTCCTGGTGATCCGATTAACGTGGGTGAGTACGTCGAGATCCATGGCGATCTAAGCATGGATCGATTCGAGACAGCCTTGCGGCACGCCATAAGCGAGGTGGACGCTGTCCACTTGCGGTTTGGCGGGAATGACGCGGCACTAAGGCAATTTGTCGCGAAGAGCGATGACTGGCCGCTGCATGTCATTGATGTCAGCGCTGACAAGAATCCGAGGGCCGCCGCGGAAGAGTGGATGTGGACGGACATGCGCCGTCCTGTGGACTTGCGCAAAGGACCGCTCTTTACCCACGCCGTGTTCAAGGCGGGACAGACTTGGTTCCTCTGGTATCAGCGCAGTCACCATATCGCAATTGACGGGCTAGCTACCCGGGTTATCGTCAGCCGCCTAGCGCAGGTCTATAACTCACTGGCAGTCGGCCAGCTGCCCATCGCCGGGACGCTGAAGCCAGTTTCTGTACTGATTGACGCTGACATTGCGTATAGGGCATCGCCGGACTTTGCCCGAGACCGGCAATTCTGGCGTAGCAGGCTGGCAACGCTTCCCGTCATGGCTGATGCCCGTGAGCGGAAGGCACCAGCAGCTGTGCCGATTCCGCTTCGGCATGCTGAAAGCATGGATCCCGGCGCCGCGGCGGAGCTGAGAATGGCTGCTCGTCGGCTGGATGTGACGCTCGATGACCTGATGATTGCTGCCTCAGCTATGTACCTTCACCGCAGTACGAAAGCGCAGGACGTCGCCGTCGGCATTACTGTTTCTGGCCGGACAGAGAAACGGCTGTGCGAGATTCCCGGAATGACAGTAAATGTTCTGCCTGTACGCTTGACGATAAGCGACAAGGCCACCATCGAGGAGCTGGTCCTGCAGGCTTCAAGGTCGGCTCGTGATGCTGTGCGACATCAGCGATATCGATATGCGGACATGCGCGCGGACCTTGAGCTGCCGGATGGCATACGTTTGTTTGGCCTCACGGTAAATGGCGTATCTGACTCCAACACACTACAGTTTGGCGATTGCGTCGCGATTACGCATGAGCTCTCCAACGGCATTGTAGATGGCCTCTCAATCGGCATACACGAGCAGGGAGGGGACGGTGGTATTCGGCTTACCTTCGACGCAAATCCGGATCTTTATAGCGTTGAGACCGTTAGTAGCATTGCTCGTCATTTCAAAAATATCTTGAGATACATCATAAAAGCATCTCCTGTCGATTATGAGGCGCAGCCGGGAGAAGCCGCGTCTGTGGCGCTGCCTGAGCTGTTTGTGGCGCAGGCGGGGCGGGTTCCGGATGCGGTGGCGGTGGTGTCGGGTGGGGTGTGGCTGAGTTATGGGGTGCTGGCGGAGCGGGC
>JGI12635J15846_10005866_pt1 | contig 10582 bp, 9 predicted proteins | sample BlaSpr_A8_OM2_M2_FD_15846 | JGI IMG/M metagenome (IMG submission 15846) | reverse complement strand
TGCGATGCCCAAGTCCTCGGAAACTGGAAATTGACCCGCTTCCGCAATCGGTAGCCATCTTTACTTCAAGAAAATAGGGCCGCGGGAATCCGCGGCCCATCGGGGCTTAGCAAATCTGTTAGCTACTGCTTGTCGTAAACGTAAGTGAGACTGATCTTCTTGCCGTTGGCATTAGTTCTCCTGGCGGTGACAGTGCGATTCTTCCCATCGGCCGAAACGACGACGCGACCAGTATCGATAATCTTCCCGTCTTCCGTCGTTACTGTCGCTTGATTCCACATACGGCGCGCGCATTTGCGAGAAGAGCCTCCAGGTCATCGAGTTTGGAAAAGACCGCATCTATTCCACAGGATAGGGCTTCCTCCTCTTCGCGAAGATTGCAGTCCGCTGTCAGCATGAAGATCGGCAATCGAGGCAGGATTTCCCTAAGTTCTTGAGTTAATTGCATTACGTTCATTTCTGGCGTCGAGAAGTCCAGGATTACCAAGTTTGGTAATAAGCGCTTTGTTTTATCAAGGGCTTCGGCGCCGCTTCTGGCTTCTACGCAAAAGTCGATGCCTCCGCCTTGTTCAAACAGCGCACGAAGAACTGTTCGGAAAGAATCATCGTTGATCACTATGAGTACGGTAGAAATGTTTCCCTCCATTCCGGACACATCTGTAGATAAGCCTGCCGAGCGCGGGGCCTTCTTTGCGTGTGAATGGCCAGCCTTAAGATTTATGAGGGGGCTTACTGTTGAAGTGGTCCGCCCATCATCTGTTTTTTTACCGCCACATTCATTAGACTCCGCCTGACCCCAGAACGTTAGCTTACACGCGCCTTACACGCGCGGTCGCGAGCAGCCAAGACCTCGCGCAAGCGGCTGGAGTGCCCGCCCCTTCCCCGTTAACTCCATAAAGAGTATTAGCCATGAGCAGTGGGGCATCTGCCGCCCGACTGGATACTCGAAATCGCAAGCTTCGACAGCAAGCCAACACTTCAGGTTCCACAAATACTGAGTCCCCGTGCGGTAAGATGGCGGCCTCATGGACCATGGAATGGAAACTGTGAAAACAAACAACTCGAAGAAAATGAACCTGGAAACCGAAATCGTTCGCGGTCTCCGGGCCGTTTGGGACTCCTGGGGCCGATTGCTGGGAAGCCTGTCCTGTGCGGCTTTATTTCTGATTCTGTTCGCGTGGCTTTCCGAAGAAGTGTTCGAGGGCGAAATGCAACAATTCGACTCTCGCATTCGCATGGCGGTGCACGGGTTTGCGACCCCGCAACTAACGAAACTCATGCAAGCGCTGACGTTTCTCGGTTCAATCGGCTTTCTTTTCGTGTTGTTTTCAGTTTGTATTGCTGTATTTTTCGCCGCGGGATGGAAGCGCGCTGCAATTTGGCTTGCTGTCGCCGTGGGCGGATCCCTAGTTCTGGACCTGTTGCTCAAGTTGGCTTTTCATAGGGCTCGTCCAGTGCCGTTCTTTGGCAGGGTCCCGCTGACTTACAGTTTTCCGAGCGGCCATGCTCTCACCTCTCTTTGTTTTTACGGCGCGCTTGCGGGATTGTGTAGTGCTCGGATTCCCAGTCGCGTTGCTCGCATTCTGATTTGGGTCGCGAGTGGCGCGTTGGTGGCCGGCATTGGTCTTTCAAGGATCTACCTCGGCGTTCACTATCCAACAGACGTCATCGCCGGCTATCTCGCGGGGACCATTTGGGTAAGTACACTGCTTTTTGCAGATCGCATTCGCCATCCCACGCCACACTCAGCGTAACGGTCCGGGACACCACCGGTTTCTTGAGTTCCGGTCCGTATATTCGAGCAAAAAATGGAGATTTTTCCGCCAAGCAGCGTGTGCCCGGAGTCTTAATCCCCCTGTTCCTGCTGCCTGTTCCTGCCTGGTACCCCCGTACCCTTGACCGCCTGGAAAGGCGTCCCTTATAGTCGCAAAAGAGCGAAAATTTCGCGGGACGGGTGTCGTTATCACGAAGTGTAGACACACCTTTCCCGTATGATTGGCGGCCCAGCTGTCCCTGATGCAGATTTGCCTTTATCGTCTTGCGTCGCAGGATTTCGCAGTCCTCTTCGGAGCGCACAGCGAATTTCTCTCGCAGAGGTGCGTGTGAGTCGATGACTCCGGACAGCATCATTGCGATCACACTGCTGACGGCCTCGGCATTGACTTCGGGTTTCTTCGCCTACATGCACAGCATCAGGCGCCAGGCATATCTCATGCTCTGGAGCGCCGGATGGTGTCTGCTCGCCTTGCACTACTTGACTCCCGCGCTGGAACCCTGGATAGCCGTTGCTCCCTGGCAATCAGCGGTGAATCAGTGGTTGCTGGCCGCGGCGGCCCTGCTGTTTTTCAGCACGGCGCGAGTGTATACGGAAGCAAAGCCCCTGGTTCGTCCTCAGATCGCGGTTGGCGGTTTCTTCGTGCTTTGGACGGCCGCTTTCTATCTGCATAGCGTCAGTGTTTCTCCGCAGCTCGGCGTTGCAGTCGTGTTATTCGGCGTCGCCTGGGTGTTTTACCAGGAGAGCCGCCGTCAAGAGACGTTCGCCGATTTGCTGTTGGCGGCCTCCTTTCTCACTTGGGGCGCGATCGTAATCGGTGAGGTGTTGCTTACCAGCCGCGTGGCCGATTCCCTGCGCGCGTTGGAGATCCTCCCGCAACTGTTCGCGGCGGCCCTGATGGTGATGGGACTATACGAGGAAGAAAAGCGCCGCGTTGAGCACAACATGCTCGCTCTTTCCAACGTGAATCTCGCGACTTCCGGTTTCGTCGGCGCGGAAATTCAGAAAATGCTGTCGCACGCGCTTGAGCGGGTATTAAGCGTCGTGCGTATGCCGGCAGGAGCGTTATTCCTGCATCATGGCAACGCTCAGGGCCCCACTTCGGTTGTCGCCGTTGGCTTGGCGGAAAATTTTTGCGCCGCCTCGCAGGAAGAGGGCCTGGACGATCATTTAGTCGACCTGGTTTCAAGATTGGGCGGCCTCGTCGTGTTTCGCGATTTGGCCCGCGATGCTTCCTGGGCCGCACTCGAAGGAGAAGAAGCCTTCCGGCGTTTCCGGCAGCTCGCCATGGGCCAGGGTCTGCGCACGGTTGTCGGTATCAGTTTGCAAGCTAAGGAGCAGGCGTTCGGCGTGTTGTTTCTAGGCACGCCCGATAGCCGCCGATTCGCGGCGGCTGAGCTCCGCTTGCTGCTCGCGCTGGGCCATCAAATCGGGATGGCGGTAGAGAACAGTTACCTCGTCCAGCAGACCGCGCGCCGCACCGAAGAACTTCATATGCTCAACGAAATTGGCCGGGCGCTCAGCTCGACTCTCGATCCGGAAGCGCTTTTTGAAACGATCTTGTCCGAACTAAAACGCCTGGTCGACGTCAATCATTTCTACATCGCATTGCACGACCCCGTGCACAGTGAAATACGTTTTGAGATCGAAGTTCATGACGGCGTGACCCAGCCCAAGAGGTCACGACCCTACAGTGAACAGCACGTTACTGAATATGTAATGCGCACCCGTCAGCCCCTGTTGATCCGCGAAAATTATGCGGAAGAGCTGCGCAAGATCGGTTTGAATTCGCGAGAAGATAACGGCTCCTTCTGCGGCGTGCCCTTGCTGCTCTATGAACGCGTCATCGGTGTCATGGCGGTGCAAAGCCCTCGCGAAGGTGCATTTGACGCCGGTCACCTCGAGATGATGCGCGTGGTGGCGAGCGAGGCCGTCATCGCTCTGGAAAATGCCCGGCTCTTCCGGGAAGAGCGGGCGAAATCGCGTCATCTGACTCTGCTCAACAACATCTCGCGCAACGTCATCACCACCCTTAACCCGGATGAAATGCTTGCCAAAATCGCCGAAGAACTCGAACAAGGCCTGGATTACTCTCACATTGGCATCGGACTGCTCGATTATTCAAACAAGGAAATTGTCATCCAGGCAGAGGCTGGGCGCCGCAAGGGAGTTCTAGGACGCCGTCTGGGACTGGACGGAAATGTCGTAGGACGCGTCGCGCGCACCGGGCACATGGCCGTGGTCACCTACCAGGATTCAGCGGAAGCCGGGGGAGAGCCGGTGTTGGAAGGTTCCGTCTCCGCCGTCGCACTCCCGATCGTGTACGCGGACCAGTTGCACGGCGTGCTGTACGTGGAAACGGATCAGAGCGCCGACTTCCCTCAGGAAGAAATCCTGTTTCTCGGCACGCTCGCGGACCTGATTTCAGGCGCGCTCCATAATGCATTCACATTCCAAAAGGCGCAGGAACAAGCCATTACCGATGGCCTGACTGGAGTGAAGACACATCGCTTCTTTATGGAGGCGCTCTCGGGCGAATGGAAACGCTCGACGCGTGCCGGCCGGTCCTTCTCGCTGGTCCTGATGGACCTGGACCGTTTCAAGTTCGTCAACGATTTCTATGGCCACCTGGACGGCGACATCGTCCTCCAGCGTGTGGCCCATATTCTGGATCAGAACTGCCGCCGCTCCGATGTCGTAGCCCGATATGGCGGAGACGAGTTCGTAATCTTGATGCCCGAAACCGACTCCGAGCAGAGTCACCAGCTTGCCGCGAAGCTGCGCTCCTGGATCGCCTCCGACCCTGTGTTGCGTGAGAAGAACGTCACATCCAGCTTTGGAGTAGCAACGTTCCCGACTCACGGATCGACGCCCCAGGAGCTCATCCAGGTCGCGGATGCCTCGATGTATCTTTCCAAACACCAGGGCGGCAACGCGGTCTCCACCGCGGATCACTTTAATCCCGACGAATCGAAACAGTGGAAGCGTGACGTTCTCGAGGCCTATCTTGGCGTCACACTCAAGCGCCAGTTCACCACGGGCCCTGACGCCTTCGTTGAAATCTACAGCCGGATTGAGCAGTTCGCCCGATCGCTCTCCGAAACAGGACAAATGACTTCTCGCCCGAATGGCAACGGCGTCCACAAAACTACTGCTTCGTCGTGCGAGCCCTTGCCGCCCGTCGTGATGGACACGCTGACCTCTCTCGCCTTGGCTGTGGATGCCAAGGATCAATTCACGCAGGGCCACTCCCAAAAAGTTTCCGGTTACGCTGTCCTGATCGCGGAAGCCATGGGCCTCAAAGACTCGGAAATTGAAGAGATTCGCCTCGGAGGCATGCTGCACGATGTCGGCAAGGTCGGAATCGCGGAATCGATCTTAAATAAATGTAGCCCGCTCAATCCCGATGAGTGGGAGACGATGAAGAGGCACGTGGAATACGGCGCCAAGCTTCTGGAACCGCTGCGNGGCACCGAACGAATCCGTGANATNGTCGCCCATCACCACGAGTTCTTCGACGGATCAGGCTATCCACAGGGACTCGCCGGCAGCCAGATCCCGCTCGGCGCGCGNATCGTGGCTATCGCCGATGCATTTGACACGATCACTTCCGAACGTACCTACAAGAAAGCGCGCACTCCGGAAGAAGCCTTCCAGGAACTCGAACGTTGCGGCGCTGCGCAGTTCGATCCAGAACTGGTTCGCGCGTTTATATCGCGTGTGAGCCGCCTTCCGAATCCGCTGATCGAACCCGCCCTCGTCCCTGAACCCGAAGTTATCCGCTAATCGATTCTTCTCGTGGCGCTCGGAGCATGCACGGCAACCGACGTTGTTTCGATCCTCGCCAAGAAGAGGCAGAAACTCGACTCGCTAGAAGTGGAAGTATCCGGCGAGCGGGCGGCGGAGCCGCCAACCGTGTGGGCGAAACTTGAAATAGTCTACAAATTGCGCGGCGATCTCGACGAGCAAGCCGTAAAGCACGCGATTCAATTGAGCGAAGAAAAATACTGCTCGGTGGCCGCGATGCTCCGCAAAACCGCACCGATTACATTTCGCTATGAGATAGCGGCTACGTAATTTGCTCCCTTCAGCGGCCCGCCCCGCGGATTTCCCTTTTGGCTTTCGATGAAAACAAGCAAGCAAAGACACCAAGCTTGTTTCACCGACTGCGATTGCGTAGAATCACGATTCTTCTTGACGAGGGTGTCGAGCCAGCCTAACGGAGAACGGAATGCCCAGGCGCATCGCGGCAAAAATTACTGGTGTGAGCGGCTACGTGCCTCCGCGGGTGATGTCCAACGCCGACTTGGAGAAGCTCGTGGATACCAACGACGCTTGGATTCGGGAGCGAACGGGCATCCGGGAGCGCCATGTGGTGGACCCCGGCGTGGCGACTTCCGATCTGGCTACGGCCGCCTCCAGAATACTGCTCGAATCCACTGGCGTGCCGGCTGAAGATATCGACCTGATCGTCGTCGCCAGTGTGACGCCGGACATGATGTTTCCCGCCACCGCCTGCTTGGTCCAGGACAAGCTGGGCGCCACGAATGCGTGGGGCTTCGATCTCTCGGCCGCCTGCTCTGGTTTTGTTTACGCCCTGACCGTGGGCGCTCAATTCGTCGGCGCTGGAACGCAGAAGAAGGCGCTCGTCATCGGCAGCGATGTCATGACTTCCATCCTGAATTACCAGGATCGCGCGACCTGCGTTCTCTTCGGTGACGGCGCGGGCGCAGTCCTTCTGGAACCAACCGACCGGGACGACGAGGGCATCCTGGATTTTGTTCACGACGTGGAAGGTTCAGGCGGGAAATTCCTCTACATGCCCGGTGGGGGCTCACTTCATCCCTCTTCCGTCGAAACAGTCCAAAAGAAAATGCACTATATCCATCAGGAAGGCGCGCAAGTGTTCAAGTACGCCGTGCGGCGCATGGCGGAACTCGCTTGCGAGATGCTGGAGCGAAATGGATTCACCAGCAAGGACCTGGCGCTCGTCGTTCCACACCAGGCCAACCTGCGGATTATCCGCGCGATGCAGGAAAGACTCGGTATTGACGATTCAAAAGTAATGATCAACATTGAGCGCTACGGAAACACCACGGCAGGAACCATTCCCCTGGGATTGCGGGATGCGGTCGAACAAGGCAAGCTCAAGAAAGGTGATCTGGTGCTGCTCGTCGCGGTCGGCGCGGGCTACACCGCCGGAGCCATCCTGCTCCGCTGGTCCTATTGATTTCTTGCACTTGATATCTTGAACCGCGGCCGGGCAGTAGAGGCCTTAGTCTATATGCTGCGCACTTGAGCAGCGGATACCATGTTCCGCTCCAAGTGCTGGTCCACAAGCACGGCAACATAGCGCGCACAGGTTAGCATTTCAGCGTTTGCCCAGCTCGCCATCGCAGGGATCAAGGTACCCAGCTTTTCAACCGCCGAATAATACGCTCTCACGCCNAGGAAGCTGCCGTTCGGGCCGCGAAGGTCTGGTGACAAATCGTGCAGGCTCAAAATATTATGGAAATCCTGGGCTACGATCTGGGGGGCCGTAATTCTTGCCGCCGTACGGATTCGATCGGAGATAGGTTGGATCGCAACTCCACCAATGATCGCTCGCCAGTAGTAAAGCCCGAACTGGACTAGGGCCACTAAAGAGATCATGAATAGAATTGCGGCGATCATTATTGTAGAAATTTCCTCTGGCGACAGTATCGCGCCTCCCGCTGAGTTTAACAATGGACCTCTCGTACCAGTTCAGACCGCCAAAAGTACTTCAAGGTTAGCAAACGAATGATTGGCACTGGAAGGCACTCACGACTTGATGCAGCACGGCCTCTCTATGNAACNCACTGATTATAAGATAGATAGACGGACCGCGCGAACATTCNACGAGATCAGAGTCAGAGAGGAATTACGGAGTTCCTGCGCTCATCGACCGCCAAAAATAAAGGCAGAAATCCCTGAATGTAATGGCAGAAAGAGCGAACACGATCACGGCCGCCATACGCAATCTCCCTCTCTCGTTAGTGTCGCGTGGCCCGGGGGCGGCGGCAATAGACCCATCGTACTGGAAATAAAATCAGATCACCGGAATGAATCGCCGTGATGGGAAGAAGCCGCGCACTTCCACGAAAACTCAACGCCGTGGAATTTGATAAATCTCCTGCGAACCCGGGGGCGAGCAATCGTATTCGCGGACTTCGATGCGCCATTGCAGCTCGCCCAATTCGGGGAATAGTCGCTGTTTCCATTCATACCCGGGATCGCGCATCATCAAGCGCGACGTTTGCGTGCCGCATGCGCTGCCGAGTTCACGGGCCGCTTCGTCCACCGGTCCGCCAGGTTGCGGGCCGCCCATGCCACGGATCCAAACCATGCTCGGCCCGACAGGATGGCCTCCGGCAAGCCATTCCTCTGGTGACTTCACCTGCGGATGACGGACTTGATCGGGGAGCAACCCTACGAACTTCCACGGCGTGGCGCCTTCGGGCGCTCGAAGAATATATGTCAGATAAAAAAAGAAAGAAGGGTTGTTGGCGATCACTGTCGCCCCGCTGTGAACCTTTTTTGCGGCATCGAAAGCGACTTGCTGCCAGGGTTCAAGGAATCGAGGCGCGGAATAGTAGTGTCGCGAATAGATTCCGAACCATCCGATTCCGCCGATCATCAGGAGCGCCACGGGCAGCGCGACGCGGGTCTGAACAGATTTATTTGTCCCCACCGCAACCCCAACCGGCAACAGTATCCAGGGTGAAACCAGCAGCAATCGTTTGGTGACTAAAATTCCGCTCACGGCCATCAATGCGATCAGAAGAATTCCATAGAGCAGGAACCGCCGCGCACTTTGCGGGACGGATGTCACAACCAAGCCAACACATGCCAGAATTGCCAGGCCCGCGGGAATACTCAGGAACCAGTACCAGGGCGCAACTGATTCGCTGACAAAAAGCGAGTAGAAGCTAAACGCCGCGTTTGCCAGGACCCCCAGCGCGCGATGATGGAAATCTAAGCCGGCGCTGAGTTCGTTTCTGAAAGCATGGAATATCGGGAGGAAAGCTACGCACAACAGCGCCCCGGTTCGTATCAAAATCGCGGGACTGGCCGTACGCTCGGCTGCGCGATACCTCAGAAATTGATCGATCGCGAGACATCCAAGGATGGCCCAGCCGAAATAATTCGTCCAGAGAAGCGCCACCGCCAGCAGAAAGAACCACGTCCAGCGCCCCGAACTCTGATCTTCTAGATATCGCAGGTAAGCAAGCGTCAGCCCCGCGACCACAAAAAATGAAAACGCATACCAAGCGGCGAGACGCCCGTAATGAAACCCGAAGGGCCACAAAGCGCCGAGCCACGCAACCGCCTGGGCGCTCGACGGGCCGCCAAGTCGCCTTGCGGCACGCGCCAGCAGAAATAGTCCTGCAAGAAAAAAGAGGATNGACGGCACCCGCAGAGACTCGAATGCTCCGCCCGTCCAGCGCAGCCAAAAATGAAGAAGAATATCGTACAGCGGCGGATGCTCGTGCTGGCCCTCGCCAGACCAGAACAGCGCAAGCGTTGCGCGTACCGGCTGAGTCGCGGCGCCCAAAATCGATGTTTCGTCATCGATGATCGTGAATTGGGCGTTGGAACCAATGAGGCCAATGCCGAGAAGCATCAGCGGCATCACTTGGCGCGCGATTTCATTCGGTTTGCCGGTCCTGACTGGCATTTTCAGTCCTGGTTCGGGCGCAAGGGGAAGCCCGCCCAGGCATTGAGCAATCCCAGGGTTTCACGAACGATGTCCAGGGCGTCGCGTGTATGNCGCCACCAGTGTGCGCCGTCATAGGGATCGTCATTCGCAAATCGCACGATCGCACGCGGATCGGAACCCNCGAGTTTATTCCAGATCGCACGAACGCGGCGCGTATGAACNTTTGAGGTCACCAGAATCACTTTGTGAGAATCGTTCCGGTGCAGGATTTCGNGTATTTCGCGCACCTCTTCCTCCGTATTCGCGATAGGGCGCTCCAGAATACGAATCGCATCCGCGGGTACTCCCTTGGCCAGCANAACCTTCTCATTGTAGAAATCCTCTCCCAGGAAAAATATCTTCATCGTCTTCAGCTCTTCCGCGGGAGAATCTGGTTGTGAAACCCAGACCTGTTCAGCGTAGCCTGCGTGATACAGCCGAGCTGCTTCGAGCGCGCGCTCGGGAAGACGGCCGCTCAAGACCACGATAGCGTCCGCATGAACCAGCGGATCTTGGATGACCAGCCATTGGCCAATGCCGAAAAATACGAGAAATCCGATAGCCGCCAGCACGATCGGTATCCCTGCCCAAATCAGTCCCCGTCGCAGTTTCGGTTTCGATTCGGTCACAATCCGGCCTTGCCTTGTCCCTTCTTTATTCTCAAGTGGATCGGAATGCGCCGCCCCTCAAAACGATACCGGGCTTTGCTATTTGTAGCGCCCGCCGTCAGACGGGGATATGCTTGTACGGCCTTCATGGTGAATCTTGTCTCCAGGCTCGTGGAGTGCTCGAGTGAAGAAAAAATTATAGTGCCGTTTCGTGCAGTCCTCGCAGCGAAATGGCCGCAACAGCAGAAATGGCAGAATGACCATTTCAAGCAAGCCACGCCGATGCGAGTGCCGCACATCCATACTCCCGCAAGTCGGGCAGCTTCGAAGGAAATAGAATCGAGCATGCGACATAGCATCAGTTGCGGACCACGAATGCTAACCCGCCGGTCTTCCAGGGTCAATCCTCGCCGGTAGCTTCCTTCTCCTCTAAAATCGACGATTGTGCCGGTAACAATATCATGCCTCACCTAACGAACC
>JGI12635J15846_10005865_pt1 | contig 10583 bp, 6 predicted proteins | sample BlaSpr_A8_OM2_M2_FD_15846 | JGI IMG/M metagenome (IMG submission 15846) | reverse complement strand
AGGAGCAAATTCAAATCCGATGCTGTGGTGTAAATCGCTCCGGCTGCCACAAGGAACCCGATGCCGAGAAACCAGTAAACGCTTTTCTGCAAAGAAGTGGAGAGGTCGCCCATCAGCCAAAAGGCCAGGCCGCGGAGATTGCCGGAGAGAGTGCTCATCAGGAACATGATGACCGCCGAGAGAAATGAGGCGGTGATGACGCCACCGAGAAGAAGTGTGCTGCTGTCGATCTGCCCTTCGCGGCGGCCGAGAAAATAGACCGCGGCGACGGTTGCGGCCGCTCCGAGAAAAGCACCCAACGGGGTGAGCAAGGCGGACAGCGCGGGCGAAATCGTCAAATGAGGTTCTAGGATGAGAGCAAGAATGGAGCCTAGCGCTGCTCCGCTGGACACGCCGAGAACGTACGGGTCCGCCAGGGGATTGCGAAGCAGCGCTTGAAAACTGGTACCCGCAACGGAGAGTGACGCGCCAACAATGAGGCCCAGAAGAATGCGCGGCAAACGGATATTGACCACGATCAAGCCGTAGTCGGTCGAGATTTGGCTGCTCTGCCCTAAAACAAAGCGCAGCAAATCCCGCCCGAGAGCGTAAAGCGAAACGGGGACGGCGCCGAACTTCAGGGCAATGACAACGACAACGAATAAAATCACCACCAGGATCGAACATTGCAAGAGGAGGCGCCGAAGGGTCAGTGGGCGCATGGGCAACCTCCAGATATCGTCATTTGGCGCTGCAGACGATCGGGAGAGAAGGAATCATGCGCTGCGAGCCGCTGGTTCGGCGGTGGATTTTCCTTGTCGATCTTTTCCTTGCTGTTCTCCGGTTTTTCGACGAAGGCATCCGGGTGAAGCTGCCTGGCGAGATCTTCGATCGCCGAGACGATCCGCGGGGCAGGTCGATTTACGGCATCGCTAATCACCGCAATGCGGCGTTTGGTGACGGCATCCAGGATGCTCCATCCGGGAAGCGTAGCGAGCACTTCGACGGCTGGGGAAGCAGAGTCGGAATGCGAAGCCGCAAAAACCAGGAAGTCGGGCTGCAGCCGGGCGACTTCTTCGAGACTAACCTGTGGCCAGCTTTGTTCGGAATCCACGATGGAAACGGCTCCCGCGCGGCGCAAGGCATCCGCGATAAAGCTGTCCTTGCCAACGGAGATCAGAGGCTGGGTCCAGACAACAAACAATACGCGTTTGGCCGGCAGCGCGCCAATCCGCTGCTGCAGATCGGCGAGCCGGCGCTGCATCTCGCCGGCGATCGACGCACCTGCCTCTGGAACGCCAAGTACATCAGAAAGTTTTTTCGAAGAAGTGATGATTTCGTCGACGCTATGAGGATCGGTGGCGTAAGAAGAAATTCCCAGGCCGTCCAGTGAATGTACCGTCTCGAGACGATTGAAACCTTTGGTCACAAGAACGAGATCCGGATGCAAGGCCGCAATCTGTTCCAAACTTGGATTGATTGCGCCGCCAACCTTGGTTTTGTTCTGGGCGTCGGCGGGGTAATCACAGTAGTCGGTGTCTCCGACGAGATGATCCTGCAAACCGAGTGCGTAGACGGTTTCCGTCAAACTCGGCGCGAGCGACACGATGCGCTGGACCGGCTGGGGAATGCGAACCGTGCGGCCGGCTTCGTCCGTAACTTCCCGGAAGACGGGGGATGCGGAAGAGATCGGAGGTGCGCTCTGCGCACGCGAGAGCGCCGCGCAAGCCAGCAAGGCAGAAACAGCGGCGAAGACGGCGCTGCGGAAGCGCGGGCGTGCAAATTCGTTCACGAATCTTCCCTGACCAGAGAATTTCACTGCAGCAACAAAAAAGCCCCACGAGACACCTTGGGGCGGACGGCATGGCTCTTTCTCGCGAAGAGCACGGCCTTCTGCGGCACGGGAGGGTGGCCTGGCTTACGGCTTTTCAGCCGATTACAGTGGCGGGACCGCGGCCGATTCACACGGCCTTCCCCGCTGCCCTTGCCTGCAAATTGAAATTCGAGTGTATGCCGCGCCCGCTGGAGTGTCAATGTAGGACTGAAAATGGACTGAAAACCAGCCGATTGAAAACGGAGTGATGGAAAAAGGCTCCTCGAAGATTCAGCGATTCTTCCAGTTGGGCTTGCGCTTTTCCACTAGCGCGCGCAGACCTTCCTGCGAATCCTCGAGGTGGTAAAGCTCATTCAAGAAAATGTTCATCGAATGCTTGAGGCCTTCGCGGAGCGACAAGCCCATGCCGCCGAGAATCGCTTTCTTCGCCATGGCCAGCACCGGCCCCGAGTGGCCACTGATTCGGTCGACGAGATCTTTCACCGCTTGTTCGAGTTGAGCCTCCGGCACGAGGCGATTCACCATGCCGAGTTCCAACGCGCGTTCCGCCGTCACCGGCTCACCCGTCAGAACAAGCTCAAGCGCGATTTTGGGTCCGACGAGGAAAGGAAGAATTGTGGATGCGAGCGGGGGGAAGATGCCAATGCTGATTTCTGGCTGGGCAAATCGGGCTTTCGGCGTGGCAATCACTAGATCGCAGAAGGCCGCCAGCTCCGCGCCGCCGCCGATCGCAGGTCCGTTCACTACGCAGACGACGGGCTTGCCAACTTCCAACATTCCCGCGAATGCCGCGTGAAAGGCGTCGAGCATCTGAAACACGCGCTGGGAAGTGTATTCACCGATATCGATTCCGCCGCAAAAGACTTTGCAGGCTGAGTCCAGAACTATCAACTTGACGTCATCGCGCTGGCCGGCATGAGTGATTCCGCCGGCGATTTCGCGGAGCATGGCTTCATTGAGAAGATTGTGTTCCGGACGGTTGAGGGTCATCCTGGCAACGCCGCCGTCGATGCGGAACTTCACATGTTCAAATTGTTCCGGTTTGCGACGCTCCGGTTGCGATGTGAAATCCTGGGTGTTGACCGGCTCAATCATTTCCCGCGCTCCTGGGATTCGAATGCCCTTCTGACTTGAGAAAATCGAAGAGAGCAACCAAACCTGATGCTAGCACGGCGCTCTGTTGTATCCACGATGTGTGGCGTGCGTGGTGCGCAAATAGTTCGCAGGCCAGGAGAACATATTGAACGGGAAAAGTGCTGAAGCCATGGCAGCGGAAAAACTTTCATTTAGTGATCCAGTTTCTGCTTGTGCATCTCCCGGCAATGGCTATTCTGAGAGCTGTTTTGAAGTTGGAATCGCGGAGAAAGCTCGACGCTATGTCCAATGCACGGACCGCGGTGGCTGTTCAAATGCTCGAACTTCCGGACGCCGAGGGATTCCCAACCTTCTTTGCGTGGGGCCGTTCAGCGTGTCTTCGTTTCAACACGGACTGGCGAGGCGAGAACGCTGATCCCGAAAGAGAGACGGAAGTAAAGCTACTCTGGACTTCGGAGTGGCTATTTTTGCGATTCCGCGCAAAATTTCGTGTAATCACAGTTTTTCCCGACGCCGAGCCTAACGGACGCCGCGACCAGCTCTGGGACCGCGACGTAGCGGAAGTGTTTCTTCAGCCCGACCCGTCGCAGCTCCGCCGCTATAAAGAGTTCGAAGTAAGCCCGAACGGATTCTGGATCGATCTCGACATTGCGCCGGGAGAGAAGCACGACCTGAAGAGCGGTCTGCGGCGCCGCGTTATTCTGAACGAAGCCGCCAAGATCTGGATCGCGGAGTTGGCGCTGCCCATGAAATGCCTCGTCGAGCGATTCGATCCTGAGACTACCTGGAAAGTGAATTTTTACCGGGTCGAAGGGGCTACCGAACCGCGATTTTACTCCGCGTGGAAGTCTACGCAAACAGCAGCGCCTAATTTCCACGTTCCGGAAGCGTTTGGCGAATTGGTCTTTGCACTGGGCTCTAGGCTGCACACATGACGGACTGGCCCCGCCATGCGGGAGTCCGAGACTGGCATCCTTCCCGATTTTTCCCTATGCTTTCCCCCGTGAAAAGACCACTCGTGCATTTTCAGGATTTTACGGCGATGCGATTTCTCCGAGTTTTTTTCTCGCTTGTGCTCGTTTTCGGATTCGCTGGCGGCGCCTCGAGCCTGCCCGCGCGTCCGCAGCAGACGGCCAAGGAAGCTTCTCCCGCGGTCACAAAGGTAGAACCGCCGAGTTGGTGGGTGGGACTCACGCCAGAGGTGATGCTGCTGCTTTCCGGGCACGATCTGGAAGCGACCCACGTTGGGTGCAATCTGCCAACGCTGCGCGTCTCGCGCACGCAAGCTACGGCCGGCGGGAACTATCTCTTAGTCTGGCTGAAGATTGGGGCGGACACGAAGTCTGGAACGGCCGTCTGCCGAATTACCGCGCCGAAAGGAACGACGTCATTCGAACTGCCGCTCGCCGCCCGCGCCCCGACGCTGGGAAAGTTTCAAGGGCTTTCGCAGGATGACGTGATGTATCTGATCATGCCGGACCGCTTTGCGAACGGCGATCCGGCAAATGATGAGCCCGCAGAAGCGCCGGGCTCCCACGATCGTTCGAAACCTCGCGCGTACCATGGCGGCGATCTCCGCGGAATTCAGAATCATCTCCCCTATCTGAAGGATCTCGGCGTGACCACGCTCTGGCTCACACCTATCGTGAAAAACGGCGCTACGCAGGACTATCACGGGTACGGCGCGGTGGACCTCTATGCCGTCGATCCACATTTCGGCGCTCTGAAGGATTATCAGGATTTGGTCGCTGCCGCGCACAAGCGAGGAATGAAGATTTTTTTTGACGCCGTTCCGAATCACGTCGGCCCGAAAAATTCCTGGGTTTCGAATCCGCCGCTGCCTGATTGGTTTCACGGCACACTGCAGCATCACATCGATTCCTTTTCGCCGTTGAAAGGCACCTTCTACGGTAAGCCGGGCGGTCAAGCCGCCGGAAACGATCCGTTCGAATCGCTAATCGATCCCCATGCCTCGATGCGCATGAATCGAAATCTCACGGAAGGCTGGTTTTTCGGAATTCTGCCGGACATGAACACGGAAAATCCGGTGGTCGAGCAATATCTTCTGCAGAACAGCATCTGGTGGGCGGAAATCTCCGGGCTGGACGGCTACCGCGTCGACACATTTCCGTACGTGGGACGCAAGTTCTGGGCAAACTGGCATGCGGGATTGCGCCGGCTCTATCCCTATCTGACGACCATTGGCGAAGTCTTTCATCCCGATCCGAGTGTGACTTCGTTTTTTGTGGGCGGGGTCAGGCGCTATGACGGCATAGATAGCGGGCTTTCCACGGTGTTCGATTTCCCGATGTTCTTCACGCTTCGCGATGTGCTGCTGCGGAATGCACCCGCAGGCCGCATCGCGGACGTGTTGCGGCACGACGCCTTGTATGCGCATCCCGAAACGCTCGTGCCGTTTTTTGCGAATCACGACGTGCCCCGCTTCGCCAGCGTGGAAGGCAGCTCTCCCGCGAAGCTGAGGCTGGCATTTGGACTCGCGCTCACTTTGCGGGGCATTCCGGAGATTTATTACGGCGACGAACTCGGGATGCCAGGCGGCGGGGATCCAGACAACCGGCGCGATTTCCCAGGCGGATGGATTGGCGACGCGAACGACGCGTTCACGCAAGCGGGCCGCACGCGCGAGCAACAAGAAATCTTCTCTTACGTGCAATCGCTGCTGAGACTTCGCCGCGAACACGGCTCCTTGCGCATCGGCCAGTTATGGCATCTGGCCTCCGATGAATCTTCCTATGTTTTTGCCCGCGAATCAGAAGAAGAGCGAATTATCGTGGGCTTCAACAATGCGGATCAGCCGAGGGAACTTCGCATTCCGCTGAGCGACACGCCAGCGCAAAAAGCGAGTGTTGTCGGACTTCTGTTCGGCGAAGCAAAGGTGGAGCTGACTGGAAGCGAAATTCGATTGACCATGCCAGCGCAATCTCTCTCTATTTTTTCTCTGAACTAAGCCACGGGGGCACGGGCCTTAGAACGCGAGGTGAAGGCTCCAATTCTTCGCGGCATCGGGCACGGTGAGCGTGACGGCACGCGCGAGGCTATCGTAACGCCATTCGAGGATGGTCTGCTCCCCCATGCGAACTTCTTTTGGCGCCGCGGCCGCGCCGTATATCGTCACTTGCGCACTCTTCCACCACGGCTGATAAGCACTCTTCTCCATGTTGCTGGTAACCGTCGCCGCGCCGGAGGAAATCTGGCAAGAATAATTAACCCGAAGAATCTCTCCCTTTTGATAAGCGAACGTGTGGCCATCATCCTGGTAGAGCGTGCCGTGGCAATCACCGCTCGAGACGCTGGCGGGCAGATAGACGCGCAATTCAAGCGGCCCGTTCGGTTTTTCGTCTGTGGATTGAACCACGGGCTGCATCGGCACGATGGCTCCGGCGCGCACGTAGAGTGGCATCTCGTCGAGCCGCGGATGCAGCGTAATCTTCTCTTTGCTGGTTAGCCGCACGTTTGTCCAGAAGTCGTACCACTCGCCCGGCGGCAGCGAAATCTCTTCGGCATCCACCATGTCCGTGGTCACAGGCGCGACAAAAAAGTCCCGCCCAAACAGAAAATCCCGGTTGTCTCCGTAAAACTCCGACGCTTCAGGATATTCAAGAAACACGGGCCGCATGAGAGGCAGGCCAGTGCGAGTCGATTCCTCGATTCCCGTATATAGATACGGCATCAACTTATAGCGGAGCTCGATGTATTTTCGGCGAATGGCTTCATGTTCCGGGCCATGTACCCACGGCTCCTGGTCCGCAGTGCCTTTTGCGGTGTGGTCGCGAAAGATCGGATTCAGTGCTCCGACCTCAAACCAGCGCGTCAACAGATCAGCTGTCGGGGAGCCGGCAAAGCCGCCGATGTCATCACCGATGAGGGGGAAACCCGAAATCCCCATGCTCATAAGCATCGGCGTGCTCATGTTTAGATGATTCCAAGTGCTGCTGTTATCGCCGGTCCAGGTGGCAGCATAGCGCTGGGCGCCGGAATACGCCGCGCGCGTGAGTACGAAGGGCCGTTCCTCCGGCTGCAGCTTGCGCAATCCTTCGTAAGTCGCGCGAACGTTCTGCATGCCGAAGACATTGTGGATGGCGCGATGATCGAGGCTGGTGCCATCGTCGAGACGGTGGATGGTCTCGAGCGGCATGGTCTTGTCGGCGCGCAGGAAGAGCGCGGGTTCATTCATATCATTCCAGAAACCTGCCGCCCCCATGCCGACGAAGTCTTTGTAGAGCCCGCCCCACCATTCGCGCGCACGCGTCAAAGTAAAATCGGGGAAAACGCTGTCGCCGGGCCACACGGTACCAACGTAAACCGATCCATCGGGATTCTTCACGAAGATATCGTTCTTCATTCCCGAATCGTAAGGCGCATAGCCATGGTTGGGATTTTTCTTGATGTGCAGATCGGTGATCAAAATCGTGTGCATTCCCTGAGCGCGAAAATCAGAGAGCATTTTCTCGAAAGTCGGGAAGTACTCCCGGTTGATCGTGAAGGGCGCATTGCCCTGCTGATAATCGATGTCGAAATAGATGGCATCCGCGGGTATTTTTTTGTCGCGTAGCGTTTTGACAATCTCCCGCGCGCGCGATTCCGGATAGTAGCTATAACGGCTTTGCTGGTAGCCGAGCGTCCAGAGCGGAGGCAGCGGAGATCGTCCTGTCATGGCTGTGTATTCTTCGATGATTTTTTTCGGCTCAGGTCCGGCAATGAAGTAGTAGTTCAGTTCCCCTCCTTCGGCGCCGAAGGAAAAGAAATCCTGCGACTCCTTGCCAAAATCAAAAACGCTTCGATACGCATTGTCGAAGAAAACGCCGTAAGCCGCGCCCTTGCGCAGCCCGATAAAAAACGGAATGGTCTTGTACAGAGGGTCCGTCGATTCCTGCCAGCCGAATTCATCGGTGTTCCAGTTTGTGAAGGAGCGATTGCGGCGATTCATCGGCCCAGCCTTGTCGCCAAGCCCGTAATAATTTTCTTCCGCGGGCATTTTTTTCCAGATGTGCACGCGCTTGCCATTCCAGCCCATCGGCAAGCTTGGCTCATCGGCGAGATAAACTGTTCCAGCCGCATCGGAAAAAGTGATCAGCAGAGGCGCTCTCTGCACCGCGGCAATCACATTTCCCGAAATGATTCGAATTTCTTTCTGGTTCTCTTCGATTCTAAAGGCGGGCGGTTCGGGCGATTCGATTAAGGCCCAGGAAAAATCCTTCAGAAAATTTCCGTCCGGAGCCACGCGCACGCGAAAAATCCCGTCACGAAAAACGGTGATGCGCACTTTCGCTACGCCGGCGGTTAACTCAAGTCCATCCTTCAATTTTTCGACGCGCTGCACCTTGCCAAGATGTTGCCAACCCTGCGGAAGCGCAATTCCACACCCGAGGGCGCAGGCAATCAGCCCAATTCCGATCCGTCGAACAAACCCTGTCATGTCCATCCTCCCTGGAGGCGAAGAAAAACGAAGAACGATAAGGTGTGTTCCCTAATTGCACAGAAATGATCCGGCACCGCCGCGCCGTATCAAGCTGCGAGCCACTGTTCGAAAAACGCGGACGCCTTTGCACCTTCGATTCGGCGTCTCACCGCATCCATCACGCGGCAACGTACCGATCCGCCGCCGCCATAAAAACCGAGCCAATAGGGAAGATACATTTCGCCCTGCTCACGCGCAATCTCCAGCCGCGCCTCGCGAAACTTGAAGAATCCTTGCTGGAAAACGACACGCAGCACCTTCTCGCGAAGAATTTCCTCGGCGCGTTCCGTGGTGAGCCACGGCGCCATGCAGTTGCGGCTATCCACGGAAACGAGTTCGCGCTGTTCGGGAATTCGTGGAAATTCAAATAGGTCGAGCGAGCCATCCACCGCGTCCAGAGCGAACAAGCGCGTGTGGGGCGTTCTCCCGAGCTCGTAACGGACGCGATAAAGCCAAAAGGGCACATAAGCGTCCGCGATCTTTTGCAAGGGGCCGATGCGCATGCGCCAGTACAGCGCCGAAAAGCCCGGCGCGGAGAAAGCCCGGACGGCTTCCTTCTGCGTGACATTGGGTTTCAGTGTTCGAATGGCAGCCATGTCCGTCTTTCGCTCCCGGAGGCAGTTTCTAGCGGAAATAGATCCACAAGCCAACCACCGTGGCAATCAGAACGCCCGTAAACGCCAGGTTGAACAAGCGCTCCGTTCGAGTTTCTCGCTGGAGATGCGGAGTACTCACGTCCGTAGTAGCGAGTTTCTCGCCCACCGTCGCAAACGTCAGTCCCGCGATCTTTTTCCGCTCAGGTGCCGGATACATCATGCTGACACCGATCAACACAGCTGCGCAGACGACGAACATCAAAATGGCATAGTGCAGAAAGTTCATGTCCACGAGCCAACGGAGGGCGCCGGAATCATAATGCCGGGTCCTATCCAGCACTTCGAAGACAAAGCGCAGCGTACCGAGAACAAAACCCGCCAAGAGCGAACTGATGGCCCCCTCTCCATTCAAACGCGGCCAAAGAATACCGAAAATGAAGCACACCGCAATCGGCGGACTGATGTACGCCTGTACGCTCTGTAGATAGATATAAAGCTGCGGGCTGAGGTAGTGAATATACGGTACCCACAATAGGCCCAGAAGGACCATCACTCCCGTCGCCACTCTTCCGAAAAACACGAGCTGTGACTCGGTGGCGGCCGGCCGGAATTTCTTGTAGAAATCGAGCGTCACCATCGTCGACGCAGAGTTGAATACAGAGCTCATCGCGCCCATCAGAGCGGCAAGAAGCGCGGCGATCATCAATCCGACGAGTCCGGGAGGAAGCAAGTTCACGATCATGGTCGGATAAGCGATATCGCCGTTGGTGACTTTACCGTTCACAACGTGAAACAGCTGAGGGTAGAGCGCGAAAGCGATCAGACCCGGCAGAACGAGCACGAATACAGGGAGCACTTTGAGGAAGCCGGCAAAGATGGTGCCCGCTTTGGCGTGGCCTTCGTCTTTTGCGGAAAGAACGCGCTGCACGATCACCTGGTCCGTGCACCAGTACCAGATACCCAGAATCGGGGCGCCAAAGAAAATACCTGTCCAGGGAAACTCGCCGTCCGTGGCCGGCTTGATCATGTGGAAATAGTCCGCGGGGACCGCCGCGCGCAATCCTGCAAACCCTCCCACTTTGTCCAGGCCAATCAGAGTCAGCGCAATGGCGCCGGCGAGCAGGATCAAGGTCTGCACGAGATCGGTGTAAATGACCGCGGCGAGTCCGCCCGCAATGGTATAAATTCCCGTCGCCACAACCAGAATGACCGCGGCGGTCAACGGGCTCCAACCCACCACGCGCTCCAGCACGATGGCAGCGGCGTACAAATGCACGGAGATCTTCGTAAAGATGTAGGCGATGACGGAGATGCTCGCGAGATAGGTCGCACAGTTGCGATTGAAGCGCCGTTCCAGAAATTCCGGCATGGTGAAAACATTCGAACGCAGGTAAAACGGGACGAAAACCCAGCCGAGCAGGAGCAGCATCAGGCACGCCAGCCATTCAAAGTGGCCGACGGCCAGGCCGGAAGTCGCCCCGGAACCAGCCAAGCCGATGAAGTGCTCTGTCGAAATGTTTGAGACGAAGAGCGACGCGCCGATCGCAAACCAGCCGATATTGCGGCTGGCCAGGAAATAGTCCTCGGAGGTCCGTTCTTT